>Ga0118677_10005077_pt2 | contig 10151 bp, 9 predicted proteins | sample AliMusrvi5mmetaG_FD_86154 | JGI IMG/M metagenome (GOLD analysis project Ga0118677, IMG submission 86154)
ATATCGACCGCGGGTGGACACGCGGCAGGGCAAGGCGGAACTGGCCCACCAGTCGGGCTGGGAAATTGTCACCCTGGGTTCTTCGCACGTGCTCGGCGGGCTGCCGGCGGATTACCCGCTGTTTCGGAGCAATCGCACGGTCAATCTGGCCTTGACGGCCCCGACGCTCGTCGAACTTGCGGCGGTGCTGCGGACCGTTCGCGCGAACAACGGCAAGCCGCCCCGCCTGGTCATCCTGGGGCTGGACTACTACATGTTCTCGGAGGGTCCGGATTACATTCTCGATTTCATGGAAACGCGGTTCAACCCGAAATTCGACCGCGTGGATTACTACGCCAAACGCCTTATCGGCCACCTAGCAGTCAAGGAGTCCATCAAAGTCATTGAAAACCGGATCGCAGGCCGTGGATTGTCGCTACAGGACCTATCAGGTTTCATCAAGTACCGGGCCGCCGAGGATTTTTCGCATCGCTCGTATTTTGAGCAGATCATGCGCCGCGCCGCGCCCGACTATCGGTCGCAGCTTTCCGGCTCCGCCAGTCGGCTGGAGGTTCTGCGCAAGATAATCCGCGACTGCCGGGAGCAGCGCATCGACCTGCGGCTCATCATCATGCCGGTACACGCCCTGGAACTCGAATTGCTCCACGCCTGCGGCAAAGGTGAGAGCTTCGAGAATTTCAAGCGCAGTTTGGTGCAGCTCCTCGCCGAGGAGGGCCTGGAGGGCAAAGTGCCGCTGCTTGACGCCACCGGGTATGCCGGGCCGTCGGCGGAGGAAGTGCCGCCCGCGGATGTTCATGGCTTGACGATGAAATACTTCGTTGAAAGCACTCATGCCACCCCCGTGCTTGGCGCGATGGTTTTGAACCGCCTGTTTGGAACCGGCGGCACGAATCAATTCGGAGTCTTCCTCACTTCTGCGAACATTGAAGGACACTTACAGCAAGAACATCTGGATCGCGCCGCCTATGTGCGGGCCCATCCTGTGGATTCCCAGTGGCCACAGCGCATCGTCGAATCCCTCCCCCCGATGAAGACCGCCGCCATCACCGACCCGGCGATGAACCATCCGTAACGAGGCACCTGGGAACACGTGTTTTCCCGGCGTCACCGGTCCTAACATGGTTGGTCCCGCGGCGGACCCGCACCGCGACGACCAGACCAACGCCATCGGGCTTGTCCTTGGAGGCGATCCCGCGGGGACCGGAGGCCTGGCCAGGGTTTACGATCTAACATCCGAAAGCGCTCCGGGTGCGGGTCACAAGCGCTCCTTGAGCCGCGATTTCGCCTGTTCCCAGGCGGCTTCCATTTGCTCCAAAGTGGCGGCTTCCAGGCTGAGGCCCGCGGATTGGAGCAAGTGTTCCATGGTGCCGAAGCGTTGTTCAAACTTGGCGTTGGAGGTGGCCATCACCAGTTCCGGGTCGAGCCGCCGGAATCTTGTTAGATTGACAATGGAGAACAACAAATCGCCGGTTTCCTCGGCGATCGCCGGTGAATTGCCGGCATCAATGGCGGATTGGAGTTCATCGAGTTCCTCGCGGATTTTGGCGAGCACGCCAGCCTCATCCGGCCAGTCGAAGCCGACCTTGGTCGCCTTTTTTTGGAGCTTCACGGCCCGCAGGAGTGCGGGCAGGCCCTTGCCGATGCCGTGGAGAAAGGGTTGTTCGCCGTGGCCTTTTTCCGCACGCTTGATCTGATCCCATTGTTGGAGCACGGCATCGGAAGTGGCCGCCGCGCTGTCGCCAAACACATGGGGATGGCGGCGCACCAGCTTGTCACCGATCTCGCGGGCGACCTCGTCGAGGTTGAAACGGCCGGCCTCTTCCGCCAGTTCGCAGTGGAAGACGACTTGCAGCAGCAGATCGCCGAGTTCTTCCCTGAGGTGATTGAAATCGCCGCGCTGGATGGCATCCACCGTCTCGTAGGCCTCTTCGATGAGGTTGGGAATGAGTGAGTCATGGGATTGCTCCGCATCCCACGGGCAGCCGCCCGGTGCCCGCAAGCGGTGCATGATCGCCCGCAGGCGGGTCAATTGCAGGGCGGCATCTGGCGTGTCGATCATTTCGGCGTCGGTCATGGCTCGGGAGGACTGGATTTGGCAACCTGCTGGAGCGTCTCGCGTTCGGCAGTGGTCAGGCTCTGGAATCCCTGCAGGGAGATTTTATCAAGAATCCGGTCCACCTCGGACTGGGTCTGCAAATCGATCTCGGTGCGCGGCCGCAACTTGGAATCAGGGCGGGCACCAAAGATTTTCGGACGGATGATTTCCACTCCGGGGCCGCCTCCTTCCGCCCACCGCAGCAGCCACGGTTGGCGCATCAGCAGAAACCCCACAATGGCACCGCCCAAGTGGCCGGCCTCACCGCCCGCGTTGCCGCCCAAATTCAGCAGCACCGAGCCCGCGGCGATGGCCAGCACGGCGATGGCCAGCTGCCGCATCGAAAGTTCGATCGGGGGAAAATACAACATCACCCGCAGGTGGGGCGCGAGCACAGCCACCCCCACCAGAATGCCGTAAATGCCGGCCGAGGCACCGACCAGCGGCATGGTTTGCAGCGACCACGGGGGTGGCGGCGGCTGCAGGATTCCCACCGACGCCAGCACGGTGTAGAAGGCGGCGCCGGCCGCCCCGCACAGCAGATAAAACGCCAGGAACCGCCGCCCGCCCCACCAGCGTTCCGCCCACGGGCCGAAGAAAAACAGCCCCACCATGTTGCACAACACGTGCAACACGTGGGCATGCAGGAATTGGAATGTTAGAAATTCCCACACCCGGCCCTGGCCCAAGGCAGAATGAATGGTGAAGCAGCCCCAATTGAACAGGGTGCCATCGAACAAGAGGATGTCGCCGAAAAACACCGCCAGGTTGACGATAATGAGCCACTTGACGACCGGCGTGAGGCGCGAAGGCCCGGCATCCTCCCGGTGGCGCGTGTGTCCGTAATTTCGATCTGCCAGTCCCATGCACGGCGGACTTAGCACTGCTGGCACCCGTCCGCAAGAACCGCAACAAAAAGTGCGAAATTAGCGGATTTGCCGAAACGTTTTCCCGCTGGCGGCGTTTTATGAATACCGGGTTCAACACTTGGTATTCTGGGCGGCCACCGCCTCACGTCGCGAGGCGCGGGGCGACGGCGGCCCGCACAGGGGGTTTTTATGGCGGCGGGCGCATCCGCCGCCATTTTTTCGCGCCGAGGCTGCCGCAATCCGCATTTATTGCCAATTTCGAGGCACTTTCCCTCATAAGGTTGCCAAGCGGACCAAGCTCGGCTCTAATGCCGCACGCTATGACCAACACCGCAAACACCACCCACGCCGCCCTTCAACTATGGGTCACTGAAATGACCGCCCTTTGCACCCCCGACCGCGTCGAGTGGTGCGACGGCTCTCAGGCCGAGTGGGACCGCCTCACATCCCTCCTCGTCGAAAAGGGCACCTTCACCCGCCTCAATCCCGAGAAACGCCCGAATTGCTTCCTGGCCCGCTCGACCACCTCGGACGTCGCCCGCGTGGAAGACCGCACCTTCATTTGCTCCACCACCAAGGCCGGCGCCGGCGTGACCAACCATTGGGCCGATCCCGCCGAAATGCGCGTCAAACTGACCGGGAAATTCCGTGGCTCGATGGCAGGGCGCACGATGTATGTGATTCCCTTTTGCATGGGTCCGCTGGATTCCCCGCTCGCCAAAATCGGCGTGGAAATCACCGACAGCGCTTACGTCGTCACCAACATGCGCATCATGTGCCACATGGGCGCCCACGTCCTCAAGCGGCTCGAAGACGAAGCCGCTGGCGCCATCACCAAGAAGCGCGATGGCTTCGGCACCTTCATTCCCTGTCTCCACTCGGTCGGCGCGCCCCTCGCCGCCGGTCAGGCCGATACCACCTGGCCTTGCAATGATGACAAGTACATCGTCCATTTCCCCGAGACCCGCGAGATCATGTCGTACGGTTCGGGCTACGGCGGCAATGCTTTGTTAGGCAAGAAATGCCTGGCGTTGCGCATCGCGTCCAACATCGCCCGCGACAACAAGTGGATGGCCGAACACATGCTCATCGTCGGCGTGCACGCCCCGGATGGCACCACCAACTATCTATCCGTCGCGTTCCCCTCGGCTTGCGGCAAGACCAACCTCGCCATGCTCATTCCGCCCAAGGCCTATCTGGAGGCCGGTTGGAAAACCTCCATCGTCGGCGACGACATCGCCTGGTTGTGGCCCCACGAGGATGGCAAGCTCCACGCCATCAATCCTGAAACCGGCTACTTCGGCGTCGCCCCCGGCACCGCTTACGAAACCAACCCGCTGGCGATGGAGTCCATCAAGGCCAACGCGATCTTCACCAACGTCGGCCTAACCGATGATGGCGACGTGTGGTGGGAAGGCATGAGCAAGACCCCGCCCGCCCATCTCATTGATTGGACCGGCCAGAATTGGACGCCGGACTGCGGCCGCAGCGCCGCCCATGCCAATGCCCGCTTCACCGCGCCGGCCGTGCAATGCCCGACAATCGATGCCAACTGGCAAAACCCGGATGGGGTGCCGATCGATGCGATCGTTTTCGGCGGCCGCCGCGCCACGACCATGCCGCTCATTTTCCAAGCCATGGATTGGAACCACGGCGTGTATGTCGGTGCCACCATGGGTTCGGAAATGACCGCCGCCGCCGCCGGCACGCTCGGCAAGGTCCGCCGCGATCCGATGGCCATGCTGCCGTTCTGCGGCTACAACATGGGCGACTACTTCGGCCACTGGCTGGAAATGGCCCGGCATATCACCAAACTGCCGCAGATCTTCCATGTCAACTGGTTCCGCAAGAGCGCCGACGGCAAATTCCTGTGGCCCGGCTACGGGGAAAACATGCGGGTCCTCGAGTGGATCGTCAAACGCTGCAACGGCCAGATCGGCGCCTGCCAAACCCAGGTCGGCGGCAGCCCGTCCTTCGCGGAATTCAACACCGCCGGGCTCGACGGCTTCACCAAGGAAAAGTTCGAGCAGGTCATGGCCTTGGACCACACCGAGTGGCAGGCCGAACTCGCCGGCCAGGAGGAATTTTTCGCCTCCCTCGGCGACCACCTGCCCGCCGAACTCACCCATCAGCGCGCGTTGCTCGCCGCACGCATGGCCTAACTAACATTTCTGTCGGATTCATACACAACGGGTCGCGTCTCCGGACGCGGCCTGTTGCTGCTGCAAGCCAATGGCAGAGACCCATTTCCGATGGTCCGGTGGGCGCGATGCCGCAGCGGATTGCAAGGCGGGAGCCCAAATGAAAATTCGCGGGGAATTTGCGGATTTGCGCAACTTTTCCATCGTCAACAGGTTCCTTAAGGCGTAAATTCCCTTCCAGCCATGAACCGCAACCCACTTCCACCTGACGATTCCTGGGAATCCGATGCCGTTTGGAAGTTGCTCGACCAAGCCCCCCGGAGGGTTGCAGGATCCCGCTTCGCCGACGACACCGTCCGCGCCGCGCGGCTCGCCGGGCCTGGCCGCCGGTGGTGGCAGCGGTTCTGCGCCCCCATTCCGCTTGCCGGACTGGTCTCCGCCACTGCGGCGCTCGCCATCGCCGTCCTGTCGCTCAACCCGCCGCCAACCCGCACCACCGATGCCATCGCCGCGAATTCCGACGAGGCGTTTGCCGGCATTCAGGAACTCGCCGAAGCCGAAGTCCTCAAGGCGGCCGTCGATAACCTCGACGACTTCACCGACACCGAATTGGTCTGCCTCATCGGCTTCTAACCGCAATGCGGGGGTGGTGACGGTGCCGGCCGGGGCGATCCAGCACTTGATTACCGGCAGGTATTCCGATAGGCCTTGTTGGAAACCAACCCGCTTGTTCGCTGATGCCCAGATTTCTCCTCCCTCCCGCCGCCTGGCCGAAGTGCGGGCAGCAGGCGGCTCTAACAGGCGATGAGGCGCAGCACCTGGCCCAGGTCCTGCGGATTCAACCCGGCGCGATCATCACGGTGTTCGACGGTCGTGGCAGCCGGGCGCGCGCAAGAGTCCTCACGGTGGCCCGCACGCGCGTTGCCTTGGAACTCGGCGAGATGTTGTCCGGTGAACCGGTCCTGCCGGCCATCACGCTCGCCCAGGCCATTCCCAAAGGCAGGAACATGGATCTCATTGTTCAGAAAGCCGTCGAACTTGGCATTGCAGTGATCCAACCGCTTGTCACCCGCCATACCATCGTGCATCCCCGTGAAGACAAATCCGAAAAATGGCGGCGCATCGCGCTGGAAGCCTGCAAGCAATGTGGCCAGGACCAACTCCCCGCCATCGCCGAGCCACTCGGCTTTGACCGCTGGATTGCCACTCAAGCCGCCGGCACCGAACTCAAACTGATAGCCTCACTTGCTGCCGGAGCCAAGCCACTGCGGCAAGTCCTCCACGCCCATCCCGGCACCACCCGGGCCACGCTGCTCATCGGACCTGAAGGCGATTTTTCCGCGGATGAGACCGCGGTGGCCCTCGCCGCAGGCTTCTTGCCCATGTCCCTGGGCGAAATTGTTCTCCGCGTCGAAACCGCCGCAATCTATTGCCTCTCCGCCCTCCGCTACGAATTCGGCACTGCGAAAACCTCTCAGTAGCTATTCGCTCTTGGGTGTCTTCGGGGCTGGCGGCGCTGGAGGTGCGGTCTTGGGCTCGACCGGTGGCCGCGGTTCGGCAGCGGCGGGGGGGGGCGACGCTGGCGCGTCAGGATCAATGATGGTTGGAATCGCGCCTTCAGGCGGGGCACCGGCCGGGTCCACGGAGGGCAGCGGCACTGCGGCGCCGGCACCCGGCAGCGGCGGATAGACCTGGATTGCGCCGGGCGGTAGTGTCGGCGGGACGGGGCGGGCATTGGGATTTTCCACCATGACGGAAGGCACAAAGCCGACTTCGCCGGTGGTATCGAGTTCCACCTGAAGATAACTGCCGGCGACGCGGATCACTTTCATGTGGGTGTCCCGAGGGAGAGTCTTGTCGGCATCGGCATCCCCCTTCGGCAGCTTTTTGAAAAACGCGGTGTTATCCACCGCCGAGCGAACGTGGTCCCCCGGCCGGAAAGGGGTGGGACTGTCGGCCGTTTTGATCCCGCTGCCCGGCGGCAGCAGCGGATTGAAGTCACTGTTCGAAATCGGCGCATTCAGGGTGTCACAAGCGGCAAGACCAAGCGCGGCAGCGGCAGACAAGAGTGGAAGTGGCTTCATGGAAAAAGCCAAGGTGCCACAAGCCCCGCTTGGCGTCAACGCCATAACCAACTAAATCACCGCACTGGCGGCAACAAGATCAACGCCCGGCGCGAATCACGCGATTGGCCTCGTCGAGCAGGATTTTCTTGGCCAGCACCGGAGCTTGGGACAGGCCGAAGGCCATGATGGCGACGCGCTCGCCTTTCTTGATGCGGTGTGCGGCGCCGCCGTTGATGATGATATTGCCGGTGCCGGGCAGGCCGGGTTGGACATAGGTTTCGAGGCGGTTGCCGCTGGTGATGGATGCCACCAGGACTTTTTCCCCCTCCCAGAGGCCGGCCGCCTCCATCAGATCGGTGGGGATTTCAATGCTGCCTTCATAATCCACATCCGCGGCAGTGATCATCGCCCGGTGGATCTTGCTTTTGAGAACTTGATGAAACATGCCGAACCAACCAACGCCCGGCCCGTGCCCGCGTCAAGTGCGGAAAACTCACAATGGCCGCGCTCCGGCGTTTTCCCGCAATTGCTCCGCGTCAATTGCTTCGTGGTTGCATGGCGAGAACAGTCCCGGTGAAGCTTGCTCCCGTCAGCGGGAGATCCGCTGATCTCTTCGGGAGGCCCGTTGCACGGGCACGAAATCGATGGGGAATCCGGTGCCGACGCCAACCACACCACAATGTGGGAGGCGGCCATTCCGGAGCGGTATCGCCACTGTGATTTTTTGTTGCATCCGCAGCAAAAACAGCCAGAGCACCAGCCTGAGGGGTTGTTTCATCCGTCTGCGATCTACAGACCATTGAATGCTAACAAATGACCTACACCAAACTGCCTCACCGAGGCGAAAGTTGTTGTGCCTTGGCACTTGCCGCCCTCCTGCTTCAGCTTCCCGCGAACGCGGAAGTGGAGAATGAATTGTCACCCTTGGTGGTCTCGGCACTGCGCGTCCCGCAGCCCGCGGCCGCTGTCACCTCCAGCGTGACGGTGCTCGATCCGCAAGCGCTGGAAGGCCGGGGGATCCTGCAATTGCGTGATGCCTTGAATGAATCCCCGGGCGTGATATCCACCTCCACCGGCGGCCAAACCGGCGCATTGACGTCGTTGTTTGTGCGCGGCACCACCACCGCCTATTCGCAGATGGTTGTGGATGGCATGCGCTTGGGCGATTCCACCTCCCCACTTGGCAATTTCCTCAGTACCAGCCGGGTATATGATGTGGGTCGTCTGGAGATTCTGCGCGGCCCGCAAGGTGCCATGTATGGCGGAGAATCCGTCGGCGGCGTGTTGTGGATGGAAACCACCCGCGGCAGCGGCAAACCCCATGGCTCGGTCACCGCCGAGGGCGGCTCCTTCGGCTCGTATTCCGCCCATGCCATGGAGCAGGGCGAAGTCGGCCCGCTTTCCTACTTCTTCTCCGCCGGCTATGAGAAAACCGCCAACGACGCCCACAACCAGGACTTTCACCAAGGCCTGGCGGCCCTCCGCGTGGAGGCCAAGGTCGATGACGTCTGGACCGTCGGCACCACCTTCCGCGGGGTTGATTCATTCTTTGAAAACGGCACCTTTTCCGAGGACCGCGTGCATGCAATGCTGGCCACGCTGCAAGCCACCGGAGTGATCTCGGACCGCTGGACCACACGATTCCACGTGGGTTTCCAACAGGAAGCCTACGACAGCGACTTCCACACCGGCAACTACAGCACCGACATGCAAGCGGCGGCCATCTCCACGGACCAGCGCATCGTCCTCAACGACCAACTCCTGTTGCTGGCAACCGCCTTCGCCCATCGCAACACTTATGCCAGCTCGTCGGTGGACCCGTGGTCTATCAGCCACACCGATGACGACAGCAACCGCTATGGCGCGGGTGTCGCCCTGGAGTGGACTCCCATCGCGGAACTGACGACCAGTGGCGCGCTGCGTTGGGAAGACTACGACCTTTACGGCAGCCACCTCACCTGGCGCGTCGGCTCGGCCTATCAGCTCACCCCTACCGGCACCACGTTCCGCGGCGGCGTGGGCACCTCGTTCCGCACACCCACCTTTCTCGACCTGCATGGTTCAACCTATGCCGATCCCAATCCGAATCTTGTCGCGGAAGACGCGCTTGGCTGGGATCTCGGCTTGGTCCAGAAGATCACCGACCAACATCAAATCGAAGTCACCTGGTTCCACAACCGCATCGATAACCAAATCAAGTTTGTCCCCTATCCCTACCCGAGCTTTTTGGGGAAATCCGTCAACCTCACCGGCACCACGCCAACCGAAGGGCTGGAGGTCGGCCTCAACGGCGGCTGGCTGAATCGCACCATCGAGTATCGCCTGGCTTGGACCTTGCTAGAGGAAAGCCTGGCCGATCAGCCCCGCAATGCGGTCACCGCGTCCATCGATTGGAAACCCACCGCCCCCTCGATGATTGGCGTCGGGCTTTCCCATCTATCCGAACGCTCGTGGGGCGGCGATCCCATAAGCGCCTACGTCCTGGCGCGGATTTACGGTTCCTATCAGATCAACGACCACCTCAAACTCCACGCCCACGTTGAGAACCTCTTCAACGAGGACTATCAGTTGTATCGGCCTAACTACGTTGGCGGCGCCATCGTCAAAGGACCCGGCACGGGGGTTTACACCGGATTGACCTTCGACTGGTAGTCGCCGCGTTTGATCAGCAAATGACAGAGCCCGGCGCTGATGCCGATCGCGGCCAGCGGCAGCAGCCCGGAGCGCAGGGAATCCCCGATCCACCACCCGTTCAAGGGCCCGGCGGAGGCTTTCAGATGCGTCAGGTTGTGGGCTTTGAGGGCGATGATCCAGCCGCAGTGCATGCCCATGCAAAGCCACAGCCGACCCGTGCGCAGCCGCGCCCCCGCCAAGACCAGGCCGACGGCGAAAATCGTGAGAAAATCCGCCGCGAAAATCCTCGGCTCGGCGAACTGCAGCAGAATGCCGCCGAGATGCCTGAATCCCGCCGTCGCCGACC
>Ga0118677_10012920_pt2 | contig 10151 bp, 7 predicted proteins | sample AliMusrvi5mmetaG_FD_86154 | JGI IMG/M metagenome (GOLD analysis project Ga0118677, IMG submission 86154)
AAGCGTGGCGGCCTGCACGTCGCCGGCGGGATCTGACGGCCGGTAAGTGGCGGACGTGATATGCAACCACAGAATCGCGTCGCGCCCCTTCAATTGGTGAATCGAGTCACGGATAGCCGCGCTGAGCGGCACCACCGCATCGAGGTCGAGCTGCACGTAAAGCGCAAACAATTTTGAGTGCTGGCGGTCCACTGCGGCAAGCATGTCGCGCAGCGCCTCGGAGCTGGTGTAGCTGGGGCCGATGCCGGCGAAACCCAGGTCCTTGACCAAGGCGACCTGGGCCTCGGCCGTCTGATGGGTGGCGTCGCGGGTACCCGTATCCATCGCGAAAAACGCCGGGGAGGCAGCCCTAGAAAGGGCAGAGGAGCAAAGGGCTGCGGCGAAAAGACTCGCCAGCAAGCGTAGGTCAGAGTTGCGGGTCATGGCTGCAGACCCTCCCGGTTGTCTTCGATGCGGCGATTTTTCCTGAGAACTGGCTTCATGGTTGATGGGCGTCAACATACCCCCCACCTCCACCGAGGCAAGCGCGAAATCAGCGTGCGAAATTAACGGGGTGGATCACAGCGGAGTCTTGATCCGACAGGCACGCAACACGCACCAACCGAGCAATGCCTCAAACAGCAAAAACATACCCGCGCCGGTGAGCGTTCCGCTTAACCCCACCGGGTGGCACAGGTAGGCACCGAGCAGCAGCGCCAGGCCTCCCAGGCCACGCACGATGCGACCGCGTCTGCCGATGTTGCGGTAAAAAAATGGGTTCATGGCGTGAATTCTTCTTGGCAGGGAGTTTGGGTCATTGGCGCGGCGTGCGGCGTCAGTCGAGACTGACGCTTTTGCGGCGCGTCAATCCTCGCTACGCCCCTCGAGGCAGGATATCCACCCATTCCCCCGCTGTCGAGATTTTCCATCCGGCAAATATTAGCAATTTTGCGCTCTCTGATCGAAAAACAAGCATCCTGCCTGTGCCGGGACCAGTGCCGGGAGTCTCGCCATGCTTGGAAAAGTTCAGCCTATCTGGGTCCTCGGCCGCTGTAAAGCCGCTGGTATGATAAGCTCCGGGCAAGATGCCCGGTACTGTCAGTTTAGAAGGAGGATAGGCTTCCATCACAGGCGCGACGCCCAATACTGTTGACTTAAACGATGCAGGAACGAGACAGGAAAAGGAGGCGGGCGTTCGGCGAGCGATTCGACTGAGCTCGCCGAAGTCTCAGCCGAACGCCCGGAGCCTCATTTCAAACAACTCACAGTGTTAAGTCAACAGTATGGGTCGGGCCGTCAGCGAAGAATTTTGTGAGAACCACCGTGGCGCAACGGGTGGCTTCCTGCAGCGGTTGGGGAGGGGCGGACAGCCCGCGGGTTGGGCACCAGCGTTCGTAGGGTGTGACCCAGCCCGCGTCCACCAGTCGACCCAGCCCGCGCAACACCCGGGTGTCGGGCTTGGATCGGGGCACCGGCAGCAGGCCCACCCGAGCACCGCTCGAGAGTCCTTCATAGACCATCGAAACGGAATCCTCGGTTACCCATACGTCTGCTGCCTCGGCTAAACGGGCTGGCAACCAATCCGGCGGCGTTTCAGCATGGGGAAAAACTGTCACTGCGGGCAGGCGTTGCCGGACCCGCTCCAGAAACCCGGACGGCGTGCGGCGCGAATCCGTGAGCTGCCAGGGCCCGCCACCGCCCTTGTCACATATCCGCACCAAGCAATCCAGCAACCCGTCGGCATCCCAAGCATGGGTGGCTGACGGGCCACCCACCAGCAGCAACCCGCCGCAGCGCTTGGCGGCGGGGGCCGCCAGCACCCGGTTGAGCGCCCCCATGGTTGTTAGAACATTGGCTGCCGCCGGGGTCTTGCAGAAATCATGGTCGGGCGCGACGCACAAATCGAACCAGCTCAGCGGCAGGCTCGGGCGCATCAGCACGATGCTAGGCACGCGATGCTTGCGTGCCAACCCCAGCAAGGCGAAATGGGTGGCGTGGCCGGCCGCAATGAGAAGATCCGGCTTGGGCAAGCCCTCGGCAGTTCGCAGCGCCGTCCGCAATCGAGCCAACCACCCGCGCTGTGCCGCCAGTGAGATCCGCTGGATGACACAGGGACGCAGCCGCCCCAGCGCCTCGGCCAGACCGAGCGCTTGATTTTCGTGTCCCGGCTTGCCATCGCCGAGCACACAGATAGAGAGAATGGGAGCCACCGCGCCGTCAAAGTGGCACGCCAGCCCCCGTCCGGCAAGCCGGGCAAATAATCTTTATCTTCATCACAGCTTAAGGTTGCTGCTGCCAAATTACTGCAACAGCAATTTCCTGCCTGTCCAAGCACGCGGACCCAGGTATAGATTTGCTGGGCAATCCCCCACCCATGAGAATTTTGGTGATCGAAGATGAAACGGATTTGCTCGCAAGCTTGGTCAAGGCGCTGCGCGAGGAAGGCTACGCCGTGGATAGCGCCTCAGACGGCGAGGAAGGCCTCTATAAGGCCCAAAGCTGGGATTACGACGCACTGGTGCTTGATGTGATGTTACCCCGCATAGACGGTTGGAGCGTTCTGGAACGGCTTCGCCAAACCAAAAAGACACCCGTGTTGATGCTCACAGCCCGCGACGCCGCCCGCGACCGGGTGCGCGGGTTGGACAGCGGTGCCGACGATTATATGGTCAAACCCTTCGATCTGGAGGAACTTTTCGCCCGCTTGCGAGCACTCATCCGCCGCGCTGCAGGCCAAACTAACAACCAAATCGAAATCGGCGAACTCGTCATCGACACCGCCGCACGCCGCGTCACCTGCGCCGGCCACACGATCGCGCTCACGGCCCGCGAATATGTGCTGGTGGAATTCCTCGCACTGCACCGCGGTACCGTCGTCACCCGCAGCACCCTTTACGAGCACCTCTTCGACGAGGATGACGACACGATGTCAAACTTGCTAGACGTGCATGTTTCCAACCTACGTAAAAAACTCGGTGCCGCTTGCATCACCACTCACCGCGGACACGGGTATTGCATCTTATGAAATTTTTCCACTCGATCCGCTGGCGCTTGCAACTGTGGCACGGCATGCTCCTGGTGATGGTGCTCTCTGGCTTTGGTTTTACGGCCTGGCGCTTGCAGCGCTCCACCCAGTTGCAACGCGTTGACCAAGACCTGGAACGACGGGTGGCAGTCGTCGCCGGAGCAATGCGCGGCAACCCCTCCGCTCCGCCGCGGCCACCTCAGGACAGGCCGGAAGATCCGCCGCAAGACCGGCCGCAAGACCGACCCCGACTGCGGGAGCGGGAACGCCCGCAGACACCCCGACCGCCGCCCGTGACAGGGACGGAAATGCACTTGGCAGCTCACGATGAAAATTTGTTTGAGGAGGCAGCCGGGGGGGGCTTCTACTACGCCGCTTGGTTGCCTGATGGCCGCGAGATTTCACGCTCATCCACGGCCCCTGCGGATGTGCCCTACCCGCCACGTGGCGACGACCCCAGTGCGGCACGCCTGCGCGGCAACTTGCGCGAATACGTCCGCTTCATGGCTACGGGGGAATGCATCCTGGTGGGCCGCGATATCCGTGACGAGGTGGCCGCAAGCCGCCGCTTCGCCTGGATTCTCGGCGCTGCCGGAGGGGCTGTACTGTTGCTTGGACTGGCGGGTGGCGCATGGGTTTCCAGCCGGGCTCTGCGCCCGCTCGCCAACATCAGCTCGGCCGCCGCCAAAATTGCCGCCGGAGACCTCAGCCAGCGCATTGATACGCCAGATAGCCGCAGCGAACTCGGCACCCTCGCTGAGGTACTCAACGACACATTCACACGCTTGCAGGCGAGTTTTGTCCGCCAAGCACAATTCACCGCCGACGCATCCCACGAATTGCGCACACCCCTATCCGTGGTGCTCACTCAAACCCAAAGCGCACTCTCACGCGAACGCCCCGCCGCTGAATATCGCGACAGCCTGGCCGCCTGCCAGCGGGCCGCCCAGCGAATGCGCCGCCTGATCGAATCCCTCCTGACGCTGGCACGCTTCGACTCCGGTGAGGCGGCTGCCGACCACCAACCCTGCGAGCTAGATCAGATTGCCCGCGATGCCATCGAACTGTTGCGCCCGCTCGCCGATCAACAACAAGTACACCTCGATGCCGATCTCAAGGCCACATCTTGCACCGGCCACCCCGAACAACTCGGCCAAGTGGTCACTAACCTCGTCAGCAACGCTATCTCACATAACCGCACCGGCGGCAGCGTGCGGGTGACAGTGGCCGCCGCTGCCGACGCAATCCTCCTGAGCGTGAGCGACGACGGCGAGGGAATAGCACCGCAAGATATTCCGCATATCTTCGAACGGTTCTATCGGGCAGACCAAGCGCGCTCCGGCTCACACGGGCGCAGCGGACTGGGCCTGGCTATCACCCAAGCGATTATCTCCGCCCACCACGGCACCATTGCCGTGTCCTCCGTGCCAGGCAGTGGTAGCTCATTCACGGTGCGCCTGCCCTTACCCCCGCCACCCAGTGAGAACTGAGGTGTCTTGCGGCGTGTCTCTTATGAGGTCAAACACTGAGTTCTGGGCCTCGGCACGCCCTACCCTGCGGCTCGAAATATACGCGGCTTTTTTTGTCCTCTTCATGTTATCTTAAGACAGGTTGCCGTAGAGTCGAGGCGTGTGGCGCGAAAGCGGCTAACCCACCTTACCCTAACATGCCATGAAACCGATACTAGCCCTGAGCTGCTTGCTCACATTAACCGCCTTGGCCTATGAACGGCTGCAAGGACCGACCGAACTGCTGCTTCACGACAAGGAAAAAACTTACAACGGCTACACCTTGTTCGGGGTCGGCAGCCGCACCTATCTGCTCGACATGGAGGGCCGGGTGGTCCACACGTGGCCGGTAGGAACGAATCCGAAATTATTGGATAACGGCAACATTGTCGATGCTTCCAAGGATGATCCGAGCGGCTTTCAGGGATTCAAGGAGGTGGACTGGGACGGCAAAACGGTGTGGGAATACACCGAGAAACGCGACGGCTACGCACCGCATCACGATTGGACGCGCATCACCAACAAGCAGCTCAAAGCCCCCACCACACTTTACATAGCTAACAAATCCATAACCCACGAGCAGGCGATTGCCGCCGGCGCGGACCCGAAAAACGGCCCATACCGGGAAGGCCAGATGGATGCCATCGTGGAGGTTGACATGCAGGGGAAGGTGGTTTGGGAGTGGTGGTTTTTCGACCACGTGGTGCAGGACGTTGATCCCGCCAAGCCCAACCACGTCGGTGCCGGAAAGACGATCGCGGACTATCCGGGACGCATCAACCTGAACCTGGCGGGCCGCCCACTCAAGCGCGACTGGCTGCATTGCAACTCGATGGATTACAACGCGGAAAGCGGTCACATCGTCATCAACTCAGTGCAGGGCGAGTTATATGTGATTGACCACGACGGCACCTTCGTCGCTGGCGACCCGCCTGCCGGCATTGCCAAGGCTGCCGGAGCCGCCGGGGATTTCCTCTATCGGTTCGGAGACCCGGCACGCTACGGCCAGGGCGATCCGCCGCGGGTGCTGGAAAATTGGGATTCGGCGACCTCCGGCCACAAGCAGATGGGCGGTGCGCATGATGCGCATTGGATCCGTGCGGGCCTGCCCGGCGCGGGACATTTGATGGTCTTCAACAACGGCCAGTATCTCTTTCAACGCACACCGCAGTCATCCGTTTTGGAAATCAATCCGTTCCTCGATTCTAGTGGCAACAACACCGGCAAGTATGTCAATCCGCCCGCCGCAGGTTATCATCGCGAAAGCTACGACAAGGATACCCATAACCAGCCGCGCCAGGTGTCTAACCAAATTGTCGGAGGCTATCGTTCAGTCAACAGTCACGGGTGTTTCAGCCACATCGGTTCCAGCGGCCAACGACTCCCTAACGGCAGCACCTTTGTATGCTCCGATACTGAGGGACACTTTTTCGAGGTGACCGCCAAAGGTGAGCTGGCCTGGGAATATATCAATCCTGTTACCCGCGACGGCCCGCTCAAGATGTTAGGTGATGTCTTGCCGATGACCAACTCGGTATTCCGTGCCTATCGCTACGCCGCCGACCATCCGGCACTGAAAGGCCGCAATCTAACACCAACCACCACCATCACCGAACGCGCCGCTCAAGGGATCGACGTCTATCCAAAACGCCGGCCACCAGGCGAGCGCCCGCCGCGGCAAGGTGAGGGTCAGGGCGGCCGACGCGGCCAGGGCGGTGGAGGCCAAGGCGGCGGAGGCCAAGGCGGCGGAGGAGGCAATCCAGATGGGCGTCCCCCGCGCGATGAGCGAGGCGGCCCGGACAAGAGTGCGCCGCAGTGAACTCCGCAGTGAAGCCGGTACTTCTCAGTCCATCTCGCGGACGTACACTCGTGAGTGCTCGGTATCTGCTATAATTTGAAGTGCCCAGACTGTATTTTCGCCTCGATAATAGCCCTTGGTGACGACGGATGGGTTCCACCAGGGCATCGGCAAAAACTCCTTTCGTGCATCTACATGGGGGGATTTCTCCAATGACAGCCTCGGATATTCCAAGGATCGTTTTATCATACGATTATTTTCCGCGACCAACGCATCGATTGCCGCATCCAATTCCCCGGGATCGACATCAAACCGGACATATTGCTCGAAACTTTGCATCCCGCCGGTAAAACAGAGAAAATAGATATCATGAGCTGAGGCAGGGAGAGCCCTGTGGAGTTGACCCAATGCGACTGCCCTGGACAAAGGTTTGTCGGATCGAGTGGTAGTGTCATTGGTACAACACGCCAAAAGCGGCAGAACCCATAGAACGGCAACTACTTTCATTCTTCTTACCGCTCGTCCCAGGCTGAATGGGTGGATGCGTAAATTCATGGTGCGATGTGAGGTCCGGTTATGCGTGGCTGGCGTCGTCGATTCACCGCTGTGTACGGTGATGTTCCGTAGAAAATATCGGATAAAATGGGCGCGAATCCCGATGGTTTTCGGGTGAGCGCGAAATGCCGCTGTTTTTCTGAGGCTGGCTCTGCTTTAGTCGGCGCATGCCCCGACCTGATCGCGAATCACGCCCCGAACTGCTAGCCCCTGCAGGCAATTGGGATTGTGCGCGGGCGGCGGTGGCCGCCGGTGCCAATGCGATTTATTTTGGCTTGCCGAAATTCAATGCCCGGCTGCGGGCTGATAATTTCATTGATGCGGATCTGCCCGAACTCATGGAGTACCTCCACCGCTATGGCTTGCGCGGTTATCTAACGATGAACACGCTGGTATTCACCAGTGAACTGGCGGCCGCAGAAGCCCAACTGCGGACGATCGCTGCCGCCGGTGTGGACGCCATCATCATCCAGGACCTGGGTCTCGCCCGACTCGCCCAGGTGGTGGCACCGAACGTGAAAATCCACGCCTCCACCCAGATGACAATCACCTCGGCGGAGGGCTTGGCGATGGTGGAATCCATCGTGCCGCTGGCCCGAGCCATTCTCGCCCGCGAGCTTTCGATCAAGGAAATCCAGCGTTTCAAGGTCTCGTCGCTGGGCTCCCCCACCCCGCTGGAAGTCTTTGTCCATGGCGCATTATGTGTCGCCTATTCCGGCCAGTGCCTCACGAGCGAAGCCCTCGGCCAGCGCAGCGCCAATCGCGGCGAATGCGCCCAAGCCTGTCGCATGCCCTACGAAATCGTCGTCGATGGCCACACCCGCGACCTCGGAGAAGTCCGCTACCTGCTCAGCCCGCAAGACCTCGCAGCCGTGAATCTCATCCCGGATTTGTTGCTCGCCGGTGTGCGCTCGTTCAAAATCGAAGGCCGGCTCAAGTCCGCTGAGTACGTCGCCGCTGTCACACGCGTCTATCGCAAGGCCATCGACGCCTGTGACTCTGGATCGAGCACGCCTGCCAGTCCGTCGCCAATCACTGCGGCCGACCGATACGCCTTGGAAATGACGTTTTCGCGCGGCCTGAGTACCGGTTGGCTCGCCGGAGAGAACCATCCCTATCTGACCCACGGCCGCTATGGCAAAAAACGCGGGCCGCTGTTAGGAACGATCACCGCCTGCGGTGCCGGTTGGATCAAGCTCGGGGCCACCAGCGGGGTGCCCATTGCACCCGGCGATGGCGTCGTGTTTGATGCCGGTGAAAACCGCGACCTCGAACAGGGTGCCCGCATCTGGAAAATTGAGGACGACATTCTGGTGTTTCATCGCACGTACAGCGGAATCAATTTTGATCGCATCAAACCCGGCCACACGCTCTACAAAACGTCCGATCCAAAACTCGAAAGTGAAATCCGCCGGTTCTGGCAAAACGCCCGCCCCACCGAAAAAAAATTTCCGCTTCACTTCACGGTCACCGGCAGTCCGGGCGCACCGCTGATCCTGGCGGCAGCGGCCCACGAGCACGGCGGCGTCCGCCAGCTTGCAAGCGTCATCTCCGGGATCGTGTTAGAGTCGGCCGCCAAACATTCCCTGACAACCGAAACGCTCGCCGCCCAACTCGGCCGCCTCGGTGATTCCTCCTACGAATTGGCCTCTCTCGACAATCAACTCGCCGACTCATGTCACCTCGCCCTCTCCGCGCTCAACCAACTCCGCCGCGACCTGGTCACCAAACTGGACACCGCCAAGCGCAACGCCTGGAGCGCCGGCTTGAGCCGGCGTGTCACCTCCGGAGAGTCCCAATTATCACGCCTTCTCCCACGGAGCGCAGATATCAGCCCACCGATATCTCTCCCCGACCCCCAGCTCGCCGTCCTCTGCCGCACCCTCGAACAAGTCGGCTCCGCCCTTGAAAATAACGTCGCCATCCTCTACTGCGATTTCGAGGACCCCCGCCGCTACCCGGCTGCCGTCGCCCTCTGTCGCTCTCAAATATCAAATCTCAACGCGCAAATCCATCTAGCCACCCCGCGCATTCTCAAGCCCGGCGAACTCGGCTACCTCAAGCTCATTGAGCACGCCGCACCCGACGGCTTGCTGCTGCGCAACCTCGCGGCGCTGCATTACTACAAAGATCGTAGCGACCTCATTAAGATAGGCGATTTCTCCCTCAACGTCGCCAACCCCATCACCGCCAAGTTGCTCATGGAAGCCGCCGGCCTCGATCACCTCACGCTTTCCTACGACTTGAACATTGCCCAGGTACTCGACCTCCTGAAAACGGCCCCGCCAGAGTGGTTTGAGCTGACCCTCCACCAGCACATGCCGTTATTCCACATGCAGCACTGCGTCTATTGCGCCTTCCTCAGCAACGGCACCACCTACAAAGATTGCGGCCGACCCTGTGAAAATCATGTCGTCCATCTGCGCGACCGTGTCGGCCTGCTCCACCGCTTGCAGGCCGACGTCGGCTGCCGCAACACACTTTTCAATGGCAAGGCGCAAACCGGCGCTCGCTACTACGACGCACTCCGCAACGCCGGTCTGGCACGCTTCCGCCTCGAATTGTTGGATGAATCCGCCGAGCAGACCGCCACCACGATCCGTGCCTATCAAAACCTTCTCGGCGGCACCCTCACCGCCGCCTCCCTCCTCGAGCAAGTCCAGGCCCTCGAAAAACTCGGCGTCACCGAAGGCACCTTGGCACAGTTATAACAGCCAACACACGGCACGCGGGCAGTTAAGCAGGAGGACAGAAATCTAACATGTTACAGATAAGTTGAACAACCAAGGCCCCGTAAAGAAATAAACCTTACACAATTTGCATGTTCGTATGAAATTGACTTGGTAAAATCATGAAGAACTGGAATTGTGCTTCCGTCATCGGAAATTCTGATCTTTTCTTCCATCATTTTACCCTTCATCATTTTACCTAATTTCTGAATGATCAGACTTCTAACGCCATGATTATTATTTACGGCACCCAACGGGCATGCCATCGTTCCTGACACAATGAAAACCACCATGAAGCGTAACCTCGTGAGTGCCGCGCTTGCGGCGGCCTTGTCATATCTGCCGCTGCCGGCTGCCGAAAGAGCCGACGTCGTGCAAAACGGTAAACCGGTCGGTGCGCGCTTCACCGGCAAGGATTGGGACACCACTGCGGATGGTCTCATGGCGGAAGGCACCGGACGCTTCATCCGCTCGGTCCGCGGGCTGGGTGCGGGTGATTTCCGGGTAAGCGCGCGGCTGATGCTGGCGCGTCTTGATGGCAGCGCCGCGTCGTTCGT
>Ga0118677_10016402_pt1 | contig 10147 bp, 7 predicted proteins | sample AliMusrvi5mmetaG_FD_86154 | JGI IMG/M metagenome (GOLD analysis project Ga0118677, IMG submission 86154)
AGGTAGCGCAGCCAGTACCAGCTGCTGTCCACAAAGGTGTCCATGGTGTCCGTCTCCCGCCGGGCGGGCCGTCCGCAGGCCGGGCAGGCGCAGTCGAGGAAGGACCTGGAGGTGGTGAGGGGCGAGGGGCCCACGCCGTGGAAGGCCACGTCCTCGGGCAGGCGCACGGGGAGATGCTCGGCCTTCTCGGGCACCACGCCGCAGGCCTCGCAGTGCACCGTGGGGATGGGCGTGCCCCAGTAGCGCTGGCGGCTGAGGCCCCAGTCCTTGAGCTTGTAGGTGGTGGTCTTCCCGGCACGGTCGCCGAGCTTCGCGACCATGGCCGCGACGGCCTCCTCGCTCTTCAGCCCCGTGAACTCGCCGCTGTTCACCAGGGTGCCCAGGTCCCACTCGCTCTCGGCCTCGATGACCTTGGGGATGGCCAGGCCGTACTTCTCGGCGAACTCGTGGTCCCGCTCGTCGTGCGCCGGCACGCCCATGACGGCGCCGGTGCCGTAGTCCATGAGCACGTAGTTGGCGGCGAAGACCGGCACCTGCTCGCCGGTGAAGGGATGGAGCACCGAGAGGGCCGTGCGGTGGCCCAGCTTCTCGTCGCTGGTGAGCCGCTCCTCGCGGCTCAGGGAGGCCACCTGGTCGCAGAAGGCCCTGAGGGCGGGATCCGCCTCTGCCGCCTTCTCGATGACCGGATGCTCGGTGCTGAGGGCCATGAAGGTGACCCCGAAGAGCGTGTCCAGGCGCGTGGTGAAGACCTCCACCTGGCCTCCACCCTCCAGGTCGAAGGCCAGGCGCGCCCCCTCGGAGCGGCCGATCCAGTGGCGCTGCATGGTCTTCACGTTCTCGGGCCAGTCCAGGCCGTCCAGGCAGGCCAGCAGCTCGTCCGCGTACTTGGTCGTCTTGAAGAAGTACTGCTCCAGGGGCTTTTGCGTGACCGGATGGCCCGTGCGCTCGTCCCGGCCGTCCACCACCTGCTCGTTGGCCAGCACGGTGCCCAGGGCCTCGCACCAGTTCACGGTGCGCATGGCGCGGAAGACGTCGCCCCGCTCCCACATCTTGAGGAAGAGCCACTGGTTCCACCGGTAGTAGTCGTCCTGGTAGCTGGCGACCTCCCGGTCCCAGTCGTAGCTGATGCCCATCTTCTGGATCTGCCCCTTCATCTCCTCGATGTTGCTGCGGGTCCAGATGGCGGGATGGATGCCGTTCTTGATGGCGGCGTTCTCAGCGGGGAGGCCGAAGCTGTCCCAGCCCAGGGGATGCATGACTTCGTAGCCCCGCATGCGGCGGAAGCGGGCGGTGACGTCGCCCAGGGTGTAGTTGCGCACGTGGCCCATGTGGATGCGGCCCGACGGGTAGGGCAGCATCACCAGCATGTAGAAGGTCCGGGAGCCCGGCAACAGCTCCGAGGCCCGCTTGGCGCGGAAGGCGCCGGACTCGAGCCAGCGGCGCTGGATCTCGGGTTCCTGGGTCAGGGGCTGGAAGGGCATGGGGAAACTCCATCGGAACCCTTGATTCTACAAGGAATCTGGGGCATCTCCAGCCTTGACCGGTGTTCAGAAGTGGTAGGCCAGTCCTGCGGTGGCCGTCCAGTGGGGGAACAGCTGGTAGCCGGCCAGGTTGCTGGCTAGGGGCACCTGCACGAACGCGAAGCCGCGCAGGCCGTCCGAGAGGCCGAAGTTCACGCCGGGGCTCAGGTAAACGACCGTGCCAGAGGTATCGGCGATGTCGGCCAGGGCGCCCTGGTCCGAGCTCCGATGGGTGATGTTCAGCTGCAGTTGCGGAACGAAGCTGGCATCAGCCTCATAGCGGAGACCAAGGCTCAGATTGCCCTGGTTGCCCGGGCGATAGTCCGACCCAGGCAGGTTGAGCTTTCCAGCGACTGCGGCCTGGAACTGGACGTTGATGAAACCACTGAGGTTCGCGCCCAGGGGCCGGAAATAGTAGGCGCCCAGGATCAGGTCCGTGCTCCCGGTGCCAGCCTGCAGGCTCGTGTCGAGGGCCATCCCCCCCGAGTTGCCGGACGGACCGAAGAAAGCGGGGTTGCGACCCGCGACGGGGCCGCCATCGGCATTCTGTCCGCCATAATGGCCCGTCGGAAGTTTCACCCCGACCTGGATCCCCAGGTTGTGGTCCGCCAGGAGCCCCTGGTAGCTGGTGATGAACTTGACATCGCCCAGTCCAGCAACCGTCGCGCCGCTCAGCTGGTCAGGGGTGAGGGGATTGCTTGCCGGGCCATAGGTGGTGTGGCTGCGATCGATATAGGGGACCAACAGCTTGAAATTCCACTCGGAGTCGGGTGAGTAGCTCAGGCCCAAGGTGAGATAGCGATTGATGGTCTGGTGCTCGACCTCCTGGCCTGCTCCCGGGAAGGGCGTGTTGAGCGCGGCCACCTGCGCTGGGGAGATGGACCTCGTGCCCAAGCGCAGCTGGTCCTGGTTGAGGAAGTCGTACTGGAGGCTCAGCCGCCAGCCGGCCGTGGCCCAGAAACCCGTGGCCCCGTCGCTGGAAAGGGCGCAGCCGCAGGTGGCGCAGGCCTTGGCCGCGGGTGCCGCCACCAGCAGGACCGGGACAAGGGCGAGGGTGGAGGATGAACGCATGCGAAGAATCCCCTTCAAGGGCCTCTTCGATTCTGCGTGTTAAGGCAGGTAAATGTCTTGAAAAATTGCCCCCAGGGCCGGTCTTCCGGTCGCGGATCCCAACGCAGCCTTAACGCCCGAACCCCAAGTCCTAACACTGCCTTAACGCGCTCGGCGCCACGCTGTGGAGCCGGCCTGATCTGTCGGTGCTCCGGTGCGTTGAGGCCTCCATTTCCATGCCGTTGATCTACTTCCCCCTCCTCGCCATGGCCCTCGCGCTGGGCTGGGCGGGAACACGGACTGCCCTCTACCTGCGCCACGCCAAGGGCAGCCGGCGGGACGAGTACTTCCTGCTGGTCCTCTCCTGGGGCCCCCTGTTCTGGACCCTGCTGTCACTGCTGCTGACCCTTTCCGGGAGTAACCCATGAATCCAACCCTGCTCATCGCGTCCCTGCTGGCCCTGGGCCTGCTGGGCTACCTCAGCTTCGCCCTCCTGAAGCCGGAGAAGTTCCAGTGAGCGCCACCTGGACCCAGAACCTGCTCTACCTCGCCCTGCTGCTGGGCCTGGCCTATCCCCTGGGGACCTACATGGCCCGGGTGCTGGAAGGGGAGCACACTCTCCTCCGCCCGGTCCTGGGCCCCCTGGAACGCGGCCTCTACCGCCTCATGGGCGTGCGGGAGGACGAGGACATGGGCTGGCAGGCCTATGCCTGGTCCATCACCCTCATCAAGCTGCTGGGCCTGGCGGCAGTGTTCCTGCTCATGAAGACGCAGGCGGGCCTTCCCCTCAACCTGGAGCACCAGCCCAATGTGGCCACGGACCTCTCCTTCAACACAGCCGTGAGCTTCATCACCAACACCAACTGGCAGGCCTACAGCGGTGAGACCACGCTCAGCTACCTCACCCAGATGCTGGGCCTCACGGTGCAGAACTTCATCTCCGCCGCCACGGGCATCGCCGTGCTGGTGGCACTCATCCGGGGCATCACCCGCCGAAGTGCCACGGGCCTGGGCAACGCCTGGGTGGACCTGGTGCGCAGCACCCTCTACATCCTGCTGCCCCTGTCCTTCGTCCTCGCCCTCTTCCTCGTGTCCCAGGGCCTGATCCAGAACCTCTCGGCCTATGTCCACACGGCGGGCGGGCAGGTCATTGCCATGGGCCCGGCCGCCTCGCAGATCGCCATCAAGATGCTGGGCACCAACGGCGGCGGCTTCTTCGGTGCCAATGGCGCCCACCCCTTCGAGAACAGCTCGCCCCTGTCCAACTTTGTCCAGATGCTCAGCATCCTCGCCATCCCCGCCGCCCTCTGCCTAACCTTCGGGCAGATGGTGAAAGACCGCCGCCAGGGCTGGGCCCTGCTGGCCGCCATGACCTTCATCTTCGTGGGGGCCCTGGCCGTCTGCACCCAGGCTGAAGTGAAAGGCAATCCCGCCCTCACCAGCCTGGGCGCCAATCAGGTAGCCAGTGTGGTCCCGGGCCTGGAACAGCCCGGCGGGAACATGGAGGGCAAGGAGCTGCGCTTTGGCCCCGGCGGCTCGGCGCTCTGGGCCACGGCCACCACGGCGGCTTCGAACGGCTCCGTGAATTCGATGCACGATTCCTTCACGCCCCTGGGCGGCCTGGTGCCCCTGTGGCTCATCCAGCTGGGCGAGGTGGTTTTCGGCGGCGTGGGTTCGGGCCTCTACGGCATGCTCATGTTCGCCCTGGTCGGCGTCTTCATCGGTGGCCTCATGGTGGGCCGGACGCCGGAATACCTGGGCAAGAAGGTGGAGGCCTTCGAGATGAAGATGGCCTCCATTGCCATCCTCCTGCCCTGCGCCGCCGTGCTGATCGGCACCGCCGTCTCCGTCCTGGTCGCCAACACGGCCGCTTCGGTGAGCAATCCGGGGCCCCACGGTTTCAGCCAGATCCTCTACGCCTGGAGCAGCTGCGCCAACAACAACGGCAGCGCCTTCGGGGGGCTCAACGTCAACACGCGCTTCTACAACTACGGTCTGGCCATCGCCATGCTCCTGGGCCGCTTTGGCGTGTTCTGGCCCGTGCTGGCCCTGGCGGGCTCTCTCGTGAAGAAGAAGTACACGCCCGAGGGACTGGGCACCCTGCCCACTCACACCCCCCTCTTCATCGGCGTCCTCGTGGGCGTGGTGCTCCTGGTGGGCGCCCTCACCTTCATCCCCGCCCTGGCGCTCGGCCCCATCGCCGAGCACCTGGCCCTGCGCTGATCCAGGAGCACACCATGGTTCCCCACTCCCGGCAGGACCTCCAGGCCCGCCCCCTCTTCGAACCCGGCATCGTGCGCCGCGCGGTGCTTGACTCCTTCCGCAAGCTGAATCCCCTGCACCAGCTCCGGAATCCCGTGATGTTCACGGTGTGGATCTGCAGCGTCTTCACGACCGGGCTATGGGTCCAGGCGCTCGCCGGACAGGGCGAGGCCAGACCCACCTTCATCCTCGCCATCGCCCTGTGGCTCTGGTTCACCCTGCTCTTCGCCAACTTCGCCGAGGCCATGGCCGAGGGCCGGGGCAAGGCCCAGGCGGACTCCCTCCGCAGGTCCAAGCGGGACGTGAAAGCCAAGCGATTGTCCGGAATGGATCGTCTGGGCCCCTTTCAAATCGTCGATGCCCCCGACCTGCGCATCAACGACCTGGTGCTGGTGGAGGCCGGGGAGACCATCCCCGGGGACGGCGAAGTGGTCGAGGGCGTGGCCTCGGTGAATGAAAGCGCCATCACCGGCGAAAGCGCCCCCGTCATCCGCGAAAGCGGCGGCGACCGCTCCGCCGTCACCGGCGGCACCACCGTCCTCTCCGACCAGATCAAGGTCCGCGTGACCGCCGACCCCGGCGAGAGTTTCATGGATCGCCATGGTGGAAGGCGCCAAGCGCCAGAAGACGCCCAACGAGATCGCCCTGGACATCCTCCTGGCGGGCCTCACCATCATCTTCCTGCTGGCCACGGCCACACTGCTTCCGTTCTCCATCTTCAGCGTGAAGGCTGCGAATCAGGGTCACCCGGTCACCCTGGTGGTGCTGGTGTCCCTCCTGGTCTGCCTCATCCCCACCACCATTGGCGGCCTCCTCAGCGCCATCGGCATCGCCGGCATGGATCGCATGATCCAGGCCAACGTCATCGCCACCTCGGGTCGGGCCGTGGAGGCCGCGGGCGACGTGGACGTGCTGCTCCTGGACAAGACGGGCACCATCACCCTGGGCAACCGCCAGGCCGTGGCCTTCCTGCCCGCGGAAGGCATCGACATCAAGCGGCTGGCGGACGCCGCCCAACTCTCCTCCCTATCGGATGAAACCCCCGAAGGCCGCAGCATCGTGGTGCTGGCCAAGGAGCAGTACGACCTCCGCGAGCGGGACATCCACGCTCTGGATGCCCACTTCGTCCCCTTCACCGCCCAGACCCGCATGAGCGGCGTCAACCTGGGCGAGCGCCAGATCCGCAAGGGCGCCGCCTCTGCCATTGAGGACTACGTCCAGTCCCAGGGCGGCAAGTTCCCCGATGATCTCCGCCGTACCGTGGATCAGATCGCCACGGCGGGCGGAACGCCGCTGGTGGTGGCCGAAGGCGCCCACGCCCTCGGGGTCATCCAGCTCAAGGACATCGTGAAGGGCGGCATCAAGGAGCGCTTCGCCGAGCTGCGGGGCATGGGCATCAAGACCGTGATGATCACCGGCGACAATCCCCTAACCGCCGCCGCCATCGCCGCCGAAGCGGGCGTGGACGATTTCCTGGCCCAGGCCACCCCCGAAGCCAAGCTCAAGCTGATCCGCGAGTACCAGGCCGGGGGCCGCCTCGTGGCCATGACCGGGGACGGCACCAACGATGCCCCGGCCCTGGCTCAGGCCGACGTCGCCGTGGCCATGAACAGCGGCACCCAGGCCGCCAAGGAGGCCGGGAACATGGTGGACCTGGACTCCAACCCCACCAAGCTCATCGAGATCGTGGAGATCGGCAAACAGATGCTCATGACCCGCGGGTCGCTCACGACCTTCAGCATCGCCAACGACGTGGCCAAGTATTTCGCCATCCTGCCCGCGGCCTTCGTGGCCACCTACCCGGCTCTGGGCGCCCTGAACGTCATGGGCCTCCACAGCCCCGAGAGCGCCATCCTGTCGGCGGTGATCTTCAACGCCCTCATCATCGTCGTTCTCATTCCCCTGGCCCTGCGTGGCGTGAAGTACCGGCCCGTGGGCGCCGCCCTGCTCCTGCAACGGAACCTGCTCTGGTACGGCGTTGGCGGCCTCATCGTGCCCTTCGTGGGCATCAAGGCCATCGACTGGCTCCTCGTTAGTCTGCATCTGGCCGCTTGAAAAATGAGGGAAAAATGAATACCACCAAGACACCAAGGCGCCAAGAACTGCATAGATACTTTTGTTTTATTTTGCTTGGTGTCTTCGTGTCTTGGTGGTGAATCAGTTTGTTGTTCGATTAAACGAAATGTTCAAAAAGGAACTTCTACGATGAACTTGCAACTCCGTCCCGCCCTCGTCTCCTTCCTCGCGATCAGCGCCCTCACGGGTCTGGCCTATCCCTTCGTTATCACGGGCCTGTCAAAGCTCATCTTCCCCCGCCAGGCCGGGGGCAGCCTCATCCTAAAGGACGGCAAGGTGATCGGCTCGGAGTGGATCGGGCAGCCCTTCACAGCCCCCAAGGACTTCTGGGGCCGCCCCTCGGCCACGGTCGACGCCGACAACAAGCCGCTGCCCTACAACGGGGTCAACAGTGGCGGCTCCAACCTCGCTCCCAGCAACCCGGACCTCCACAAGGCTGTCCAGGACCGCATCGCCGCCCTGCGCACCGCGGACCCGGAGGCGAGGGGCCCGGTGCCCGTGGACCTCGTCACCGCCTCCGGCAGCGGCCTGGACCCGCACATCAGCCCCGCCTCAGCCGCCTACCAGGTCCACCGCGTGGCCAAGGCCCGGGGCCTGGACGAAGCCAGGGTGCGCGACCTGGTGGCGGCTCACATCGAAGGGCCCCAGCTCGGCGTGCTCGGCGAATCCCGCGTGAATGTGCTGAAGTTGAACCTCGCCCTCGACCAGCTGCGCTAGCCTGGGCGCGTGAACAACCACCGCCCCGATCCCGATCAGCTGCTCCGCCAGGTGCAGGAGGAGGAGGTCCGCGCCAAGCGGGCCAAGCTGAAGATCTTCTTTGGCGCCGCACCCGGCGTGGGGAAGACCTTCGCCATGCTCTCCGAGGCCCGGGAGCGGCGGGCCGAGGGGCTCGACGTCCTGGTCGGCGTCGTGGAGACCCACGGCCGCTCCGAGACCGGCGCCCTCCTCGAAGGGCTGGAGGTCCTCCCGCGGAGGGAGCTGGCCTACGCAGGCCAGTTCCTTCCGGAGTTCGACCTGGATGCGGCACTGAAGCGGCGGCCCGCCCTCATCCTCATGGACGAACTGGCCCACTCGAACGTGATGGGTTCCCGGCACGCCAAGCGCTGGCAGGACGTGATGGAGCTGCTGGACGCGGGCATCGATGTCCACACCACGCTGAATGTCCAGCACCTGGAGAGCCTCCGGGACGTGGTGGCCCAGATCACGGGCGTGATCGTGCGCGAGAACGTACCCGACACGGTCCTGGAGAGGGCCGACGAAGTGGAGCTGGTGGACCTTTCGCCGGACGACCTGCTGGTGCGCCTCAAGGAGGGGAAGGTCTACCTGCCGGACCAGGCCCGGCATGCCCGGGACCACTTCTTCCGCAAGGGCAACCTGCTTGCCCTGCGCGAGCTGGCCCTGCGCCACACGGCCGAGAGCGTGGACGCCCAGATGCGGCGCTACATGGCCTCCGAGGGCATCCACAAGACCTGGGCGGCCGGGGACCGCCTGCTGGTGTGCGTGGGGCCCGGCGAACTCTCCGAGCGCCTGATCCGGGGCACCCGCCGCATGGCCGGGGCCCTGGGGGCCCCCTGGTTGGCCCTCTACGTGGAATCCCGCAAGCACCTCAAGTTCACCGAGGATGACCGGGCCCGGATTGAAAACAACCTGCGCCTCGTGGAAAAACTCGGGGGCGAGACCGCGGTCATCGAGGGGGCCGGGAACCTGCACGAGGACATCCTCACCTTCGCCCAGGACCGGAACATCACCAAGATCGTGGTGGGCAAGCCCTCGCGTCCCCGCTGGATGGAGCTGGCGATGGGGTCCACCGTGGACGATCTCATCCGCCACAGCGGGGACATCGATGTCTACGTGATCACCGGCGAGCCTGGCAAGGAACCGGCGGCCCCCCTCATCCGGCGGCCCATCACGAGTCCCGTGCAGAACTACCTGCTCGCGGCCATGACGGTGGCCCTCGCCAGCGGTGTGGCCATCCTCCTGTTCCGCCGGGCAGACCTGGCGGACGTCGTCATGGTGTACCTCCTCGGCATCCTGGTCGTGGCCACCCGGATCGGCCGGGGGCCTTCGCTGCTTGCATCCATCCTCAGCGTGCTGGCCCTCGACTTCTTTTTCATCCCCCCGCGATTCTCCTTCGCGGTCACGGATCTCCGCCATATTGGCACCTTCGCCGTCATGCTCCTGGTGGGGGTGGTGATCGGCCCCCTGGCCGGCCAGCTCAGCAACCGCGTGGGCAATGGCACGGCCATGGTGCTGGGGGCCGTGGTGCTCGGAGCGGGACTGGCCCTGACGATCGTTCCGCATGGAGGGGCCGTGGCCGGGGCCCTGGCCCTGGTCTGTGCGGGGTTCTTCACCCTTCACGCCTCGGCGGCCGGGGCCCTCAACCGCAAGGTCGGCACCGGGCGCGGACGGGCCAACGCCTTCTACGTCCTCTTCTACTACCTGGGCGGCGCCGCGGGCATCACCCTCAGTGGCCAGGCCTACCACCTGGCGGGCTGGCCTGGCGTGGTGGCACTGGCCGGTGCGGCGCTCTTGGTGCCTCTGTCCACTGGGGTGATGGAGATGCGCACCGCCTCAGGCCCCCGGTAGGGGCAGCTCGGGGTGCGGATCCCTTCCGCTGAGGCTGTACCAGGCGATGGTGCCGAGGATCAGCAGGCCACCCAGCAGGGCCCAGGCCGAGGGTCGCTCGCCCATGCCGAGGAAGACCCAGACGGGGTTGAGTACGGCTTCGAGGGTGCCCGTCACCACGGCGGCCGTGGCCGTCAGGTGCCGCATCCCCGCATTGAACAGCAGGTAGGCAATGCCGATCTGGAAGATGCCGAGGTAGAGCAGGATGCCCGCCTGGGCCAGGGTCAGGCTGAACCCCCGCAGGGCGACGGGGGCGCAGAGCAGCGCCACCAGGAGGTTCCCGAGGATGATGGCGGCGATGGGATCCGCCTCGGGGCGCCGCTGCCGCTGAAGCTTGAGGGTCAGCGAGAAGAGCGCCAGCGCGACACCGGAGAGCACGCCCAGCAGGTTGCCGGAAAGGGTGCCCGGGCCCAGCCGGCCCACGAAGAAGAGCCCCATGGCCCCCAGGCAGAGCCCCACGGCCGCCAGGTCCCGGCCATGGAGGGCGCGGCCCGTCACCCAGGGCTCGAGGAAGACCAGGTAGATGGGGGCTGAGAACTGCAGGAAGATCGCGTTGGCCGCCGTGGTGAGCTTGGTGGCCGCCACGAAGAAGATGAGCACGCCGATGTAGGACG
>Ga0118677_10016404_pt1 | contig 10145 bp, 8 predicted proteins | sample AliMusrvi5mmetaG_FD_86154 | JGI IMG/M metagenome (GOLD analysis project Ga0118677, IMG submission 86154)
AGGAAATGGACAATGCCACTCAGAAATTGGGGGCAAATAGTGAATCAATTTTATATTAATTTTGAAGAACGATGCCGAATTTAAATACAGTCAGAGTTTACACAAAATTCTGCACACCCTCCCCTGAAACCATTGCCATTTATCGGTTTCCCCGGTACACAATAAAAAATGAATAAAATTCATTAGGAAAAAAAATTCAATCCCTTTACTTTTGCGCCAAAATTGGCGTGGTAGCTCAGATGGTTAGAGCGTCGGATTCATAACCCGGAGGTCGGGGGTTCAACTCCCCCCCACGCTACGACAAATCTAAAATGGCAATAAGTAAAATGGTAAAACTTTTTTACCAATTTACTTATTACTATCTTACATTTTGACCTTCCTGCCATCTGGCAGCTTTCCATCTTACCTTTTCAACAATCCATTCAATAAAATGTTGCGAAAAATTACTGGATTGCTTTGTACCTTAATAAACTCCAGCTAAAAGTTGATCGAGATGAATTAAATGTTTCTGTAGTATCTACCCTGAACACAATTTTTACAATTCCATTACCCGGGGAAAAATAATAATCAATAGTATCCAGTTTATTGTAAAGTGAATTGAATAATGACCTTGTTATTCCAACCCTTTCAAAAAGCAGGTTATTCACTTTGAAAGAAGAATATGCACCCATTTGAATAAATTTATCCCCATCATAAGCAGGAAACTGGTCGCATTTATAAACATTCATTCCATGATGATTTGTTAACGTATCGTTAAATAAAACGAATGCTGTATACCCAAGGCTACAACCGAAGCTAAATCCTTTCATAGCGGCGGAGAAAGGACATCCAATACCAAAAGAATTATCACCAAGTGCACCTGAAAGATTAAATTCGTAGAACAGACTGCTTTGAAGTTGTATCTTGAAATAATCGATGAAGTAATATATTTGGTCATCCACCTTATAAGTGCGTTGACCCAAAACAGGAGATGTTTCTACATAGGTGCAATCAATGCTGCCACTGGAATCATTCTTGTATACCCAGTATGAATCCTTTTGAAAAAGGCAGGCTTTCATCAGCGAATCGGGAATGTGGAAATATTTTTCTTCCTGTTTCTTTTTTGTACATCCACACAAAAATAAAAGTACTAAACAAATTATAAGCTGCTGTTTCTTCATGGATTTAACAGATAAGGAATAACATGAGTTTGTAAGCCCCCCTATTTTTCGGACCATTCAAAAGTAGAGATTTTTGCCTCTGTTAAAGCCAGCATTTCCATTGGAGTTTTGTTTCCTAAAGCATTATGTGGCCTATGATAATTGTAATCATAATTCCATTTGTCAACCATCTCTCTTACTTCAGCCAATGTCCTAAAAACATAGGCATTTAAAAGCTCTCTCCTCATATTCCCGTTAAACCGTTCGACAAATCCATTTTGCATTGGTTTCCCAGGTTGGATAAAGGCCAGCTGGATATCATTCATTTTGCACCACTTATCAAATTTGTCTGATATGAACTCTGGTCCGTTATCCACGCGGATCATCTTTGGCAGGTTACGATACTGACCGATCTGTTCAAGCGTCCGGATCAAGCGAGGTGCCGGTATTGAGGTATCAACTTCAACTGCCAAAACTTCCCTGTTAAAGTCGTCGATAATGTTCAGTAAACGATATTTGCGGCCATCCCAGAGACTATCCGACATAAAGTCGATAGACCATACCTGGTTGACGGAAGTGGGCTGGAACAATGCCTGCTTAACTCTGGCGGGCAATCTTTTCTTTGCCCTACGACGAATGTTCAGTTTCATTTGTGTGTACACGCGATAAACCCTTTTATGATTCCATGTAAAACCCTGTAACCTTAAACGGTAGAAGCTCTGACCAAAACCAATCGATGGGTGTTTGGTAACCATTTCTTCCAATGCTTTAATGATCTCTGTATCATCCTTATTCCTCTGTTGATAATGATACGTACTTCTTGGTAATTTCAGTGCCGTACATGCCTGACGAACGCTTAGCTTGTGGTTCTCAACTAAAAAACAAGCAGCTTCTTTCCGATCATCAGGCGTTACAATTTTTTTGAGATCAGGTCTTTTAATGCAAAGTTTTCCAGGCTTAAATCCGCGAACATCTTTTTCAACTGGGCATTCTCTGATTCGAGTTCTTTTAACCGTTTCAGCTCCCGGACTGTCATTCCGCCATACTTTGCTTTCCAGTTGTAAAATGTTGCTTCGCTTATACCATTTTCCCTGCAGAGGTCAGTTGTTTTCACCCCGGCCTCATTTTTCTTAAGGATGGCAACAATCTGTGCCTCCGTAAAACGAGTCTTTTTCATAGAACTTTTTTGCCATTTAAAGTTAAACTTTTTTTAAGTTTCTCTACTTTCAAATGGCCGAAGTTCGGGGAGGCTTACAAGTTCCCTTCCAAAGTTACATGATTTTTAACATAACCATTTACCTTAGCACGAATAGACAAATTTCTGATTGAACCACCATTGCCGGCCAATTGAAAGACAAGTCGCACGGCAATTTACATATACCATAAACTTGTTTTTCAATTATTTACATATTTTATCACCTAATTCACAGCCGTTTTTATTCTGGTAACCCGTTTGAATTTCATTCCGGTATAACGGAATCACAGGAACCATTCCACACATTCATTTCCGGGATGTTAAAAAAGTCCTCATTGCGTAGGAAAAATGTTTAAGTATACAACTCATAATGTGGCGTTTAACCTCCTTCTGGAAAGCCGCAAACCATCCCCTGTAAATCGCACACCTGTGCGTTATGTTAGCAAATTCACCGCACATTTCCGGTGCGTTTTGTTGATTCTGCCGGAAATTGACCTATATTTGTATCACAATTGCTGCACACAATTATCGTTAAATTCAGAGTTCACCGGGATTACCAGATAAAATTCATTGATTGTTGCTGTTTCGTTAGATTATCTGGTCGGTTTTAAAAGATTCAAATTCAAGTGTGCGTTTATAAATGTCAAACAAAAAACAAAAACACACCAGACTATGAAAAACTTGTCCTACTTACTGATCGTAATGGCCGTTTTAACAGTTTCCTGCAAGAAAGCAAAACAAACAGATATATTACCTCACCAGACTGTGAATTTTGGTGTTGGAAGTGATTTTGAGATCAGGATGCCGGATGCATTACCAGGAACATTGAAGATGATTGCACTGAGCGGAGGATTCCAGCCGGTATCAAAGAGCGATGACGTAAAACTCCTGCTGATGGCAAAAGGTTCAGACATGTATGATACGATCAGTGTTGGTCCGAGCGTCAGTATTGATAACCTGAATCCCGATTATTTCAGGTATACCAAAAACGGAAATGTCCTGAAAGGAAAAATCCTTGTCAATAATATGGAACTGAAGAACCTGGTTTTTGAAGGCGCTTTGTCCTTTATCTACCAGAACTAAAAAGAAAAATAAAACGGAAGGTCAGCCCCCTCACTCAACCATTACAGCTGTTCCGTAACAAATAACTTCGGTCACCCCGCTCATTACTTCGGTTGTATCATACCGGACACCGATAATAGCATTCGCCCCCATCGTTTCTGCATGCCGAATCATCAGCTCAAAGGAATCCTTTCGAGTCTTCTCACACAATTCGGTGTAAAGTGTAATGTTCCCTCCTGCAATTGTCTGAAAAGCCGCACCGATATTTCCAAAGATTGATCTTGATCTGACCAGGATTCCGCGAACGAGTCCGAGGTTGCTTTTGATCCGGTATCCCGGTATTTCAAAGGCGGTGGTTGTCATCTTAATTTCCATATAAGTATCTTTTGATCTACAAAGATGCTGATTTTTCATAATACTATTTCCACCTGTTCAAATTTCACCGGATTGGCTGGAACTGTCATTTTGGCCTGCCTGTGAGATCGTGACAATAGGGATCGTATACTATGCCTATACTATGCCTATACTGCTTGTATATGCTGGCAAATTGTCATCTTTTGCCAGATTCAATAAATTTTCAGACCATTATATTCTGATTTTAACCCCTGAGAACCAGTAACAGGATTTCATTCTATTGAAAAAAAAATTATCTTGCATCGCATTTTGCAAAACCAGGATCAGACAATCATAAACCAGCGTAGTATGACTTCCCATTCTGACTTTAAGAAAAATCTAAACTTATTTGATTCTACTGCAATCGTTGTAGGGTCCATGATCGGCTCCGGGATTTTTATTGTCTCTGCCGATATTGCCCGCCAGGTCGGTTCTCCAGGCTGGCTCATGATGGTGTGGGTGATCTCCGGCGTCATGACACTTTTCGCTGCACTGAGCTATGGTGAACTTGCAGGCATGTTCCCACAGGCCGGAGGACAATATATTTATCTCAGGGAATCCTACAATCCGCTGATGGCATTTCTTTACGGCTGGACCCTGTTCATGGTCATTCAAACAGGGACCATTGCTGCGGTAGGAATGGCATTTGCCAAATTCCTTGGCGTCCTGATTCCGTCAATCAATGAATCCCAGTTGTGGGTGAATCTCAAATACCTGAAGCTTGGCCCTGTTCAGACTGTTGCAATTCTTTCGATCGTCTTCCTGAGCTGGATCAATACCCGCGGAATCAGCGCCGGGAAGAAAGTTCAAAATGCTTTCACTTCGGGAAAGACATTGCTCCTGCTGCTTTTCATCGTCGTGGGACTTGGCTTTGCCATGAATTCAAATGCCATCCATCTCAACCGGCAGATCTTATGGGATCCCGAGTCTATTGTTGGGGGAAAACATATTCCACTTGCCGGTTTTGCCGTGATTGCCGCTATTGGTATGGCAATGGTGGGTGCCTTATTCTCATCAGATGCATGGAACAATATCACGTTCACAGCCGGAGAAGTGATCAATCCCAGGAAGAACATTCCCTACAGCCTGGCACTTGGAACGTTCATAGTCACCGTGATGTATCTCCTGGCAAATCTTGTTTACCTGACGGTTCTCCCGTTACGCGGTGAACAAGCCGGGGCAGATATCGCTTCACGCGGGATCCAGTTCGCGCTGAATGACCGCCTGGGAACTGCCGCCATTTCAGGCCTTTTCGGGAATGCCGCCATGATCCTGATGGCCGGGTTGATCGTGATCTCCACCTTTGGATGCAACAACGGACTGATCCTGGCCGGAGCCCGGGTTTATTATGCCATGTCGGTCGACAGGGTTTTCTTCCGCAAGGTGGGTGAACTGAATTCAAAAGGAGTTCCGGCCAACGGGCTCATCATACAGTGCATCTGGGCCAGCCTGTTGTGTCTCACGGGGACTTATGGCAACCTGCTGGACTATGTTGTCTTTTGTGTCCTGATCTTCTATGTACTGACGATTTTTGGTCTGTATGTGCTCAGGGTTCGCAGGCCTGACATTGAAAGACCCTACAAAGCTTTCGGATACCCCGTGATTCCTGCAATTTATATCGTTTCGGCATTGCTGATCATGGCAATCCTGCTGGTTTACAAACCGGATTTTACCACACGGGGGTTAGTCATTGTGCTGATCGGAATTCCTGTATATTTATTATGGCTTAAAAGAAAACCGGGAAAATAGCGTTATCTTTTTGTGAAGCTAAAAGACTGTTTAATTTGATTTGCAACAACATTTAACCACTATGAACACGAAGAAAGCACAATGTTCACAAAGAAATAATTATTGTGGTCTTTGTGTATATCATTGTGTTCTTTGTGGTTAACATAATTAGCCAGGATACACGTTCGTTCGGGAAAACCTATTCAAGTGAGAAAAATAACATTTCACCAGTCTCAAATAACCATCCTATTTCTTTTTCTTCTTTGTTGTTTTCAACCAGCATATTTAATCGCTCAATGTTTTCAGAAGAACAATGCTTTTGGTGAAGGAGAAACAATCTCGTACGAAGTATCCTATAACTGGGGACCGATCTGGGTGAATGCAGGGAAAGTCACGTTTTCTGTGGCGCGTGAGAAATTCATGGGCAGAGACACGTGGCACCTGAAAAGCACCGGGGTTACTTATTCTTCCTACGACCTTCTTTTCAAGGTGCGTGATTACTATGATTCCTGGATCAACCCTGATTCATTTGGCACTTATGAATTCCGGAGATACATTTATGAAGGAGGATATTCGCTTGTCAACTCGCTCCGTTTTGACAATGCCAATACCAAGGCATTCTCCAGCACAAAGAGGAACAATAACCCGGTGCACTTTGATACGCTCAAGTCTGATCCATGCTCCTTTGATATGCTGTCAGCCGTATATTTTACAAGGACACTGGATTTTTCGAAGATGAAACCTGATACAAGGATCCCCATCTCGGTCATCATTGATGATAACATTTATCCGATCTACATCCGGGAGTTGGGCAAAGAAGTCGTGGAGAACCAGGATGGGACAAAATATCGTTGCATCAAATTTTCGGCAAAGATGGTGCAGGGGACGATCTTTAAAGGCGATGAGGATATCCTCGTATGGGTTACCGATGATGAAAACAAGATCCCGGTTTATATCGAAGCCAAGATCCTTGTCGGGACAGTCAAAGCCTACGTGAAGGAGATGAAGGGGTTGCGGAATCCGGCAACATCGAGGATCAGCAAATAAGCGGTTAAGCTTTTTCCATAACTAATAAAGCCAGATCATTGCTGACCTGGCTTCGGGTTTCACACAATTTATGTAGCCTACATCCGGAACTCCTCCGGTAAATTAATACGATTACTCTGATTTCAAAAGTAGAGCATCTCCAACCTGAAGAAAAGGATTAATTAACAGCCGGTAGGTTTTTTTTGATAACCGGTAGGTTTTCGACGATAGTTGGAGATAGGTGTCTCCAAAAACACGGTCGGATTGTCAGCGAATGTTATGGAATAAAATCCGGGGCGTGACCTGATTCGTCGAAAATTACTTAGGACTAAGAGACTGTTTAAAAATTTACATTTCTTTGGCAGAAGGATTCGTGATCAAATACCAGGATATTTTTAACCACAATGTTCACAATGATTTACACAAAGGTCACAAGGATAATCCTGGTGTACATTGTGCCTTCTTTGTGGCCTTTGTGGTTAAATATTTATTCAGTTTTAGAATTTTAAACAGTCGCTAATTAAGATAAACTCTTGCAATCTTAAAAACATTATCACCCGAGACTTTAACAATATAATACCCGGAACCAGCCGTTACCTGGATTTTAGAACCTTCCTGGCCCTCAATTTTGCAGGTTGCTATTTCCTGCCCCAGCAGGTTGCATATCGTTACCCGGGTGTTCCGTAAAGTTTTTGTTGAATTTATAAAAACTGATTTCCCGATGGACGAAATCCGGATTTCAGGATTTGAAGAAACATCTATTCCTACATTGGGTTTATTCAGAGAAATGTTCTGGTAGGTAGGTCCCGGATAACAATTCGATGTATCGGTAGGAACCTCAATGCTATAACAAGGATGGACGCCATTTTCGAACTGAAAGATCTTTGCTTTATAAGCAGGAGGGGCAGATTCTAAGCAGAATTGGAGATCGGCATGAGAATCAGCAGGAAAAGGAACAGTATTCACGACTTTCAGCCTGCAGACCCTTGTCCCCAACCCAACTGTAGACATTGTAGTTGTATGATCGCAGGTAACCCAAATCCCAATTGATCTTGCAGACATCTTCAGTATAAAGTGATTCGCATCTAGTGGTGCAGCCGTAGCATTATTTGGTTGAAGTGAATCTATCAGGTCTGAATAACCAGGGACAACTGCGCAGGTCATTGTTCCTCCTCCAATGATGGATGTGCTGCAATAAATTCCCGCCTGGATGAGTGAGATCAGGAATGGCTGGGAAGCATCAGTGTCTCTCAGGTACAGGTCGAACCGGAATTCCGTGGGGGAAATAATCGTGTCATGCTCAATCGTGTAGACGCAGTCAACGGGTAATAAGGGTGAATTGCCTTGCTGAGCTTGTGTCTGAAAAAACAAAACTGAAATCAGCGATAAGAGAATCGCCCGGATTATCCATTTTGTAAAAGTTTTCATGGGGTTGCTATTTTAACACAAATATACAATTTACCCCGTTATTATCCATTGATGCCGGATAATTTTTTTTCCACCTTATTCAAATACTCCTTAAGAATACAGGTCTAAGGATGACCTGTAAGTGGTAATTTTAATCCGGGTTTTCAATTAACAATAATCCTAAAATATTAACTTTGCCTGATTCTTCATAAACCACAAACCATGAAAAAAACCTCAATCCTGATCATCCTCGCCCTGATCGCAATCGTTTATGCCTGTTGCCCTACCGAAAAAAAACAGGAAAAAGCACCGGCCCCGATCATTGAAAAGAAAGCCGTTAAACTCACCAGCGACATCATGACTCCGGAAGTCCTCTGGTCGTTTGGCCGCGTAAGTGAACCTGTCGTTTCACCGGATAACAAAACCATCCTATACGGGATCACCTATTATGATGTTCAGCAAAACAAGGGAAATCGTGAATTGTACACGATCGGGATTGATGGCAAAGACCTGAAGCGGATCACCACCACAAAATTCAGTGAGTACTCAGCGCTCTGGAACCCAAGCGGAAAAAAGATCGGATTCCTTTCTGCAGAATCCGGATCCATGCAGCTGTGGGAAATGAATCCTGATGGATCAGGACGAAAACAGATCAGCAGCACCGACAGTGACATTACCGGTTTCAGTTATTCTCCGGATGGAAAAAAAATCCTTTATACAAAAGAGATCACTGTTGAAAAAGCTGAGAAATCACTGTACGATGGTTTGCCCCTGACTTCAGGGAAAGTCATCACAGACCTGATGTACCGTCATTGGGACTCCTGGGTTGAGACCTGCAGTCATATATTCATAGCCGATTTTAATGGTGAGAAACTTGCCAATGACATCGACATCTTAAAAGGAGAACCTTATGAATGCCCGCTGAAGCCCTTTGGCGGCATGGAACAGATCGCATGGAGCCCCGACAGCAAAGTTGTTGCCTATACATGCCGCAAGAAGAAAGGCAAAGAATATGCACTTTCCACCAATTCTGACATCTACCTTTATAATCTCGCAAGCAAACAGGTTGCCAACCTGAGTGAAGGAATGATGGGATATGATGTTGCACCAAGCTTTTCGCCGGATGGAAAAAAGATATCATGGCAGAGCATGGAGCACGACGGGTACGAGTCAGATAAAAACCGTCTTTTCATCTATGATCTCGAAGGAAAAACCAAGAAAGATTATTCTGAAAATTTTGATCAGAATGTTGAAAACACTGCATGGACAGCCGACAGCAAATCGATCGTCTTTACCAGCGACTGGCATGCCACGGATGAAATTTATAGTTTGAATGTTGCGGATGGCAGGATTCAGAAAATCACCGAAGGTGTTCACGACTATACCGGGGCCATTCCTGTTGGAGATAAAATCATTGCAACACGAATGTCGATGTCAATGCCGGTTGAGATCTATTCAGTCGACATGAAAACCGGCAAGGACACGCAACTCACCTTTACAAACAAGGATGTGCTGGATCAGCTGGCCTTTGGCAAAGTGGAATCCAGGATGATCAAAACCACGGATAACAAGGAAATGCTGACATGGATCATCTATCCGCCGCATTTTGATCCATCCAAAAAATACCCGACCCTGTTGTATTGCGAAGGCGGACCACAGAGCACGGTCAGCCAGTTCTGGTCATACCGGTGGAACTTCCAGATGATGGTAGCCAATGGATACATTGTTGTAGCCCCGAACCGCCGCGGGTTACCGGGCTTCGGGCATGTATGGAACGAACAGATCAGCGGTGATTATGGCGGACAGAACATGAAGGATTATCTTTCAGCGATCGATGCCATGAGCAAGGAACCCTTCATCAACAAAGACAAGCTGGGTTGTATCGGGGCCAGTTATGGCGGTTTCTCCGTTTACTGGCTTGCCGGAAATCACAACAAGCGGTTCAAGGCATTCATCGCGCATGACGGGATGTTCAACCTCGAAAGCCAGTACCTCGAAACTGAAGAGATGTGGTTTGTCAACTGGGATCTTGGCGGATCATACTGGGATAAGAACAATAAAATTGCCCAGCGCAGTTATGCCAACTCTCCTCACAGGTTTGTCCAGAACTGGGATACGCCAATTCTTGTGATCCACAGCGAGCTCGATTACAGGATCCCGGCAACACAGGGAATGCAGGCTTTTGATGCAGCGGT
>Ga0118677_10016405_pt1 | contig 10145 bp, 7 predicted proteins | sample AliMusrvi5mmetaG_FD_86154 | JGI IMG/M metagenome (GOLD analysis project Ga0118677, IMG submission 86154)
TAACAACAAAGACTGTATTTATGTCATTTGGTTGCAGGCAGACCAAGAATAATCGGCTTTCCCTTCGTGCGCGCTTTCCCGTCTCAGGTCCAAGCTTGCGCGCCGGCTCGGGTGCGACTATCATTTGTTTTAATGCGCCGAGTCTCCATCTTATCAAGACTTGCGATTCCATCGGCCTGCCTGGCCATACTCGCGGCTATCCTTGCGTTTCTGGCCGTCGGCCACTCGACAAGCCTGCTTCGATCAGCCGGGGTCGTAAAAGGCTACGCGGAGCTCACGAGTGGAATCGATTTCGGCCGCGGCGACTTGGTTCGTCTGGACGGCGATTGGGAGTATTTCGCAGGAAGGCTCCTGAGCCCGGAGGAATTGGACAAGGCAGGGCCGACAGAGCCCTCCATCGTCGCCGTCCCGGGCCTGTGGTCGGAGATCACAGGCTTTTCCCGGCCTCCGGCCGCGCCGACAGGGGCAGCCACCCTCAGGCTCAGGCTAAAAGTGCCCCCGCAGCTGCGCGAATGGGCCCTGCGCGTCCCCAATGCCATCAGCGCGACCCGCATTTTCGTAAACGGAGTCCAGGCAGCCGAGATCGGACGCGTCTCGGAAATACCCGAACTCTTCATGCCCAACAGCGGCATCGCCCTGCCCAGGTTCTTCTCGGCCGGAGGGAGGCTGGACATAGTGATGCAGGTGGCCAACTTCGCCGCCCCCTCGATCGGCACCTGGGACAGCCCCATCCTTGGGGATGCGGGCGCAGTCTTCCTCAAGCGCCAGCACGACGTGGCCACCACATCCATGGTCTCGGGAGCCCTCCTGATCATTGGCCTTTACCATCTGGGCCTCTTCCTCCTGCGCAACAAGGACAGGGCCTCCCTCCTGTTCGGGATCATCTGCCTCCTCATGACAGCCCGCAACCTGATCATGGGCGAGAGGCTCCTCATCGAGCTGTTTCCCCTGACGCGCGGGGGCTGGGAGTGGGCGTCCAAGGTCGAACATCTCTCCGCGCATCTGAGCGTCCCCCTCTTCGCCCTGTTTTTCCGCCAGCTTTTTCCCCGCCGCATCCATCGTCCCGCGCTCTGGGTGATCGTGGCAGTGGGCTGCGTCTGGGCGGCACTCATACTCATCGCCCCTGCGATGATCTATCAGCGCTTCCTCCACTGGTACGAGTACTTCCTCGTCGTCTCGGGTCTCTACGTCCTTGGCTCCGTGATAATCGCCGCGGTTCGCAGGGAAAGGGGGGCCCTGGTCGTCGTCGCGGGCCTGGCACTCCTCATGGGCACCGCCATCAACGACGTCCTGCTCTCCATCGGAGCCATCCATGGCTTTTACATGGCCTCCTACGGCGTCTTCCTGTATATCTTCGCTCAGAGCTTCCACCTATCCATGGTTTTCTCCCAGGCCTTCAAGGATGTGGAAGAGCTGTCGACGAGCCTCCTCGGGAAAAACCGGGAGCTTGAGTCCCTGCATACCATCGACCTGGCCATCGTCTCCAGCGTGGATCTAGCCACCACGCTTAACCTCATCCTCGAGCAGGCACGGGAGCGATTGAACGTAGACGCGGCCGATGTCCTCCTCTTCGATAGCGAATCCGAGTTTCTCGTCCTGGGAGCGCGCATCGGCTTTCGAACTGAGGCCTTGCTCCACACCAGGCTGAGGCCGGGGCAGGGCTTTGCCGGCCGTGCCCTCGAGAGCGAAAACTCGGTCATCGTCGCCGATCTGGACGAGCGCGAGGCAGGATTCGCCCGCTCGCCCTTCTTCGCGGCGGAGGAGTTCTTCTTCTACGCGGGCCGCAGGCTCATGGTCAAGGGCAAGGTCGTCGGCGTGCTGGAGCTCTATCGCCGCAGCCCATTCAGGGAGTATCCGAGCTGGGAGCTCTACTTCGAGACCCTCGCCGGGCAGGCCGCCGTGGCCCTGGACAATTCCTTCCTCCTCCAGGGCCTGCGCCTCGCCAACGAGGAACTCATCGACGCGAACGAAGCAACCATCGAGGGCTGGGCACAGGCCCTGGAGCTCCGCGACAGGGAGACCGAGGGCCACAGCCGCCGCGTGACCGACATGACACTGGCCCTGGCCAGGCTCTTCGGGATCGAGGGAGAGGAGCTGGATCGGGTGCGCAACGGGTCCCTCCTCCACGACATCGGCAAGATGGGCGTGCCCGATTCCATACTCCTCAAGCCGGGCCCCCTGAGCGAAGAGGAGTTCGAGGTGATGAAACGCCATCCCACGATCGCGCGCGACCTCCTGTGCCGCCTGCGCTTCCTCGACAAGTCCCTCGATATTCCCTACTCCCACCACGAAAAATGGGACGGCCGCGGCTACCCCCAGGGCCTCGCGGGGACCGCGATCCCCCTCTCCGCCCGGCTCTTCGCCGTCGTCGACGTGTGGGACGCCCTTCGCTCCGACCGGCCCTACAGAGCGGGCTGGCCGGAGGAAAAAGTGCTTGAGCACATAGCCTCGATTTCGGGCACCCACTTCGACCCCGAAATAGCCGAGGCTTTCATCGCCCTTCGCCGGGGCTAGTCGGAGGCATCGCGGCGATTTGCATCGAGCGCCCTGGTTATGCGGCCGTCGGTGAAATATGTTTGTTACTACTTCTTGCTATCCCAGGAGCGCCCGATGCATGGCATAACGCGACATTGTGCTTTCATGGCGCTGTCCTGCCTGCTCGCCCTGCCGTCGAGCTGAAGCCCGCGCGTGGCGCGGGCAGTTGAAAGCGGCTGGTTGAAAGTTGAAAGATACCCGGGCCTGCAGGGTCCGAGGCTTTCAACGCTCAACTTTCAACGATCAACTCCCTCCCGCCTGCTTCCCGCTGAGGTGCCAGAGACCGCAAAGGGGACAAAGGTAAGCCGTGCGGTGCCGTTCCACCCCCGCCAGCAGGGCGGCGTCCAGGGCGTCGCCCTGGCTTCGGTAGCGCCGCTTGCGGGTGCAGCGGTGCCGGCGTTCCTCGGCGGTGGGTTTCTTCATGCGGGCGGGACGAGTGGTACGGCCGAACCCGCCCGCGCGTCAAACCCGCGCCGGAACCCCGCGCACCTTCGGCTTGGCTCGCCCGCGGATTCCGCTTCCATCAGCCCATGGCCGCGCCGTCCCCGACCCCGTCACCGGAAACACCCGGCGCCATCCGCTGGACCGGGCTGCTGCTGGTCGTGGCAACCGTCCTGGCCTACGCGAACTCCCTCGGGGGCCCGCTGATTTTCGACGACAAGCCCGCCATCCTCGACAACCCGACGATCCGGCACCTCTGGCCGCTGTCCACCGTCCTCTCGCCGCCAGCCATCGGCAGCGGCGTCACCGGCCGGCCGATGGTGAACCTCACGCTGGCGCTCGACTACGCCGTGAGCGGCCCGGAGGTCTGGAGCTATCACGCGACCAACCTCCTCATCCACGTGCTGGCGGGACTGGCGCTGTTCGGGATCGTGCGGCGGACGCTCCGCCAACCCGTCATCCCCGAGCGCCTGCGCACCGCGGCACTGCCGGTGGCCGGCATGACGGCGGCGCTCTGGCTGCTGCACCCGCTGGTGACGGAATCGGTCACCAGCGTGATCCAGCGCACCGAGTCGCAGGTCGGGCTCTGCTACCTGCTCACGCTCTACGCCTTCATCCGCAGCGTCGAGTCGCCCCGGCCCCGCGCGTGGCAAACGGCCGCAGTGCTGGTCGCCGCGCTCGGCATGGCCACCAAGGAGGTCATGGTCACCGCCCCGGTGCTCGTCCTCGCCTACGACTGCGCCTTCGTGGCGGGCTCGCTGCGCGAGTCCTGGCGGCGTCGCGGCGGTTTCCATCTCGCGCTGGCCGCCACGTGGCTCGTGCTGGCGGCCCTGCTGCTCTCCGGGGGCGGCACGCGCGGCGAGGCGGCGGGCTTCGGGCTGGGCGTGACGCCCTGGACCTATGCGCTGACGCAGTGCCGCGCCGTGATCCTTTATCTCCGGCTCGCCGTCTGGCCCCACCCGCTCGTGCTGGACTACGGCACGGACGTCGTGCGGCACGCGGGGGATGTCTGGCCGCAGGGGCTGCTGCTGCTGGGGCTGCTGGCGCTGACGGCCTGGACCTGGATCCGCCGGCCGGTGGCGGGCTTCGCCGGAGTCGCGTTTTTCCTCATCCTGGGCCCGAGCTCGAGCGTGGTGCCGCTGGTCAGCCAGACCATCGCGGAGCACCGCATGTACCTCCCACTCGCGGCGCTGGTGGCGCTGGGGGTCGCGGCGGCGTATCTCCGCTGGGGCCGAGGAGCCCTCGTCGTGGCGGCGATTGTGGCCGTTGGTTTCGGCGGGCTCACGTGGCAGCGCAACCGCGCGTATCAATCGGAACTGGGCCTCTGGACCGAGACCGTCGCGCAGGCGCCCGCGAACGCGCGGGCGCGGATCAACCTCGCGGAGTGCCTGCTCCTCCTCGGCCGGCCGGCCGAGGCCCTTCCGCACGCGCAGGAGGCCGTGCACCTGAAGCCCAATTATCCCGAGGCCCACACCAACGTCGCCATCGCACTCGCCGAGCTCGGGCGGCCCGAGGAGGCGCTGCCCAGCTGCCTTGAGGCGCTCCGCCTGAAGCCCGACAGCGCCCGGGCGCACAGCAACCTGGGCACCGTGCTGATCAAGCTCGGTCGCCTGCCCGAGGCCATCACCCACCTCGAGGAGTCGCTGCGGCTGGCGCCCGACGCGCCCGATGCGGCCAAGGTGCGCAACAATCTCGGCATCGCGCTGCTCCGGGCCGGCCGGCCGGCGGACGCGATCCCGGAGTTTCTGGCCGTGCTGCGGGTTGACCCCAGCCTGGCCGAGACCCGCTTCACCCTCGCCGTGGCCTATGGCCTTTGCGAGCGCCTGCCCGAGGCGGCGCAGCAGCTCGAGGCCGTGCTGCAGCTCAAGCCCGACCATGCCGCGGCGCGCAGCGCCCTCGAGTCCGTCCGGGCCGAGATCGCCGCCGCGCGGCCGGCCGGACCGTAGCCCGTCGCCGTTTCGCTCTGGTCGAACCGGGTGCGGGCCGATTGGATGCCGCCATGAAAGTCCTGATCATCGGCGGCACCGGGCTGATTTCCTCCGGGATTGTGAAGGCGCTCCAGGCGCGCGGCGCGGACCTCACCGTCTTCAACCGCGGCCGGACCGACGACCGGCTGGGGGCGGTGCGGCGGCGGCAGGGCGACCGGAACGACTGCGCCGCGTTCGAGCGGACGATGGCCGGCGCCGGCAACTGGGATGTCGTGATCGACATGATCTGCTTCCGTCCCGACCAGGCTGAAAGCGCGCTGCGGGCGTTTACCGGGCGCTGCGGGCATTTCCTCCTCTGCAGCACGGTCTGCACCTACGGCAACACCCAGACCGTGGTGCCCACGCTGGAGACGACGCCGCAGGCGCCCCACTCCGCCTACGGCCGCGACAAGGTCGCGTGCGAGCAGCTCCTGCTGAAGGCGCAGGCCGACGGGCGGATGAACGTGACGATCTTCCGGCCCTCGCACACCTACGGCCCCGGCGGCAACGTGATCAACAACCTCGGCTGGGCGCCCACATTCGTGGACCGGCTGCGCAAGGGCCGCCCGATCATCGTGAGCGGCGACGGCCACGGCCTGTGGCAGAGCACGTACTCGGAGGACGTCGGCGTCGGCTTCGCCCATGCGGCCGGACGGTCGAAGTGCTTCGGTGAGGCGTACAACATCGTCGGCGACGAGGTCGTGACCTGGGACGACTACACGCGCCGCACCGCCGCGGCGATCGGGGCGCCGGCGCCGCGGATTGTCCATGTGCCAACGGATTTCCTGCTGGCGGCGGACCGTCCGCGCTTCGTGGCGCTGGAGGAGATCTTCCGCTTCCACGGCGTGTACGCCAACGCGAAGCTCAAGCGCGACGTGCCCGAGTACCGTCCCGCGATGCCGTTCGAGGAGGGCGTGCGGCGGACGGTGGCGTGGATGGACCAGCACCGGACCATTGCCGACGCGGACAGCGACCCGCAGGAGGACCGGCTGGCGGAAGCCTGGGAGCGCGCACTGGCCGAGGCCACGGCCAGCCTGCGCAAAGTGTAGGGCGGGGGCGCCTGACCCCGCCATGTCCGCGGCTCGGATGCTGGATAAACGGCCGAGTGACCTGGAACGCGGGGCATGAAAAAGGCGGGGTCGGCGACCCCGCCCTACCTTACAGCTCGAAGCCGGCCTTAGGCGCGCTGCGCCATGGGCACGAAGTCGCGCTTGACCGGGCCGGCGTAGACCTGCCGCGGGCGGTAGATGCGGCCCTTCGGGTTGGCGGCGACCTCGCGCCAGTTGGCGATCCAGCCCGGGGCGCGGCCGATGGCGAACATGACCGTGAACATGTTCACCGGGATGCCGAGGGCGCGCATGATGATGCCGCTGTAGAAGTCGACGTTCGGGTAGAGCTTCCGCGAGAGGAAGTAGTCGTCCTTGAGCGCGGCCTGCTCGAGGTTCTTCGCGATGGCGAGGAGCGGGTCGTTGATGCCGAGCTTGTTGAGGACGTCGTCGCAGGCCTTGGCGATGATCTTGGCGCGCGGGTCGAAGTTCTTGTACACGGCGTGGCCGAAGCCCATCAGGCGGTTGCTCTTGCTGCCCGACTTGGCGGCGGCGATGAAGCGCGTGCCGTCGTCGTGCTCGTCGTGGATCGACTGGAGCATCTGCACCACCGCGGTGTTGGCGCCGCCGTGCAGCGGGCCGGAGAGCGCGCAGATGCCGGCGGAGAGGGACGTGAAGAGGTTGGCGGCGCTGGAGCCCACCATGCGCACCGTCGAGGTGCTGCAGTTCTGCTCGTGGTCGGCGTGGAGCAGCAGGAGCGTGTTCAGCGCGCGGGAGACCTCCGGCGACGGCACGAAGTCCTTGTAGAGCTCCGAGAACATCATGTGGAGGAAGTTGTCGCAGAACGGCACGTCCTTCGGCGGATTGTACGGCAGGCCGTTCTGGTAGCGGTAGATCATCGCCCCGAGCGTGCGGATCTTCGAGATGGCCATGGCGGCGGCCAGGTCGAAGTTCTTCAGGTCGTTCTCAAAATTGTTCGTCGCGAGGTGCGGGTAGTACGCGGCGAGCGCGGCGACGAGCGACGACAGCATCGCCATCGGCGGCGCGCTCTTCGGGTAACCCTGGAGGATCGCCTGCATCTGCGGCTCGATCGCGGCGTGCTGGCGCAGCAGGTCGCCAAAGGCCTTGCGCTGGGCGGCATTCGGCAGCTCGCCGTAGATGATGAGGTAGGCGGTCTCGCCGAAATTGCTGTTCTGGGCCAGCTGCTCGATCGGGTAGCCGCGGTGGCGGAGGATGCCGTTGTCGCCGTCGAGGTAGGTGATGGCGCTCTCGCACGAGCCCGTGTTGCCGTAGCCCTGGTCAAAGGCGATGTAGCCCGTGTCGGCGCGCAGCTTGCGCGTGTCGATCGCCTTCTCGCCCTCCGTGCCCTGGATCACGGGCAATGTGTAGTCCTTGTCGTCGAGTTTCAGCAGCGCGGTCAGAGCCATAGTGACGGCTACCCAACCGGAATCTCCTCGGCTTGCAAAACAAAGTTGCCGGGCAATCCGACTCCCGGGGTGATCATTAGAAATCACCGCCGGCCGGGTTAGCCGTCCTGAAGCCGGCCCGAAACGCCGTTGCGACCTCAGGCCGCGGCGACGACGGCGGCAAAATTCCGGTAGATCCGGAGACCCTTCGCCTGGCTCTTCTCCGGGTGGAACTGGGTCGCGAAGCAGCGGCCGCGGCCGATGGCCGCGCAGAAGGCGCCGCCGTAGTCGCTCTCCGCGAGGAGCAGTGCGCGGTCGGACGGCTCGCAGTGGAAGCTGTGGACGAAATAGAACGCCTCGCCCTCGGCCGCGAGCCCGGCCGCCAGCGGCGAGCCGGACTGGGTGAAGCGGACGGTGTTCCAGCCCATGTGGGGAATCTTGAACTCGGGCGGCCGACGGAAGCGGACAACGCGGCCAGGCAGAATGCCGAGCCCGGTGATGTTCCCCTCCTCCGAGTGCTCGAAGAGCGCCTGCATGCCGAGGCAGACGCCGAGAAAGGGCCGGTCGGCGGCGATCCAGTCGCGCACGGTGGCGTCCAGGCGCGCCGCCCGCAGCGCGGCCACGCAGTCGCGCAGGGCACCGACTCCTGGCAGGACCAGCCCGCGCGCGCCGCTGGCCGCAACCTCCTCGGGCGTGCGCACCACGCGCGGTACGACGCCCACGGCCTCGAGCGCCTTGGTGACGCTGCGGAGGTTGCAGATGCCGTTATCGATGACCGCGATCTCAGTCATGTAGATGGGAGTTGGAAGATGGGACGCCAGGAAAGGGCTCGAAGGAGCACAACCTCAGTCAGCGCTGGGCGAAGTCAATCGGAGAGGACCGCAGGATTCCATCTCCCAACCATCATCGCGTCGCCGATCTGAAGCGGCCCCGCCGTTTCAGATCGTGCCCTTGGTGGAGGGCAGCAGGTCGGCCGCGCGCGGCTCGATCTGCGTGGCCTGGTCGAGGGCGCGGGCGAGGCACTTGAAGATGGCCTCGGCGACGTGGTGCGGCTCCTCGCCGTAGAGCAGCTGGACGTGCAGGTTGGCGCCGAGGGCGTTGCTGAACGCCCGGCAGAATTCCTTCACGAGGACGATGTTGAAGTCGCGCACGAACATGGTCGGGGCCTCGGCGACGTAGACGAGGTGCGGCCGGCCGCCGACGTCGATGACGACGCGGGCGAGGGACTCATCCATGGGCAGCAGGAAGAACCCGTAGCGCCGGATGCCGACCTTGTCGCCGAGGGCCTCCTTGAAGGCCTGGCCGAGCACGAGTCCGACATCCTCGACCGTGTGGTGGTAGTCGACGTCGGTGTCGCCCTTGGCCTTCACCGTCAGGTCGAACAGGCCGTGCTTGGCGAACAGCGTGAGCATGTGGTCGAAGAACGGCACGCCGGTCTCGATCCGGGACGTGCCGCGGCCGTCGACCGCAAGCGTGAGGGCGATGTCGGTCTCGGCCGTCTTGCGGGTGACGGTCGCAACGCGGGAGGAGGTCTTGGCCATGGCAGAGGGAGTTGAAGGTTGAAGGTTGAAAGTTGAAAGCCAGAAAGTGGCCGGGCCGCAGGGCCGGCGAGGATCGGAAATCCGGCCGCACCGATGCCCGACCCTTCAACTTTCAGCTTTCAACCTTCAACTGGCCCTCGCCCCCAGCCAGGCGTCGAGGGCATCCTGGAGCAGGCCCATCTCCTCGTTCGTGCCGACGGTGATGCGGAGGAAGGGCGAGGTGAGCGGGTGATTGGGAAAATGCCGGACGAGCACGCGGCGCGCGTACAGGAAGTCGTAGGCCGCCTTGGCCACGGCCGGGCCGCTCTCGCCGCGGGCGTTTTTCGGCTCGGTGAAGATGAAGTTGGCCTGGGACGGGTACGTGAACCAGCCGCGCTGCGTCGTGAACTTCGCGAGGTGGGCGTCACGGGTGGCCCGCACCTGCGCCACCACGCCGGCATAATACGCCGGGTCCGCCAGCGCGGCGAGGGCGGCGGCTTGGGAAAGGCGGTTGACGTTGTAGCTGTCGCGCACGCGGTCGAGCAGGCCGATGAGTTCGGGATCGCCCAGCGCGTAGCCGACGCGGATGCCGGCCAGGGCGTAGGCCTTGGAGAGCGTGCGCACGATGACGAGCCGGGGGTGCCGCGCGAGCAGCGGCACGGCGTCGGCGTCGGCAAAGGGCGCGTAGGCCTCGTCCACCACCAGCAGGCCGCCGAAGGAGGCCAGCACGCGTTCCAGGTCGGCGTTGGCGAACGCGACGCCGGTCGGGGCGTTGGGCGAGGTCAGGAAAAACGCCCGGGCGGTGGAGGCGGCGATGCGCTCCAGCGGCAGGCGCAGGGAGCGGTCGAACGGGATGACCTCCGTGCGGCCGGCCTGGATCTCCACCAGCACCGGGTAGAGCGAGTAGCTCGGGAAGGTGAAGCCGACGGCGGCGTCGGGGCCGCCGAAGACGCGGACGAGGAGGTTGAGGATGTCGTCGGAGCCGTTGCCGATGCAGACCTGCTCCGGGCGGAGGCCGTGCAGCCGCGCGACGGCGGCGCGGAGCGGCGTGCTCGGCGGGTTGGGATAGAGGCGGAGCGAGGCGCCGTCGGTGCCGATCTCGCGGTGCAGCGCCTCGGCCACGCGGGGGCTGGGCGGGTACGGGCACTCCTTGGTGTTGAGCTTCACCCAGCCCGGCTCGGTCGGCTGGAGTCCCGGCGTGTACGCGTGCAGGCGGGGCACGTGCGTCAG
>Ga0118677_10016406_pt1 | contig 10143 bp, 9 predicted proteins | sample AliMusrvi5mmetaG_FD_86154 | JGI IMG/M metagenome (GOLD analysis project Ga0118677, IMG submission 86154)
ACGCCTGGTTCTGGCTTCAGGCCGGTCCTGCGGATTGGGCCGCGTGCGGCTGGGCGGCCGCGGCATTGGCCGGCTACGCCATGGCCTGCCCCGGTTTGCGCCTCGTGGTGCGCAGAAGCGCCGGGCTCCTGGCCTGCGTGGTCATGCTCGCCGCTTTCTATCGCTACGGCCTGGGGGCCTTTGCCTTGCCCTCGCCCATGCCGGACCTTTTGGCGCTGGTGCTGGGCGGGCTGGGCGCGGCCACGGCGGCCGCCGCGTATTACCTGGGCGCGTGGGAGGCGGAGCCCACGGACCGGTCCCTCTCGTTGGGACTGGCCGCCTCCTCCGCAATCCTGCTATTTTTGGCCGCGGTCATCCTGCGCCTGCCACCGCAGTCCCTGGGGATCGGGGCGGTGGCGGACGCCGTCCTGGCGGACGGACGGACCTTCCTGGACTCGGCCGGGCCCTGGCGCTGGGGCGGGGCCTTGGGCCTGGCGACGGCCACCTTGATTTGGGTACACAAAAGCGTGCCGGCCGCGTTCAACCGCCGGACGGATAAGGCCAACAAGGCCAACGTGGCCAACTGGAACCGCTGAGCGCCCCGCTCAGGGCAGGTGCTGGGCCGAGAACTTGACCTGGGCGATGAGCGACTCGGGCCAGAGGCCGAAGAACAGCACCGCGGCCAAAGTCACCGCCAGGCAGCCGTAGATATAGGGCCCCACGGCCAAAGCCGGCGCGCCCCCCTCTCCCTGCTGTGGCGGCAAGAAGAACATGTGGTAGGCGATCTTCATGTAGTAGTAGACCGAGACAACGCTGTTAAGGACGCCGACCACGGCCAAGGCGTAGAAGATCAAAGACCCTGAACCGGCGGCGCGGCCCGCGTCGAGGGCGGAGGCGAAGATATAGAACTTCCCGATGAAGCCGCCCAGGGGCGGTATGCCGGCCAATGACAGCAGGAAGACCGCCATGACCAGGGCCACGGGCAGGCTGCGGCGGGAGAGCCCGTCGAAGGATTTCAGCCCGTAGGAGCCTTCCTGCTCGCCCACGGCCTGCACCACGGCGAAGGCGCCTATGTTCATGGCCGCGTAGACCGCGCTGTAGAGCAGCACCCCTTCCAGGCCCAAGGCGTTGCCCGAGACGATGCCGATGAGGATGTAGCCGGCCTGGGCCACGGAGGAATAGGCCAGCATGCGCTTGACGTTGTCCTGGAAGATGGCGATGGTGTTGCCAACGGTCATGGTCAGCATGGCCAAGAGCGCGAGCAATACGGTCATCTGCATGCCCGAGGCCGGGACCAACACCATGAAGACGCGGGCCAGGACGCCCATGGTGGCGATCTTGGGGGCCACGGAGAGGAAGGTGGTCACCGGCGTGGGCGCCCCTTCGTAGGCGTCGGGTACCCAGAAGTGCATGGGCGCCATGGCCGCCTTGAAGCCGAAGCCCAGCAGGATGAACAGCATGGCCAGCGCCAGGGCCGGGCCCGCGGGGCCGGCGCCCGCCAGCGCCGGCGTCCAGAGGCTCACGCCCCCGCCGCCCAAGGTGAAGGCCGCCAGACGCGTGGTCCCCGTGGCGGCGTAGTAGAGGGAGATTCCGTAGACCATGATCGCCGAGGAGAAGGCCCCGAACAGGAAGTACTTGATGGCGCCCTCGTTGGACTTGCGGTTGCGGCGCTCGAAGCCGGTCAGCACGAAGGAGGACAGGGAGATGAGCTCCAGGGCCACGAAGACCAGCAGCAGGTCCGTGGCCGAGACCAGGAACATCATGCCCGCGGTCGAGAAGACCAAGAGGGCCGAGAAGGTCCCGGCCTGGGCGTCGGGCAGGGGCTTGTAGGACAAGGACAACATCAGTGCCAAGACGGCGCAGAGCAGCACCACCGCCTTGAAGAACTGGCTCATGGGATCGACCACCCACAGGGCGCCGCCGCCCGGGATGGCGCCCGCCCAGGAGGGCGCGCGCAGGACCAGGCCCAGCGCGACGAGGCAGGAGAACCAGGCCAGGTGGTAGAGCAGGCGCGCGCGGCGGGCCGGCAGCAGGAGGTCGGCGAGCATGAGCCCCAGGCCGAGCAGGCACAGCGCGATCTCCGGCGCCAGCAGGTTCAGGTTCTGCATGTCATCACTTGAACAAGGACGCCATGTGGACCACGGTGGCGTTCATGAGGTCCAGGGCGGGCTTGGGATAGACGCCCAGGAGGATGGTCAGGACTACCAGGGGCAGCAGGGCGCAGACCTCGCGGGCGTCGAGGTCGGTCAGCTTGTCCCACTTGGGGTTGAGCGGGCCCAGGAAGACCTTCTCGATCATGCGCAGGAAGAAGGCGGCGGTGGTGAGGATGCCGATGACCGAGACCGCGGTGTAGACCTTCCAGCGCGCGAAGGCGCCCAGGAAGCAGAGCAGTTCGCTGACGAAGCCGGCCAGGCCGGGAAGGCCCAGCGAGGCGAAGCAGGCCAAGGACATCAGGCCGGCGTAGAACGGGACCTTGGCCGCCAGGCCGCCGAAGGCGTTGATGTCGCGGGTGTGCGCGCGGTCGTAGATGACCCCGACCAGGATGAACAGCATCCCCGTGATCAGGCCGTGGTTGATCATCTGCAGCATGGCGCCGGAGAAGCCCGTCACGGTGAGCCCCGCGATGCCCAGCAGGCAGTAGCCCATGTGGTTGATGGAGGAGTAGGCCACCATCTTCTTCATGTCGGTCTGGGCCATGGCGCAGAGCGCGCCGTAGACTATGTTGATCACCGCGATGATCACCAGGAAAGGCAGGAACCACTGGAAGCCCAAGGGCAGCATGCCGTAGGAAACGCGCATGATGCCGTAGACCCCCATCTTGAGCAGAACGGCGGCCAGCACCACGCTGACGGCCGTGGGCGCTTCCACGTGGGCCAGGGGCAGCCAGGTATGGAACGGGAAGGCCGGCACCTTGACCGCGAAGCCCAGGTAGAAGGCCAGGAAGATCAGTATCTGGAAGCGCGCGCTCCAGTCCGGATGGGCCTGCAGCAGGACCAGCAGGTCGAAGGTGTGCGGGTCGGACTTGAAATAGACGGCCAGTATGCCCAGGAGCATGAACACCGAGCCGGTCAAGGTGTAGAGGAAGAACTTGATGGCCGCGTACTCTTTCTTCGGCCCCCCCCAGATGCCGATGAGGAAGTACATGGGCACCAAGGTGATCTCCCAGAACACGTAGAACAGGACCAGGTCCAGGGAGACGAACACGCCGAGCATGCCCACCTCGAGGATCAGGAACCAGAAGAAGTACTCCTTGACCCGTTTGACGATGTTCAGCGAGGCCACCAGGGAGACGAAGGAGATGAGCGCGGTCAGCAGGACCAAGGGGTAGGAGAGGCCGTCGACGCCCAGGAAGTACTGCGCCCCGATGGACGGGATCCAGGGCAAGCGCTCGACGAACTGCATGCCGGAGGTGTGGCGGTCGAAGAGGAAGTAGAGCCCGGCGCTCAGGACCAAGGTCAGTCCGGAAGACAGGAGCGCGACGACCTGGACGGCCCGTTTGCTCTCCTTGGGCAGGCCCAGCACGAGCAGGGCTCCGGCCAGAGGCAAAAAGGTGATGAGGCTGAGGATGTTCATCGCGGTCTCCTTACCAGAAGCAGCGTCAAAATAGCGAGCAAGCCCAGGCCCACGGAGGCGCCCAGGCAGTACCGCTGGGCCGGCAGGGTCAGCAGAGTGAGGACGCTCATGACCGCGGCGGACCAGAGCAGATATTCCTGGACCAGGCCGCGGCGCACGATCCAGCGCAGGGTGCCGCCCAAGGACACGCTGAGCCCGCCCGTGGCGTCCACGGAACGGTCGATGATGCTGTCATCGAAGAGGTGGCACAGGCGCGCCAGGGCCAGCATCAGCAGGCCCCAGCCGTCCACGAAGAAGCGGTCCACCACCTCGGAGTCGATCCAGAAGGCCAGCCGCGCCGCCTGGTCGCTCAGGCCCACCAAGGCCAGGAAGAACTCGTCGAGGTAATAGCGCCGCTCCAGAAGGTTGAACACGGGGGCGCAGCGGCGCTTGATGGACTCGGCCTCGCGGAAGTTGGATCCGCCGTAGAGCCGGTAGGCCAGGTAGATGGCGAAGAAGACGGCCGCGGTCACGTACCAGGTCAGGTAGGCGGGCGCGTGCGCGGCCTCGTGAGCGGGGGCCAGGCCCGGCAGCGCGTCGAAGTGCACCAGGCGCGTGAAGAACTCGCCGCGGTCCAGCAGCCAGCCGCTGAAGGCGGCCAGGGCCATCAGCACGAACAGGGGCACGGTCATGGGCCACGGCGATTCATGCGCGTGCAGGTAGCGGTCCATGTCCCGCTCCTGGCCCAGGAAGGTCATGAACACCAGGCGGAACATGTAGAACGCGGTGAGGCAGGCGCTGACCGCCAGGATGGTGAACAGGCGCGGGTCGTGCTCGAAGACCTTCTCCAGGATCATGTCCTTGGAAAAGAAGCCCGAGAAGCCCGGGATGCCGGCGATGGCGAAGGTGCCCGCCAAGGTGGCAAAGAAGGTGATGGGCATCTTCTTGTCTAAATTGCCCATCTGGCGCATGTCGTTGGTGTGCACGGCGTGGATGACCGAGCCCGCGCATAGGAAGAGCAGGGCCTTGAACGCGGCGTGGGTGGTAAGGTGGAAGAGGCCGGCGGAGAAGCCCCAGGAGCCCAAGGCGCACATCATGAAGCCCAGCTGCGAGACCGTGGAGAAGGCCAGCACGCGCTTGATGTCGTAGCTGACCACGGCCATGGTGGCGGCCAGCAGCGCGGTGATCGCGCCGGTCCAGGCCACCGTTTCCATGGCGACGGGGCTGACCGCGAAAATGAAGTAGCACTTGGCCACGAGGTAGATGCCCGCCGCGACCATGGTGGCGGCGTGGATGAGCGCCGAGACCGGGGTGGGGCCTTCCATGGCGTCGGGCAGCCAGATGAACAGCGGGAACTGCGCGGACTTGCCCGCGGCGCCGCAGAGGATGCCCAGGCCGATGGCGGTGGCGGCCGCAGCCGGCATGAAGCCGCGGGCCACATACTCGCGGATCTGGGGGATCTGGAAGCTGCCCACCTGGCAGAAGATGAGCAGCAGGGCCAGGTAGAGCCCGAGGTCGCCGAGCTTGGTGGTGATGAATGCCTTCTTGGCCGCGTAGGGCGGTTCCGGCCGCTCGAACCAGAATCCGATGAGGATGTAGGAGGAGAAGCCCACCAGCTCCCAACAGCAGAAGGTGACCAGCAGGTTGCTCGACACCACCAGGCCCAGCATGGAGGCGGTGAAGAAGGAGAGGTAGGCGTAGTAGCGTTTGAAGCGGGGGTCGCCGCGCATGTAGGAGAGCGAGTAGACCTGCACCAGGAAGCTCACCAGCGTCACCACCACCAGCATCACGGCGGCGCTGCCGTCGATAAGCACGCCCACGGGCATGTCGTAAAGGAACGGCTTGCCGCCGGCCGTGGCCCCGAAGGTGAACCAGCTCCAGTCCGCGGCGTAAGGCAGGCTTAGTGCGCCGGTAGCGGCGCCGTAGAAGATGGCGATGGACTGGAGCAGGCACCAGCCCGTGGCCGCGATGCCCAGGAAGGGCATGGGCGAGCGCGGGTCCTCCTTGGCCCCCAGCAGGATGAGGAGCGAGGCGGCCAACGGGATGAGCGGGATGAGGTAGACGTGTTGGAGCATGGCTATCCCTTCAGCAGGCTGAAATCCTCCACGTAGGCGGTGGCGCTGTTGCGGTAGACGGCCAGGACCAGGGCCAGGCCGACGACGACCTCGGCCGCGGCCACGGTGATGACGAAGACGGCCAGGGTCATGCCGGCCACGCCGGCGGGATGCAGGTAGCTGTTGCAGGCCGCCAGGTTGATGTTGGCGGCGTTGAACATGAGCTCGATGGACATGAGGATGCCGATGACGTTGCGGCGCGTGAGCGCCCCGAAGAGGCCGATGATGAACAGGGCCGCGCCCAGCAGGAGGTAGTGTCCCAGGCTCATGAGGGCACCTCGCCGTCGGCGGACTTGCGCGAGAAGAAGATGGCGCCGAGCAATGCCGCCACCAGGACCAAGGTGACGAGCTCGAAGGGCACGGCGTAGTCGCCCAGCATCAGCAGGCCGATGGCCCGGGTGGTGGGCGCGGCGGGCGCCGCGGCGCGGACGCCCAGGTAGCCGCGGGCCAGGCGCCAGAGGCTGACGCCGGTCATGGCGCAGACCAGCAGGGCCGCGCCCCACTGCTGGTTGACCTGGCGCAGGTGCAGGTCCGAGGTCCGGCCCAGGAGCATGACCACGAAGACGATGATGATGGCGATGCCGCCCACGTAGATGAGCAGCTGGCCCGCGAAAAGGAAGTCCGCGCCGAGGTTGGCGAATATGCCCGCCACGCCGGCCAGGCTCAGCCCCAGTGCCAGGGAGGAATGCACGGTGTTGCGCAGGGAGACGACCAGCAGAGCCCCGAGCAGAGCCACCGCGGCCATGGAGTAGAAGGCAATGGCTTCGATCATCGGTTCATTTCCTCGCCGGGCTCGCGCTGACCGGCAGGTGGCCGCGGGGCTCCCGGAAATCCTTGGCCACGGGGTCCCAGACCCGGCCGCCCAAGGGGAAGCCCGGCTTCCAGCAGCGCACCATCTCGTCGCGGGTCGAGAAGACAACCTCGTAGTCCAGGGAGTGCCAGACCGACTTGGGCTTGGTCGGGCAGGTCTCCTGGCAGAGCCCGCAGAAATTGCACCGGCCCAGGTCCAGAGTGTACCACTCCACCTTGGGCACGCGCTTCTTGGTCTCGGGGTTGACCTGGTGCGCCAGGGCTATGCAGGACGAGGGGCAGGCCTTGGCGCAGAGGCCGCAGGCGATGCAGGCCGCGGCGTCGAAGAGCAGGGCGCCGCGGAACGGCGGGTAGGGGTGGAGCTTCTCCGTGGGGTACTGCACCGTCACCGCCGGCTTGAACATGTAGCGCAGGGTGATCCAGAGGCCCTGCACGAAAGCCCAGGACGAGGTGAACACGGTCTTGAAGTAGGAGATCATCGCAGCATCCACCAGAGCATGACCCCGGCCAGGCCGATGTTGGCGAAGGACCAGGGCAGGAGGAATTTCCAGTTGAAGTCCATGAGCTGGTCCACGCGCAGGCGCGGGAAGGTCCAGCGGAACCACATGAAGACGAACATCATGAACATGGCCTTGCCCGTCATCCAGATCCAGCTGGGGACGAAGTTCAGGAACGGCAGGGGCGCCGCGCCGCCGCCCAGGAAGAAAGCCGCCAGCAGGAAGGAGGAGAGCAGCACGTAGCCGTACTCGGTGAGGAAGAACATGGACCACTTCATGCCCGAGAACTCTGTGTGGAACCCCGCCACCAGCTCCGACTCCGCCTCGGGGATGTCGAAGGGGGTGCGGTTGGTCTCGGCCACGGAGGCGATGAGGAAGAAGAGGAAGGAGACCTGGCCCACCACCGGGTAGAAGACGAACCAGCGCGGGATGAAGCCCAGCCAGTAGCCGGCCTGGGCGCGGTCGATGACGGCCAGGTCCAGGGAGCCCGCGAACATCAGCACCGGCACCACCGAGAAGCCGCGGGGCAGCTCGTAGCTCACGATCTGGGCCGCGGCGCGCAGGCCGCCCAGCAGCGAGTACTTGTTGCCCGAGGCCCAGCCCGCCATCACCACCCCGATGACCGATATGCCGGCGAAGGCGAAGATGTAGAGGACGCCCATGTCCAGCCGGGCCGCGGCCAGCTCGGTGCCGAAGAGGATGGGCGCGAAGGCCATGACGCAGGGCGCGATGGCCACGATGGGCGCCAGGGCGTGCATGGGCTGGTCCGCGGCGGCCGGGGTGACGTCTTCCTTGAAAAGGAGCTTGATGGTGTCGAAGATGGTCTGCGCCCAACCATGGAAGCCGCCCGCGTACATGGGGCCGAAGCGGGACTGGATGTGCGCCGAGATCTTGCGCTCCCACCAGACCGCCCAGAGGCCGTTGGCCACGATCACCCCGAGCACGCAGCCGAGCTTGACCAGAACCCAGATCCACGCAACCCAAGCTGCGCCCAGCCCGCAACGGCCCAGCAGGCCCAGCAGCCGGTCGCCCCAGAGATAGAGTTCCCCCACCCCCGCGCCGATGACCACGATGCCCGCGGCGATGCCGCCGAGCCACATGGCGCCGGCGCGGTAGCGCGGCAGGGACCAGGGCCGGGCCCAGACTTCGGTGGGCCAAAGGCGCGAAGAGCCCAGGTCCCGGCTCACCGGACCGCCTCGCCCAGGACGATGTCGAGCGAGCCCATGACCGCGATGACGTCGGCCACCTTCCTGCCGACCAGCATCTCCTGCAATATAGCCAGGTTGAGGAAGCTGGGGGCGCGCACGTGCAGGCGGTAGGGCGCGGCGCCGCCGTCGGCGGCCAGATAGATGCCCAGGTCGCCGCGCGAGGCCTCCACGTGGGCGTAGGCCTCGCCGGCCGGAGGCTTGATGATCTTGGGGACGCCCTTGGCCATGACCTCTCCCGGGGCCAGCTTGGCCAAGGCCGCCTCCACGATGCGCACGGACTGGCGCATCTCCTGGACGCGGCAGAAATAGCGGTCCCAGCAGGAGCCGGTCTGGCCCAAGGGGACGTCGAAATCGTAGGCCTCGTAGCCGCAGTAGGGCTCGGATTTGCGCGCGTCGTAGTCCACGCCGGAGCCGCGCAGGTTGGGGCCGGAGAGCCCCCAGGCCACGGCGCTTTCCCGGGGGATGACGCCGACGCCCTGGGTGCGGGCCAGGAAGATGGGGTTGAAGGAGAGCAAGGTGTCGTACTCGTCGATGCGGGGCTTGAAGTACTCCAGGAACTCGCGGCACTTGGCCACCCAGTCCTCGCCCAGGTCGGCGGCCACGCCGCCGATGCGGATGTAGTTGTAGGTGAGCCGCGCCCCGCAGAGCATCTCGTAAAGGTCCAGGATCATCTCCCGCTCGCGGAAAGCGTAGAGGAACGGCGTGAGGGCGCCGATGTCGATGCCGTAGGTGCCCAGGAAGATGAGGTGGCTGGCGATGCGGTTGAGTTCGCACATGACCACGCGCAGGGCCTGGGCCCGCGGCGGGGCCTGGACGGCCATCAGCTTCTCGGCGGCCAGGCAGAAGACCAGATTGTTGGGCATGGCCGAGCAGTAGTCCCAGCGGTCGGTGAGGACCACGCATTGCTGATAGCTGCGGGTCTCCATCAGCTTCTCGGTGCCGCGGTGGAGGTAGCCGATGTCCGGCACGGCCTTGTTGATGACCTCTCCGGAGATGGTCAGGCCGAGGCGCAGGACGCCGTGCGTGGAGGGATGCTGGGGACCCATGTTGATGAACATGGTGTCCATCTCCAAGCCGGGCCCGGAAACGGTCAGCTCTTCACTTGCCATCGTAGAGGTCGGGCTGGTGCTCGTAATCCTTGCGCAAGGGATGGCCGACGAGGAAATCAGGGGTCAGGATCTTGGCCAGGTTGGGATGGCCCGTGAAGCGCACGCCCAGAAGGTCGAAGGCCTCGCGCTCCTGCCAGTCCGCGGCCGGGTAGAGGCCGGTGAGGCTGGGGACCTCGGCGTCCTGCCGGGGCACCTCCAGGCGCAGGAATACCTTGAGGCGCTCCGGGATGTTGCCGAAGGCCCACAGGAGGTCGAAGACCGGGCGGTAGTTCGCGCCCGCGACCGCGGCCGGGGCCAGCGGCGGCAGCGCCGGCTGGTCCGTAAAAGGGTTGGGGTTGCGGCTGGAGACGAAGCCGGCGAGGCTGGTCGGGCCCAGCCAGTCCACGGCCGTGACCATCTCCAGGTAGGTGAAGCCCATCTCATCCTTGAGCAGGCGCGCGGCCGGCAAAAGGTCGGACGCGGCCGCCAGGCGCACCGTGGGATAATCGCGCACCGGGACCGCCGCCGCCGCGGCCTTGGGGATACGGGCCAGGAGCTTGGCCGTGACTTCTTCCTTAGTAAGGGCCATGGCTCAGGCGTCTCCGGCCGGGTCGCGGCTGCCTTTCTCGGCCTGCAAGGTGGCGCCCGCGCCTTGGGCCACCTTCATGCGGAGGATCTTCTTCTGGAGCTCGATGACCCCGTTCATGAGGGCCTCGGGCCGGGGCGGGCAGCCCGCCACGTAGACGTCCACCGGGATGATGCGGTCCACGCCCTTGACCACGGAATAGGAATCGTAATAGGGGCCGCCGCAGATGGCGCAGCTGCCCATGGCCAGGACGAAGCGCGGCTCCGGCATCTGGTGGTAGATCTCGATGATGGGCTCGGCCATCTTCTT
>Ga0118677_10016408_pt1 | contig 10142 bp, 9 predicted proteins | sample AliMusrvi5mmetaG_FD_86154 | JGI IMG/M metagenome (GOLD analysis project Ga0118677, IMG submission 86154)
GTTTTCAGTTTGTCTTTGGCCGCCGCTGCCACGCGCAGACCTTCGGGATCGATCTCGCCCTTGCCGTACCAGGCATGGAAGCGGAACAGGCGCAGCACCCGCAGATAATCCTCGGCGATGCGGGTGGCGGCATCGCCCATGAAACGAACCCGACCCGCGATCAGGTCTTCCACGCCGGTGGCGTAATCGGAGATCTCGCCGTCGAGGGTGGCGTACATGGCGTTGATGGTGAAATCGCGCCGCGCGGCGTCTTCGCTCCAGTCGTCGGTGAACTGCACGATGGCATGACGGCCGTCGGTTTCGACGTCGCGGCGCAGGCTGGTGATCTCGAAGGCATGGCTGCCGGCCACCGCTGTCAACCGCGCGTCTCCGAGTGCCGCGAACACCGCCAGGGTCTCGGGCGCGGTCATCCATCCATGCTGGGCCGGATCAATTCGCATGATTCAGGCTTATACCATCAAGACGCTGCGCCAAACCCACGATGATGGCGGCGGTGGCGCCCCAGATCAGGTGCTCGCCATGGGTAAAGGCATAGAAGCGCCGCTGGCGCCCGCCGATCAGCCGCGATTCGATCCGCCGGTTGGCCGGATCGAGCAGGAAACCCAGTGGCGCCTCGAACACGTCGGCCACCTCACGCGGGTCCGGGTTCAGCACAAAGCCCGGCGTCAGCACGCCCACCACCGGCTGGATGTCGAAGCCGGTGCCGGTGCGATAGCGGTCGAGATACCCGGCCAGACTGACATGGCCTGGCTCGATGCCGGTCTCCTCAAACGTCTCGCGCAAGGCCGTCTCCACGGGCGACAGGTCATGCGGCTCGCTGCGGCCGCCGGGAAAACTCACCTGGCCGGAATGGCGCGCCAGATGGGCGGTGCGGCGGGTGAACAGCAGCATGGGTTCATCGCGCAGCACGATGGGCAGCAGCACCGCCGCCTTCACCGGCGGCGCGGTGACGGGCGCCGGAGCCAGGTCCATGTCGATCTCGTCCCGCGCCACCACATCCTGCGGCTGCTGTGGCAGCCGGGCGCGCAATTGTTCCAGCAACGTCATGCGTCACCCAACGCGAAAAAGGTACCGCCGCTCCACACACCCATCACGCCTTGATGATCGACCGCCATATCCGCCAGCTGGTAATAGACCGGCCGCGACAGCCGCGCCTCCAGCCCGCGCCGCACATGCAGATAGGGCACGCCGTCCGCCAAGCGCAGCGCATGATCCTGATCCAGCTGCACCACATCGCCGACATTGGTGGTGAAGGCCAGTGCGTTGTCCCGCGCCTCGACCGCGACCGCCAGGAAGGGAACATCCTCCACCGCGATCGCGCATTTCTCGGCCGGCGTGACCAGCATGTAACCCTCGGCGTCCAGCCGCAGCAGGCCTGCGAACAGCCGCACCAGTTCCGGGCGGGTGATGGGCGCGCCGTCATGAAACCAGGCGCCATCGCGCGCGATCCGCATGTGGCTGTCACCGCAGAAAGCGGGGTTCCAGCTTTCCACCGGCGGCAATCTGGGTGCATCTGTTCCGGCTGCCGTCATGACGCCATATTTTACGGTTTTCTGCGTTATATTAAGGACATTGCGGGGGTTGCGCGGCTTACGCCCAACGGTGCAACATAACCCTCTTACCAGCAAGCCGGCGCCCAATGAACAAGGTCGACATCCCGGACGAACGCGCCGCGCAGGACAGGCTTGCGGCGGCAGCGGCGACCTTCGGCCGGGTGCGTGACGGCCTGTCGGCGGTGATCTTCGGCCAGGACGAAGTGATCGAGCAGACGTTGATCACCCTGCTTGCCGGCGGCCATGGCCTTTTGATCGGTGTGCCGGGCCTGGCCAAGACCAAGCTGGTCGACAGCCTGGGCACAGTGATGGGCCTGGACACCAGCCGCGTGCAGTTCACCCCCGACCTGATGCCCGCCGACATCACCGGCACCGACATCATCCAGGAAACCGGGGTGGGCGGTCGCCGGCAGTTCGAGTTCGCCAAGGGGCCGGTGTTTGCCAACATCGTGCTCGCCGATGAAATCAACCGTGCCCCGGCCAAAACCCAGTCCGCCATGCTGGAGGCCATGCAGGAAAACAAGGTCACCGTGCTCGGCAACACCTACACCCTGCAGCCGCCATTCTTCGTGCTCGCCACCCAGAACCCGATCGAACAGGAGGGAACCTACCCGCTGCCCGAAGCCCAGCTCGACCGCTTCATGTTCCTCATCGAGGTCGATTACCCGTCCGCCGAGGAGGAAAAACGCATCGCCCGCGAAACCACCGGCTCCGCCAGCCCCGCCCTCAACCATTTGTTAGACGGCAAGAAAGTCATCGCCTTCCAACAACTCGTGCGCCGCGTCCCGGTGCCCGAACACCTCTACGAATACGCCGTGAAAATGGTCCGAATGACCCGTCCCGGCCAGCCGGAATCGCCGCAGTGGATCAAGGATACCGTCGGTTGGGGCGCCGGCCCGCGTGCCGTGCAATACCTCATCCTCGGTGCCAAATCGCGCGCAGCCCTGCGCGGTGCCTACATGGCCTCCCTCGAAGACCTCGAAGCCGTCGCCTCCTGCGTGCTCACCCACCGCGTCATCACCAACTTCGCCGCGGAGTCCCAAGGCATGAATTCCAAGAAGATCGTCGAACGGCTGATTAAAGAGATGAGGGAGGAGTGATGCTGAGATGCCAGAAACCAGAGACCAGAGACCAGAGACCAGAGATTAGAGATTAGAGATTAGAGATTAGGAAGAAGATGAAATCACATAACTTTGAGAATCTTGATGTCTGGAAGCGCGGATGCCGCTTGGCGGTCAACGTATGCGTGGCGTCCCACGCGTCAAAAGAGTTTGCGTTGAAAGACCAGATTGTCAGATCGTTGATTTCCATTCCTTCAAACATCGCCGAAGGTGCGGAGCGATCTTCCGACGCCGATTTCTCCCGTTTCCTCAGTTACAGCAAGGGTTCATGCGGCGAACTGCGCACCCAACTCATGATTCACCACGAAGTTTGTCGCGAACTGGGCATTCAACCATTTGAAGGAACTTCCGACATGATCGAAGAGACCCGCGAAATTTCCAAAATGCTGCGAGCCTTCATCGAAAAACGCGCCCCAACAACCTAACCATCGCCCCAATCGATCCGACTCCTGACCTCTTCCTTCTCTCTCTGGTCTCTGGTTTCTGGTCTCTGGTTTCTTAAAATGCACACCTTCATCGATAACGACCTGCTTTCCCGCCTTGCCGCGCTGCCCATCGAGTCGCGCGTGCCGATGCTCGGCAACGTGGCCGGCAAACACCGCTCGCCCCACCGCGGGTCGTCCGTCGAGTTCGCCGAATACCGGAAATATGTGCCCGGCGATGATACCCGCCGCCTCGATTGGAAGGCCTTCGCCCGGTCCGACCGGTTTTACATCAAGGAATTCGAGGCCGATACCAACCTCCGCGCCTATTTCGTCGTCGATGCCTCCGGCTCGATGAACTTCGCCGGCAAGGGCGAACCGAAAATCCAATACGCCCGCAGAATCGCCGCCTCCCTGGCCTATCTGTTAGTCAACCAGGGCGATGCCGCCGGGCTGTCCATCTGCACCGACAAGCTCCATCTCGAAGTGCCGCCCAGCCGCCGCGCCGCCCACCTTGACCGGTTTTTCACCACCCTCGGCAAGCTCGAACCGTCCGGCGAGACCGGCCTGATCGGCGCGCTCCACACCATCGCCGAGAAGATCGGCCAGCGTGCGTTCGTCGTGATCCTGTCGGATTTGTTCACGGATCCCGGTGCGTTCGGCGACGCACTCCAACACCTCCGTTACCGCAAGCACGACATTTCGGTGTTCCACCTGATGGATCCACAGGAAATCAGCTTCGACTTCGAACGGCCCCACCGCTTCGTCGATCTCGAAGACGGCACCACCCTGGTCGCCGAACCCAACCTCATCGCCGACGAATACAAAGCCGCCCTGCGCGACTTCCTCGCCGCCGTGCGCGCCAAATGCCACGACGCCGCCGCCGACTATCAACTCGTCACCACGGATACACCATTAGAGCCACTCCTGCGGGAATTCCTAACGGCCCGCCTGCCGAAATCGAAGCACTGAAAAAGACAGAAGACTTGAAGACACAAGACGCAAGATAAGAAGTCGCCACACATCAGCAGTTCCATGAGCACCCGAAAAGAATTCACCGATAAACAGAAAGCCGAAACTGAAGATCGTCTGACCCACGATACATTCGGTAGCATTCAAGCTGATTTCAAAATCCAATGCGGTTCCATTTAACCTCCGCGCACCTCTCTGCGACCTCCGCGCCTCCGCGTTTCGATTATCTTCCTCTTCCGTTTAGAATTTAATGCTTAAGATTTAATGCTTTTTCTCTCACCACTCTTTCTCTGGTTTCTAGCGGCCGCCTCGGTTCCCGTGGTGATTCACCTCATCAACCGCCGGCGGCACAAGACGATCAAGTGGGCGGCGATGCAGTTCCTGCTCAAGGCCGCGCGCCAATCCCGCGGCAAGAAAAAACTCCGCCACATCCTCATCCTCACCTGCCGCGCCCTGGGCTTGGCCGCGTTGGCATTCGCGGCGGCACGACCTATCGTCTCGGGTTTCCTCGGTTGGGGCGGCGGCTCCATCGATACTGTCGTTCTGGTGCTCGACCGCTCCGCTTCCATGGAAATCAAGGCCGGCGATGGCCTCGATACCCGCCGCCAGATCGTCGTCCGCAAGGTCCGCGACGCCATGGCCAACCTCCACGGCGCCCGCCTGGTGCTCATCGACAGCGCGTCCAACAAACCGCAGGAAGTCCCGTCGCCCGAGGTTCTGGCGGATCTGGCGACCGCCGCCGCCACCGATACAGCCGCGGATTTTCCCACACTGCTGACCCGCGCGGCCGAGTATCTAACTGAATCCTCGGGCCATTCCGAAATCTGGCTGGCTTCCGACTTGCAGGCGAGTAACTGGCATCCGACGGACGAACGGTGGGCGGCCGCCCGCGCCGCCTTGGCCGCCCTGCCGCAAAAGCCCGCGATCCGCGTGCTGTCGATCACCGGCCCCACCGCCGCCGACGCTTCGGTTAGGTTGCTGGGCTCGCGACGTTCAGGTGACGATTTGCTGTTGGACTTGGAAATTCTGCGTGCTGGTGATTCCCGTGGCACCACCAGCATTCCCCTCACCACTCACCTCAACGGTACCCGATCAAGCGAGAATCTAACAATTCCCGGCCAGTCGTTGCGGTTCCAGAAACGCGTGGCACTGCCGTCCGGCAGCGATACTGGCTTCGGCTGGCTGTCGATTCCCGCCGACGGCAACGTCCGCAACAATGCCGCCTTCTTCGCCTACGGCCCGGCACGCCTGGCCAAAACCCTGGTGGTTTCCCCGCCAGGTGAAGCCGCCGACTACCTCGCCCTCGCCGCCGCGCCTCCCGGATTGGGCAATTTGAGTGCCCAGCGGGTTGAACCCGCGCGCGCCGCCACCGCCATCACTGCGGAGTTCGCCGCGATCCTGTGGGCGGCACCACTTCCCACGGGTGCCACTGCGGACGCGCTCCGGCAATTCCTGACATCCGGCGGGCAGGTGCTTTTCCTGCCACCTGGTGGTCCGTCGGATACCGCATTCAACAACCTCAAATGGTCCGATCCCAGCGATGCGCCTGCGGGAAAATTCTTTATCCTCAAGGATTGGAATCACAGCGATGGCCTGTTGCGCGACGGCATTGATGGCACTCCAGTTTCCGCCAACCGTCTCAAGGCGATCCGCCGCCAGATTCCCAGCGGCGAAGCCACGCCGCTGGCTCATTGGGAAGATGGCGAACCCGCACTCACCCGCCACATCTTCGATCATGGCACCGCATGGTTCCTGGGTTCCATCGCGGATTACACCTGGTCCAACCTCGGTGATGCCGATGTCCTGTTACCTGCCGTCCAACGCATCATCACCGCCGGCAGCGACCGCTTCGACGCATCCTACCTCGCCACCGTGGGTTCCGATGCCACCCGCCTCCTGCCGGGTGAAATCCGCACCCGCTTGGATGATCATGAGGCCGCGGATCCCGCCAATGCCGACTACGAAGCCGGGGTCTTCCGGCTCGGCGACCGTTTGCTCGCGCTCAACCGTCCGCCCCAGGAAGACGCCCCGGAGATCCTCACCCGCGAAAACCTCGATAACATCCTCACCGGCACCCATTACACATTGTTGGATCAGGCCGGCCAGGCCAACGATCCGTCCCTCTCCCGCGACGTCTGGCGCGCCTTCATCGCCGCCATGTTGTTCTTCCTCTTCGCCGAGGCCCTCCTCTGCCTGCCTAACAAAAACCACCCCGAGGTTCTTCCGCAAAAAGCCACCGCCTAAACCAATCCTCTTCCGATAACCCGTCACATTCCCGCTCGCAATGATTCTCTCGTTCAGAGACAAGGAAACTCAGAGGCTTTATGAGCAAGAAAAAAGCGGAAAATATGCGCAAATCGTCCGCGTGGTATTACGAAAACTCATTCAACTCGACGAAGCCATCTCGTTCAACGACCTCGCCATTCCTCCCGGAAATCGCCTTGAAACGCTCAAAGGGAATCGCTCCGGCCAGCACTCCATCCGCATCAATGACCAATATCGCATTTGTTTCATCTGGAATGGTAATGACGCGGAAAATGTTGAAATTTGCGATTATCATTGACTATCACCCGTAACGCCATACGTTATATTCATGAAGCCGATCACTCCTGGTGAAATCCTCCTTGAGGAATATCTCAAACCACTCGACATTTCCCAAAATGCGTTGGGACGCGCTTTGGGAGTCTCACCGCGAGCAATCAATGAGATTGTTCTGGGACGCCGGTCGATAACCCCGGAAATGTCCATTCGCATGGGAAAATTTTTCGGCCAATCCCCGCGTTTCTGGTTCGGCATCCAAACCAATTGCGACTTCCGCCGCCTGAAGAAGAAAGAAGCGGAACTCACAAACCATGTGCGTCCGCTCCGCACCGTTGCATGAATCCATTCGCCTCTTCTTCCTCTTCGTTTAGAATTTAATGCCTAATATTTAATGCTTCAACTCACACGCACTCCCGTCACTCTTTGGATCGGCATCTGCGCCTTGATTCTGATAGGGACCTTGTCATTTCTCACCTGGAAGCGCAGCCCGCACCGCAGTCGCACCGCCATATTGGAAGTTCTGCGCATGACGGCCGCGCTGGCTGCGGTCATCCTGTTGTGGCAACCCGAATGGCGCACCATCCTCCACCCGGACACCAAACCCAAGATCGCCATTCTGTGGGATGATTCGAAGTCGATGACGACCGTGGATGCCCCGCTGCCGCCGGCCCTGTCAGACCGGGCGGATATCGTCTCACGGGCGGACTGGGTGAAAAAGTACCTCGCCTCGAACCTCTGGAAATCTCTCGAAGCCAAGGGCGCGAACGAACTCGTGGTCCTTCCCTTCGCCACTCCAGACAAGAATCAACCGGCCCTTTCCGGCTCCGATCTGGAAACCCCGCTGTCGGAAGCCCTCGAAAAACAAAGCAATCTGCGGGCGGTCGTACTGCTGAGTGATGGTGATTACAATCTCGGCCAGCCGCCGGTGGCCGCCGCGCAGAAAATGCGGCTCCGCGGGGTGCCGTTGTTTCCGATCGCGGTGGGCAGTGAAACCCGCCTGCCGGACCTCGACCTGTTATCCGTCACCGCGCCGAGTTATGGCATCATCGGCGAGAACGTGCAGATTCCCTTCACCATCCGTTCGTCGCTGGACCGCCAGGTCCGCACCATTGTCCGCCTGCGCGATGAGTCCGGCCACGAACACACCAAGGACATCGTTATTCCGCCCAATGCCGAAACCTACGACTCGGTGCTCTGGCGGCTAGAAAAGGAAGGTTCGTCCACTCTCGAACTCTCGATCCCCGTCGCCGATGGAGAACTCATCGCGTCTAACAATTCGCGCAGGTTTGTCATCTCCGGCCGCCCGGAGAAAATCCGCGTGCTGGTCATCGAAAGTCTGCCGCGCTGGGAATACCGATTCCTGAGGAATGCGTTGTCGCGGGATCCCGGGGTCGAGCTTTCCTGTCTGTTATTCCATCCCGCGCTGGGTCCCGGCGGCGGCAAGGATTATATCCAGGAGTTTCCCCCGAAACTCGAGGATCTGGCGAAATACGATGTGATCTTCCTCGGCGATGTCGGCGTGACCAAGGACCAACTCACCAAGGACCAATGCGCGCTCATCCGCGGCTTGGTGGAAAACCAGGCCTCCGGCGTGGTCTTCCTGCCGGGTTCGCAAGGCAACCAGTTTTCGCTGTTAGATACCGAGCTATCCGACCTGATGCCCGTGATTCTCGACGACGCCCACCATGGCGGCATGGCGGAATCCATCGCATCGCCGCTGAGTCTGACGACCGAAGGGCGGGCATCGCTGCTCACCATGTTGGGCAACAACGAGGAGGAGAACCCGGGAATCTGGCGCAGGCTGCCGGGGTTCTATTGGTATGCTCCGGTGATCAAGGCGAAGGGTGGCTCGGAGGTGCTGGCGGTTCACGCCAACCGCCGCGGCAAATACGGCCCGATTCCGCTGCTGGTCACCAAGCCTGCGGGCAACGGCAAGGTGCTCTTCATGGGTATCGACTCCGCATGGCGCTGGCGCCGCGGGGTCGAGGATCTCTATCATTACCGGTTCTGGGGCCAGGTCGCCCGTTGGATGTCCTACCAGCGCAACATGGCCTCCGGCCAGCGCGTGCGTGTGTTCTTCACCCCGGAACGGCCGGAACCCGGTGCCACCGTCACCCTCAATGCCAACGCCTTCGATCCCAACGGCGCTCCTCTCGAAAAAGGGGTCGTCGCCGTGGATCTCACCGCGCCCGACGGTCGCACCCAACGCATCGAGCTGCAGAAGAACGCTTCCGCCTGGGGTGCCTTCAGCGGCCGCTTCAAAGTGGATCTCCCGGGAGTTTGGAAAATCCGCGCCACGGCCACCGGGGCGGAAGACAAACCGCTTTCCACCACCTTGTTAGCCCAGGGCGTGGAAATCGAGAAAACCGGCCAACCGGCGCGTCCTGAAGTGTTGGAGGAAATGGCCAAAGTTTCTCGCGGCCGCGTCATCCGTCCCGCCCAACTTGCCGATCTTGTCAGGGATATCAACGCCCTGCCGGAACCGCGGCCGCTCGAAGCCCGCATTCCGCTGTGGTCCCACTGGGCCGCCCTCGTCGCTCTCATTTCTCTGTTAGGACTGTTTTGGACCGGTCGCAAACTCAACGGCATGTTCTGACGTCCGGCAGAGATCCTTGTCCGGGCTGAATCGGGAAAGTGGCTGGTGCATCCTGCGCCAGGCCGTCTCCACGGGGCATCCTGCCTCGTCTCTTTTCTCCATCAATCGGATATTGATTTCATCGCGGGTGAACAGGATGCAAACCTTGATATACGGATCGAAATGCGTGAAGGCTGTAGGGTGGCACCCTACACGCCTGCCGGGTTTTATGCGGTTTACAGGGACGGTGGCCGGGACGAGACTGATTACGCTTGATTTTCCAAAGTGTCCAGCGTCAGAAGCGCCTGCCGCATCACAATAGGAACTCCACCCCAAAAGAGACGTGAGACGATATATCGAACTGAGTGCGAGAATTTTCAGAATACGGCGACTCATTGATTACCGGCGAAGGATCGTGTTCGTCGTGCGGTCATTGGCCCATCACGCGGGAATGTCGGAATTGATCGCGTTCTTTGACGGGAATGCCGTGCGGCGGGAAATGGTCGCGCATCATCCGTGGGTTTTCGAGCAGGTCACCCGGCAGATTTTTTTCCGACGTTCCACTTTTCGCGAAAGGATGTCGCTGATCAAGGAGCATTACTCGTTATTCGAGAACTGTTTCACGGAGGATGCGCTGCGGAGCATCTATCTGGGCGATGGTTTGGAACTGTGGAGCGGGGAATTCCAGGATGTGCCGGTTTCCCTGAATCTATGCTGCAATTCGCGTGACCGAAGGGAAGGCCTCTCCACCATTGTTCTCAAATTGGGGAATCACACCCTTTACCGGATGATTTTCTGGGCTGCGCACAACAAGGATGGCGGGGTGGAACTGCGGATCGGTTCCTTGCATGGCGCGGTCGGCAGGCTGAAAACCTATCGCGATCTGACCAAACATTTCTTCGGCTACCGGCCCAAGAATCTCGTCTTGTCCGCGCTGCGCGTGGCGGCGCGGAAATTG
>Ga0118677_10016411_pt1 | contig 10141 bp, 4 predicted proteins | sample AliMusrvi5mmetaG_FD_86154 | JGI IMG/M metagenome (GOLD analysis project Ga0118677, IMG submission 86154)
ATGTCAGACATGATTTTTTACTTTTTTGGTTAAACGGATTGCAAAGAAATGAATTTTATGTTTACGGTACAACATTATTTAAGATTTTTTAACATTTGGAAAAATCAGGCTATTGAAATCCAGAGGATTAGATCCCGGAGGGGATAGAGGATAGAGAATAAAGAACAGAGATGTATGTCTTTTCTATCTTTGTACAAATCTTTTCATCCTATGGTAAACCTCGCCATTTTCGCTTCCGGAAACGGTTCAAACGCCCAACGAATCATTGAATATTTCAGTGACTCACTGAACGTGAAGGTATCTCTTGTACTTTCGAATAATCCGTCTGCGTTTGTGTTGAAAAGGGCTGACAACCTGGGAATTCCAAATGTTGTTTTTTCAAGGAATGACCTGTACAATAGTGAAACGGTATGTGACGTTCTGCAGTCATACAACATCAATTTCATTGTTTTGGCCGGGTTTCTCTGGCTGGTACCTGAAAATATCCTGAAAACCTATACAAACAGAATTGTAAATATCCACCCGGCTCTTCTTCCATCCTATGGGGGAAGGGGAATGTATGGAATGAAAGTGCATGAAAACGTTATTAAGAACCGGGAAAAGGAGTCAGGGATCACAATTCACTGGGTGAACATGTATTATGATGAAGGTGCAGTAATCTTCCAGGCAAAATGCCCTGTTGTTGAAAATGAGACACCGGAAAGCCTCGCATCAAAGATCCATGAACTGGAGTACCGGTATTACCCGGAGGTAATTGAGGGGGTGTTAAGGAGTTCTCAATTGATCTAATTGATCTAATTTCTAAACCTCTGATGTTAATGATTTCGTTGCAAATCCATTGGGCTACTTAGATCAATTAGGTCAATTAGGTCAATTAGATTAATTTCTTCCTAAGAATCTCTCCCTCCGCTTCAAATCCCGGTTTTCCAAGAAGTGCAAACATGTTTCTCTTGTAAGCCTCCACACCGGGCTGATCGAAGGGGTTGACTCCAAGGAGATAACCACTGATTGCGCAGGCAAATTCAAAGAAGTAGATCAGCTGTCCCAGCACCTCTTCATCGATGCAGGGAACAGTGATGCGGATGTTGGGTACGCCGCCGTCTCCATGCGCGAGCATGGTCCCCAGGGAAGCCATGTGGTTAATTTCGGAGATCCGTTTTCCTGCAATAAAATTAAGGCCATCCATGTTCAGGGCATCCGTCGGGACCACCAGCTTGCTGTTGGGCTCGTCCACTGAAATAACCGTTTCGAACAATATCCTCAATCCTTCCTGGATATATTGTCCCATGGAATGGAGATCGGAGGTAAAGCCGACCCCTGCCGGGAAAATCCCTTTGTTCTCTTTCCCTTCACTTTCTCCGTAAAGCTGTTTCCACCATTCAGTGACATAATGGAGGTTGGGCTGGTAATTGACAAGGATTTCAATCTTCTTTCCCGAATTGTAGAGTGCATTCCGGATGGCGGCATAGGTTGACGCCGGGTTGCCGGCATCTGAAAAGCAAATTTCCTGCATTTCCCTCGCCCCTGCAATGATCCGGGAGATATCAAAACCGGCGGCCGCAATGGGGAGCAACCCTACCGGAGTAAGCACCGAATACCTCCCGCCAACGTCATCGGGTATGATGTAGGAAGGATATCCTTCGCGGTCAGCAAGGGTTTTAAGCGCCCCCCTCGAGGCATCTGTGATGGCATAAATCCTGTCCGCCGACTGTTTTTTACCGTATTTTTTTTCAAGATGGTCCCGGATTATTCGGAATGCTACGGCGGGCTCGGTTGTTGTGCCCGACTTAGAAATTACAGCAACCGAATAATCATACTGATCAAGAACTTCCAGGAGGCTTGCATGGTAGTCTTCTCCAAGATGGTGGCCGGCATAAATGATAAGAGGAGCCTTTTTCCCGGGCAGCAGTGATTTAAATGAATGTTCCAGGGCATCAATCACGGCCCTGGCTCCCAGGTATGAACCCCCGATTCCGATAACGACCAGCAATCCGGATCCTGATGCTATTTTCTCAGCATCCTGTTTTATCCTTAGGAGCAGATCTTCCCGGAAATCCGATGGCAACCGGAGCCATCCAAGAAAATCATTCCCCTTGCCTGTTCCCGCGATCAGGATGTTGCGCTGTTTTTCGGCTTCCCGTTCTAATTCATGAAATGCTTCTGCATTAATAAAAGGCAATGCCTGGCTGATATCGATCTTTATTTTGTTCATGGGTAATATGGTTTTGTTGATCTACGAAAGTAAAAAGAAAAATGTTTAAGAAAAAGCCGCTCCAATGGGGCGGCTTTTTCTTAAAATCAATAACCAAACTTTAAAATCAGAAAAAATGCACAAACTTGTTAATTCAGAATTCGAATCATTTATGTAAATGAAAACTTGCTGCTTTTATGAGCAACAAATATAGCTGACAAAAGCCGTACAAACTGTTAAGGAATATTAATATACGTTAAAAAATGTTAAAGCCAGGTAGCTGAAAATACTGTATTTTTGCAGCAATGAACCGAAAGATCGTCATTTTAACCATTATCGTCATGACCATCGCCCTGATCGGGCTTATGGGTGTTCAGATCTACTGGATAAAAAACGCATCTGCGGTGAAGGAGGCGATTTTCAGTCGCAGCATCAATGAGGCCAAGGAGCGGATTGTATACAAGGTCGAACACCTGGAAAAGAAAAAGGCTGAAGAGATTTACCAGTATGAAGGCATGCTTAATTTCAACCGGCATCTGCCCTATGAAAGTTTCATCACTGAAACTGAACTTGATTCACTGATTTCACTTGAATTGAATATCCGAGGTATTGACACCCGCTTTGAATTCGGGATCTATAACCCGGAACGGGATGAGTTCCTCATGGGAAAAAACCAGAATTCCCGCAAGGAACTAATAGAAAAGGGATATGCCTCCCGGCTTTTCCCCAGCGACATCTTTACTTCCCCGGAGTACCTTCTGCTTTATTTTCCCCATGAAAAGCAGTTCCTTCTCACCGAGTTATGGGGCATGCTGCTGATCTCCATCATCCTGATCATTGCGATCGTGTACTCGTTTACCTACACCATTACTACGATTTTCCGTCAGAAAAAACTTTCTGAAATGAAAAATGATTTCGTGAACAATATGACGCATGAGTTCAAGACACCGATCTCCACCATTTCACTCGCCTGTGAGGCGCTCAATGACAGGGATATCCTTCAATCGACCGACATAACAGCAAGTTACATAGATATCATCCAGGAAGAAAACAAGCGCCTGGCGGGAATGGCCGAGAAAATCCTTCAGACGGCTGTCATTGAAAAGGGACAACTGAAAATGAAGAAGGATAAGATTGACCTGCATGAGGTGATCTCGGATGTGATCAGGAATATACGAATACAGGTTGAGATCAAGGATGGTGTGATCATCAAGGACTTTAAAGCCGGAACATCCATCCTGGAGGGTGACAAAGTTCACCTGACCAACCTGGTATACAACCTGCTCGATAATGCGAACAAGTACACACCACGTAAACCCGTAATCCGGGTAAGCACTGAAAATACAACCAACGGAATCCTCCTGATCATCGAGGATAATGGCATCGGGATCAGCAAAAATGAACAGAAAAAGATATTTGACAAATTGTACCGGGTCCCTACCGGAAACATCCATGAAGTCCGTGGATTCGGGCTAGGGTTAAGCTATGTGAAGGCAATTATCGAGGAGCATCAGGGAAAAATCAGCCTGGAAAGCGAAGTTAACAAAGGGACGCGGTTTAAGGTTTTCCTTCCTTATTTCCCTTAATAAATATGGGCATTTAACAAAAAATAAAAAAAAACTTCATTTTTATGTCCATATTTCAAAAATGATATTTATATTTGTCCGGATCGGAAAAAAAAGACGATACATTATCCTGTTTTGGGGTAAACTCTTAAAACAGTAAAGAATTTGTTTCTTTCTTTATCTGATCCATCCACAAAAATCCCTCCTTGAAGTTTCAGAAGCATTCTGGAACCCTTTTTGTAAGCCCTAACGAATATACGGGGACTGCAAAATCCAAAAAATGAAAAATCTGTTGAACGCTGTGAATCAATTCAGCAAACCGAACGCTACATTTAATATACTGATAACCCGAATCAACCTGTAAATGGCAGAATATTGAAATATATAATTAGATAGTGACCGAGTACCTAAATAATAAAAACAAATCTACCCTATGAGATTCAAGTACATATTACCCCCAGCAATCCTTTTATCATTCTTAGTTATTTTTTCGCAGCAACTACGCAGCCAGGGCATGGTTGAGCAAAAAGCTGTCCATTTTGACAAATCCATCCCCCTTCGGGATATGGTGCCGGCAAAGCGATCTTTCTGGGACCGGTTTAAACGTCATGAAGACGATGAAGTGCCTAATAAATTCAGAACAATAATTCCCGAACATCCTGACCAGCAGGACGGTGCTTTGCAAACAGTATATCCAACCGGAAAATCAGTCAATACGGGTGGTACCATCGGGGCAAACTTCAACGGGCTTAACAATTCCAACAACAGTGGACGGGTGACGCCACCGGATCCTGCCGGTGATGTAGGACCGAATCATTATGTCCAGGTTGTTAACTGCATGCTGAGGATTTTTAACAAAACCGGCACAAGTTTATATGGCCCTGTAACAACCTCTACCATATGGAGCGGTTTTTCAGGAGCATGGGACGGCCATAACAACGGGGATGCAGTTGTTCTTTATGATGAGACGGCGGATCGCTGGCTTATCAGCCAGTTTGCGATTGATTGCGGGTCCTACCCAAATTATACGGAATATGAACTTGTAGCTATCTCCACAAGTCCGGATCCAACCGGATCCTATTACAGGTATGCATTTCAGTTTGACTATATGCCAGATTATCCAAAACTCGGTGTATGGAACGATGGATACTATATGGGTGTAAACCGTTTCAATACAAATACAAGCCCTACTACTTTCGTGGGCGCAGGCGCATGCGTTATGCAACGGTCGAAGATGCTGACCGGTGACGCAAGCGCTGCTATGGTCTATTTTAAAACAGAAACACTTGGAGGCAGTGGCTCTGCCTCAGGAAGCAGTTGCTGGGCTATGCTGCCATCCGACTGTGACGGGACAATGCCGGCTTCGGGAACACCAAATTATTTCACATACCTGGCATCAACAGATTTACGGATCTGGGCGTTGCATACTGACTGGACTACGACCAGCCTGTCAACATTCACTTATACAACGGCTCTGCCAGTAGCAACTTACACAGCCCTCGGCACTAACACTGTCGTTCCTCAATCCGGAACCACTAATAAACTTGATGGCCTGGGGGACCGGTTGATGTTCCGGAATCAATACAGGAATTTCGGCTCCTACGAGAGCTTCGTGACCTCTCACAGTGTAACAGTTAGCGGGGTTGCAGGCATGCGATGGTACGAGTACCGCCGGACAAGCGGAAGTTTTGCAATGTACCAGCAGGGCACCTATGCGCCGGGTGACGGGAAATACCGTTGGATGGGAAGTGTAGCCATGAACGCCAATGGCGACATGGGGCTTATTTATTCAGTAAGCAGCAGTTCCATGTTCCCTTCGATCTATTACACAGGAAGAAAATTCACAGATGCACTGGGTTCGATGACGATAACAGAAGGTATTATTCAAACAGGAACAGTGGCCAATACGGGTACCTATACACGATGGGGCGACTATTGTGCATTGAACATAGATCCGACCGACAACATCACCTTCTGGGGAACACATCAATATGATGGAACATTCGGAGGAAGTTATCCCTGGGACACGAAAATATTTTCAATAAAATTAGGCAACCCTCCCGTCGTGACAACCACCAGTGCAACTTCTGTGACAAACAGCGCTGCGACACTCAATGGGACTGTAAACCCGAGTGGCCTTGCAACGACCTATCATTTTGAATACGGGACTACCGTAAGTTACGGAACCAGTACCACTGCAGCTTCTGCCGGTTCAGGCAGTTCTGATGTCGCTGAAAGTGCAGCCATTACAGGCCTTACCCCCGGAACAACCTATCATTTCAGGCTGGTTGCAGTAAATACAGACGGAACAAGCAACGGTAACGACATGCAGTTTACTGCACTGTTTACCCAGCCTACCGTTACCACTACAACCCCTTCTTCAATAACCAGTTCGACTGCCTCCTCGGGAGGTACTATCACCGCTACAGGCGACGGCCCGGTCTCTGCCCGTGGTGTTTGCTGGGCTACCAGCGCAAGTCCCGATATTACGGCATCCCATACAACCGATGGCACCGGAACAGGGTCTTTCACCAGTTCCATTACCGGGTTATCACCCAAAACGACCTATCACGTCAGGGCCTATGCAACCAATGCCGGGGGCACATCCTATGGCAGTGACCTTCAGTTTATCAGCCTCGTGGCTCTGCCAACTGTTACAACGACCACCCCTTCATCCATAACGGCAAATACGGCTTCTTCGGGCGGAAATGTCACCTCAAACGGCGGCGGAACAATTACCGCCCGCGGCGTTTGCTGGTCAACACTTGCCAATCCTGATATTACTGCAAGTCAGACAGCCAATGGTACCGGAACAGGGTCATTTTCAAGTTCAATTACCGGCCTCACTTCCAGCACACTCTACCATGTCCGGGCTTATGCCACCAACAGCGCAGGTACTGGTTACGGCAGCGATCTTCAGTTCACAACGGCCGCTACTCCAACGCTTAATGTAACACCAGCTAATCAGAGTGTTTCTGCTGCCAGCGGGTCAACTTCGTTTACTGTTACTTCAAATTCAGCCTGGACCGCTTCAAGTGATCAGGGATGGTGCACGGTCACCACTTCCGGATCCGGAAACGGCACAATCACAGCCAACTATACAGCCAACACCCTGGCAGCCCGCGTTGCCAATGTTACTGTTACAGTTGCAGGCCTTACCCCGATTACGGTTACCGTTTCTCAGGCCGGTGTAACCCCCACTTTGTCTGTATCGCCTGCAAACCAGAACGTAACAGCAACATCCGGTTCCACTTCATTTACAGTGACATCCAACGCAAACTGGATTGCTTCCAGCGACCAGTCATGGTGCACCGTTACCACCGCCGGTTCCGGAAATGGCACGATTACTGCGAATTATACCACGAATACAACCTACGTTTCCCGGATGGCCAATGTCACAGTTACTGTTTCAGGACTTACTCCGGTTATTGTAACTGTTACCCAGGCTGCAGCAGCTCCACCGGCATGCTTTTACACCATGGCAAATGATGTTCAGACATCCGACAGGACCCTCGAATTTGACCTGTTTATCTATCACCCAGATGCCGGAACTGTGTTTGAACTCGCAACTATCCAGGCAGGAATTACCATGAATTCCGCTATTTATAATGGGGGGACCATCTCGATGTCAATCGTCCCGGGAACTTCACAATTATTAACTGCACAACAGCCTTCCATAGTGAATTGGGTACAAAGCCAGAACTGCCTCAAACTGACCCCAAGGACTCCTCCGGGAGCCGGCTACGGAACAACGATCAGTACTACCTCGCCGGGTACAAGAATCTGCAGGCTGCGTATCACCAATTCCGTTGCATTTGCCCAGGCACAAGCCAACCTGACGTTCGGCTTCACAACGGTTCCTTACCCTACAAAGGTTAATCAATATCTAACCGGTATCAATACAGCAGTTACCCTGACAACATCCAATACTTACAGCAACTGTTCGAACCCGGTACTCAACCCGCCCAATACGACCGTCAACATGACTGTTTTGCTCGAAGGCCTTTATGCCGGCGACGGGACCATGAATCCGGCTTATGATGAATACGGCACTCATTGGGGTACCGGCATCGCCGACAAAATCGATATTGAACTTCACAGTGGATCAGATTATTCCACGATCGTAACAACGGTAACAAACGTCAGTCTTTCTACCGGCGGAACAGCATCTTTTACGATTCCCAGCTCCTATAACGGAAACTATTACATTGTGGTGAAACACCGCAACAGCCTTACCACGGTAAGTGCTGCACCCGTGTCGTTTGCAGCAGGACCTGTTTCCTATAATTTTACCGACAGTGCATCAAAAGCGTACGGCGATAATCTCCTGCTTATGATCGATGGCAAATACACCATCTACGGCGGAGATGCATACCGCGATGACCTGATTGACTCCTCCGACATGCAGGTTGTGGATAATGATGCAACCAACACAAACGGAGGGTATATTGTTACGGATGTGAACGGTGATGGCCTTGTCGACTCCTCAGACATGGCTATTGTTGAAAATAATGCAACAATCACCGCTGCAGCCTATACACCCTGATCCAGATAAACCGATAACTTCAAACGATAAATTGCTGTGTATGAAAACAAACTATTTTACCACGACTCTGGTTGTCTTGTTTCTACTCTCAGTCCGAATAGGGATCTGTCAGCCGGCTGCACCTGTTCATCCCACAATAACCGGAACAGGCACGTTCCTCGGAATAACACCTCCCTTGCGGGACATGCCTGTATTGACGCAGGAGGAAATCAAACAAATGGAGAAAAACGCTAAAAACAATAAGGAACGTAACGAAAAACTTCAGAAACGCTTGTTCCCGTTTGCTAAAACAGCGCTACCGAAAGGCCCGGATCCGTTATGGCAGGATAAAATGGGGACCACTACCATGAACGCCCCTAAAGCTCCGATCGCAAATTTTGACGGACAGACCTCACCCTATTATCCCCCGGATGCGAATGGCGCAGCAGGTCCGAATCACTATATGCAAACAATAAATAGTGTTTATGCAATTTATACCAAGGCAGGAACAATTGCCGCCGGGCCTTCAAACATGAACACCTTGTTCACCGGGGTTACTGGCGCTACCTACAATGACGGCGATCCGGTAGTTTTATATGACGACCAGGCCGGGCGCTGGCTTGCTGTTGAGTTTTCGATCAGTGGCAGCAATGATTATATGATGGTTGCAGTTTCATCAACCAACGATCCGACCGGAACCTGGTATAAATATTCTTTTGATGTGGCCGATATGCCTGACTATCCTAAATTCGGCATCTGGCAGGATGGCTATTACATGGCCGACAACAATAGTTCAGGCAATGACATTTATGTTTTTCAGCGTTCGGTGATGCTTACCGGAGGCACAGGTCCACAAATGGTTGGCTTTGATAACCCATATCGGCCAACCTCAGTTGACGGGTTTATGTGTGTCCCCCCTGTTGATAATGTCGGATCTTATGCTCCGACAGGTGCTCCGGGGATTTTTATTGCATTTAATGACGATGCCATCGGCGGAGGCAGCGACCAGTTATGGGTTTACGAGCTTGCCGTTAACTGGACCACTACTTCTTTATCAACGTTTTCACGTACCCAGCAACTTGCCGTCGGGTCATTTGACAGCAATTTTGGTTCTGACTGGAATAATATTACGCAACCGAATACCCAGAAAGTCGATGCAATCCCACAAGTAATCATGAACGTTCCACAGTACCGGAATTTCGGCACGTATCAGACCCTGGTATGTTGCCACACGGTCGATGTAGATGCCACCAACCATGCTGGAATCCGCTGGTATGAATTAAGGAGGGGAACCCAGACATCAGGAAACTGGTCAGTCAGACAATCCGGAACCTATGCTCCCGATGCGAATAACCGTTGGATGGGAAGTATCATGCTGAATGGCAATGGTCAAATAGGCCTTGGGTATTCGGTTTCGAGCTCTACAGTTTATCCGAGCATCCGTTACTGCGGGCAATCTGCATCAGCCTATAATAATGGAACGGGTGTCCTTGATATTCCGGAATCTGAAATCCTCACAGGGGCTTACGCCCAGACTGGTCAAAACCGGTGGGGCGACTATTCTGCAATGTCAGTTGATCCGACTGATGACAAAACATTTTGGTTTACAACCGAATATATTGGTAGCGGTTCTACGAGAAAAACAAGAATCGCATCATTCAAACTTGGTAACCCGCCAATTGTCACAACAACTGCCGCAAGTTCCGTTACAACTAATACAGCCACGCTCAATGGAACTGTCAATCCGAACGGAATAGCAACGACCTATCATTTTGAATACGGGACTACCGTAAGTTACGGAACCAGTACCACTGCAGCTTCTGCCGGTTCAGGCAGTTCTGATGTCGCTGAAAGTGCAGC
>Ga0118677_10016412_pt1 | contig 10141 bp, 8 predicted proteins | sample AliMusrvi5mmetaG_FD_86154 | JGI IMG/M metagenome (GOLD analysis project Ga0118677, IMG submission 86154)
TTATCATAGTATGCCAATGTAATGTCTACAACTTTTCGATAATCTCCTGCTGAAAGCGCCTCAAGCGTATCCTGGGTATCCTTTCCTCCTAACCGTTTGCTGATCTTTTCAACACTTGTTTGCAACTCTTCTGCAGGGAAACCTGCATAATCGCGCATCAGGCGGTCTATCCGCTCCTCTCTCGGGGGATCAATACGAATGGTCGTACACTTGTTCATTTGTAAAAACAATTCATCGAGGATGCTGACTTTACCGATGGCCTGACTTGCCCCTTCCACCCAGATGGGTTTGGCCAGATCAAACTCAGTGATCTTTTCAAAGATCAGGTTCGTAAATTGCTCGGTAGTAGGCTGTGTTGGCTGGCCAATTCCCCCAAATGTGGATCCCCTGTGATTCGCAAGCCTTTCCAGATCCAGTACCTGATGACCCAGTGATACCATGTGGTCCAATATTTCGGTCTTGCCGGATCCGGTTGGGCCACTGAGCATAATCAGGTTCAGCCCATTCGAGATGAGTTCCCTGCAATGCGTGCGATATGCCTTATAGCCTCCCTCGAGAACAAAAACTTCCCTTCCCGCCGTCTGCAGCAACCAGGCCATGCTGTTGCTGCGCATGCCTCCACGCCAGCAATAGAGGTAAAGCGGTCCCTTCAATTTTCTGGCTTGCAGCACAAAATATTTTAGTTTAGGACCAACCAGTTCCAGCCCTTTCAGGACTGCAGTATCCCTACCCTGCTGTTTGTAGAGGGTTCCAACGACGACCCTTTCCTCATCGGTGAAAAGAGGGAAAGAGATGGCACCGGGCAGACGACCCTGACTGAACTCTGCAGGAGTCCGGATATCCAGGACAGCCTGTCCCTTCATCTTCGTGATAAATTCATCTGCTTTCATCGTTGTCATCCTGCTATTTTATTCTTACAAATTTAACCCAAAATGGTTAGCTAACAATGCACAGAATTCTTACATGAAAAGGTTGTTCCCGATATGAAAAAAATCACCACAATAGGCACATAGGTCACATAGAACTCTATTGTGACCTATGTGCCTATTGTGGTGAAAACGTATATTCAGTTTTTTTTGTAGCTTTGATTTGTTCTACAACTACTATTTAACACAAACCAATGAAGACACATCAATTGTTATTCTCCATTCTCCTGGTGGGTATAGCCTTTGGCACTGCCTGGGCCATCAGGGGCCAGTTCGGGCATGAACCCGGAGCAGCCATGGCCGGAATCATCGGTGGCGCAGCCCTGATACTCGTAGCCAAACGCGAAGAGTGGTACCACAAGATGCTGCCGGTAATCGCAAGCGCTGCCATCGGCTGGGGTACCACAGGGATGATCAGCTACGGCCTGGTGACAGGTTATTGCCGTGCAGGAGACCTGCTCAACTCTACTTATGGCTTTCTATCCCTTTTCGTAATTGGCGGTCTATTCGGACTGATTGGCGGAGGGCTTGTCGGTCTAACCCTGAATTCAACTTCGGCCAATCGTGTCAAATGGGCTTCCCTGGTGGCTGAAATGGCAGCAGGCGGATTGATCGGATACTATTTTCTGATCGAACAAGCCGAACTGCTCATGACTCCACCACGTTCCGAGGCATGGGCCGTTTGCTTGGGTGCCGGTGCCGCCATGATATGGTACATGGTTCGGAATAACTATACACCAGCGCTTAGGGTGGCTTTCTATGCCATGCTGGGCGCCGGTTTTGGATTTTCTTTCGGTAACTTCCTCCAAATTACAGGAAATATTTTGGAGATCCATTTCAATTTATGGAATGTGATGGAGTATAACATCGGATTCTGGGGCGGTTCGGGAATGGCCTACGGGGTCTTTACCTCTACCTGGCCTTCGGATGCAATTCCTCTTAAGAAATATACCAACAGCCTATCGCTATTGATAATCCTACTGATTGTTCCGTTGCTGGTTTGGAAAGATGCATTCCTGGTAAGCGATTTGATGAAAAGTAGTTTCATCCACAACGATGCATCCAATGCAATGTTCGTTACATTGTTGACGCTCTTTCTGCTTGCCCTCATGAATCTCTTGATCAGAATGAACCTTAAAGGAAAACTGCGCTTTGGATACAGGGAAGTTATGACCCTGTTTATCTGCGTTTTTTCAACCTATATCCTCTGGAGCTATTTGATCACAGGACTATTTATGGGAAATTTCAGGTCGGAACAACCCCTGTATGTGCTCAATATGGTGGTTTTCCTGTTACTTATCAGGAAGACTGTCTCCCCGTTTCAGGATGCTGAACCCGAAATTGTCTACCTGAAAGACAGATGGACACTCTATTTCTCCTCCATCATTGGAGTGATTGTATTACTTTCGCTTATTCTGTATGTTGCACACGGAGGGTTTCCGAATGCAAACCTACGTTTCCCGGTTTAACCATGACAAAATTAATTTTAGGACTCATTTGCCTCGCTGGCTACCTGACTGCAGGAGCAGCTGATCCCGACAGAAGCCAGGAGCTGATTGCCAGGGGTGAAAAAGTGACTAAAGCTGGTGGCGGCTTTAAATTCACAGAAGGTCCTGCCGTAGCGCCGGATGGCCGCGTATTCTTTACCGATCAGCCAAACGATAAAATTGAAGTATGGAGCGAGGATGGAAAAATCAATACGTTCATGCAGTCCTGCGAACGGTCAAACGGTACCTTTTTCAACAAAAAGGGTGAACTGATATCCTGTGCCGATTTGCACAACAGGGTCGTTGCCATTACCATGGATAAGAAAATCAGGACCCTGACAGAAAATTTCAACGGAAACCACCTCAACGGTCCCAACGATTTGTGGATCGCTCCGGATGGCGGCATCTATTTCTCCGATCCCTACTACCAGAGGGATTACTGGGAACCCGTTCATACGGAGGTACAGGATACCCGCGGAGTTTATTACATGAACCGGGATGGGAAAGTACAAAGGGTCATAAGTGATTTCCAGCAGCCCAACGGATTAATCGGGACTCCGGATGGCAAAATTCTCTACATTAGTGATATCAAGGACCATAAAATCTGGAAATATACCATCAACAAAGACGGAAGCCTCAGCGACAAATCATTTTTTGCACCGGAGGGTTCAGACGGAATGACCATCGACAGGGAAGGGAATGTTTACCTGACCAATCAGTGTGTATCCGTATTTGACCCAAAGGGAAATAACATTGCCCGGATTCAGATTCCCGAACAGCCATCCAACATTTGTTTTGGAGGGAAAAAGCGGGATATTCTCTTCATTACAGCACGCACATCCGTCTACACGGTTAAAATGAAGGTGAGAGGTTATTAACTGCGATTAAGGCATTGATTCCTGTTTCAATCTTTGTGCATACGCTGAATAGGCATGCATGCGCTCGACTGTCGTCCCGGGAGTGATTTCGCAGCCCGCCGAAACGATTCCCCTTCCCCTGGTTGCACGAAAACATTGTTCAACACTTTTGGCCAGTGCCTCAAAGGTGCCGTCTTGTACAACGGAAACAGGATCGCTGTTTCCGGATACAACCTGATTTCCTGTCAAAAGTGGAATAAAATCTTCCATCCTCTCAACGAGATGGTCAATATCCACGATGTCGGCACCGGTTCTGATCATATCAGGCAGAATAGCTGTAGTATTTCCGCAGATATGCAATTTCACCTTTGCACCAAGGTGGTGGGCATGATCTATGAGGGCCTTTTCCAGCGGAAAAATGTACTCGAGGTAAAGGTCAGGAGAAATAAGTGAACAAACAGCATCTCCGATACCGATGCAATGCGCTCCCGCTTTGATCTGAGCTGCAAGAAAATCCATGGCACTTTCCGTGACAATGTCTAAAGCGACTTTCAGGTCATCGGGATGTTCATAGAAATCAAGGCATGCAGCAGAAACATCCCTCAAATCGCAATATTCTGCCAGTGGACCTTCCACCCAACCGCAAATAAACTGTGAGTCTCCGGCAACACGCTGATATTGCCTGATTTCATCAATACGCGAAATCAACCGAGCATGTTCATGTACCTTGATCGGCTTGAGTTTGTCAATATCCTTGATGTCATTGATTAACAGTGCATCAACAATTGGGAGTGTATTGAGCGGATAACTGATCCTTGTTCCAAACGATGAGGCTTCGGCATAGGGATCAGACATTACGTTCACCCAGTCGCTGGCAAAATCACAGGCGCATTTCAGGTTGACGGAGCATTTGTCCTGGTAATTCAAACAGAAATCACGGTAGTTCACGCCGCAATATTGGGCGGCAAAGCGCATCAAAATAGGATGAAAAGGAGGTCTGTCTGCGGTTCTCCCTTCCAAAAAGTCCATTGTCCTCTGCAAACTGTTCATGCCTACAGCGAATTATGTTTGAAGAGTTTGAAATGGTTGAATGGTTACCAATATCTATTTAACCTTTCAACAAAAACATTTCAAACTCTTCAAACAATTTTATCCTCAATTTTTTTATTTTACATAGGAAGCAGCGGCTAAAAAGTCGTAGCTTTTTTGCACACTTACGAGAGGCTCAAAATTGTAACGTTCCACCTCAACGAAATAATCTTTGATACCAATGGAATATCCCTCTTCGAAAATCGTTTTGAAATCAAGCAATCCGCTTTCTCCAATTTCCTTTTCATCCTTAATGTGCAACAACTGGAAGCGTTTCGGATATTTTTTCATGTATTCAATGGGTGAGCATCCGCCCTTCATCACCCAGTAAACATCCATCTCAAAAATAACAGTCTTTGGATTGGTATTTTCAAGCATGAAATCGAGTATAACTTTATCCTCAATTTTGGTAAACTCATGGTTGTGGTTGTGCCAGCCAAACTGCATACCGGATGCTGCCGTCAGTTCTCCGATGGCATTGAAATAATCCATCTGAACCTTTAATTCATCCAGCTTTTCAGGGAATTTCATACCGGGCTTGATCATGTATTTCATGCCCATTTTTTTGTGATCCTCAATGGCAGTTTTCCACCATTCCATCGCTGCAGCATGCGTTTCCTTTGTATAGTTGGGACCTCCGAGGTGACAACTGGTAAGTTTCATCCCCAGACCGTCTACATGTTTTTTAAATTCGCCGGGCAGCATTCCGTATACTTTCCCATCGCCATAGGAGGCCGTTTCAAGAGAATAATAACCCATAGCGGCTGCTTTTTTTAGTGTTCCCGCTGCATCTTTGGTCATATCGTCCCGAAGGGAATAAAGCTGGAGTCCAATCTTCTTTTTCTTCATTTTCTTTGGTTCAGCTGCAGTTAAAAGATTAGCACCAATCATGCTTCCGGCAACAACCATGGAAGTGGTTTTAAAAAAATCTCGTCTGTTCGTCATAGCAATGTTTTTTACTGATTTTTGATGATTCGTAAAAATAGCTTTTATTTTTCTCCTTAACAACAAAGGCTACCCCCTTTCCAGGGAGCAGCCTTGCAACTAATGCTGTCTAATCTGTCCAATACTAAAATTTACGCTACTAATTAGACGACGCACTGCTCTTATTGTTACACATTTTTCAAAGAATCTTTTTTGCTCATAATATACTATGAACATAGATGTTGCAAAGATTTTGGTGACTATATTTGCCACTTTGAATCTCGAATCACTAAAACTATTAACATGAAGAAGTTTTTCAGGTTTGCAGGCTTGATCCTGCTGTTGCTGATAATCGCCTTTTTCCTCTGGTGCGGAAACAATTTGCGCGATCAACACCCGGATTACAAAGTAGATATTAAAATCCTCAACAATCCCTCTTCACAGCTCTCTGCAGGATTCTGTGCCCTGCCGATCACACCGGCTGTTCCCGACCGCTGGGACGACAAAAATAAAAACGGTGAAATGGACAAGGGAGAAACTTTTACAGACGGGAACGGAAACGGAAAATTTGATCCGGTGTGGATAGCCGGTTTTGGAGAAAACAGGCCAGCAAACGGAATCCATGATGATGTCTGGGCAAGAGCCATGGTGGTTGATGATGGCAAAACGCGTCTTGCCATCGTTGTTTTGGATGCCATTGGTTTCATGAACAACGACGTGATTGACCTGAGAGGTAAAATCTCCAAAGAATCAGGCATCACCTATGCCATCGTAACCTCTACGCATACCCACGAAGGGCCCGATTTGCTTGGACTTTGGGGAAAAAACCCGTTCAGCACAGGAGTCAATGCAGCGCACATGGAATATGTCAAAATCCAGGCCGCCAAGGCAATCGATACGGCAGCAAAAAATTTGAGACCGGCCCGTCTTTCTGTTTCTCAGGATCTTACCGGAGCAGCGCCCCTGGTCATCGATACCAGAAAGCCTGAGGTTTTCGACTCCGGCCTTCGCATGATCCAGGTTCTCGACAAGGAAACAAACAAGACTTTGGGTACCCTGATTTCCTGGGGCGACCACCCCGAAACCCTCTGGAGCGACAATCTGCTGCTCTCATCGGATTTCCCGCATTACGTGCGAGAAGGAGTTGAGAAAGGGGTATTCAGCAAAGACAGCCTGATGAAGGCAGGAGTCGGCGGTGTTGCCGTGTATGCGAGCGCTTGCGTTGGTGGACTGATGACGACCCATCCCCGGCTTACCATCAAGGATCCTTTCTCTGGCGAAGAATTCAAGGCCCCGACCTTTGAAAAAGCTGCTGCTCAGGGAAAATGTCTGGCCAACCTGGTACTTCACGCAATGGACAAACCTGAAGAGGTCATAGACTCGGCTTCCATCTCGATTATCGCAAAAACATTGCCAATTCCGCTTAAAAACACCATGTTCAAAATTGCAGCAGCTACTGGTTTGATGAAAAGGGGAATGACAGGATGGATGAACATGAAATCAGAACTCTCTGTGATAAAAATCGGCCCCATCACCATGGTTACAATACCAGGAGAATTGTACCCTGAGATCCTGAACGGCGGTATTGAATCACCTGCCGGACAGGATTATGCCATCGCTCCCGTGGAAGTTCCTGCCATCAGGGATCTTATGCCGGGCAAATACAAATTCATGTTCGGCCTTGCCAACGATGAAATCGGATACATCGTGCCCAAAAGCCAGTGGGACGAAAAAGCGCCTTTCACCTATGGAAGGGATAGCGGACCTTACGGGGAAGTCAATTCTCTCGGACCTGAAACCGCCCCTACCATCCACAGGAATATCAAGGCGATGCTGGAAGAGTTAAAGTAAGTGCCTAAAGTGAACTAAAATGACTAAAGTGCCTAGAGTACTTCGCTCCATGTGTTAATTGTTTGGAGTCCATAACTCTAGGCACTTTAGTTCATTCTAGGCATTTTAGGCACTTATGCAGAGGAGATCTTCAGTTGGAAAAGATAAAATCCTCCACCTGTGCCATTTTTTTTACAACCACATCTGCACCCGCATTCCACAAAATTTCATCTGCAAGGATCCCCGTGTTGACGCCAATGGTGTAAATACCAGCAGCCTTTGCCGCCTCAATACCTAACGGGGCATTCTCTATAACCACGACCTTACCTGCCGGATAGCCAGATCTTGCAAGTGCAGTCAGGTAAGGCTCGGGATTTGGCTTACAATGTTTGACGTCCTTCGCTGAAATGATCCTGCCTTTCTGAATCAGGCCGAAAAAATCGGAACACAACTCTTCCAGCAATAAATCCTGTCCGGAGCCTGTTACAACCCAAATCTCAATACCTGCAAACTTAACACGCTCCATAAGCTTTAAGGTACCTGCCATTGGTTTTGACTTCGGCATTTGGTCAAAATATTCGGATTTCTTCCCGTATATCTTTTCTATTTCTTCATCAGTCGCCTGACGTCCCAGTTTTTCCTGATACAAAAGATGAATAGTGGATGAACCGGTTCTGCCTTCGTTCATATAAACCTTTTCAAGCGGAAAATCCCATCCCAAATAGCCAAATGCCTTGCTCCAGGCGATGGCATGGTTGCCCATCGAATCATAAATCACGCCATCCATATCGAAAAAAATGGCTCTGAGTGATTCAAAGCCATTCAAAATTTGTTTGTTCTGCATACATTATTATTGAACAGGAAACTCAGAATGCCCGGAGTCCTGCAATCCAAAATCGAAAATTTCTTTATAGTTTACCCGAAATCTGATCCAATAAACTTATTACTTTTTTCTTGTCTGAGAATCCGGTGGCTCCGATCAAAAAATTGCCTTTCCACCTGAGGTACACCATGCCATTAAAAGGATCCTTCAATAAAAAATCTCCCTCTGCCGGCTTCTTGATCTTGGCATCCGCGTAGGAAATAAATTTGGTCACTATCTGCTCTACCGTTATACGATCTGATCTCTCCAGGATGAAAAAAGTGATCTCTTCACCACTTAAATTGTATTTTGCCCTTAGTGCCGAACCCAGAAATCCTAGTCCCATAAATTCAGTGGGCACATACTGGCAGGTATTGGGAACCTGATTTTCTTTCGGAAACATTCCAACAACTTTAGGATACTCAGGTTTTGCGCATAGTGAGGTAGAGAACACTTCCGCAATGGCTTTCAGTGAAAATCCCGGCACCTTCTCAAGCAAAGTCCCATTCATTTTTACATAGTACTTTCCGGCCACAAAATTAAAGGTAGCAGCATCTCCGTATCCTTCAAGGCCAACCGGGAAAGTAACTGCTTTGGCCGATTTTTCAATGCTGTAAATTCCATAGCCATGCAGGGGATCTGCATGATCATATACCTCGATGGTCAGTTCCGCTCCGTTATTGCTCCAACTTGCAACCTGAAGATTTTCAAATCCATAGCTAAGATAGAATTCGGAAGCCCCGTCAATGTGCTCGTATAAATTATCCTTGTTGAATTTCAGAACTTTACCATCTTCAATCCATCCGGATATCTTTGGAAAGGCTACCTCCTGCGATCTGGCGAAAAAGGCGATAAACAGCAAGCCAATAATTAATATCTTTCTCATACCAGGAAATTAGTTGGAACCATTTTGATCCGTGCGATATCGGTAATGCGCTCCCTTACATCAAATCCATTCGGGCAGTTGACAGTACAACCCGGACAAGCTTCGCAGGGATTTGCCGATAAGTTCAATTTAGCAACGGTTGTTTGCGCCTTGGCTGGATAGGAATATCCGTAATTATACATATAAGAGCGCATCAGATCGGGAATCGGAAGATTTTTTGGACATTGACCCGAGCAACTCAAACACCCATGACAATATAGACCCGGCTCATTCATCGCCAACTCCAGATCTCTGATCTCCTTGTCATCCAGATTTTGATTTTGCGCAACCTGCCAGTTCTCCTTCACCATCTCAAAGTTCGTTAAACCTGGAATACACGTATGAATCAAAGGATTGGACAAAGCCCATTTCAGTGCAGCCTTGCAGTTTACCGGTTTTTTCTTCTCTTTATCCAGAAAGCCACCAGCCATATTTTTCATTCCGAGAATCCCTAAGCCTGCATCGTTGGCACGCTGAAGCGCTTTTTGCATCTCCGAGTCATCTTTCATCCTGAAATTGTAGGCAGTTAGGACTACATCATACAATTGACTTTCTACGGCTGTGGTGATAATATCAGCCATGTTGGTGTGAGTAGAACAACCAATAAATCTCGCTTTTCCGCTTTCCTTGGCTCTGCGCAAAGCCTCTGTGTATCTTGGATCCAACAAGTAGGCTCTGTCGCTGGCAGCATGGAGATATAAAATATCAACGTAACTCATTTGCAGCCTTTTAAGACTCTGGTCAAATTTTTCGAGAAACTGTTCCGTCGAAAGTCCCTCTTTGGGTGGATGTATCTTGGTCGAAATAATCACTCTTTCTCTGGGAATATCCTTAAAATACTGGCCAACCATCTCCTCATTGCGGCCGTCCTGGTATCCGTTGGCGGTGTCGAAATGCCGGATGCCTAATTCATAAGCAGCTTTCAAGATATTCGGATTGTCTGCCCTCATAACACCCATACTGACAATAGGAAGCTCAATTCCTGTCTTACCCAACGTGCGATAAATAATATTCTTTTGCTTTTTTTCTTTTTTTTGCTTCTTCTTTTTTGTAGGTATCGCCTGGAGTACTTGTGCAGTAAATCCGACAGTAGCTGTTGCTCCTAAAAACAAAAAATTCCTCCGGTTCAAAATCGTGTTAGCCATATTATTTTCGTTTTATATTCGTATTGCAGCATGAAAAGGGTTATAAACAAAAAGCAACGAAAATTAATAAAAAATCGATTCCAATCAATAGTAGTC
>Ga0118677_10015361_pt1 | contig 10140 bp, 9 predicted proteins | sample AliMusrvi5mmetaG_FD_86154 | JGI IMG/M metagenome (GOLD analysis project Ga0118677, IMG submission 86154)
CATCTACCTTCCGCTCGAAGACCTGCGGCGTTTCGGCGTGACCGAAGAGGATTTGCTCCGGGGAAAACCATCTCCCGGCTTTCGGAAGCTGATGCAGTTTGAAGCCGGCCGCGCGCGGGCCCGGTTCCACGCCGCCATCCCGCCGGCCGGCGACCGGCGGGCGCTCCTTGCCCCCGAGATCATGAAAGCGGCCTACTTCCGCATCCTTTCCCGGTTAGAGAAGCAAGGGTTCCCGGTCTTCGAGCGCCGGGTCCGGCTCGGGCGCATCGAGCAAATCCTCATCGCGCTCGGCGTCTGCATGAGGGGAGGATCTCCGTGTGCTCCGTGATATTTGGGTTCGACCGGAACCGGACGCGGAACCTCGCATCTGAAGGATCCTTGGCTTTTTCTGGAACTATTCCGGTTTCTTTTCTTCCGGCTTCTTCTTGGATGTTACCGGCGCGGGCTGTCCCTGGACCTGCGGCTGCGCGGCGGGGGTTACGCGCTGTTGGAGTGATGGGGCGCTGGCGGTTTCCGGGCGAAGTTGGCGCTGCTCGGGTTGCGCCGGTTGTTGGCGTTCCTGCACGGGTTGGCGCTGGGGTTGAACCTGCTGGCGTTCCTGGTATTGCCTATGGATTTCTGGGGCGGCTTGTATCGGCTGGCTGACCGTCGGCACAACGGTGCGCGATGTTTCCGGGGTGCCGCGGCCCGGCTGTGTTGCCGGCGCGGTGGCTGCGGGCGATGCGGGTTGCTGCGTCCTTGTGACAGATGGATTTTCCGGCGTCCAACGGGCCGGTTGCCTGGAGGGCAGGGGTTCGATTGTTCCGCTGCGGGGCAGTCCGGGGCTGCTGATCTGGCCCGGCACTTGGGGCGGGGTCGATGGCACGGTGACGGTGCGGGCGGGACGCGCCACCGGGGCTTCTGGAATACTGCGGGAGGGAGGCTGGTTGTGGATGCGGACGTCACTGCCGGGGACACGCGCGAGGTTCGACGGCTGCGGCACGGCGGCCCTCGATGCGGGGTTGTAAATTCCCGGCTGGACGGTCCGGACGCTGGCGTTTCCTTGGACGACCGGCTGCGGTGTGCCGACTGCGCTGGAGCGCGCAGATACAAAACGGGCGTTGCCGTTGTTGTTGGCCTGGCGCTGGTTGATTTGACGCAGGGCGCTCTGGCTCGGTTGCCATGCATTCGCGTTGGTGGTGTCGATGTTCACGACACGGGCTCCGCCACGGTTCCCGTTGAGAGCGCGGTTCCAGTTATTCTCGTGATGCCAGCCGCACCAGTTGCCGCGATAGAAGCAGCGGCGGTTCCAATCAAAATCGTAGCACAGCCACGGGCCGACAAAAAATCCGGGGCCGAATGTGAGCACCGACGTGTATACATAAACGATTTGGGGATCGTATTGCGGAACGAAGATCACCTCGGGATCCGCAGGCACGATGCGGATGGCGTTCTCCTCCTCGACCACTTTCTGCTGCGGGGTGTCCGCGAGATTGCCGGCGGCCTTGGCCTGTTCGCGCAATGCCTGAACCGCGCTCATCACATCGGCGGGCTGCTCGACAAACGCCTCTCCGACCGAGGATGTCCAATCGAGATTCTCGTCCATCCATGCGAGCACGTCGGGATACCGGGCGAGCGCTTTCACGCTCTCGTCCCACGGCTGGTTTTCCATCTGCCCGGGGTCGCCGCCGGATTTCAGATACCGCGCGCCAAGGACGACATCCGCCGGCACCGTGGAAGCAGGAAGGATGAGTGCGATCAACGCGTCGGGATAAAGCGCGATCGGAGCGAGGAGCCGGCCGAGTTCCTCGGCGTTCAGTTTTTGAGCGACGAATTGCACGGGCGGCGGAACCGGCTGGCTCGCAATCTGCGCGTGCAGCGGGGAGGCGGAAAGAGTGGCCGCGACAACCAGCCGTGCCACAAACAGACAGCATGGGGACAATGGCTGCCGGGCATTCATACCGCGAAACAATACACCGGTTTTCCGGAATACGACAGGGGGTTGGAGAGATTTCATAACTTGTGCTCAAGAGTAGAAACGCAGCACGCCGCCATTTATTCAGGGAGGATGTTTCAAAGCGCTGAATCCTTGCGCCCTCCCCTGGCCGGGTTCCCCGGTGCTGCCGGATTGACGGCGCGGGGATTTCCTCGAACAATCCTCCGGAAAGTGGAAAATGCCCGTCCGGGATGAAGAGTGAAAAACAAATTGCGGGCAAGGAGCTTTTCCGGCGGTTGCGGGGGCTGCCGTGGGAAAAACTTTGGGCCGAAGAGGTGCCGGGATTCGATCGCGCCACCCAGGCCGAACGCGCGGAGCGGGTCGCCGTGGTCCGAGCGGTCGGGGTGGTTTTTTCGGAGTCCGGGCCGGGGGAATTGGCGAACGAGGTGCGAGGCTGGCTTCGGAGTCTGCTCGACGACCCCGCCGAAAAAGTCCGCCGGTATGCGATGAACGCGCTGCCGAAAGTCGGCGCGGGCCGGGACGAGGAAGCCGGCCTGCTCGCTCTGCTCCAAAAAACGAATATCGACCGAGAGAAAAAGTTCCTGGCGGGAGCGCTCGACAAAATCGGCGGCGAACAGACGCTGGCCGCGACGCGGGGCCTTCTCCCGCAGACCGAGCAGAAAGCGCGCGCGGCCGTGGCGAGGAGCGCGAGCCCCGGCTCCATACGGATGGACCGCGTGCTGGAGGACTTTGCGGGGGTGACGATCGCTCTCCGCGGACGCCGGGGGCTCGAGTGCATCGTGCGCCAGGAAGTGGAGGCGGCAGCGCACGACAAATTCCGTGTCCTCGATCAATCGGACGGCCTGGTTTTGATCGAGGCATTGGCCCCGTTTTCGCTGGGCGATATTTACAAGCTCAGGTGTTTCGGCACGGCGGGTTTCTGTTTGGGCGCGGCGCCGGCGGGCCGGCAGGCGGAGCGGATCGCCTCGCCCCCGGCGCTCCGATTGTTCAGGACGTTTACCGAAGGGGTGCCGCGCTACCGGATCGATTTTGTGTCCAAAGGCCACCAGCGCGCCGCCGTGCGGGAGCTCGCGAACCGCGTGTATGCCTTGTGCCCGGAAATTCTCAATGACCCGCGAAGCGCGCTCTGGGCGGTGGATGTCCATTCCACGGTGCGTGGAGAAATGGCGGAGTTGCGTCCGCGTTTGGTTCCCGATCCGAGGTTCGCTTACCGCCTGCAGGACATCCCCGCGGCGTCCCATCCGCCGCTTGCCGCTTGCATGGCGAGGCTCGCGGGGAAAATAGAGGAGGAAATTGTCTGGGATCCCTTTTGCGGTTCCGGTGTGGAACTGGTCGAATGCGCGCTGCGCGGCAGGGTGCGCCGCCTTTTTGGAACGGATCTCAGCGCGGAGGCGATTTCCGTCGCACAGAATAATCTCGCCGCGGCCGGAATCGCGCCGGATGCCGCGCAGTTAGTCTGCTGCGATTTCCGCGAACACGAATCCATCGAAGGCCTGGAAGCCGGGAGCGTGAGCCTCATCATCACGAACCCCCCGCTGGGCATGCGCGTCCCGATCCCCAACCTGCGCCAGTTGATCGACGATCTTTTTTCCGTCGCCGCCGCGGCCCTGAAGCCCGGCGGACGCCTGGTCTTCGTCAACCCGCTGCACACCGAGTCTCCGCACCGCCAGCTCAAGCGGCAATTCCGCCAGCTCGTGGACATGTCCGGGTTCGATTGCCGGATGGAGATGTATGTCAAAACCTAAGGCAGCTTGACTCCGCGGGCCGCAAGAAGGATCCGATACCATGTGTCCCGGTCCATCTCGATTTCCGTGGCGCGCGCGGCGTTTTGGATGTTCGCTGGATTCACGCTTCCAACAACCGGCACAATCCCGGCCGGATGACGCAGCAGCCATGCCAGGACGATGACCGACCGGTCGCAGCCGAACTGCGCCGCCGCTTCGTCGAGCGCCGCGAGAATGGCGAGATGGTGCGCCCGGTTGGGTGCATCGGGCTTGGGCTCCTGCCCCGTGCCCACCCGGCCCTGCGCCAGCGGGCTCCAGGCCATCGGGGTGATCGTGCGCTCGAGGCATTGGTCCAGCGTCCCGTCCGTGAAGCAATCCAGCCGCAGCGGGTGGATCTCGACCTGGTTCACTTGGAGGGCAAACGGCAGCGCGCTCTGCACCGCGGAAAGGAGCGACGGGCGGAAGTTGCTCACCCCGAATTCCCGCACTTTCCCGGCCGCGCGCAGCTCCGTGAACGCCCGCGCGATCTCCGCCGGATCCGCCAGAAAATCCGGCCGGTGGAGCATGAGCAGGTCGATCCGTGGCATGCGCAGGCGCCGGAGCGATTCCTCCACCGAGGCCAGGATGTGTTCATACGAAAAGTCGTAGCGGTGCGGCTGGCCGGGGTTGGGCTCGTCCTCGAATCGGATCCCGCATTTCGTCGCCACCACCAGTCGCTCCCTCCACTCCGGATGCTTCTCGAGCGCGTGACCAAAAATACTCTCGCACGCCGTGTCGCCGTAGATGTCGGCGTGATCGAAAAACGTGTAGCCCGCGTCCACCGCCGCCTCGAGGGCTCCGATGGCGCGGGCGCTCACCGCGTCGTCCACCGTGTTCCGGTCCCACGAGCCGGAAATGCGCATGCACCCGTAAGAAAGCCGCGATATTTCGATTCCGCTGGTGCCCAGAAGCTGTGTCTTCATGCGAAAATTACATCACGGGCGATCCGGAGGGTCGAGGCGGGATTTCAACAGAAGTGGTGATAAATGAAGAAATGCTTGGCAGGTGTGAGGGCGCGGATGTCTCATCCCTCCGATGAACCGGCGTACGTTTCTAAAAATCGGGGTGGCTGCAACCGCATCGGCTGCGGCGGGCAACCGGCTCGCGGTGGCTGCGCCCAGCGGGCTTCCAGAGGCGACCGCGCAGAAACTGCCGCGCTGGCGGGGGTTCAACCTCCTAGAAAAATTCATCGCTTCGGAAAGCGGTCCGTTTGTGGAGCAGGATTTCGAGTGGCTTGCGGCATGGGGATTCAACTTTGTGCGGCTGCCAATGGACTACCGCTGCTGGGCGAAAACACCCGAAAAGGAATTCTACGAACCGGCATTGCTCGACATCGACCGGGCTGTGGCGTGGGGGAAACAATACAGCATCCACATCAACCTCAACTTCCACCGCGGACCCGGCTACTGCGTGAACCCGCCGAAGGAAAAATGCGACCTCTGGACCGATCCGGCGACCCAGGAACAGTTCGCGCGGCACTGGGGTGTTTTTGCAAAACGGTATCGCGGCACGCCAAGCCGGCAGCTCAGTTTCGACCTGATCAACGAGCCGCCCGGGCTGGATGACGCGGCCTACGCGGGGGCAGTGCAGCCGGCCATCGCGGCGATTCGCGCCGCCGATCCGCAGCGGCTCATCATCGCCGACGGGCTCGCCTGGGGCTCAACCCCTTCACAGAAGCTGATCCCTTTCGGCATCGCGCAGAGCACGCGCGGCTACGCGCCGATGGAGGTGAGCCATTACCAAGCCTCATGGATAGGCGGTGCGGACAAGTATCCTGTGCCGATCTGGCCGGTGCCCGCAGGGATCAACTGCCATTTATTCGGCAGCGCCAAACCGGAACTCCAAAAGCCTCTGACGCTCGAGGTTCAATGCCCGCAGGCAACGGAGTTCAGCATTCGCGTCGGGCATGTTTCGGCCAGAGCCGACCTCGTGGTCAAGGCCGATGGCTCGGTTGTTCTCCATCACCTTTTCCAGCCCGGCCCCGGCAATGGCGAATGGGAGAAATCAGCCGCCAACGAATGGGGTAGCTACAATGCCGATTACGACATGGATCTCGCCGCGACCATCCCGCCTGGAACGCGCGAAATCCGGATCGGCGTGGAACAGGGCGACTGGCTGACGTTTTCGAATATCCGTTTCGGGGGCACTGTCATACTGCCAACCGTTCAGGAATGGGGTGAAAAGCAGGAGGTGTTTGTTGTCGATGCCCGCGGGGTGAGGTCGCCCAGCGGCCGCTACTCCAGCAGCAAAGAAACTCTCTGGAACCAGCGGATCAAGCCATGGCTGGATCTCGCGGCGAACGGCGTCGGCGTCCATGTCGGCGAGTGGGGTGCATTCAACCACACGCCCCACAACGTGGCGCTGGCCTGGATGCGCGACTGCCTGGAAAACTGGAAGGCCGCCGGGTTCGGCTGGGCGCTCTGGAATTTCCGCGGCGCCTTCGGCGTTCTCGACAGCAACCGCAAGGACGTGAACTACGAAGAGTTCAAAGGCCACAAACTCGACCGCCGGATGCTCGAGCTCCTGCGCGCACACTAGCGACTCGCGCTTTGCGGTTCACGCCGCGGCCTGCGGGGCTTCGGGGTGATCATCGAGATGCGACCCGATCCGGGCGAAACGGATCGCGAGGGTCGCGAGGATGACCACAGGGACGAAGATGATCGCAACGCCAAGCTCGGCCAGCCCCGCGCTTCCGAGGATCGCTCCCGTCGCATACGAAAGCCATACCGCCCCGGCCCGGCGGGCATCGGCCAACGCCGGGCCTCCACGCCCGATGACCGCCTGTGCCATGGACTTGCCCAGCATGTCCAGAACCCCGGTTACGTAAGTCGATGGAAACGACGACTTGCCCAGCTCCCGCAGCGTCGCGTTTTGCAGCCCCATGGCTAGGAGCGCCGGAATCGCCGCCGGGAACCCGGCGCCGGAACGGACCGCCACGGCGAACGCCGTCAGCAGGAACGCCTCGGTCACAAGCAGCACGGCGCACCGGCGGAATGTCCGCGCCTTCAGGATCCACAAATAACCCAGAAACAACCCGAGAACGAAAATCGGAATCGCCAAAAGATGAGGCAGACCCCGATGCCAGTCGCCCTGGCCAAACGCCGCGCCGAACGCGGCCGAGTTTCCGCTCATGTGCGCGACGAACAACCCTCCCAGGGATAGGACTCCGACCGCGTCGATGCTCCCTCCCACACCCGCCAGCAGGAATGCCTCCCGCGGCGCGCGAAACGCCGGCTTGGCCGGTGGCGATGTGCCGTTCATGGCGTCACTGTCTAGCGAATACCGCCCCCAGGAGCAACCCCTGCGACAAGAAGCGTCCCCGAGAGAAGGTCGGCGCACCCGCCGGGCGAGAGATTGCGCCGGATGAATGTCCGGTGGAGTTCTTCCGCCCGCGCAAACCAGCCGTCGGAACGGCATCCGCCTGCAGCCAGGAACTCCGCCGCGGCCCGGCGCACGAATGCCGCCGCGTCGCTCCCTCCGCGAAAGATCACATTGCTGTCCTCCGCCGATTCCATCAGCGCGAAGAGCGTCTGGATGCGGGCGGCATTGGGATCGAGGCCCGAGGCCAGTGCTTCGCGATAAACGGGGATGCCGGTTTCAAAAATCCCCGGAAAGCCGCGCGCCGCCTCCGCCTTGGCCCCGCCTGCTCCGGTGGTCCTGCGCACGATCGCGCCGTGGCTCGCGTCAACGCCGTCTGATGCGGCATGAGCCTGCAGGGCGTCGCCCCATGTTTCAAGGAGCACGGCTCTGATGCCATCCGTGGTCGTTGGCCTCGCGATAGATTCCGCCCGTGCCATGGCGGCGACGAGCAACCCCATTGTAAAGATGGCGCCGCGGTGGGTGTTGACCCCGCCTGTGGCGCACAGCATTTCTCGCTCCGCCGCAAGACCGAGCGGAATGAGGGAGGATTCAAATGAACGAGCCTCCCTGCCGGCTGCAGCAATGCGCGCGAACGGATGGAATAGTGCTTCTGCCGATTGATACATCAGAGCGTGATCCATGTCGGTGTGTGCCCCGGAATCTCTCGGGCTCACAAGACCGGGCTTCGGATAGGATTCGAGCTCCTGTATCAAAGCCGCAACGGCAGATCCGGCCAGAGAAAGATCCGCCGTTTCTATTTCCACAGTTCCTCTCTCCGGACCATCCGGACCGTAGTGATGGATTTTACGAGGATCGAGGGTGCACCGTTGAAATATTCCCGCCAGTGGACTTCGCCGAGACCGGAAAATGACAGCTCCCCGTCGAGTTTGAACGGGCATTCCACCCCCTCGCGTTGCAGGAAGCTCGCGGCCCGCTTGGCCCCGGCGGCGTCAGCCACATCGATGAGGACATCGAGATCTGAGGCCGCGTTCGCATAAGGCCCGCCGGCGAGCGTCTGCCACATCCAGCTCCCGAAGACGCGGATATCGAGCCCCTCCTTTGACGCCGCATCCGAGAGGCGGGCGAACGTGTCGGGCTGGAGCGCAGCGACCTCGCCAAGCGACGGCGGACGGTCCACGCGCAGGATCTCCTCCGGTTGCGAATAAGCGGCAATGCGGCGCAGGCGCAGCTCTTGAGATGCCAGACAAAACCCAAGCGAAAGAGAATCCTTCTCGCCGCGCCGACGACAAACGACAAACGGATTCCCTTCCGCATGCCAGCGATCAACGACAAAAGCATCCCCGGTCACATCCGGCCGCGGAGCGTGAGACAACCAAACCAGAGCGTGACGCCGGATTCCCACCATAGGGGTCAGTCCTTGCTTATTGACATTTCTATCCTCCTGACAAGCTTTCCGATCTCCGGTCGGCCTCCGGCCTCCGAACAATACCGGCTCACCCGGCTCGCCACCCCCATCTTCAACTCCCCGGCAATCCACTCGTTGCCCATGATCGTTCGCCTTTTGATCGCGGACGCGATGGCGATCTTTCGCGCGTCGCCCTTTTGCAGCGATTCCAAGTCCTCCAATCCCATCTCGAACTCCCTCAACCCCACCCGAATCAACCTGCGCGCCTCCTGCTCATCGTGAAAATTCCGAATCTGCCCGCCCGATCTCATTCCCGCACATGGAACCATCTCCATCACCCTTTGGCGGAACTCCTCGCCTCCGAAGCACCATCCCCTCCTCAGCGCTTTGAGCGTCCCCTCAGCAATGGCCCCGGCTCCCCGTTCATCCTCCGTGCGCCTCTCCAAAGCCTCCCGATATGCCCGCCGCCCGCGCGTGTTGTCCCGTTCGCCAATACCCCCTAGAACCCGATCCGCCGACAGCCACTCATGGCGTTTTCGTGGATCGCCCGCCAGTTCGGGAAAACTACTCCAACTGTAACCCGCCAGCATTTCCCCCTCTCGAACCAGCCCAGCCCTCGCCGGATTGAGGTGAATGTAATCGCTTGCCGTCCGAAAATACGTCCCATCCTCCGCGTCCACCAGGACCGCCTTGTAGCGGCCTTGAAAAAGGTGCCCCCGCTGCTTGTGCCTCGCGTTGTGCCGGATCGTGTAGGTGCCCTGCATCCAGCGCATCCCCGCGCAAAGGTTCGCCTCCGGCGTCTCCAGCAGCAGGTGATAATGGTTCCCCATCAGAACGTAGGAATGCACGTGCCAACCGGTCCGCTCGCACGCCTGCCCCAGCGTCTTCAAAAACAGCTCCCGGTCCCCGTCACCCAGAAAAATCGTCTCCGAGCGATCCCCCCTGTCCATGACGTGGTAAACCGCCCCCGCATACTCCACCCGCTCTTTTCTCGGCATAGATGTTCTAGAGCGCTTTCAGCAAACATTGTCAATATGCAAGGACTGACCCCAAATGGTTTGTGGTCTATGTCCCGGGTGATCCCCCTCTTTCTCCGCATTCGTTGGACAGCAGACCGAGAAATCGGCTATAAGATTCCCATGCACCGGGGGTTTGCTTTTTTCATGCTGGCCGTTTTCCTGCCGGCTGCGGGGCTTTTTGCTTCGGATAAAATCGACACCGAACTCAAGCAGAGCTCGGACGACTACATGCGCGAGGAACTCGGCGTCAACCCGATCACTACGCCCTCGATCCAGGCCATCCTCAAACAGCTCGAATTGTTCCGCCCCATCCCCCTCGAACTGATCGACTCAGCCAAGCGCGACGCCACATTCAACAACCGGCTCCAGACGGCGATGCACTTTGGCTCGCTCGTTGCCGACGGGTTCATGCTCACCATCGCCGAGCGCCCGAAGGACGTGCAGGATGTCGGGAAGGCGCTCATCCGGCAGGCCCGCGCGCTCGGGGTCGGCGAACGCCTTACCAAACGCAGCAAGAGCCTCCTCGAATTCAGCGACAAGGGCGACTGGCTCGGGATGCGCCAGGAACTCGTGCGCACCCAGCAGGATGTCGAAACCTCGATGCTCGAACTCCGCGACGAGGAAATGGCCCACATGATCAGCCTCGGCGGATGGCTCCGCGGGTTCCAACTCGGCGCCAACAGCACCGCCTCCTCC
>Ga0118677_10016413_pt1 | contig 10140 bp, 6 predicted proteins | sample AliMusrvi5mmetaG_FD_86154 | JGI IMG/M metagenome (GOLD analysis project Ga0118677, IMG submission 86154)
ATTCAAAGGTGAACCACTCATTGACCCTGAAAATTTCGAAATTGTACAGTAGATGAGTTTTGCTATTTTTGCAACGAAATCTGAAGTTTCACGCAAAGGCCGCAAAGGAAACCGCTGAGAGCGCAAAGAAATCAAAAATGGGATTTTATTCTTTGCGTTCTTTTCATCCGCTTTGCGATCATTGCGTGAAAATTTTATGTTTCAAATGCTTTAGTTATCAATAAAATACAAAATTGTCAACTGTCAATTGACAATTGTCAATTTAAAATATTTGTGTCATGCCAACAGTTGTCAGTGGAATAAGATCGACAGGAAACCTTCATCTGGGTAATTATTTTGGTGCAGTTAAAAACTTCATTGAGATGCAGCACCATCATGATACCTACTTTTTTATTGCCGATTTACATTCCTTAACCACACATCCTGTTCCACAGCATCTTTATGGTAATGTCAAACAGGTTCTTGCAGAATACCTTGCCTGCGGCATTGATCCTGAAAAGGCGACTGTATTTATTCAGAGTGATGTTCCGGAAGTATCCGAACTTTATTTGCTGATGAACATGAACGCCTACCTTGGTGAACTGGAAAGAACCACTTCGTTCAAAGATAAGGCCCGTCAGCAGCCCGACAATGTCAATGCAGGACTTCTGACTTATCCGGTGCTGATGGCAGCCGATATCATCATCCACAAGGCCAATCTCGTTCCGGTAGGGAAGGACCAGGAGCAAAACCTGGAAATGAGCCGAACTTTTGCCCGCCGCTTCAACAGGATGTACAATGTGGAACTTTTCCCGATCCCCCGACCCTATGTTTTTGAAGGTCAGGATATGGTGAAAATCCCGGGATTGGATGGTTCGGGTAAAATGGGAAAATCAGAAGGAAATGCCATTTCCCTCGCCGACGCTCCATCCGTCATCCGCAAAAAGGTCATGAAAGCCGTTACAGACAGCGGTCCGACAGAGCCCAATCAGCAAAAACCCGAGGTAATTCAGAATCTTTTTACGCTTTTGGATGTTGTTTCAACACCAGATGTAGTTGCACATTTTGATCTGGAATACAACCAGTGCAGCATCCGATACGGTGATCTAAAAAAGCAGCTGGCAGAAGATATCGTCAAATTTACGGACCCGATCCGCCTCAGAATTGAAGCGCTATTGGCAGATGATGTTTATCTTTCAAAAGTTGCCAAACTGGGTGCCGAGAAAGCCCGCGCTTCTGCCTCAAAGACCTTGCAGGAGGTGCGAGAGGTGATCGGGGTGAAGAAGTTCTATTAATCGTCATAGTCTCTTTATTGAATAGAGGGGGAGACCAGGGGAAGGGGAGAGGGGGCGAATTGAACTCCGAAATTTTAAGACATGGGACAGAATAACTGATAGACTTGGGGACTAAGAGACTAAGAGAATTGGACTCCAGGCAATTGAAACAAGTAAAATAAATAATGATGGAGCCGCAAGTACTTTAGGCATTTTAGTTCACTTTAGTCACTTTAGGCACTTTTAGATAAAAACATAAATAATGAAAGATATTCCTCTAAAATACGACCCTACTGCCGTCGAAGAGAAATGGTACAGTTACTGGATGGAGCAGAATTTTTTCCATTCGGAACCTGACGAACGTGAGCCCTACACCATTGTGATTCCTCCGCCGAATGTGACAGGGGTACTGCATATGGGGCATATGCTGAACAATACCATTCAGGATGTACTGGTGCGCCGTGCCAGGATGCTGGGAAAAAATGCCTGCTGGGTGCCCGGTACGGATCATGCCTCCATCGCAACTGAAGCTAAAGTTGTCGACAAACTGTTAAAGGAAGGGATCAGTAAAAATAGCATCACCCAGGATGAATTTATTGCTCATGCATGGGAATGGACAGACAAACATGGCGGGATTATCCTGGAGCAACTTAAGAAATTAGGTGCCTCCTGCGATTGGGAACGTACCGCATTCACCATGGATAAGGTTCGTTCGACTGCTGTGATTCGCACTTTTGTTGATTTGTACCACAAGGGTTACGTCTATCGCGGTGTCAGGATGGTCAATTGGGATCCTGCAGCGAAAACGGCCTTGTCGGACGAAGAGGTCATTCATCGGGAAGAACAATCAAAATTGTATTATGTCCGGTATCTTGTTGAAGGTACAACGGATCAGTATATTACCGTGGCAACGACTCGTCCGGAAACAATTCTGGGGGATACGGCCGTTTGTGTCAATCCTGCCGACATGCGTTTCACACATTTGGCCGGCAAACGGGTGCTGGTTCCGCTTGTCAACAGGAGCGTGCCCGTAATCATGGATGACTACGTGGATATGGAATTCGGTACGGGATGTTTGAAAATCACACCGGCTCACGATACCAACGACTATGAAATCGGCCTCCGGCATAATCTGGAGGTGATCGATACCTTCAACGACGACGGTACACTTTCCGAAAAGGCTCAATTGCTGGTTGGCGTGGATCGTTTTGAAGCGCGCAAGCAAATCATTCCCTTGCTGGAAGCGGCCGGCAACATGGTGAAGATCGAGGATTACAACAACAAAGTTGGCTATTCCGAAAGGACACACGTGCCCATCGAGCCAAAGCTTTCGGCGCAATGGTTCCTGAAGATGGGCGATCTGGCCAAACCGGCGCTGGAGGCTGTTGAAAGCGATACCATCCGGTTCTATCCTTCCAAATTCAAGAATCTCTACCGCCACTGGATGGAGAACATCAAGGACTGGTGCATCTCCCGTCAACTCTGGTGGGGGCATCGCATTCCGGTTTATTACCTTCCGGACGGATCGTTTGTGGTGGCCGAAACAGAAGCAAAAGCACTTGAGCTGGCCAAAATTCAGTCAGGAAATGCTGCGCTGAATCTCAGTGACCTGCATCAGGATGAAGACGTGCTCGACACATGGGCCTCCTCCTGGTTATGGCCGATCTCCGTTTTCGAACATGAAGATCCTGATGATACGAGGGATGTCGATTATTATTATCCTACCAGCGACCTGGTAACTGCTCCCGACATCATCTTTTTCTGGGTAGCCAGGATGGTGATTGCCGGATACGAATACAAGGGAACCTTTCCTTTTAAGAATGTCTACTTTACAGGAATGGTCCGCGACAAGCTCAGGAGGAAAATGTCCAAATCGCTGGGCAACTCACCGGATCCGCTCGATCTGATCGCAAAATACGGGGCTGATGGTGTCAGGGTAGGTATGCTGCTCTGCTCTCCTGCCGGGAATGACATCCTTTTTGATGAATCACTTACAGATCAGGGTCGTGGCTTCCAAACGAAGGTGTGGAACTCCTTCCGGTTGATCAACGGCTGGGAGATTGACGACACCTTGGCACAACCCGAACATTCCAGACTTGGCATTGAGTGGTTCAGGGCCAAACTGAATGACGCAATCCTCCTGATGGATGACCATTTCGACAAATACAGGCTGAATGATGCACTGATTACCATCCATGCAACCATTCGCGACGAATTTTCAGGCTGGCTGCTGGAGATCATCAAACCGGCGTATCAACAACCGATTGACAGGAAAACCTACTCCGAAGTCATAGAATTGCTGGATGAATTGCTCCGATTACTTCACCCGTTCATGCCGTTTATCAGTGAGGAGATCTGGCAGCTGATTGGTGAACGTAAAGTTGGTGCATCGATTATGATGTCAACCTGGCCGAAGGCATCAGTCCAAAACGTAGAACTTTGCGATAGATTTGAAATAGCCAAGGAACTGGTTTCCGGTATCAGGACCATCCGGAAAGATAAAAATATTGCCTCTAAGGATGCAATTGAACTTTTTATTATCCCCGGGGAAAAAGGTTATGTGCCTGAATTTAACCAGGTTGTCTGCAAGTTGGGAAATGTTTCGAAACTGGAAACCCGATCGGAAGAAGTAGTGGGTGCCGCCACATTTATGGTGAAGGCTTCCGCCTTCTATATCCCGTTTGCCGGAAATGTGGACGTTGAAGCTGAAGTGGCCAAAATAAATGAAGATCTGACCTATAACCGTGGCTTTTTGGAATCCGTCATCAAAAAGCTCAGCAACGAAAAATTTGTTGGCAGCGCTCCGGCCAAAGTGGTTGAGATTGAACGTAAGAAGCAGGCCGATATTGAAGAGAAGATCAAGATACTGGAAGAGAGGCTCGCAACGTTCAAGTAATTAAAAATTAAAAATTACTGATTACAAATTGGTTGAGCTGTAATGATCGTTAATTGGGGAATTGATGGACTTACCCTAGTTCATTGATTCCCCATTTTTTAGTTCTTAAATTTCCAGGCATTTCAACTTCCAGGCGGTAGTGCTACAGGTGAACAATAAGGTCCTTCCGGAAAAACCGCAATCCGTTTATTCGCTGCAACTGCTTGATCGATATGCTTCTGCAGGATACTTTGGATTTCCTCGAAAGTCACTGGATGGGGATTGACTGAAAGGAGTCGGAGATCAACAAGCTGAATCCCTGAGGTGTAAAAATGCACGTTCTCCTGACCAGTTTTCTCCAGTACCCTGATATGCATTTGAAATTCCCATTGGTCTTTGGTGAAGAACTGATCATTTTTGATATCCTCGATGAAACGGGGATGATTGCCGGCGTATTTCTTCATAATTGTTGTATATTCCGGACTCCCGATGCCTTCGCTGCATCCGCCGAAAGCGATGATCTCTCCCTGATTCTTCAGCGCAGGCAGACAGTTCACGAGGCCTTTCACGCACTGGTAAAATGTGGCATCCAAAGGATAACCCCCGCAGGAGGTTAACGCTAAATCAGCAAGTTCTGAAACCTCAGGACAGCATGCTCCCCGTACATAATCCACGGTTTCCCGATGGGATGAAAAAAGCTCGCCAGACACTATTTTGTTGATGTTTTTGCGTTTATCAAGTACCACGTTGATGGTAAAATCAGGTGGGCACAATTTGGCGATGGAACTGTTTTCTTCATGACAGGGATTATCCTCCAGAATCGCGCTGGAAGCGTTCGGATGGCTCAAAAACCGATATCCGTGAAATTTCTGGACCGCATCCAGGGAAACCAGTCCGGGACAAATGGCTTTTCTTCCTCCTGAAAAGCCTGCCATAAAATGGGGTTCCACCAGACCTGTAACAATTCGGAAACCTGCATTGATATAACTTTTGTTCAACCTGATTTTTGAACCCGACCAGCTGCGGCCGGGCAATTCCTGCAATTCCTCTTCGTTTTCGCACTGGTGGTCAATGATATGGTAGTTGTTCGCAACAAATTCGCCAAACATGCTTAATCGCTCCTTCAGCGTTGAGGCACGATGCATCCCGGTAGCAACCAGGATGGTAATTTCCTCCTTTTTCACTCCGTTTGATTGCAAATAGGCGATCAGTTCCGGAAGAAACTTCGAATAGGGGATGGGTCGGGTGATGTCTGATACAACAATGACGATATTGCCATTTTCCCTTGGGATAAGAAGTTCACCCAGAGATTTGCTGCCAACAGGATGGGCAATGGATTCCAACAGTAACTGCGAGGCGGTCTCCCGGGTACTTTTGTACTCAGATTGGTACATCAGGCAATCTTCGGGAAGATTTAGTATTATTTCGCTACTTCCATATTGAAATCTTGTTAGCATAGTCTGTTATTTTTTCCTAGTGATTAGTTTAATTAACACAAAAAATGAAGCAAGAAGCAGACCCAGAGCAAGCAGGTAGGCAGGACCGGTTAAAGTATCTGGTTGCAAGGTTTTTACACCTGTTGCCAACATTTGATACTGAGGTATGATTCCTATGAACAAATATGCCTGTGCCAACACGATCAAACAGATGAAAGTGAGCATGATAAAACTATGTTTGACGGTGAAGCGGAACAAGTCTGATTCTTTGCCAACGAGGTTTCCTGCGGCAGCCGCTACGGCAATGGATTGCGGTGAGATCATTTTGCCTACCACGCCTCCCGAGGCATTGGCAGCGACGGTAATAACCGGATCCACTCCGATGGAAGAGGCGGTGGCGGATTGAAGTTTCCCGAAAAGGGCATTCGCAGAGGTATCAGATCCGGTGATGAAGACCCCCAGCCAACCAAGCATCGGGGCAAAAAACGGGAAAAGAAATCCTGTATTGGCCAGAGCTGCGGCCAAGGTTAGGGTGATTCCTGAGTCATTCAGACAGTAAGCAAATCCCAATACAGATACAACCGTGAGGATTGAAAACTTGAGTTGTCCAAGCGTATCCCGAAAGATTTTAATCCCTTCCTTTGCAGTTAAGCCTACCAATGGAATGGCGATGAGTGCTGCAAGGAATATCGAAGTGCCGGCAGCCGACAGATAATTGAACCTGAAAATATGCGGCAGCAACTGGTGGTTTTTGTCTGCGATCATGTTGTGGAGGCCGGGCATTTCGAATTGAAGGAGTCCGGCAGAGTTGAAAAATTGCTTAACAGGTTGCAAGCCCCAGGCAATCACAAGAATGGTCAGCAAAATAAATGGCGACCATGCCCTGATGATTTCTCCGGCAGAATAGGTATTTCCCTCAATGATTACAGGAACAGGTTCATTGGGAAATCGCCAGGTTGACTTGGGTTTCCAGAATCTGAGCAATACAACCAGGCAAATGATGGAGCCAATTCCTGCAATAATATCCGGCAATGCCGGACCAAGATCATTGGAGGTGAACCATTGCAAAAGTGCAAAGGAGAATCCGGAAACCAGCACAGCAGGCAGTACCTCTACTGTTTTTTTGAAGCCCGACATCAATACCACTATGTACAAAGGAAGAAAAGCGGAAAGAAGTGGAAGGGTTCTTCCAATCATCTGGGAAATAGCCATTTCCGGAATTCCTGAAACCTGTGATGCTACCGTGATGGGAATACCGATGGACCCGAAAGCAACCGGAGCGGTATTGGCGATCAAACAGATTCCGGCGGCGTACAAAGGATTAAAGCCAAGACCCACAAGCATGGCAGCCGTAATGGCGACCGGAGCGCCGAAGCCGGCTGTCCCTTCGAGGAATGATCCAAAAGAGAAAGCAATCAGCAGGGCCTGTATCCTCCTGTCGGACGTAATAGTGGCCATAAAATGCCTGATGATTTCGAACTGACCGCTTTTAACCGTCAGGTTGAACAGGAAAACGGCAGAAATGATGATCCAGCAGATAGGAAACAAACCATAAAGTATGCCGTTTGAAGTAGACAGAAGAGCCAGTTTTATTGGCATTTTGTAAATAAATACGGCAATGGTCAATGCGACCAGTACGGCCAGCAAGCTTGCCAGATATCCTTTCATTTTCCGGATAATCAATGCCCAGAAAATGAACAATATGGGTATCAGCGCGACCAGGGCTGACAGACCAATGTTGCTAAACGGATCAATGACTTGTGTCCACATAGAAGAATGATTGACAATTGGAAGTTGACAATGGACAATGATACAATAAATATAATCATTGATTTACAAATAAAATTAGGGAATCGCTGAACCTTTTACTGTCCTTCAATTCCCCAACCTTCTATTCTATGCAGATCAAATAATTTTTAATCTGTAATTTTTAATTCGTAATTATTGCAGCACCTCTTCCACCTGGAAATAAGGCAAACCCCAGGCATCGGCAACTCCTTTGTAAACAATTTTTCCGTTCACCACATTGAGACCTTTCCGCAATGCCTTGTCTTCTATGCAGGCCTTTTTCCAGCCATGAGTCGCTAAACTTATTGCATAAGGCAGAGTTGCATTGGTCAGAGCAATAGTGGAAGTGCGCGGTACGGCTCCGGGCATATTGGCAACTGTATAATGAATGACTTCATCTATCACGTAAGTTGGATGATCATGGGTAGAAGGAACTGTAGTCTCAATGCAGCCACCCTGGTCAACGGCAACATCTACCATCACAGTACCCGGGTTCATTGTCTTGAGCATATCCTTGGTTACCAGGAAGGGAGCCTTGGTGCCCGGAATCAATACTGCGCCGATTATCAGATCGCTCACCTGAACCTGCTGACGGATGTTGTAGTCGTTCGACATCTGGGTCTTGACATTGGCAGGCATGATATCATCGAGGTAACGAAGGCGTTTCAGGCTGATATCCATGATGGTAACATCTGCGCCGAGTCCGGAAGCCATTTTGGCTGCTTCAGTTCCGACAATTCCGCCACCCAGGATCAATACCTTGGCTGGTAAAACTCCGGGAACGCCTCCTAGCAACATGCCGCGGCCACCATAAGTTTTCTCGAGATATTTAGCCCCTTCGTGGATCGACATCCTGCCTGCAACTTCCGACATGGGAATCAGCAGAGGCAGGGAACGGTCGTCCAATTCAACGGTTTCGTAGGCCAGGCAGACTGCTTTCCGGTTGATCATGGCATGTGTCAGGGGCTCTGAGGATGCAAAGTGAAAATAGGTATAGACCAATTGGCCTTCCTTGATCAGGGAATATTCTGATTCGATGGGCTCCTTCACTTTCACGATCATATCCGCGACAGCATATACCTCCTCAATGGTAGGAAGTATTTTCCCGCCTGCACCAACATATTCTGCATCAGCAAATCCACTTCCGTTTCCGGCGGTAGACTGGACAAAAACCTCATTGCCTCTTTTAACCAGTTCGGCAACTCCGGCAGGAGTCAGGGCAACCCTATTCTCATTATTTTTAATTTCCTTGGGTAATCCGATTTTCATAATTGTATTATTAATTGGTTACAAAATTAAACAAAGAAACACCCACATAACCATGACTAAATCCCATGTATTGAAAGGGATAGGTAGATTTACATTTGGGGTGATTGCTTCACTTTTTACTGTCCAATTTTTAATTATCAGGTCGATTTATTAACAAAAAGAAAGCATATGAGTAGAAATATAAAATAATTATAATTGTATCTTTGGCGCGGACAATTTTGAACAATACTGAATGCCTGCAATATCATACAGAGGAGAGGAGTTACCCGAATCGGCGATTCGAAAACTGGTTCCATATGCTGAAAAAGCCAAAGCACTTGGCAGAAAAGTGTATCATCTTAATATCGGCCAGCCTGATATTAAAACCCCTCAACATGCCATCGAACGTATCCGGAATTTTAATTTTGACCTGATTCCCTACGGTCACTCTTTTGGCAATGATACATACCGGGCGAAACTGGCGCAGTATTACCGTGATCGTAATCTGGAGGTTGATGCTTCCCAGATTTTAATTACTACAGGCGGATCGGAAGCCATCTCTTTCGCTTTTATGGTATGTTTCAATCCCGGAGAAGAGGTGATCATACCTGAGCCGTTTTATGCCAATTACCAATCCTTTGCAATTGCCAACAATGTGGTCATCAAGCCAATCACATCCAATATTGAAAATGGATTTCAGCTTCCGTCCATCGCTGAATTTGAAAAGGTGATAGGTCCGAAAACCAAGGGTATATTTATTTGCAATCCAAACAATCCAACAGGATATGTATATACCCGCGAGGAATTGTTGCAACTTCAGGAACTTGTGCTACGATATGACATTTTTTTGATTGCGGACGAAGTTTACAGTGAGTTTGTTTACGACGGCAAATCGCACTATTCGGTTCTGGAACTTAACCGCATTCGTGAAAACGTAGTCATGGTGGATTCCGTGTCGAAGCGTTTCAGCGCCTGCGGAATTCGTATTGGATCATTGGTATCCAAAAATAAAAAAGTCATCAATACAATTGCGAAACTGGCCATGGCCAGGCTTTGCCCTCCCATGCTGGGGCAGGTGGTTGCTGAATCCGCCGTGGATTCCCCTCCTGAATACATGGAGGATGTTTACAGGGAGTATCTGCAACGAAGAGATTACATTATAAATGCACTGAACAGGATTGAGGGTGTATTTTCTCCCATGCCGATGGGTGCGTTCTATTCTATGGTACAACTGCCGATCGACGACAGCGACCGTTTCTGCCAGTGGATGCTGGAAGAGTTCGAGCACAAGGGCGCTACTGTAATGATGGCGCCTGCCTCCGGGTTCTATTCAACTCCCGGAATTGGTCACAATCAAGTTAGGGTAGCCTATGTGCTGAATATCGAAGATCTTAAAGAGGCAGTTGAATGTTTGGAAGTTGCCTTGAAGGTATATCCGGGAAGGACTATTTAAACTGAAATAATTGACAATTGAGAATTGACAGTTAACAATGAAACCGGTTTGTAATATAGGTGCACAAGATCCGGAATTTGATAAAAC
>Ga0118677_10016417_pt1 | contig 10138 bp, 16 predicted proteins | sample AliMusrvi5mmetaG_FD_86154 | JGI IMG/M metagenome (GOLD analysis project Ga0118677, IMG submission 86154)
AAATACAACAACTGCTCTTGTTGCTCATGAAGAAATTTAATAACCCAATGTCATAATAGTCAACAATTACCACTTCAATGTGTCATCGCTCTTAATTCAGCAATCCCGGTCTGGGTAACGATTACGTTAGGCACTACCGATGGAAACAAGATCGATAAGTTGGCTGATACATTAACTCGTACTGTATTTTGGCCGCCACTCACCTGAATACCTGTCACAAAAGCATGCACACCTTTTGCAGATAAATCAATCGTATTTGAATTGACATAGGACTGTGCATTCGCCCAGGTCTTTGAAGTGGGTACCAATGCCCCGCTATCCTGGAACGTCCTTTGGTTAATCTCCGCCGAAGCAGCCACCGCAGCCGCATCTGCTGCCTTTGCAACTTCAGCAATGGCATAAAAATAGCGTCCCAACTCAATCGCAAATGCCAGGACAGGGATCAATACCAGTCCAATGAATACTGCCCAGAAAGTCATCGAATATCCACGCCTATCTCGCCATAACATTACCAACCCTCCTGCCTAAACGTTGAATCTGCCCGGACATTAAAAGTCTGTCCTGGCAGCCCAGGAAACAGTCCTGTCAGAGGGGCCAGATAATTGGGTACACTTCCGCTAACCTGAATTTTTAAAATACTGCCGGCTGCCCCACCCGGAGCTAATACACTCACACTGGCATTTTCGAGAATACCAGCTTGGGCAATTGCCGATTTAGCCCCATTTATTGCATAACAAGCCGGGCACTGCTGCGCTACACTGCCCATACGCGCGCCCTGGCGGGCAGCCGCCTGGACGGCCTGTTGGGCATACACCAACATACCCAGATTGACAATCGCCAACATCACCAAGATGGCAATGGGTGTGGTAATGGCAGCTTCCAGCATTTCCATCCCGCGTTTATCTTTTAGAAATCTCATATACCTCCAAAAAAATAATGTTCTGCCAGCTATTCCATGGCTGGCAGAACTATAACCAGTGCTAAATTTTCCCGGCGATATCATTCACTTTGGCAGCAATGTTCTCGCCCAGGAGCTTATAAGCGCCATAACTGACCAGTACCACCACCGCAATGATCAATGCCACCTCAGTCGACTCGATTCCCCGATTATCTTTTAGAAAACGCAAAGCCAATCACCTCCTTTTTGGGTTAAATAAGCGGGTATAAAACAAATAACAGTGACCCGCAGAAAATCGATACAACAAAAGGGATATCCTTTTGTTTTCGTAAACTCGCAAACACACCCTGGACACCTCCAGTCACCGCAATCGGAATCAGAATGGCCGGGTTTCCAGTCAATAATGTGATAGCAATCAGAAGCTTGGCATCCGCTCCTCCTATGACACCTGTTTCCCATAACAACCAAATTCCGACAATGACAGTATTGATCAGGCCCGAATCCAGTTGGAATAGCGTGACAAATGCAGAGAAGCTCAAAGCAAGAACCAGGCGTTTGGTCCTCGATTTTATATCTGCCACAAATATCAAAACAATGGTTAATAGAATTGGAGGCCAAAATCCATTGAACAAAGCATAAACACCTGCCGCGACCAAACACCCCAAAGTTAAATACATAGGCACTTCACGATCTCGCAGGTCGTAAATCATGCAGATGAAAAGCAGAGCAAGCAGAATGAATTTGGTAACCAGTCTTAGCTCCTTTGTGATCAAAAAAAATCGGGCATATACTACCGATAAACAGGTAGAATGTGTCCGACCAACGATTTATAAAACCTTAAAAGTATCTACAATATTATTTTAACAATTGGATTCAATTGTCCCAGGGGGCTAAAATCGGGAAAAATGCCGCCAGGTGTAAATAAGGGAAATTTATATTTACACTTTCTGGCATATATGTAAATATAAAACCTATGTCCTTCTTCCCCACTCTAAATATGGCGCTCTTTTTCTCGCTTGACAGCCGTACAAATTCGATGTACTATGTACGGCAGGAGAGCTATTATGGAAGAAACCAAATTAACTGTTCGGGTATCGCGTGACCTGCTGGAGAATGTAAAGCGTTATGCTGCTCAAAACAATACCACCCTCACCGAACTGATCGACGCTTATCTTCGTCGTATTCCAGTTCAACATCCGTTGGAGAATGCTCCTATTGTCCGCCGGTTGAGTGGTGTCCTATCCCCGGATGTAAACATCCAGGATTACAAAACCCACCTGGAAGAAAAATATGGCCAATAAACCTTCTGTCCTGATCGACCTAAACATATTGCTGGACGTATTGCAGAAGCGTGAACCGTTTTATGAAACTTCCGCAGGACTTTTGGCCGCGGTGGAAACCGGACAAGTCCGGGGATATGTAGCTGCCCATAGCATCACGACCATGTTTTACCTGATCCAAAAAGGCCGATCTGCAGCTGAAGCGCGGGCATCCATTACCAACTTGCTGCAATTTATCCAAATTGCGCCAGTGGATCAAAGTACGATAGAACAGGCCCTCAACCTGGATTTTAGGGATTTTGAAGACGCTGTTCAGATGATTTCTGCTGTCCAGTGTAAGGTGGACTGTCTGGTCACACGTAATATAAAGGATTACCAGGTTACCCTTTTGCCCGTTATGCAGCCAGTGGATTTTCTTGGGACGCTATAAGCCCTTTTGATAAATTTTATAATACCCATATATAAACCTGCATCAATGCAACCGCCGCCAATAAAACAGGCAGACCCGGCAGCCGGTGCAACCGGATTTTTCTTTCCCGAAACAAGGAAAACAAACTCATTCCAACTAAAACCAGTAAATGTGAAACCAGGAAGGCCAGGATAAAGATCCACCCTGGATAAATCAAAACCAGGGTCATGGCTGCTACCGCATCCGCACCGCCCCAACAACGTAATTCCCAGGCAACCCAATAACCAAGCAGGGCCAGTGCTGCCAGAGGATAAGTCTGGACAGCCCAATATAGAACCGGCACAAAACAAGGCAGCCAGACCGGCAAGAGGTTTAAGGATGGGCAATGCAGTAACCCAGATAATCTTTCCCGTTCGCTGGAAGCCGCGACCAAAACAGCTAAGAGTACCAGAGACCAGTGCCCCATCCAGGATTGGTAGATAATCGCAAGGCTAAATGGCACCACCACCCATGCACTGTGAGGAATTTCCTGATGTTTGATATCAAACCAGGAAATGATCACCAACCACACTAAAATAAAGTTAAATAGCATCCAATCCATTCAACACCCTTCTCCTATGGTTTGATCTGCTCTTCAATACGCCGGATATATCCCGCTCCGCTGGCACAGCCCGGTGATAGGTTGGCGCTGATGGCCCCCCAACTGGTGGGGTTGGATGTCCAGCGCAGCGCCTGGGTTAAACACCCCGCCCCGGTATGGTAATTGGCCAGCACAAAACGCCAGAAGTCTTCATAACTTAATTGGGCTGCAGGGCTGCTCCCGGTGGCAGTTCTGATGATATAGGCAGATTGCTGGCAGCTGGCCGTCAAAGCCTCGCCCAATAGAGATACCGCCTGCTGGCCTTTGTCGGGATTGACTCCGCCTTTGCATTCCGGGCAGGTCACATCGATGCTCTTTAACAACTGTCCACGCAGCATCCGCTGGGCCTCATTATCCTGAAACACATAAGGGGTTAAACAGCCCTGTTCACCTAAAGTTAACGCACAAATCCCGTGATAAACACCTGGCCGCCAACGTAATACCAGGTCAGCGCCTGGACCCGTCATCTGACCCAACCCGATTTCTACCCTGGCCCAATCTGCTCCTGGCCAGAATTGCGACTCGACCGCTATCACGGCCTTCATTACCTTGGGCGATAAGCCGGCAGATTGGGAAACTGCCAGAATGGAGGAATCATAACGATTTTGCCATGCCAACATGCCTGTCCTGGATGCGCCCAGGCCACAGCCATTGGCTGACCCATCCGGGTTTAACCCCATTGAAGAACAGGCGGAACTGTCCACCAGACCACTGGCTAATAACTGGCCGGAGAGGTAATCGTAGCGGTTGGCGGTAGAAAGGTCGGTGTTACCAGCCGGCGACTGTAACCAGTCTGGCAAACTGGCCGGCAGACTGCCATATACTTGCTGGCAAACGCCTGGATTAATGGCCTGAGCCGGTAAGGATAAAAAGGCGCTGGTCAACAATACCAGACTTATTCCCACCAAAATTAGTATTACGGGCGGCCATGCACGGGAAACCATGCCACCTCCCAGATGACGCTATTGGTGTTGTAAGTACGGCCAATACTGTCCGTCAGCACAGCCCAGGCTGTCCAAGTTCCTTGTACAGTGGAGCCAAAGTTAATATCTCCTGCACTCGTTGGCGTCACCGACCAGGTACTGCCCGAACGCGAAAAGAGCACATCGGTTCCTGATGGCGGCCGCACATGCAAACTGATGCTGTAAGGGGGAATACCACCGGATACCATACCATTTAAGGTCTGAGCCGGCAGTCCTAAATTAGCCGCGAACCAGACCAGGCGGACATAAGTCGCCGAAGTGCTTCCGGTCAAAGGAGCCACGACATAAACCGTGACCGTATCACTGGTATTCCCGGACACATTCGTGCAGATCAGTGTATAGGTAAAGGTCCCCATCGGAATATTGTTTATGGCCTGCGAACCTGACAAGGATACAGTCCCGGACCAGCCAGCATTGGAACTGGCCGCTGAACAGTTGGTGGCCGATTGGCTTGTCCAGCTCAAGGTATAAGCAGCAGTTGCTTCCAGGGTCAGCGGACCATCCACCCCGTTCACTTTCAGATCCACGGTAGGCAAGGGTGGTTTGACACTAACCTGCACCGAATCAACAGCCTGCGCCCCCACCGGATTAAAACAACGCACAGTATAGGTATATGTTCCTTGCAGAACGTTGGATAAACTCTGGCTGCCGCCGGTAGCAATCGGACCGCTCAAATTGCCCTCTGCCTGGCAGGTGCTGGCGTTGGTACTGCTCCAGGTCGCTGTAAAAGTTGCCGGCTCCAGCAGGGAAAGAGGGCCATCCAAATTGTTGACCTTTACGTCCACGGTAGGAGCTGCGTACACATAAGCTGTGACACTATCACTGGCGCTGCCGGACGGGTTGGTACAGGTCAGTGTGTAAGTGTAGGTTCCGGAAGCGACGCTGCTATAAGTTTGTGTTCCAGAGGTCGATTGAGCGCCACTCCAATTGCCCAAAGCGCTGCAAGAGGCCGCGTTGGTGCTTGTCCAGGTCAGGGTATAACCCCCGGGGGCAGATTGGGAAAGGGGTCCCTGGGTATTATTAATCTTGATATCGACCGTGGGGGCCGGGGCACTGCGATAGGAGGTGGTGACAGCGCGGAAATCAACATAACCACCCGAGGCGGTAATCGACCAGGTGCAATCGCCGGAGGTGGGCACGCTCCAGGCCGGGTTGGGATAATTATTAAATCCAGGTGTACCCCCGCCTGATAAATACAGGTTTTGCGAGGCAATCACCTGCCCACAGGCACGAATGATTGCCGTACCTGCTCCCCCATCGCCAGTGGTAGCCACCTGTACATTAAAGGTATTCAGGAAGGTGAAGTTACCCGAAACCGAGCTGCCATTTTGAATACGAGTGACCTGTTCGGTGCAGCCGCTGCCGCAGCTGCCACCCCCTTCCGAAGGAGGTAAAGAGGTGCCATCGCGGTGGTAAAGATTGATATAAGAAACCGATCCGTTCCACTGGATGTAGGTCGATTCCTGATCGTAGGTGCGTCCATTTTTCAGGTAATCCGGCGCAATCGCCAAAACCACCTGCGTCGAAACAAGCGCCGTTATGAAAGCGAGCAGCCCAGCCAGCAAATATCGTTTGAGATGAAACGTCATTGGGCTACCCCTGCAGAAGCAAACACGGCTACCGATTGGGGTGTAATCCCCAAAGTATCCAGCAGCAGCCAACTGACCGGCACAGTCAGATACACACCTACCGCCGGTTCATTGGCGCTCCAATAACCGCGACTCTCTCCTAAACGCACCGGGCGCGGCGGATAGTTGGGTACACTGCCACCGGTTGGGTCAGGCAGGACACGCACATCCAGGCTATAACCCTGGATACCGCGCGTGGTCATTTCAGTTTTTACCACCCCTTCCGCTGTGGATTGGGCTGTAGCGCTTACCAGACTGACACTGCCGGCACTGGTAGCTTTGTTCCAATCGCGCCCACGTGAGGCACCACTTAAGGCAGCTTCTTGAGCCACCGCATACGCCCAATTGCGCGCCGTATACAGACGATAGATATCCACCAGGCCGCCGGCGATGGCCAGCAGAATGAGAATGGTGAGTAGACCCCACACCGCCGACTGCGCCTTTTTATCGTGCATCATTCCTCGGCTCATGGATAACGCTCCACAATGCCCCAATGGCGCACAGTAATGGTGATGGGCGAGAGGGTTAAAAAGGGAATATCCGCCTGAAAGGGAGCCGAACTTTCCAGGATAAACCCGGTACTGAAGGGGCTGCCCGATAACCAGGCCGCACTGCGAGCAGTGGCGGTTGAATCATAGACCTTCATCGTGATCGCCGGGTTTGTCCCCATCACGTTTTGCTGCACCGACTGCTGCACCAGATTGCTTGAATAAGTCCACTGGGTGGGATCCAATGAAAGCGCGCGTACAGAGGCAGCCGTGCCGCTGTCCAGGGCCTGACGAATGGCTACTCCCCGGCTCAGTTCAATTCCAGCGTAGGTCACCAGTACCAGGATCAACAGCGCCAGCAGTAATTCCACGGCTGCCTGGCCTTTTTCTAAGCGTTTATGAGCCAATCTGGGTGTTAACATCGTTAAATTTAGTCCTCAAGGTGTCAAATATTTCCCATAAAGCGCCGCCTACCAGGGTAATCAGGATGGCCAGGATGACGATATATTCAACAACACTCTGCCCGTTACGATCATGTAACATCTTTCCTCCAATCCCCTATCGCTGTGTTTCGCGTTGGGGTGTTCCAATCCAGAACAGGCGGCCAGCCCTCAATTTAATCAAGCTGGCCACCTGTCTTCATCCATTGACGATTATGGGTGCGCTGCCGGCACCGCGATGCTATTGATCCATCCCGCAACACTGGTTCCCTGTGCGCCAACATTGCTCAGGATCGCCCAAATGGCTACAGCGCCCAGGACGACAGCGATCGCCAGAACGACGACAAACTGCGGAATTTCGGATGCTTTTCTTTCAAACAACATACGTGCTTTACCTCCTTCCCTGATAAACTAAATGTCAAAACCCGCCGCCCACAGCCACTCCGGAGAGGGTTTTTAGGATGCGGTCCACCAGCGGGTAAAACAACAAAATCACTATGGGAGCCAGTAAAAATGGCATGGCCAGCAGCGTGATACGCAAAGGCAAATGCTGCATTTGCTCTTCGGCCTGGTAAGTCATTTCTTCGTTCAGTTCTTCGATTGAACTGGCAATCGCCTGGTCCACATCCAGCACGCCGCCGGATTGTTGGGCGGATTGGATGCGCTGCACGGCTTTGAGCAGATGAAGAGCGTTTAAATCGTCGGCCACCTGGCGCAGCACGTCCAGACCGCTGCGGGCCGAACCACCCAGTAAGCGTCGTTTGAGCGCCTGGTGCACAGGCGTAGACTCCAGAGTTGTATTGGCCAGGTTTTCCAATCCCAACAGCAAGGAACCCTTGAGACTCATATGTAAACGCACATCGATCAAAAACTGGCGAATGGCCCCGGCCATCAGGTGTTTGCGCTGCTGCACCAGGTACAACCTGGCCAGCCAGACCAACACAGGCAATCCCAGGAAAAACAAGCGGACGCCGGGTAGAGAAGGTCCCAACACAAAAAACAAAACCAGTCCTAAAAACGTGGCTCCCAGATAAGCTTTATTCCAGGGGATCCGATCCAAGCCTAATAAAGCGTCTTCGTTGAGCTTCTGAGTTTGATCTGACGAATGACCTACCCCCAGTGCAGCCAGGCGACCCCGGCGCAAACGCCGGCTCAAGCGTTGACCACCTTCCCAAAGCGCAGATAAAAAGACGTGGCAAACCAGACCCATGCCAACGGCCAGGGACAACCCTATGATCAGAGATGTACTTTCCATTTAAAAGGCCTCCCCGCGATCCAACTGGTAAACTTCCACTTCAAAATACAGGCTGGCCAGGCTAACCCCGGCGACCAATACCGCCAGAAGCGTGCGGTGCGGGATGTCCTGCAGGAAAAAATCACGCCAGGCCGGTGTCAGCAGTACAAAACTGATCGCGCCAGCCACCACCGCCTGTAACAGGCGAATAGTGCCTTTGACCAACGAGAGGGTCTGTCGCAGTTTGGAACGTTTTAACTTCTGGCGATGGGCTTCCTGCTCCAGAGTTAACAAAAGGGCATCCTGCAATTCATCGGTTAAGGAGGCGCTGTGGGCGATCAAAGCGGCCAGGCGCGCTGTCACCGTTCCAGGCATGCCTTTTAATGCCTGGGCGGCCTGCTCGGGCGGCTGGTGCATCCGTAAGCGGCTGCTGACCTGCTCAATCGCCTGGCGCATCACACCGACTGGAAGTTCGACCTTATTGAGTGCATTTAACAGGGAACGGTCGACCCGCATCAGGGCGCGTAGTTGTAAAGCCGCCATCTCAGCATCTTCGTTGACCCGCGCTCGCCCGGCCTGTTTTGCCTGGAAATTGGCCCACAGCAACACTAAACAACCCACCAGCAACACCAGAGGGGAAAGCATCCAATCGCGCACGGCCAGAGCCAGAAGTGGAATGGCCAGTAACAGGGCCAGGCGTTTACCATCCAGTTCGCTTTGCGCCTGGTAGGGTTTTTCGGTAATAACGCCCATCTGGCGCAGCCGGCGCCCCGCCCAGGAAATAAACGTTTTACGCCAGGCGCGTACGATGAACTCCACCCCACCCAGGAGGATGTAATAGATCAGCAGAAATACACCCACAACCAGGGCCAGGGTAGCTCCATTCAGGAGAGGGTTAAAGAGGTTCACGCCTTGTTTTCCCGTTGGAGTGAACTGGCTTTTTGTTTGGCCCAATAACCACGCGGGGGTTTGGAAATGCCCAATGCTCGGCAGCGTTTCTCAACCGTCTTATCTGAGACACCATATAAAAGGCCAATTTGTTTGCTGGGCATCTCCCACACTAGGCGGCGCAGTTCCTCCGGATCGATCACAAACTGCCGTTCGGCCAGGCGGCGACAGGCTTCGCTGTGATAGATACGCCGATCCTTATGTGAGGGTGAGACCTTAAAAGTCTGGCCGCAATAAGGGCAAACCAGCTCAACCACCCGTTTGCCATGGACTTGGTGCGCCAGGCTGGCGCGGGTGGTCAGTTCCAGATTATCCGGATTTACATTTTGCAGGTTGCCATCCAGGTAACGCGCCAATTCAGCGCGCTCCAACCAGCGTCCGAGCTTAACCGATAAGACATGCCGGCCCAGGCAGACCATGCCGTTTTGACGCGCCAGGGGGTGCAAAGGATCAAAAAACAGGAGCTGATGAGAGACTTTGTCCGTGATTGGAAGGATAGGTTTCTGGTATTCTTCGGGTTTCATTTTTGATCTCCTTGTGGAATAGATATCAGGGGCAATGGATCTTCTACAGGTTCCAGCCACCAACACAAAAAACCATACATGGGAAAACTGGGCGGTTCCCAACCATAGCGGATAAAACCGTTGCTGATGCCGGTGCCCTGGTCATCCAGGATCAAAATCCCATCCACTCCATTGGCAACCCGGCAGTAAAAGCTGTCGCAGTCTTCCCAGTTCACACCTATCGGGCTGACGTTTTCCCCTTTTAAGCTCACTGCCACCAGGGTTCCGGGCAGGAGTGGGCGCGAAGTGAGTATCACGTTCTGCGGGCTGGTGCGGTCCACGCTGGTTGCTGCCCAGGTAAAACTCAAGCCCCCATCCGCGCGCAGGTAATACAACTTCACCAAATCAAAGCTGTGCACCAGCTCGATCTGCCGGTTTTCGCCTGTGAGGGCATAAAAACGCCATTCTTTTAATTCAGGAAGATAACGCAGCCCCACCCAGGGTGCGTCGTGCAGGTAGGTCTGCATTGTTTTTTGTTGAGCCAACAGATCTACACTGCCCTGGGTCTGAAGCGGGGACGAATCAAGGCGGGTATGCGAATAGAGATAAATTCCAGTCCCCACCAGACTGCCCAGCAGCACGGCTAGAAGCAGGCATAAAATCCGTTTTCTTTGAATGTTCATGCAC
>Ga0118677_10016418_pt1 | contig 10137 bp, 7 predicted proteins | sample AliMusrvi5mmetaG_FD_86154 | JGI IMG/M metagenome (GOLD analysis project Ga0118677, IMG submission 86154)
TGGTATAGCCGATCCCCTGTAAATTCTGTGGAAATATCGGCGGGGGCACGTTGAGCAATTCCCAAGTTTTAATGTTTTCGCCGCAGTGCGCCGCGGCGGAGAGCAGCGATTCGTGATAGTCGCGCATGGCCTGAACAGCATTCACCGCGGGATCAGTCGAGATTTTTGGCTGGAACGCGGCCAGTACGCTCATGCCGCGCGTGGTCACTTCATGCGCGAAATCATTATACTGTTTCGCCGGGGCAGGCTGTGCTTCGCCTTGCGGCAACCAACCGGTGAATGGGAAACGGATCCAGCCCACGCCCGTGATTTTGAAGAGATCCAGGTCACTCAATGCCCGCCGGGCATCAAGGGGACCGGCATAGCTGATGCCGAAGATGGCGTTGGGCGCGGTAGCGGGGCCGTTCCAGATGCCGATGCGGGTTACGCTGTAGGCGATTGCCGCATCACCGGTGACCGTCACGGCTACCGTGTAGGGGCCGTTCGGCAACGGCGACAGATCACCGAAGACGATCTCTTTATCGTAGGTATGATCCTTTTCGATCGATTGTTTTTCCCTATCGGTGTAGACCAGTGGGCCCATGGCGGAGAACGCTTTCACCGAAATCGTGAAGTCCTGCGTGTCGAGAGGGTTCTTGATATGCGCCACCAATGCAATCGGTTTTCCCGCCGGGAAGAGATTGCCCGGAGACACACTGGTGAAGGTGACGGTGAGGCTCGGTTTTGGTGGTGCATCGACCGGTTGCGGATCGATGACAACCTCAGCCTGTACCATGGCGACCGCCAGGCAGCAGCACGTGCAGAGGGAGAGGACGAATCGGCGGCAAGTACGAGACATCATGGCTCCTTTGTCCGATGATCGAGGAGATCCCCGCTCGAAGAGTAAGGTGTGATCCGGCTGGTGATCCCCAAACCGGCCATCGCAAATTTATACCCGTCTGCTATAGGGAGCAAACATGGCAGACCGGGCGTCGATCGGTACACGGCGCGTCAATCGCGCCCGTCGGTGACGGCTGAGGTCATGGCGTAATAATTCTCTTCCGGCACATAGTAGGGCACGCTGTTGCCGGTGCCGAGCGCATATCCGCCGCGGGTGGCGACGCGCGCCAGCATGGCCTGGGCGCGGGCGGTCACCTCGGCAGGCGTTGAGCGGCAAATGAAGTCCAGGTCGAGGCCGCCCAGCGTGGCGATACGGCGCCCCCAACGTTCGTAGGCGTCCTCTACGGGGCAAATCTTGTCCTCGTAGGAATGCTTGGCGTCGTAATGCATATCGTCGATGATATCGTCCATCACCTCGTCGAGATTGCCGCAGGAGTGCAGGAGTGCCGGCTTCCCGGCGGCGTGAATGACTTCCACGATGCGCCGGTGCCAGGGGAAGACATACGTCCGCATCAGTTCCGGCGGGAGCATGGTCTGCGTGTTGAAGCCCCAGTCGTCATTGGAGATGAGCGCGCCTGGTGCGGCATTATGAGCTTGCCGCGCGTAATGCGTCCGTCGGCGCGCTCATCTCCAATGACGCCTGGGGCTTCCCAGTTCAGGATCGTCGAGGAGCATGAAGCAGAGTGGTTCGTAACCGACGAGCGCCATCACATTTTCCAGCACGCCGCCCGGCCCGCAGACGATGACTTTCATGCCGTCCGGCAGGCAAGGCGCCAATTGATCCAGCATGGAATAGTCGTGCTTATCCGGGTCCGGCCAGGGATAGGCTTCAAAGCCGGCACGGTCGGCAATGACTCCCGTCTCGCTCATGGAACGGCTGGCTTTGTGCTCAACTTCTTTAACGGGGAAGGTGAATTTGAACGCCCCGCGCACCGTCGCGTAATCATAGCCGGCTCTGCCGAACGCCTGAATCAGCAACTGGTGCCATGCCAGCGAGCCGTATTCGGGGTATTCATCAAAATCGGACAGCTTCAGATAGAGCGGATCGTTCAGAAAGAACTCGAACAGGGTGGGGCGCTCGGGCACTTCCCGGTTCAGCACTTGCAGCAGGCAATCGAATTTCGGTGCACTCATCAAATTCCCCTTACGCGAGCATGGATCATCCAGCTATATTTTATTCAAGCCCCTGCCGCGGATTCCTTTCTGATGCGACATATATCTGTTGTCGTCCGGGCAGTTGCCAGCAGGTCGGTTATTCGGTAAACTACGCTTGAAGAAAGATCCCTGCCCCCTCGATGGATCCGAACCGCCCCATCTTCGACGACACAATTTTACCGTTGGAGGAATAACCTCATGTTTTCTCGCGTGCGCTGTGCGCTCCTGTTCCTGCTGTTGCTGATGATCGCGTCACTGGCACTCGCTACCGAATCCATCTGGATCGAAGCGGAAACCCTTGACGGCATCGACGGCTACTGCTGGCCAACCGCCGCCAACATGGCATCAAAAACCACGAACGGCCATTGGGGCCTGTCCGGTCCCGGTTGCTCGCCCGAGTGGATGCAGGGCGGCGAAAGCGGTTTCCTGTCCATCGCCTGCGGGGCGGCCCTGCCGGTGCTGGACGGCAACGTGCGGCGGGTGGCCGTGCGCATCACGGACGAGCGCGAGGATCCCCGCAAGCCGGCGGTCGAACGACGCCTGTGGAAGGCCGTCGAGGCGTGGATCGAGGCGGCGCCCGACCCCGGCCTGCACAACCAGGCCATGATGGAGCTGGGAGCGACGATCTGCCTGCCCGGGGACCCCCGCTGCGACGCCTGCCCGGTCGCGGCGGGCTGCCGGGCGCGGGCGGCGGGCAGCGCGGCGGACCTTCCGGCGCGGGCTCCACCGAAGGCCGTCCCCGAGGTGATCGTGGCCGTCGGCATCGTACGGGACGGCGACGGGCGCATCTTCGTGCAACGGCGGCCGCCCGAAGGGTTGCTGGGCGGGATGTGGGAGTTCCCCGGCGGGAAGGTCGAGGCGGGCGAAACGCCGGCGGAGGCCCTGCGGCGCGAGATGCGCGAGGAGACCGGCTGGAACGTGGCGGTGGGCGCCCCGGTCGCCGTGGTCCGCCACGCTTACAGCCACTTCCGGGTGGTGATGCACGCCTTCGAGTGCGCAGGGGCGTCGGGCCCGCCCTGCCTGCGGGCGGCCGACGCCTGGGCCTGGGCGTCGCCGGACGACATGCGGCGGTACGCGTTCCCGCGGGCGAACCGGAAGATCCTGGCGTTGCTGGCGATGGCCGGGGGCGCCCGGTGAAGGCCCGGGCGGATCAGTCCTTGCGCCGCAGGATCATCGCGAAGCCGGCCAGCAGGCCGCCGAGCACGCAGCAGCCCCACGCCAGCAGGTCGCCGTAGCGGCAATAGATCGTTTCTTCCGTCAGCAGGGCCGTGTCGGTCGCGAACGACTCGGCGCCCTCGAGGGACGTCTGGTGCAGGATGCGGCCCACCGGGTCCACCGCCACCGACACGCCCGTGTTGGTCGAGCGGATGAAGAACCGGCGGTGCTCGACGGCCCGGAACGCGGCCAGTTGCATGTGCAGATAGGGTTCCTCGGTCTTGCCGAACCAGGCATCGTTGGTCAGGTTCACCAGCAGGTTCGGCTGCTTCAGGGCGACCTTCCGGGTGAACGAGGGGATGATTCCCTCGTAGCAGATCAGCACGCCCAGCCGCGCCGGGCCCACTGGCAGTACCGACACCGAGTTCCCCGGCGTGAAGTCCCCGGCCTCGGGCAGCCACTTCCTCAGGAACGGGAAGGTGTCCGCGAGCGGGAGGTACTCGCCGAACAGCAGCAGGTAGTTCTTGTCGTACTTCCCGAGGACCGTGCCTTCGCCGTCGATCAACAGGGACGAGTTGTAGTCCCGCACCTTTTCGGGGTCGTGGTCGTCCGGGCCCGAGGCCAGCACCCCGAACAGCAGCGGCGTCCGGAAGCCCCGGAGGGCCGCGTTCCGATCGGCCTCGGGGGTCCTGTCGTCGGCATCCACGGCCTTGTAGAGGTCCGGGTCGTTCGCGGTCGCGGGCAGCGGCACGTCCGACACGTACAGGTGCCGGGTGTCGCGGGGCAGCGGGTAGCCCTCGTCGAAGGGCAGCGACGCCACGGCGGTCATGTCGCCCTCGCCGCCCGCGAGGGTCTTCACCTGGTCGTCCGCGAGGGCCGCCACCGTGCCGCCCTTGCCCGTCGCCCACGCGCGGCCCGAGCCGTCGCCCGCCACCGCGTGGAGGTCCTTGCGGATCGGGTTCGCGACCTTCCGGCAGGTGTCGCGGCAGGACACGACGGTCCCGTCGTCGCCGACCGCCCAGGTCGTGGCTCCGGAGGCCACGCCGCGCAGGGGCGTCGTGACGGGCTGCTCGTGGGTCACGGTTCCCTTGCGGGACACGCGCACCACGGTCCCGTCCTGGCCGACCGCCACCAGGCCGCCCTTCGGCGACCAGGAGCAGGCCAGCAGGTCCGGGCCTCCCGGGTCGGCCAGGGCCTTGATCGAGCGCTTGTCGAACGCGGCCAGGAAGCCGCCGTCGCCGCAGACCACGAACCCCCGGTCCTCGTCGTAGGCCACGCCGCGCAGCGTTGCGGTGGTGCCGAGGTCCACGGGCTTCCACGACCCGCCGGCCCGCCACGTCGCCGTACCCTGGGCGCCCACGGCCAGCGATGCCGAGCCGTCTGGCCTGGAGGCCACCGCCAGCAGGTCCCGGTCCGTGCCGGTCGGTTCGCGCTTCCAGCCCGCGCCATCGAACGCGTACGCGGCGCCGCGGGGGCCCACCGTCAGCAACTGGGACTCGGACGCGGCCGTCACGCCCCGCAGGCCCGACGCCTTCGCCTCGGAGGCGCCGGACTCTTCGACCTTCTTCACGCCGCTCCCGGACACGCGCCACAGGCGGCCGTCGGCGGATGTCGCCAGGGCCACGTCGTCGGACCGGCGCCACAGGACTTCGCGCAGGGGCATGTAGGACGACTCGGGCCAGACGATCAGGTCCGGCTTTTCCGTCCTTTCGAGCTCGGCGGACAGGATCTGGTGCCGCAGCAGGTTGCGGTACAGCATGCGGACCTGCTGGGCGACCGGCATCGGCGCGCCCTCGGGACCCCGGGCCTCCTTTTCCCAGATGCCGACGTCGGCTTCCACCACGCCGACCTTGAACTTCGGCGCGGCGGCGACGGTTTCGTCCACCTGCCTGATGCGCCAGGCGCCGTACCCGACGTCGGCGGCCAGCGCCAGCGTGGCCAGGGCGACCGTCACCCAGGGGAAGCGGCGCCCGTCCATGCGGGCCGTGAGGATCTCGCCGAGGGCGCCGTTGAACAGCACCAGCAGGAAGGTCAGGCCCGCGATGCCGGTGATGTCGACGATCTGGATGACCAGGGGGAAGTGCAACTGGCCGTTCCCGAAATACCAGGGGAACAGGAACGGCACCACGTGCTCGACGGCGGTGAGGAAGACCGGGAGCACCAGCCCCCACGGCAGGGCGCGCCAGCGGGACGTGACGGTCGCGGCCAGGCCGGTCGCCAGCGCGAACGCCAGGCCCTGGTACATACCCATCATCGCGGACAGGGTCCACGACGGCCCGAGCCCCATGTGCCCGAAGTTCTGCAGGAGGTCTGCGATCCAGTGGAAGCCGCCGAAATTCGTGACGAACCCGGCGACGAAACCCAGCCCGAATCCGCCCCGGAAGGTGCGGCCCCGGACCGCCACCAGCAGGGGTACCAGCGAGAACCACTGCAGCGGAAACAGGTCGAAGGTCGGGAAGGACAGGAAGACCAGGCAACCCGAGACCGCGGCCAGCGGGATCCCGAGGGCCAGGTGGGTCCGGGGGGTATTTCCGGCCTTTCTGCCGGATCCTCGGGAGGAGGATTTCGGCGGCGTCTTGCGGGCCGCGGGCGTGTCGTCGCCGTCATGTCGCTTGCCGGCCATGTCACCTCCCGGACGGGTCATCTGGCATCAGCGCGGCCTGGCAGGCGGCCAGGGATGCGCCTTTCAACAGGATCGTCTTGTGCCGCTCCCGGCGGCCCTTCAGGAGGACCGCGCAGGACGACTTGAGGCCCGCGGCGGAGGCCAGCGTCGCCAGGGCCTGCTCGGTCGCGGCGCCGTCCTCGGGGGCGGCGGTGACCTCGACCCGCAGGCGGCCTGCCGTCAAACCGGCGACCCGGCAGCGCCCTGCCCGGGGGCGCACCGAGATTTCGGCCACCACGCCATCGGGTCGCTCGGACAGGACCTCCACGGCGTCTCCCCCGAACGCGGATCGGGCACATGATACACCACGGTTTCTCGCGGCATGCAGCCCGTGCTGGGGCTGCCCGAGCACGGAGGCGGAGGCGAGCGGATTGCGCAGCAATCTCTCGCCGCAGCCGGAGTCGCCTCGGGCCGGCTCATGCTGTCGCCCGAGCACGGAGGCGGAGGCGAGCGGATTGCGCAGCAATCTCTCGCCGCAGCCGGAGTCGCCTCGGGCTGATCCAACGTGGCCGCGCGGTTGACACCCGGGGGGGCGGGTGCTACCAAGAAGTCGGCCCATCCACCGGAGGCTGCGCATGTCCCGTCTGTATATGGCGGTCCTGGCCCTGGCGGCGGTCGCCTGCGGCACCCAGCCCGGTCCGGGCAACTTCCAGAAGTTCGCGTCCAGCGACGCCGGCCAGAAGCGGATCGCGGCGTGGGTTTCGACTCCGAACAACCCGATTGACCAGCGCGTCGAGGCCCTGGTGGCCGTGGCCTCGGCGGGGTTCCCGGGGAAGATCCGCGGGATGCTGGATACGGCGAAGGACCGGGAAGACCTGGCCGAGAAGACCGCGACGGCCCTGGCCGACCGGTTGGTCAAGGCGGGCAGCGAGCCCGCGTCCATCGCGCTCCTGAGGGAGGCGGTGCTGGGGGCCTTGACCTACGTGCCCGACGCCCGGAAGGCCCCGATCCAGAAGACGGTCGCAGACTGGGCTTTCGCGGGCCTGACGCTGGACTCGACCGACGAGGCCGTGAAGAAGCAGGTCGAGCCGCGCATCGAACCCATGCAGATGCAGGCGCTCGGGGCCGCGGGAACGGCGGGAGCCGCGATCCTGGTCCGCCACGGGTTCGACGTGGTCCGGATGTCACAGTACATCCTGTCGATCCCGGACCCGGCCGCGCACCTCCGCTTGCTGGAGGCGTTCAAGAGGCTGCAGGCCCTGCCGGACGTGGCGATCCCCCTGCCGCACCTGGAACTGGTCGGCAAGATCAAGGACGTGCGGGCCGCGACGTACCTGCTGGACCTGTCCCTGGACCCGAAACAGGAATCGGACGTGCGCGCTGCGGCGTTCAACGAGGCGGCGCGCCTGATGGACGACCCCGCGATCCGCGCGGGCGACCTGGAAGGCATCCTGACGCGGCTGGACAAGATGATGGCGTCCCAGGAGCCGGACGACCGGTGGAGCGGCGCCAACTACCTGATCGTGGTCAAGGGCCTGGAGGCGATGCCCCGGGTGATGGCCGGCCTGAAGGACGACGGCATCTATCCGAACGCCACCGAGGACCCGATGAAATCGATGGTGGATTTCTGCAAATCCACGCTGTTCAAGGTCGCCAAGGGTGCCGAGGCGGGGCCGGTCATCGAGAACCTGTTGAAGAGCCGGAATCGCGTCCACCAGGCCCTGGGCGTCATCTGCACCAAGGCGTCCGAGGACCCGGCGAAGGGGACCCTGCTGGCGCCGCTGGCCCGTTCAGGCGTGAACCTGCTGCCCGTCCTGGGCACGAAGATGACGCTGGGCGCGCTGGCGACCAACGCGAAGGAAGGCCTGCAGATGGTTTCCGAGGTGGCCGCGGACGTGGCCGCGAAGCGGATGGACGAGTCCGACGCGAAGCTGATGCGGTTCGCCATCCTGGTGGACCTGACGGAAACGGGTCGGGCGTACCGCAAGGCCGTGGCCGACCGCTTCAAGGAAGACCGCAAGTAGGAATCCCGTGGCCGCTTTGGATGCATCGCCCGGCGACCTCCGGGAGGCCGGACGCGGCTTCCTGCTGATCACCGGCGCCAAGATCTGGTTCCTCGTCACGGCGACGTTCACGTCGCTGGCCTTCCCCCGCCTGTTCCCCGACGCCGCGGCCTTCGGGCGGTTCCGGGTCGTGTCCGGCCTCCTCAACGTCGTCACGATGGTCGTGGTGACGGCCTCGGTGCAGGCCGTGGCGCGCCTTTCGGCCGAGTCGGGCGCGAACCTGCGGGGCGTTCGGCGGACGGCCCTGGGCGTCCAGGGGGCGGTCTTCGGTCCCCTCTTCCTGGCCCTGTTCCTGGGCGCGGACTTCGTGGCGTCGGTGATCCTGAAGGACGGGGCCCTTGCGGCGCCGCTGCGGATTTCCTCGATCGTCGTGCTGGCGTACGCCTTCTATACCGTGCTGATCGGGCTGCTGAACGGCACGCGGCACTACGGCCGGCAGGCGGGCCTGGACGTGGTCTTTTCCACGCTGAAGACGGCCTTGATGGTGGCGGCGGTCGTGGTGACCGGGTCCGCGACCTGGGCCTTCGGGGGATTCGCGGTCACGGCCTTGCTGGTACTGGTGCTGGCGATACCGGTCTCCCGGGTGGCGCTGGCGGGTGCGTCCTCCGGCGGGGAGGCGCCGCCGGTGCGGGAGTTCCTGCGCTACCTGCTCCCGCTGGCGGCCTATGCCCTGGTGCATGCCGTCGGCACGGCGGACGTGGAAGGGGAAAACGTGCTTTCCTACACCGCCGGCGGTTTTCGGGACTTCACCCGTATCGCTTCGTCCGACCCTGCCATGTGGCGCGATATCGCTCTGATGAACCGGGGTGCGTTGCTGAGAAGCATCGACGGGTTTTCTGCCAGCATGGCGGAGCTGCGTCGGCGTATTGACGCGGGAGACGGCGCGGGGTTGAGTGAGTTTTTTACCATTGCCAAACAGTTTCGCGACGGAATTCTGTAAAACTATTCTTAGGAGCTTATGTGAACGCAATCACGATACAGCCGGCAGCGTCCGTACGGGGTGAAATAATCGTACCGGGCGATAAATCCATATCCCACCGCTCCATAATGCTCGGGGCGATTGCCAACGGCGTCACCACCGTGCGCGGTTTTCTGCGCGGCGAGGACAATATGTCAACCATGAAGGCTTTTTGTTCCATGGGTGTCGACATTGCCGATGACGGCGAAACGATCCGCATTACCGGTCGCGGCCTGCACGGGCTGCAGGAACCGGGCGATGTTCTTGATTGCGGCAATTCCGGTACAACCATCAGGCTGATAACCGGCCTGCTGTCCGGCCAGGCGTTTTTCTCGGTGGTTACCGGTGACCAGTATCTGAGAAAACGGCCGATGAAGCGTGTCGTTGAGCCGCTTTCCCGCATGGGGGCGCAGATATTCGGCCGCAATGGCGGCACCCAGGGCCAGGAAATTCCGCCGGCTGATTGGATAATTGGCAGGCGTCGACATGGCTGGTAGTATATCAAACCCATGAGTGATGAAGAGCAAAAACAGAAAGGGCCGAGGTTGCCGCCGTGGATCCGTATCCGCTATTCCGGACGCGGCGCCCAGGAGCAGGTGAACCAGCTTTTGGACCATCACGCCTTGCACACCGTTTGCCAGGGGGCGCAGTGTCCCAACCAGCATGAATGTTTCAGCCGGGGTGTGGCCACGTTTATGATTCTGGGTGATGTGTGCACGCGCGACTGTCGCTTTTGTGCGGTGAAGACCGGTCAACCCGGTGCCGTGGATGGTGATGAACCGCGTCGCTTGGCCGAGGCGGCCGCGCGACTCAAACTCAGGCATGTAGTAGTCACCAGCGTGACCCGCGACGACCTAGCCGATGGCGGGGCCGGGCATTTCGCTGCCACCATTCGATGCTTGCGGGAACAGATCCCCAATGTGACCGTGGAAGTCCTGACGCCGGATTATAAGGGGGTTCACCGCGATCTTGATACGGTGCTGGAGGCGAGGCCTGATGTCTTTAATCACAATCTCGAAACCGTCCGGCGCCTGCAGAAAGTGATCCGCCCGGCCGCCGACTATGATCGATCCCTGGCCGTCCTTGAATATGTGGCGGGAAGAAGGCACGAAAAGCCGGGAACTGGAAAGGGTTCAGGGTTCGGGGGGGAGGCATCTGGCGCTAGGCGCTCGGAATCAACATTCATCAATTCTCAATCGGCAATTCAACGGCCTCAATCGCTAGCGACCATTGCGGTCAAATCGGGACTGATGGTGGGGTTGGGGGAAACTGACGACGAGATCCTTGAAGCCATGGTCGATCTGCGGTCGGTCGGGGTTGAGTTG
>Ga0118677_10016421_pt1 | contig 10136 bp, 7 predicted proteins | sample AliMusrvi5mmetaG_FD_86154 | JGI IMG/M metagenome (GOLD analysis project Ga0118677, IMG submission 86154)
ACTCGCCATTGTCCTCGAACGGACCCGCGACGAGCAGCTTGCCCAGCTTTGCGAGGCGCTGCACCTCGCGAACATCGAGCGCCTCGCAAAGCTGGGCAAGCTGCTCGTCGCGGGTCCGTTCGAGGACAATGGCGAGTGGCGCGGCCTCTTCATCTTCAAGTGCGGCTCGCTCGCCGAGGCGCAGGCGCTCGCCGCCAGCGACCCGGAGGTGCAGACCGGACGGCTGCGGGTCGAGCTTCACCCTTGGATGACCACCAAGGGCTCGATTCACGACCCGGACTTCACGCCGGCGAAATAACCCGTCCCATGGAAAAGCTCTGCATCCTCGTCGGGACCACGCTGGGCGGCTACGCCGGCTGGGCGCTGCCCGAACTCTGCGGGCTGGGCTTCGGCTGGTGCTTCGCCATCAGCAGCGTCGGCAGCATCGTCGGCGTCTGGGCCGGCTGGAAGCTCGCGCGCAAGCTCGCCGAGTAAGCGGGGCGCCGGGTCTCAGTACTTGCGGGTCAGCTCCACCGACCACGACCGGCCGCGCGCCAGGACATTGTAGACGCCGGGATCGTAGCCGCGCGCGTCGCTCGACAGCGGCGGCTGCAGGTTGAACACGTTGACCACGCCCAGCCGGATCGACGTGTCGCGGAGGTAGCGGTTGGCCGACGCGAGCCGGTACGTGAGGTAGGTGTTGTACGTCAGGGTGTCGTGCACCACGTAGCGGTAGGTCCACGCCCCGCCGGTGTAGACCGCGGAAATGTAGCGGGGCGAACCGAGCGACTGATAAATGCTCTGCGTGGTGCTCGTGTTCCCATCCTGGTAGCTGCCGATGTAGTACGCCGCCAGACCGGCGCCCCAGCGCTCGCGCTGCCAGCTGAGCGTGGTGGTGCCGCGCCAGATCGCGGCGCCGCCCGCCGTGAAGCTGTTCTGGTTCCGGAGCACGGTCTTCGGCTTGCCGGGCGCGTCGTACGAGTAGAAGTCGATGAGGTAGGTCCACGCGGAATCGAACATGAACCGGCCCAGCGTCCCGGGCGCGAAGCGCCAGTTCAGGTCGAGGTCCACGCCGTTCACGAACTGCTGCGCCTTGTTGAAGTACGTGAGCCGGATGTAGTCGATCGCGCCCACCACCGCGCGCTGCTGGTCCAGCGGCTTGCCGGCGTTGTAGGCGGCAAAATAATCGCGGTCCGCCTGGGTCACCGGCAGCCGCACGACCGCCGGGTCGCCGTGGTAGCCCGCCGTGCCCGAGCCGAGGTCCACCTGCGCGACCGGCACGCCGGCCGCCAGCTGCGCCTGCGTCGCGGCCACCAGCGCATCGCGGTCGCTGTTCGACGCGTCCGAAGCGGTCGGCCCGCTGATGACGTTCTTCTGGCGGATTTCCCAGTAATCCACCGACAGCGACAGGCCGTGAACCTTCGGCACGTCCACCACCACGCCGGCGGTGAATCCCGCCGAGGACTCGGGCTTCAGGGTGAGATTGCCGGAGCTGAGGCTGCGACGGTTCGTCGAGCCGTCCGTGGGCAGGCCGGTCACGATGCTGCGGTACGCATCCGTGGTGTTGGTCGCCGTGCGGACGAGCGAGCCGGTGAAAAGCTCGGCCAGGTTCGGGGCGTGATAGCCCTGGTTGTACGAGGTCCGCACCATCACGCCCGGCGCCGGCCGCCAGTTGAGGCCGTACTTCGGCTTCGTCGTGCCGCCGAAGTCGCTGTAATGCTCGTGCCGCACCGCGGCCGTGAACTCGAGCGACTCCCGCAGCGGCCCGCGATTGCCGGGACCCACCAGCGGCAGCACGGTCTCGGCATAGACCGCCGAGACGAAGCGGTTGGCGTGCGTGTCGGAGTTGGGCGAGAACCCGAGAAAGTCGTTGGTGGTCGGGTCGAGCCCGGAGCCGGCGGGATTCAACCCGGCGTACGGCGGCCGGTAGTCGTCGTAGCCCTCGTAGCGGTACTCGCCGCCCACCGCGCCCGTGACCTGATTGCCGGCCCAGAGCGGGGCCACGTCACCCGTGAGATGAAAATCACCGCTGCCGAGCTGGGTGATGCCGTTGCGCACAAAGGTCTGTCGGAATCCGGACGTCACGCTGTTCGGACTCGTCGCGGGGCCGGTGACCGCCAGCGTCCCGCCCTGCACCGCGAAGGCGTAGCCAAACGGGTTGTAGGCCTTGGCCGGGTCCGTCTGGTTGAGCGCCTGCTGCAGCAGGCTCTTCCGGTCGGTGCCGGCCTCCGCGTCGACCACCCGCGCCTTCGAGTAGAGCAGCGCCGCCTCCCAGTTCCACGAGCCCTCGAGCCGGCCGCGCAGTCCCGCCACGCCGCGGTAGACGTTGTCGGTGATGGTGGCAGTGCGCGCGGGCAGATCGGCGAGGCGCTTGTTGGTGATGACGATCGCCGAGGGCGTGCCGGTGAGCCGCGGCGTGCCGTCGGCGTTCGCTGTGCCGGTCGGGCTCCAGTAGCGCGAGCCGAACGGGTTGTAGGGATTGTCCACCGGCACGATGAGGTTGCCGTCGGTCGAGGCCGTGATGCCGTCGGGCTCGCGCGTCGTGATCGAGTGCGAACGGTACAGGGCGAGGTCGGTAAAGAAGGTGAGCCGGTTGTTGAGGTCGTACTCGAGGCTGCTGTACCAGTTCACGCGCTTCGACTCGGGCTGGAGGACGCGGTAGGCGTTGTTGTTCCAGTAGTAGTCGCGCTCGACGCCGGTGCGGCTCGGGGTCGTGGTCTTGAAGCCCACGGGGCCGGCCGTGGTCGGCACCAGATAGAACAGCCCGGACGACGCCACCAGCGTCGCCGGCACGCCGGCGGACCGCGCCGCGGTGAATGTGCCGTCGGGGTTCACCACGCCGAGCGTGTAGCTGCCGTACGCGCTGGTGGAGGAGCGCGTGAAGAACGTCGTGCTCTTCGTCACGTCGCTCCACGGCGCCGGCGCCCGGCTGGTGAGGTCGCTGTCCGCGGAAAAGGCCCGGTCGCGGGCGTAGATCGCCTCGCGACTGTAGAGGTCGAGCGTCGTGAGAAACCGGCCGCGGCCGCCGGCCAGCGCCTGGCCGTGGGTCAGCGTCACCCGCGACTCCCCGCCGTCGCCCGCCTGCGTGCGGCCGTAGCGGAGCGCGAGCTCGGTGCCCCGGAAATCCGGCCGCGTCACGTAGTTCACCACGCCCGCCACGGCGTCGGCGCCATAGACCGGAGAGGCCCCGTCGCGCAGCACCTCGACGCGGTCGAGGCCGCGGTTGGGCAGCTGGTTCACGTTGACGGAGAGCGACGGCACGCTGCCCTCGACCGTGCTGATCGGGTGCGGCGCGAGGCGGCGGCCGTTGAGCAGGATCAGGGTGTCGCCGGACGGCAGTCCGCGGAGCGAGATCGCCGCGTCGTCGCCGCGCGCCTGCGCCCCCAGCGTCGCCGTCTCGTTGAGCGGCAGGCCCGTCACCATCGGCAGCGCCGTCAGCAGGTCGGAGGGCTGGCCCGCGTCGCGGAGGTCCAGCTGGTCGCGACCAAGGATCGTGACCGGCAGCACCTTTTCCTGATCCGTGCGCCGGAGGTTGGTGCCCGTGACCGTGACCGCCTCGAGCCGGACCACCGGGTCGGCCGGCGGCGTCTGCGCGCGGGCCGCGGTCAGCAGCGCGGCAAACACGGCAAAACGGCGGACGGGGCTTTTCATGGCAGCATTGGCGATGGCGGGGGGCCGGAGGCCGCGCCAGCCAAATCCCTGTCACATGCTATTTCATCGGCTCGATGTGCACGGTGACGTCGCTGATCGCATGCACCGTGGAGCCGAGCAGCGCGTCCTTCACCGCGTGGGCGATGTCGTGTCCCGCCCGCACGGACAGGTTGCCGTCCACCCGCACCTGGATGTCCACGAGGTAGCTGAGCCCGCTTTTGCGCACCCGGACCTTGTCCAGGGCCTGCACGCCCGGCACCGCCAGCGCCAGGATGCGGACCTCGTGCTCGAAGTTGGCGGGCGCCGCCGCATCCATCACGTCGCCGATCGCGCGGCGGAACATGCTGAAGCCGTTGACCGCGATGATCACGCACGCGAAGAGCGCCGCCCAGTCGTCGGCGGTTTCCCAGCCGGGCCCGCCCCAGAGCGCGATGCTGATCCCGACAAACGCCGCGCCGGAGGTCAGCGCATCCGACCAGTGGTGCAGCGCCTCGATGTTCAGCGCCGTGCTCCCGACCTCGGCGCCGGCCCGGCCCATCCGGCGGGAAAAGGCGACCTTTACGACGATGACGGCGGCGAGCAGCACGAGCGTCCACCACTCCGGGCTCTGGTGCGGGGTCATGATCTCGCGCACGGCGTGCACCGCCAGCCAGCCGGCCATGAGGAAGACAAAGACCGCCACCGACAGGCCCGCGAGCGGCTCGGCCTTGCCGTGTCCGTAGGGGTGATCGGCGTCGGGCGGCCGCGCCGCCACCCGGAAGCCCGCCCACACCAGCGCGGAGGACAGGATGTCGAGGATCGACTCGGCCGCGTCCGCGATCAGGGCGTAGGTGTGGCCGAAGATCCCGCCGGCCAGCTTCACCACCGCCAGCAGCGTGTTCAGCCCGATGCCGCGCAGCACCAGCTGGGCGCTGTCGTTCGCGCGCCGCTGCGTGGCGGCATGTTGGCGGGCGAGCTCCGTGGGCATGGGGGACAACGCTACGGACGCGGCGCCGGGCGGCCAGCCTGCAATTGACCGCCCCCCGCCCGCCCGCCATGCTGCCACCGCAAGCCATGGCTTCGTCCAAAACCACCCTCGCCACCGACCCCGTGCGCCAGTTCTCCGTGTTCGCGGAAAACCGGGTCGGCCGGCTCTACGACCTCACGACCCTGTTCAAGGACCACCAGGTCCACATCATGGCCATCACGGTGCTCGACACGACCGACAGCGCCGTCATCCGCCTGATCGTCGACGACCGCGAGAAGGCCCGCGAGCTCATGGTGAAAAACGATTTTCCCTTCACCGAGTGCGACGTGCTGGCCGTGGAGATGCTGGACGAGCGCCCGCTGCGCGATGTGCTGGCCGCGCTGCTCGAGGCGGAGATCAACGTCCACTACGTCTACAGCTTCATCAAGCGCCCCGAGGGCAAGTCCGCGCTCGCGCTCAACGTGGAGGACGCCGACGTCGCCGCCCAGGCGCTGAACGCCCGCGGCTTCAAGGTGCTCACGCAGCGGGACATTTCCCGCTGACGCGCGGGCCTATTTTACCTCACCCATCCGCTCGCCTTCGAGCAGGTAGATGCCGGTCATGTAGCCGTTCTCGAACATGGCGCCGACCTTCAGCCGGCCGTAGAAGGAAATAGGCACGTCCATCAGGGGGTGCACCCCGCCCTGCGTCATGTGGACGACGACCCACTCGTTCATGTTCGGGATCACGCCGTAGCAGCACATCATCGGGTCCTTCACCAAGAGAAACTCGGTCACGAGCCCGCCATCCATCTTCACCGGCAGCATGAACCCGGTCACGATGGCCTTCTGGCCGCTCCAGGCCTTCACGCGGTCGGGGATCTGCTCCTCGCCGGTCGCCGGCGGAGCCTTCGGGTCGGCCGCGGGATCGTACGCGGGCGCCGCGAACTTGTACGACGCCAGCCGGTCGAAGCCGAGCCGCAGGTAGCCGTTCTCCACCTCCGGCGCGGGAACACCGTTGTCGGCCGCCGCCAGCGGCGCCGCCAGCAGGGCCAGCAGCCCGAGCGGCCGTAGCACCGCCCCCAGGAATCGCGGGAGAAATTTCATGTCGCGGCGCACCGTGGCACCAGGTGCCCGGCGCGTCAAAAGCTTTGCCGCCCGCGCCCCCGGCAACCACCGTGCCGCCCATGCGCTCCACCCTGCCCCGCCTGCTCGCCGCCGCGCTCGCGCTGGGCGCCAGCCTGACGACCGCCGCCGCCCGCGACCCGTGGTTTCCCGACGGCCCCATCCAGCCGCAGATCCCGCACGACGTCCTCCTGCCGCAGAAGGTGCGCACGCCGCAGTTCCCGCTCAAGACCGCCCGCACGCTCCACACCGACGCCGAGATCGCCCAGGCCCGCGCCAATGTCGCGCGCTACCCCGCCGCCCGCGCCCTTGCCGACCAGATCCTCAAGGAGGCTAAGTACTGGACGGCGTGGAGCGACCAGGACCTGCACGACCTTGTGACCACCGCCGAGGTCCCGCGGGCCGTCGAGCTCTGCAACGCCGGCTGCCCCATCCACGGGCGGAAAATCTACGAGGGCATCAACGGCTCCTCCTACCCGTGGATCGTCGATCCCCGCCAGCCTTTCAAGGTCAAGTGCCCGATCGGCGGCGAGGTCTACCCCGACAACGACTACGGCGCGTATTACCGCAGCGGATTCAAGGACAAGAGCCTCCTGAAGGGGAAGATCGTGGACGATGGCTGGGGCTGGGTCGGCCCCGACGGCCAGCGCTACTGGTTCGTCGCGCATGCCAACCACATGGTCTGGCAGGGCCCGGGCCTCGACAGCCGCTGCCTCATCACCGGCACGCAGGTCCTGAGCCGCGCCTACCTGCTCACCGGCGATCCCCTCTACGCCCACAAGGCCGCCATCCTCCTCCACCGCATCGCCGAGGTCTACCCGACGATGAACCACGAGCAGCAGTCGCGCTTCGGCCAGCTCATGGCCGCCCAGGGCACCCGTTACCCGGGCAAGATCGTCAACCTCATCTGGGAGTCCTACCAGGTCGCGCCCTGCCTGTCCGAGGCCTACGACAACATCTGGGAGACCCTCGATGCCGACACCGTGCTGCAGCAGTTCTACCACCAGACCGGCGCACAGGTCCGCGCGTGCATCGAGGCCAACTACCTCGAGGACGCCATCGACGCCTACTTCGACGACAAGATGCGCGGCAACTACGGCACGCACCAGCGCGCCCTGCTCCAGCTCGCCGTCGTCCGCCAGCACGGCGACAACGCGCGCTATGTCGACGAGGTGCTCCACCGTCCCGAGGGCCACCTGCTGCGCATCGGCTTCGACTACGCGCTCTACAACCTCGTCTACCGCGATGGCGCCCCGCACGAGTCGCCCGACTACAACTTCGTCTGGACCCGTATCCTTGCGGCGTCCGCCGAGCTGCTGAAGAAGCTCGGCTACGACCTCGCGACCATGCCGCGGCTGCGGCGGATGTTCGACACGCCGCTCGACTTCATCACGGTCGGCCAGCTCTCCCCGCCGCTCGGCGACAGCAGCACGCGCTACGCCCCGCTCATCGGGCGCGACTCCCTCACCTACCAGCGCGGCCTGCAGCTCTACGGCGACCCGCGCTACGCCGGGTTCCTGGCCGGCATCGGCGCCACCGGCGACCAGACCTTCGGCAGCTTCGAGGCGCTGTTTGCGCCGGCCCTCCCGGCCCAGACCCCGCCCGGCGCCGGCCGCGTCGTGCCGCCGCAACCGTCCCGCATCCTCAGCGGCTACGGCTACGCCCTGCTCAACAATCCCGCCGACACGCGCTCGCTCGGGCTCTTCTACGGGCTGCATGTCGCCCACTACCACCACGACCGCCTGCAGTTCGACCTCTTCGCCCACGGCCAGGACCTGACGCCCGACCTGGGCTATCCCGACGGCGCCAATGAGTTCAACGCCGGCATCTTCACCTGGTCCAAGACCACCATCTCGCACAACACCGTCACGGTCGACGCCCACCGCCAGCCCGCCAATCCCGCCGGCCACCTCCGGCTCTTTGCCGACGGGCCGTTCGCCCGCGCCCTCACCGCCGACGGCGCCGGCACCTACCCGCAGGCCACCACCTATCGCCGCACGCTCGTGATGGTGGACGTGCCCGGCGCCGCCGACCGCGGCTACGTGGTGGACTTCTTCGACGTCGTGGGCGGCCGCCAGCACGACTACAGCCTGCACGGCCCGACCGGAAAGTTCACCCTGCTCGGCGGCGCGTGGTCGCCGCCCGCACCCGGCACGCTGGCCGGGCCCGATGTCGCCGTCGGCGCGCTCTACGACGACCCCGAGCGGGGCGCGAAGGATTTCAAAGGGAGCTACCTCAACTACGCCGGCTCCGGCTTCCAGCACCTGGTGAACGTCCGCCGCCTGCAGTCCGGCGCGGATGACGTCGTCGCCGAGTACGTCCACGACAAGGATCCCAACGCCCGCATCCGGCTGCGCGTGCTGCCGCAGGCTGGCCAGGAGCTGATCTCCACCGAGGCCCGCGTCTCGCCGATGAAGTACCCGGAGCTGGTGCACTTCCTCATCGCACGCCGGGTCGCCGCGCCGGGCGCCCCCGAGCTGGCCAGCGCGTTTGCCGCCGTGCTGGAGCCGTTTGCGACCGAGCCTTTCATCACCTCGGCCCACCGCCTCGCCCTCGCCAACGGCTCCGTGGTCGTCGTCGCCCGCGCCGGCGGGGAGCGCGACCTCGTGATCCACCACCAGGGCAGCGACGCCGCGCTGTTCGCCGGCGACGACACACCCCCGGTCGTCACCGACGCCGAGGTGGCCGTGATCTCCCTCGATGCCCAGCACCGGCCCGTCCGCGCGTTCTTCGCCGGTGGCAGTTTCCTCCAAATCGGCGCCCGCCGGCTCACCGCCTCCGGGCTGGCCGGCTCCGTGACCGCCGTGGACGTCGCCGCGGGCAAACTCCATGTGCGCCTCGCCCCGGGCACGCCCGCGCCCAATCTCGCGCAACTCCCCGGCCGCGTGCTGCAGCTCTCGAATCCCCTGCGCGACACGGTCCAGACGATCACGCGCGCCGAGCAAGCCGGCGACGAGCTGGTGCTCACCGTGAAGGACGACCTGCGGGTCGGCCTGGTCCACGTCTCCGCCGTGGAGGGCGCCACGCTCACGACCAAGACCGCGCTGCACCTTGCGCCGCTTTACCGCGGCGTCACGCTCTGCACACGCGCCGATCAGCCGCTGGCCACCGTCATTGAGGCCAAGGCCGGCCAGCTCACGCTCGCAGCCCCTCCCACCGGCAAGATTGCCGCCGGCGAGGACGTCTGGCTCGTGGACGCCGCCGTCGGGGAAACCGTCCGCCTGCCCGCCATCCAGAGCTGGATCAACCCGGACCTTCAGCCCTAATCCTACAGCCCGGTGTAGGGCGGGGTCGCCGACCCCGCCGAGCGCGTCGCATGACATCGGGTCGGGACAGTTGCGGTGCGGTTCTTTCGGGGTACGATCCGGGCGTCGGCCACCCCGCCATGAAAACCATCGCCAGCTTCAGCCAGCCCGTGGAAGCGCACATGCTGCGCTCGCGGCTCGAGGTGGAGGGCATCACCGCCTACCTGCGCGACGAGAACATGATCGCGCTCGACTGGCTCTATTCCAACGCGCTCGGGGGCGTGAAGGTGGACGTGGCCGACGAGGACTACGAGCGGGCCCTGGACGTTATGACGTCCCTGGGCACATCCCCATAGCCCAAATCCGACCCGCCCTCGTCATCGGATTGACGCGCCGCGTCCTCTTCGTCCCGCTAGCAGCATGGCCCTGTCTCCCCGCGCGCTGCTGTGCTGGATCGGTTTCACGCTTGTCGGATTCGCCGGCCCGCTCCGGGCCGCGACCACCACCGTCGCCGTGGTCTGGGCCGCCGCGCCGTCGGGCGAAGTCCGCGTGGACCGCGGCCGACTGGTCGAACTGCGTGCCGGCCCCGGAGGCGAGGCGACCGGCCACACTTTCAAGTTTGCGCCGCAGACGCCGGGCCGGCTCGAACTCACGCTTGAGGCCAGCGCCGCTGGAAATGAGACCGGCACGCTCGTCACGTTCGCGGCCCCGGGGGCAACCTTCACTTTCCGGCCCGGCGACGTGACCGCCACCTATCCCATCTACGTGCCCGCGCTCGGCGTCGCGGTCACCGCCGCCAGCGACGCCCGCGCCTACGCCGCGATCGCGGCGGACATCCGCCAGCGCGGCACGCGCACGAAGCTCCAGGCCATCGACGCCGCGCCCGAGGAGAACTTCGCCGCGGCCGCCGCGACCACGCGCGCCATGCGGCTCGAGACGTGGCTCGGCCTGAGCCGCGACGCCCGGATCTTCCGCGTGGACGACCGCCTGCAGTGGATCAAGCCCCGCTTCCACTGGAGCGAGTCGAAGCTGCCCGAGACCAACGGCAAGCCGATCGTCTATGAGTTCCAGTTCGGCCGCGGCTGGGGCGTGCGCGACGACGTCACGCGCCGGCTGGAGGACGGCGTGCTGCCGATCCTCCACGGCCATATCGGCGACGAGGACGTGCAGTACGAGGTCACGGTCTTCACC
>Ga0118677_10016422_pt1 | contig 10136 bp, 10 predicted proteins | sample AliMusrvi5mmetaG_FD_86154 | JGI IMG/M metagenome (GOLD analysis project Ga0118677, IMG submission 86154)
ATCTTAAGTTGATTGGGTCGATTAAAAATCTGGACACAAAAATTGATCGTGATCATAAAACACTTCTGTCGAAATCAAACACACCAAGCATTGCCCGTGGAAGTCAACGGGTCCATTTATTTGCAGTTATGCCGGAGAATCGGATGATACCTAGTGAATTGAGACGAGTGGAATAGCTGGAATCAAAACACCACAGACTAAAATGCTTTCCACTCGAGCGCTGAAAAGTTGAAATGAGACGATAAAAAATGTTAAATTTGTGTCTCTCAAAATCAAGTTGAATAGATGTTTATCCGGGATCTTTCAGTTGTAAATTATAAAAACCTGATTCAGGCTGATTTACACTTTTCAGCAAAACTGAACTGTTTCATTGGAAAGAATGGTGTAGGTAAAACCAATCTTCTCGATTGCATCTACTATCTTTCATTTTGCAAGAGTTACTTCAATCTTCCCGATAGCCAAAACATCCGTCACAATGAAGATTTCTTTGTATTACATGGTAAGTATGAATGTCAGGGAGAACCGGAAGATATTTACTGTGGATTCAAAAACGGAAATAAGAAAAAATTCCGCCGTGATAAAAAGGAATACGAACGATTATCTGATCATATTGGGCTGTTGCCGCTGGTGATGATCGCACCTGCTGATTCTATACTGATTCAGGGAGGCAGCGAAGAGCGCCGCCGGTTTATGGATAGTGTCATTTCGCAGTATGACAGGCAATATTTGGAGCAGTTACTTAAGTACAATCGGGCATTAATGCAGCGCAATAATCTGTTAAAGTATTTTGGTGCAAATCATCAGTTCGATGCCGATAGTCTTGAAATATGGGATGAACAATTGATCATTACAGGTGAAAAAATACATCAGAAGAGAGCCGAATTTCTTCAATCACTTCTTCCCGTTTTTCAGAAATACTATGAGTTTATTTCTGATAGACATGAGAAGGTAAAGCTCGAATATCAATCACAGTTGAATGAGGGTGATTTGAGAAATATGCTCAGGGAATCTCTTCAAAAAGACCGTTCACTGCAATATACTTCAGTTGGGATACATAAAGACGATCTTGATCTGAAAATCGATGATTATCCCATTAAACGGCTTGGTTCACAGGGACAAAATAAAACATATCTTATTTCACTTAAATTTGCACAGTTCGACTTTATCAGTTCGGTAAATAAAGTGAAACCAATCCTGTTGCTTGACGATATCTTCGACAAGCTTGATAGTTCGCGCGTCGGACAGATTGTCAAACTGGTATCGGACAGTAATTTTGGACAGATCTTTATTACTGACACCAACCGGGAACATTTGGATGGAATTATCAGGGAGGTTGGAGGTTCAGATTATAAGATTTTCCTGGTTTCTGCCGGGCAAATCTCATTGATGTAATCATTTAATTGACTAAAATGAGAAGAAGTGAGTTTCAATCCCTGGGAAATGCGATAAAGGATTATTTAAAGGTAGAGAAAATTGATGGGAAATTAGCTGAAATAGAAGCGGTTAATCTATGGGAATCATTAATCGGAAGGCAGATTGCCAGAGCAACCTCTACTATTTACATTAAGGACGGAGTTCTTTATATCCACCTCAAATCGTCAATAGTCCGGAATGAGCTATTTATGATGCGCGATGAAATCATTCAAGCTATGAATCAGCGTATGGGTCAACGGGTTGTGAAAGCAATTGTTTTAAAGTAGCTCAATATAGGTGGTTAGGCTGTAGGTGTTTAGGCTGTTGGCTTTTAGGATGAAGGTGAACTTCCGGATCTATTTAAATGTCAGCGAGTTAATAATAAATTGTTTTCCGGGATGCCGATGCATATTGATGATTGGAAGAAATGCTTCCGGAATTCTAAAAGTCTAAAGTCTTTAATCCTAACAGCCTGAGCCGGAGAAATAATTTGCAAATTCAATAATATTTTTAAACTGTTCATAATGTCCATCGATTTTTCGAAAATACCCACTCCATGTTATCTTCTTGAAGAGGATTTGCTGCGCAGAAATCTAAAACTGATTCAATCGGTGAAAGAGGCAGCCGGCGTTCAGATTATCCTGGCTTTTAAAGGTTTTTCGATGTGGAAAGCATTTCCAATTGTCCGGGAATATATTGAAGGAGCTGCTGCAAGTGGAGCCTGTGAAGCCAGACTTGCAAGCGATGAGATGAAGACACTGGCCCATACCTATTCGGCAGCTTATCAACGCTCAGATTTTAATGAGGTTATGGAGAACTCCTCCCATATCACCTTCAATTCTCTGACACAATTGGAACAATTTTTGCCGGTTGTTAGAAATTTCTCCCGCAAAATATCGGTGGGTCTGAGGGTAAACCCCGAGTTTTCGGAGGTTGAAACAGCCCTTTACAATCCTTGTGCCCCGGGTACGAGGCTTGGTATCCTCATTAATCAATTGGGTGATGAATTGCCTGAAGGTGTTGAAGGGCTCCATTTTCATACGCTTTGTGAATCGGGTGCAGATGATCTGGTAAAGACATTGGTCGCTTTTGAGTCGAGATTTGGCAAATTCCTAAATAAGGTTAAATGGGTAAATATGGGTGGAGGCCACCTTATGACCAGAGCAGAGTATGATACAAAATTGTTAATTGAGACGTTAAAAGCATTTCGCCGGCGATGGAATAATATCGAGGTTATTCTGGAACCGGGGAGCGCTTTTGCCTGGGAAACAGGAGTGTTGGTCTCTGAAGTTGTCGATATTGTTGAAAATAAAGGAATTAAAACCGCAATTTTAAATATCTCATTCACTGCCCATATGCCCGATTGTCTTGAGATGCCCTATAAACCTAGAATCCGAGGTGCTTACCATGAACCTGTTGAGGGAAAACCTACCTACAGAATGGGTGGGAATTCATGCCTTGCCGGTGATTTCATGGGTTTCTGGTCATTCGATAAGGAACTTAAAACGGGCGATCCGATTATTTTTGAGGATATGATTCACTACACCCTGGTTAAAAGTTCGATGTTCAATGGGGTTCCTCATCCCTCAATCGGCATGTGGACCGAAAATGGCGAATTTTTAATGCTTCGATCATATAATTACCTCGAATATAAAAACCGGATGGCGTAGTATTAAGTTTATTATTAACTAATTAACCTTCAATTGAATTATCTGTCGCATATCTATCTTTCAGGCCAGTCAGAAGAGATTATTCTGGGGAATTTTATCGGGGACCATGTTAAGGGACAACAATTTTTAAACTACCCGCCTGAAGTGGCCAAGGGAATTTATCTTCACCGCCAGATTGACTCATTTACTGATTCTCATCCTGTTATCATTGAATGTATTGTGAAATTAAGACCTGCATTTGGAAAATATGCCGGAATAGTCGTAGACATCTTTCTGGATCATTTCCTGGCTGTTAACTGGTCCTATTATTCGCTTGAAAAGCTGTCCACATTCACCAAACGGTTTCATGCCGTGCTATTAGCCAATTTCTTTCAACTGCCTTCGCAGGTAAAACTTTTTGTCCCGTTTCTGATTCAAAACAAGCGGCTTCAGTCGTATGCTTCCTTTGAAGGAATTGAAAAAACACTCCGGATAATGGTTAAACACACCTCATTACCTGCCGAAACTGAATTCGCCCTAAAAATCCTGGAAGACGAATATCAATTCTTCAACCATGCATTTAACCGTTTTTTCCCTGAAATCATCCATTATATTGAAACAAAGGGGGAGTTTAAGATTGAACGGCCGGTTTTTGAGAGAGGGCGAAGAGTAGAAGAGGAGAAGGGGCGAAAAGTAGGAGAGTGGGTGCAAGAGAGACTGAAATAGGAAGAAAAATTGGGATGGACTTTGTCTGTTCTTTTAGATAATTTGGTTGAATAGGGTTTGATTCAGATTTCAAATAAAATATAGAATGACTAAAAACAAATTATATGGAATTGAAAGAAGATAAAGCGATTCATTCATTCAAATCAGGACTGAATTGCGCACAAGCGGTCTTGACAGCCTATAGCGGTGAATTTAATTTGAATAATGATTTAGCCTTAAGTATATCGTGTGGTTTTGGTGGAGGAATGGGGAGGCTTCAGGAAACATGTGGGGCGGTAACCGGATCATTTATGGTTTTGGGACTTTATAATAGTAAAAAGTATTCAGAATGCAGAACCAGAAAAGGTGAAACATATTCAATGATACAAGGATTTAGCAATAAATTTAAATTAATTCATCATACGATGGATTGTAGGTCCCTGTTAAAATGTGATTTAAATACGGAAGAAGGTAAGCGATATTTTACGATCAATAATCTCAGCGCGATTGTATGCGAAAGATGCATATCTGATTCGATAAGAATTCTTGAAGAATTAATTGAAAGGTAAATATCCGGGATTATCTGAGATTTTCAGTCCGGGTGGCGTCAAAGCGCAGAAAGATAAACAGCAGAACCGTAAAGGCCCAAAGTGATGATCCACCGTAACTGAAGAAGGGGAGCGGGATTCCTATTACCGGGGCAAGCCCAATGGTCATCGAAATATTTATGGCGATATGAAAAAACAGGATACAGGCAACTCCATAGCCGTAGATTCTGCTAAATTGAGATCGCTGTCGCTCGGCTAGTGTGATAAGCCGGATTAACAGCCAAAGAAATAATCCCACAACAACTGTTGAGCCTAAAAAGCCCCACTCTTCTCCAACTGTACAAAATATAAAGTCTGTACTTTGTTCCGGAACGAAATTGTACTTGGTTTGTGTCCCCTTTAAAAACCCTTTCCCAAGAAAGCCTCCTGAGCCAACAGCTATCTTGGATTGATTCACATTATATCCTCTCCCTAATTTGTCAATTTTGATTCCTAAAACCTGATCAATCCGGTCGCGTTGGTGGGGTGCCAAAATTTGTTTATAGAAGTAGTTTACCGACATTGAAATCCCAATGGCAAAGATAAAAAAGAGCAAGATTCGCCAGACTTGTGGGATACGGCGTAAAATGGCATAAACAATGACCAGGATTGCCGAAATGGTCAGGGTGATCAATAAAAGTTGCAATGGAGTACCTCCGAGATGAAAAATGCTGTCAACTAACCATAATACCCCAAGTGTTCCCATGATTGAAGTAAATCCAATCAGCGCTTCTTTAAGACTTTGTCGCAAAACGCCATAAGCTGCAATGGAAATAATAAGCAGAAATAATAGCAGTTGAAACTCATTGAGCAATAAGGCAAGAATAAACAATGCCGCTGCGGCAAAACCCCAGAATAGTACCATTCCATTTAATCCTTCCCTGTAAAATACAAATACAAATACGGCGAATACCAGGGCTGATCCGGTATCGTTTTGCATGATAATCAAAATGGCAGGTAAAGCGATTAATGAGAACAATATCAGATATGATCGCATCTTCTGTATCTTAAAATCAAATTGGCTGATGCATTTTGCAAGGGCAAGATTAGTTGCAAATTTTCCCAACTCCTCGGGTTGAAGGGCAACGTTTCCGAACTCAAACCATCCTCTGGCACCATTTACCTCCTTCCCCAGAAAAAGTACGGCTATGTTAAGTATAATAGTGACTGCATAAATAGGGTAAGCAAAAGCAGCATAGAATTTACTGTCGACGGTGAATACCATTATGGCAATAATAATACCTGCAATAATCCAGATTAATTGTTTTCCATACTTTTGACCCATATCGAGCATGCTTTGGTGCTCTTCGTTATAGACTGCAGCATATATGTTTAACCATCCCAGAAATACAAGTGTCAGGTAGAGAAAGACAGTTAACCAGTCGAGATTTAGCCATATGTTATTATTTGATTTCAATCGCCGGATTCATTTTTCATGGTGGATATTAAATCTGAATTAAACATGGCATCTTCAAACTGCTTCCGTCGGGAAGATATTCTCCCTTTCAGGTATTTTTCTATAATTAAACTGGCAATAGGTGCGGCATAGCGTGCTCCCCAAACCCCATTTTCAATATATACTGCAATTGCAATTTTAGGTTTTATTTTTGGAGCAAATGCCACAAAGGCAGAATGTGCCTCTCCATGAGGATTTTGAATCGTTCCGGTTTTCCCGCAAATAATAAGACTGTCGACTTTTGCTGAAGCGCGTGCGGTACCTTGTTCAACAACCTGTTCCATCCCTTCAACAATCATTTCGTAATTTTCCACTCCTGCTGCAATGGTATGCTTTTCGAATTGCAACGTATCCTGGGTCAAATCATAATTCTGAATGCTCCTTACCAAATGTGGTGCAATATAGTACCCCCTGTTGGCGATCAGTGCGACCATGTTGGAAAGTTGCAGCGGAGTTAAGAGTAATTCTCCCTGGCCAATAGATAGTGATCTGATTGTCATAGAATTCCATCCACCAGCTCCATAAATTTTATCATAATATGCAAGACTAGGGACGTTTCCTGAGGTTTCCGCATAAAGATCGCCTCCGATCCTCTTTCCGATTCCCATTTCAAGGAGGGAATTGCGGAATGCATTAAGACCTTCAGAGGGTGTCGGAAAATGGTTCATTTCTGCCCGGAACGCCTGCCAGAAGAAGGAATTGCACGATTCGCGGATGGCGGATATTAAACCCAGCGGTGTTTCGTGGTTATGAGTACATACTATAGGAGTAGAGGCAGGACCGGAACATGAAAAACGGACGGTTTGCAATACGCCGTCTTCCAGACCAATTAATGCATTGGCTATTTTAAAGGTTGAACCTGGTGGGTAGGATGAGGTAATTGCCCTGTTAAGCATTGGCTTGAACGGATCATTCAGAAGTTTCATATAATTCTTAGAGCGTTCACGACCAACAAACAAACCCGGATCAAAGGAGGGGGAACTGGCTAAAACAAGAATTTCGCCGGTTTCGGGTTCAATAGCTACAATACTGCCAACCTTTCCACTGAGCAATTGTTCTCCATAGCTTTGCAAATCGGCATTTAAGGTAGAAATCAGGTTTTTGCCAATCATAGCGGCCGTATCCATCCGTCCCTGTTCAAATGATCCTTTGACCATCTGGTGAACATCGACCATCTTGTAAGAGATCCCTTTGACTCCGCGAAGTTCGTCTTCATAGGCTTTTTCTATACCGCTTCTGCCAATATAATCTCCATTCTCATAATACTTGTTTCCATCAATTATTTTTTGATCCACCTCCCCGACATAGCCCAATACATGAGCCGCAATTTTGGCAGGATATTGTCTTAAGGTACGAGCCTGAATATAAAATCCGGGGTATTTAAACAACTGCTCCTGCAGAACGGCATAAGTTTGTGAAGAAAGCTGCTTAATAACCGGTGATGGCTTGTACCTTGAATAACTCTTTGCCTTAATAATTTCGTTGACGAGCTCCTTTTTATCTACTCCCACAATACTGCAAAACCCAAGAGTGTCGAAAGGTTTCACCTCTCTGGGGATGATCAGTACGTCATAAGCTGCCTGATTGAACACAAGCAGTTTCCCGTTTCTGTCATAGATCACACCCCTTGCGGGATAATTGACTTCACGGCGAAGTACGTTATTGTCTGCGGAGATTTTATAGGAAGAGTCCACAACTTGTATATAAAACAAACGTAGCACGATGATCATGGCGGAGAGCGAGAATAAGCCTATAACCAGATATTTGCGTTTACTGTAGACGTCCACCTTTATTGTATTTATCGGTTATTTCCGGAAAATTAAGTACTGGCTCAGCAATATTAGGGCGATTGATAGTACTGAACTAAGAACGATACGTAACAATGTTAACAAAAAGCCTTCGAATGTAAAAGCTTCAATAAAAAACAGAAAAAAGTGATGAATGACCACCATAAAAATAGTATAGGTAACGAACCAATGGAATCCCATAGTTTTAACTCTTGGTGCAGCTACCGATTCAAGTGTTTCCCGGGATGTTATTAAATTGAGAATCACTGGTCTTAAAAATCCAATGATTAGGCAAGCAGAGGCATGAACCCCTGGTGTATTGGTGAAGACGTCGATTGTTAAGCCCAATGCCAGAGAGAGAAACAGGAGGAGTGAGCGAGGCGTATCGAAAGGCAGTAATACGATAAATAGGATATAGATAAAAGGGGCAATTACCCTGGCAATCAAAATATTGTTGCAAAAGAGTACCTGTAGTAAAACGGACACTACAAAAACGAGCAAATATTTTACTGCACTAATTCCCATACTTATTCAACGATTCCAGATGTTTGATTTCATTCAACTGCTTATTTTCTATCAAACCAACAATAACCAGGTTCTTGAAATCAGCAGCAAGCATTACTTCGATTTTGTAAAAGTTGCTTCCGGATCCGATTGAAAAGTCAGAGATAGTCCCTATAATTATTCCCTCCGGAAAGCTTGATGAATATCCTGTTGTAACCACTGTATCCCCATTTTGGACGGGCACATGGTAAGGCATTTCGTTCAATTGAACTCTTCTGTAATCTTTGCCGTCCCATGAAAGTGATCCAAAGTAGTCGTTTCTTTTTATTTTAGCACTGATTTTCCATTTGCTGTTCAGTAATGAAATCACCGTACTGAAATTTTCTGAAACATTGGTAACCAAGCCAACAACCTGACCGTTGGAAATAACACCCATATCGGGTTTGATTCCGTCATGCCGACCTTTATTAATGGTAATAAAATTATGCTGCTGATTAACTGAATTATTGATCACACGGGCAGTTGTAAAACGATAGACTGCTTTTTGTGATGAATCCCGTGCTATTCTGGGCAGGTAAATGGAATCGGAGGAGTGATAGGTTCCGTGATTTGATTTTAACAGCATTTCCTGCAAAGCAGATCGCAAAACTGCGTTCTCCTCTGCCATTTTAATGTTTACCTGCTTAAACTCAAAAATCTGAGCAAATGAAGAAAATTTTTCAAACAAAGTACCACTCAGAAAATTGCCGGAATCAAAAAACGCAGCTCGCTGATAGTTATTAAAGGTCACTACCATTGATAATGAGAGTGTTTCCAAAAGAACAAACAGAAATACAACGTGATACCGGTAGATGAGCTTGAATAAGTTCTTCATAGGCAAATTTGGAAATGATTTTGTCCTTCCTGTTTGCTATTTTAACGCAGTAAAAATGCGAATTTATCTACGTTTTTAAGTGCTACACCAGTACCTCTTGCTACTGCCCGTAATGGATCATCAGCTATATGGAACGGAATATTAATTTTATCAAACAGCCGCTTATCCAAGCCTCGCAGCAATGCACCACCACCGGCAAGCCAGATTCCTCTGGTTACAATATCGGCATAAAGCTCCGGAGGGGTTTGTTCAAGCGCGCTTATAATTGCAGTTTCTATCTTTGAAATTGATTTGTCCAGACTATGTGCAATCTCCTGATAAGATACCGGAACCTCAATAGGAAGCGCAGTCATTTGATTTGGACCGCGAACGATATAATCTGCTGGTGGATCATCAAGCTCTGAAAGGGCAGACCCAACATTGATTTTGATATCTTCAGCTGTCCGTTCACCAATCTTTATAGACGAGTCCAGCTCCGCATGAAGCTGATTTCTGTTGTTCTCAAAACACTTGTATCCGAGATCCAACGGATACTCAGGGCTTACGGCTAATCCATTGATGCCGATTTTAGCGGTTACTTGGGCTATTATTCCATCGAGAATATCTCGTGATTTGTCACCCAGCACTTTCACATCGAAGCTGACGCCAAAATCATCATAGTAGCCGTCAAAGTTCACATTCTGACCACCCAGCCCACCCGCGAGAGTTTCCGCCGCCGGAACTGTTTTCGAGAGGTTTATGGGAATGGATAGCCAATCTTGGTCCGAGTTTAGAAAATCTATGGCTACCATTTCGGCATAGACCCCGTCCCATTTCCCAGTGCTGGCCATCTCGTTTAGCCTATCCAACAGCGGCTTCCGATTCGCATCGGACTCAGGATACCGCGCCGCGATCCGTTTGCACCGATTCAGGAACACCGAGCGGAAAGACGCATATTCTGTCCGGTTGAGTGCCCCAATAATATTGTTGGTTACACCGCCTGTGGTGTCGAATCGAGCTGATCCTGAACCAAAATATTGGTCTAGGATGGATTTGTAGTTTTCAAGGTCGTTCATAGGTATGTTTCAATGCTGTTCGGTTGAGCAAGCTCAACAACCCCTGACAGCAGGCGCAGCTGCAGCTGGCGTGGTTGGCGGATTTGGTAATTCATGGCAACGCCCT
>Ga0118677_10016423_pt1 | contig 10136 bp, 5 predicted proteins | sample AliMusrvi5mmetaG_FD_86154 | JGI IMG/M metagenome (GOLD analysis project Ga0118677, IMG submission 86154)
ATTCCAATGCAGCATTAACGCGATCCCATGAGCGGGTTGCACGTGCTTGTTTATGAGAAAGGATTAATTGTCCTTTTTTATCTTCCTGACTTTCAATATAAACTTCAACTTTGTCGCCTACAGCCAAATCAGGATTGTAGCGGAATTCGCTCATTGGTACAACGCCGTCTGATTTGTAGCCTACATTTACAACAACTTCACGTTTGTTGATCAAAATAACCGTTCCTTCAACAACTTCTTTGTCTTTGATAGCGTTCAACGTGTTGTCATAGATTTTTTCTAAATCAACCTTAGCAGCTTCTGTCAAAGTGATTCCTTTTTCGTAAGCATCCCAGTCAAAGTCACCTACTGGTACTGGTTTTGCTGCTTTCACTTTTGCACTTGGCGCTTCTTCAATAACTTCTGCAACTTGTGCTACTTCAGCTACTGTCTCTTCAATTGCTGTTTCTATTGCGGCTGGAATTACTTCTTCCGCAATGTTTTGATTTTCTTCCATTTCTGAAATTTTTTTTAATTACTAATAAATTAGTAGGTTAGACATTATGATACCTTTACAAAATAGGGCGCAAAGGTACGAAAACAGATTGAAATGGCAATATAAATTCCATTAAAATAATGAGCTTAAATACAATAAAGTGTTAGAAAAAAATATTATTACGTGGCTTTAGTGTTGTTATAGAGTAGTACTTTGAAATGTGCAGGGAGCTGTTGTTAATGTAATTTGCTGACAACGGATTTTTAAATATAAAGTTCCAATCATTTTACTCTATTTAAAGAAGATTGTACCAATTGTTGATAAAACATTCCAATATTGATTATTAACCGTACAAGTTGGTAGTATATTTTATATTTATTTATGTTAAGTAATATAAAATGCTACATAAGAATATATTAAATACTACAATTAAAGTATTTTAACGATATTCTTTATTGAAATTTTGTTATGATAAATATAATGACTTCGTTTTTTTGGAAATAATATCATTAACTCTGTGTCATTATATGAAATTAGGATGTACGTAGGCGTTAATCAAAGTTTATGTATTGAAAATCTATGAGACTTTGAATGAATTAATTCTCCCGAGTTAAATTATGGCATACGAGTTCAAAGTGACCAATAAAAAAAAATTATTTCAAATGAAATTATTATAAGTAATAAAATTATTGATATGATTTTTGAATGCAATTTTCAGATAAACAGACTTGGAATTGAAGTAAAACAGACATCCCGATTCATCGGGACACCTAATTATTTATCTTTGACTTGATAAACAACTCAAGTGACAAGTAGACTTCTAGTCGCTTCAAAAAACAAGCTCTAAAGCAACCGTTAGGAGTATGGCTTCACGTTTTTTTTTACTGCATAAGTGGTTTTTGTCATACCCCAGAAAATTAGGTCATATTTTATTCATTAATCATAAATTTATTAACCAATCAAGAAAAAGGAGGTAAAAAATGAAACACAAACTACTGAAATTAAATGTAGTGCTGTTACTTGGACTCTTTCTGGCTCCACTGAAAGGTCAAACCACTATGACTGTGAAAGAAACCAACAACACAAAAAGCGCTTACACACTTAATTTTATTCGTAAACTGACATTTCCTGTCGCGGGAAAAATGGCGGTGAGTAAATTCATCGGTGGTAACGATGCTTACGCCCTAACAAACGTACGTTATTTGAACTTTAAAGACCTTAGCAACATCGCCGATGCTGCTAAGGGGATTCTGTACTTGTACCCTAACCCTGCGGTGGATGTGCTCAACATTCAGCTATCTGCAACAGGAAGCCAAAACGTTTTCGTGGAGTTCCTTACTATCGATGGCAAGGTGCTTTACAAAGCGCAACTAACAGGCATAGGTATTTATGAGGTAAACGTGTCACAGTTTAGACAAGGCATTTATCTGTGCCGTGTAAACAACGGAACAAATATTGAAACAACCAAATTCTTTAAACAATAAGTTATTAAATTCAAACTTGGTTTGAAACCCCTCTCAAAAAAACTTAAAAAAATCCTATTTATTTTCCCTCTGGTGGAAAATACCCAAAGGGGTAGAGGGGTAGAGGGTGAGTTATAAACTTTAAACCTATATGAAAAAGATATTTATAGTAATAGGATCAATACTCCTTAGTGCAGGCTTATTGCAAGCTCAAACCGACACCATGTATATAATGAAAGCTGGTGTGGTAATAGAAAAATACAATGTGAAAACACAGTTGGACAGTGTAACTTTTTACCAACCTATGAAAGTTACAGAGAATAATTATCTGTATGATCATTTCACTAGCATTACTAAAATGATTGCAGCAGAAAGTAATGCTCCAATCCAAACTGCAGGTAATTTTGAATTTAGACTTACAGATACAGCAACCCCACGTACAATTGATTCATACGAATTACTTCAAGGTAAAAAAGGAAGTGGAAGAAAACCTGTGGTAACAACATCTGAGATATTCGGTGTAAATAGTGAGGGTCTCCAGACTGGGTACATTACTTTGTCAGATGTTGGCAAATCGGATATGTTATACTATATTGGAGTATATGACAATATAGGTATGATATACAAGTCAACTTATGGAGAGCCGCTAAGTATTATTTTTAACTTAAAGCTAGTATGCCCAAATCTTTTTCAAATAGGTATTTGTAAAGAATTACCGAACGGTGAATTATTAATTAGTGCGGTACTTAAGGATTATGTTGAAAGTGTAGGTAGAGATGTTTTCACATCCGTATTGTTATATACGACAAAAGGACAAAAGGTAATAAATGCCTGCCATAATAAATTTGATGAAATGTTTACTTTATCAAAATATAATGCTGATAATGGTTTTCAAGTTTATGGAACGGTAAAAAATGGATGGTCATACAGTGCTTATAACAATTATGTTTTTGTTTCTGAATACGGTGAAGCATCTAATCCACGTAACGAAGAACCAAAAGATATATTTGGATATGCCAGTGTAGGTTATATGAGAGTTGGATCTGCCTTTTTATCAACAGATTGGGGCGTTACATTTAACGAAGTGTTCAATTATTTTGATAAAGATGAAAACGGCTATTATATTCATCTGACCGATGATTTGAACTACCTTATTAACACAAGTTCCAGCGTTACTTACAGATCAAACCATATTCACGGCTGTTTTATTGACCAATATATGAAAGCAATTGTGCCAAAACCGTCATACATAGACTCTACAATTAATAACGATGTGTACAGCCAATACAATATTACAGTTCCCCGATTAGTGGTTCTGACGGGAGATGGAGATACTGAACATGGAATGTTTTTCAGCGATGATTTGGGAGTTACCTGGAATAATATAGGAACATCTTTCAAATTTCAATGTGTAAGCGGAATGGCAACCCCAAAAGGTTATCTTCTCACGAGCGACAATGTCTATCCATCAACAAACGGCGTTCAACTTGTTCACCGAGCAAAAGAAGCTGCAAATATGGATTTTGACAATGTCTTCACAGCCATGCGTCAAGCCGATTATCTAAATCCTCTTGTGAATCCAGCAGGTACGTTAGGTACTGGCAGGGTTTATTATGTTGGTGGAAACATCACTCGGCGCGATGATGATAGTCCGATTATCACAGTTTTCCAACCAGAACGTATTGCGTATTATAACACGGAAAAATTACGTGGTTGCGTGGCGATAAGTTATGACGAAGGCATCAGTTGGGAGCGGATTTACGAGGATGATATTCATTTGAAGTGCATACAGTATGCAACAGTCTATCAACTTGCGAATGGCACTATCTTACTATCGCCAGTGGCTAACTATTTGAATACTCCAACGACTTCTAACCCGAATGCTTTAGGTGGAAAAATAATAGAAATAAAAATATAAAAGAACATATAGTAAAGAGGTCATTGTTGGCACATAAAAGAACATATATAGTCTTGTGGTCTCACGTCCTCTCGGATAAGCTTATTATGAGCATATTCGTTCATGGCTTTCACACAGATTTGTAAGTTCTGTGCGCCGTAGTTTGTACCACCCAATGTTTGAGTGTTATGCTATGTCAATGCTAAAATTGTCCCAATATATCGGGAAATAAAAAGTTTACCGTTTGTAAGGCAAGTACTACCTGTTTTTAATTTTATTTGTAAATATTATTCTTTTTATTAATAGAAAAGACACAACTGTGATCTGCTTCTGAATAACAGGCACGTGGTACATGCTGATTTATCGGCACAGTTTTCTTATAGCTGAAACTAAGTGAATTGATAATTAACATAGCTAAAGATGCTTGGTTTAACTGTCACGCCAACTTACAAATAAAACGGGAATATATTCATTTTTTCATTTAAAAACTGTTAACGAGTTTTGTCTGGTTTTCTACTATTAATTGACTGAGTCTATTTTAATTTGAATTGTTTTATACAATATTCACAACTAAAATTTACCTTGTTTTTGAGCTTTTTGTGTTGAAAATTTGTTGCTGTCCAAAAATAATTAGAATTTAAATTTTAACTAATTGATATATAATGAGTTGAAAAAAGGTATGTCCAAAAATATTTTAGCTTAAAACTTGCATGATGATATTCTATGAGTTAATTTAGCCGATCAATAAATACAGTATTAAGTAATCAGATTTATTAAGTAACTATTCGAATTCGGTTAACATATTTGACATTTAAGTCATTATAGACTGGGATTGTCAACTTCCACTACATATCAACTCTACCGGCTAGCCATTCATGACTTAGCCATGATAGTTGGAGCAAAAAAACTTAAACCTCAATATAAACTAATGTTTGAGACGTATTACTAAGGTATTAATTAAATAAAAAATATTAAGAGATATGGAATAGTAGAACACAATGAAAAAAAATTAATATTTTATATTTATTTCTAAACACAATTATTTATTATAGAACAATTTAATTTACAACAAAATGAATAAAGTATTTTTATTACTTTCCTTTTCGGTATTGTTATTTTCTTCTTGCGATTCCGTAAGTACTGATAAATGTAAAAAATCAGTTGAAAAATCATTTCCAAAAGCTATTCAAATCATCCAACCTTCTGGGGAAAAGTTTACTTGGATAGTGATTGATAAGGATAGTTCTATCTATTACGTAGAAACAATGGCTGAATTTTCAACTGAAGTTACAAAAAGAGAATTAATCATTAAATAGGTTTCAAAATGAACGAACGTTTCTTATATGGTCGCTTGTATTTAACAACCGTGGCTATGGCATTTTGACGGTCATCGTTGTATGGGATATTCTATTTGCGGGTGATTAGCTATCTAACTACTATAAAAGTTAATTCGGATGATTAACCTTTAAAATCGTACTATTTCGATTATTTGTTATAGACGTGTATTAGATTGTATAACTTTGTTCGATGTAATTTTTACCAACCGATATTTAGATAGCGTCCCACTATGTCAAAGACAAACTTGTTCTGTTATATCGGGAAATAAAAGATTATAATTTATACGGCATATTCCACCTGCATTTAATATTATTTACAAATATAATTCTATTAACAATCGAATTGAAAATCAGCGTTGCTAAAGACGCTTGGACAAACAACCACGTCAACCTAAACCTAAGCAGAGGCAATTTGAACTCTCGAAGATGGTTGTGAAGTATATCTACCCACCTCAAACGTTTTAGAATAAAACAAAAAGCTGCCTTTTTGAGACAGCTTTTTTACTTTGTTGTTTATTTTACTTTCGCTTATTGAACCTGATGTGTGAAAATTTTATTTGAGTTTCGGTAACCGGGCAAATCTTTATACCAATCTGGGTAGAGATTTCCACTGCTCAGAACCCAATCCACAAAGTGAGTATAGGCCTCATTAATTGGAGCTTTTTCAATAGGGTAATTAAAATTATCATAAAAGTTTAAAGCCCACGGCAAATTTTTGCTTGTTTTATAATAGCGGTTTTGAGCCGCTATGCTATTATCGTCTTTTGTTCCAAAATAATTTAAATTAGCAAGGCTTGTAGGAATATAATCCGGCAAATGAACTTCTTTTCCTCTTTCTTTATTAATAATGATGAAAGGATTGAAATGAGCAATATCAAGTTGTTCTTCAGAGTATGTGTTTGCAGGATATGTTATATGAATTGATATTGTATCCGGTGCAACATATGGTAGTCCTATGGTGGTGTTAACCCCTATTCCAACACCCGGATATTTAAGAGCAGAAAACACATTGTCAATTACAATAATCGTAGGTTTTTCCTGATTGGCTTCAGTGCCGTTACTATTTAAAGTGATGTAATTCGACTTTATTTTATAACCTGTAACTTTCAAATCTGATAAACCAATACTAGTATTAGGTAACTGAAAACCAAATCCATTGCTATATCTTGCGCCACTGGCTTTCAAAACGAAAGTGGCATAAGTTTCAACTAGTTTATTATTTGCATTCAAAACATTTTTAAAACGATAATCAACAACAACATCATTCAAATCATAATCTCCTTTCTCTGGCCATGAATCTTCAAACGCTAAAGAGCCCAATCCATTTGATGGGAAATAATTATTAAATGCTCTGGTAGAATCTTTTGGATAATCGTCATTCTGATCAACAATACCATCTCCATCGAGATCGTTTATAATAGTATAGAAGGCACTTGCAGGATCGCTATCAGTCAAGCCGGTTTTGTATGCAATAGCTTTTAAAGTTGATGTTGAGTTAACATTAACAGGACTAGTGTAAATTGTACCGTTACTTTGGCTGGGTGTACTGCCGTCGGTTGTAAATTTGATGATTGCTCCATTAGTAGTACTTGATAAAGTTACAGATTGTGGAGTGTTGTATGTGCCAGCTGCAAGGCTTAAGACCGGAGCCACACATTTGATCGTATAGTTTCCTGAAACTACATTGCTGTTGAACATATTGGTTTTATAAGCAATCGCTTTTAAAACAATGTTTTGAGCAACACTTACAGCAGTAGAATATAAAGTTCCGTTAACATCACTCGGAATACTTCCGTCAGTAGTATATCTGATACTTGCACCGGGAGTTGAAGTGTTGATAGTAACAGATTGTGCCGAAGAATATGTTCCCGCAGCCGGGTTGAAAACAGGGTCAGTTACCGGAAGCATTTGTATGGTGTAAACTCCTGAGGAAACTTCGCTATCAGTCAAGCCGGTTTTGTATGCAATAGCTTTTAAAGTAGATGTTGAGCCAACATTAACAGGACTAGTGTAAATTGTACCGTTACTTTGGCTGGGTGTACTGCCGTCTGTTGTATATTTTATGGTGACTCCAGTGGTTGTACTTGATAAAGTTACAGATTGTGGAGTGTTGTATGTGCCAGCTGCAAGGCTTAAGACCGGAGCCACACATTTGATCGTATAGTTTCCTGAAACTACATTGCTGTTGAGCATATTGGTCTTATAAGCAATCGCTTTTAAAACAATGTTTTGAGCAACACTTACAGGAGTAGAATATAAAGTTCCGTTAACATCACTCGGAATACTTCCGTCAGTGGTATATCTGATGCTTGCACCTGGAGTTGAAGTGTTGATAGTAACAGATTGTGCCGAAGTATATGTTCCCGCAGCCGGGCTGAACGTCGCGTCAGCAACTTGAAGCATTTGTATGGTGTAAACTCCTGAGGAAACTTCGCTATCAGTCAAGCCGGTTTTGTATGCAATAGCTTTTAAAGTTGATGTTGAGCCAACATTAACAGGACTAGTGTAAATTGTACCGTTACTTTGGCTGGGTGTACTGCCGTCAGTTGTATATTTTATGGTGACTCCAGTGGTTGTACTTGATAAAGTTACAGATTGTGGAGCGTTGTATGTGCCAGCTGCAAGGCTTAAGATCGGAGCCACACATTTAGGAACCGAAGTTATTGTAGATGTATTATTTGAAGATATAGGGTCAATTTCAGTTCCAGTAATAGTTATAGTATTTGCATATGAACCGGTTGAATTGACTTTTGCAACTATGATTAATGTTTTTGAATCATTATTGTTTAAATTTCCTATTGTCCAGGTTGGGGCACTCCAGGTACCTGTTGAAGGTGTTGCGCTTACCAAAGTATATCCAGACGGAAGTACATCTGTAGCAGCAACAGATGATGTATTATTAGGACCGTTATTTTTAACAGTGATTGTAAACGTTACATTGTCACCTGCTAACGGTGCTGAATTATTAACTGTGGTTGTTACAGAAAGGTCGGAATGCAATCGAGTGTTGATTGTAAAATTATCATTATCACTCATATTCCCTGAATAGTTTGTACCGCCACTACCGGAACCGCCACCAACACAATTAGCAATTAAAGGATAGGGTGTTCCGGCTTTTATGTTATTTGCCGCAACAGGATAAACGGCATTTGCCGCAGAAATACTTGAATATGTAAATTGCGGTTGATAACAAGCCATACCATAATTCCAGTTTTTAGAAACTAAATTTTTATTACTAGACCAAGTTCCGGTCATTAAAGTTTTTTTACCACCAGCCCCAGCATTAAATCCGGTACTCGAATTAATTATTCCTCCAGAAATAAATAAATCACTATTGGAATAATTAAGGGGAACTCTCGTGATCCACATCGTGCCATTATAAGTGGTTACCGGAGACGATACGGTATTATCAGCTATTACCTGACCATCAGGAATAGACACCTTGGCTAAGATCGGGCTTGTAATACTGGCAGTAAAAGTTCCTCCTGAAAATAAAACATAATCCCCATTCGTTGTGAAATCACTGCTGCTTAATTGAAAATGCACATTAACCCATAAAGATGTAGCAGTCCCCAAGTTTACTGAACTGTTGAAATTATTAGCTTCTTTATGTTCGGATATTATATATTCTGACTTTACAGTAGATATAAATAGGAAACTGAAAGCAAATAAAATCATTGCAATCCGAAGTTCCTTTGATGCCTTTAGCAAATTGAATATTGCATTAGCAATAATAGCTATGGTGTTATTTGTTTTCATAATATATTTCTTTTCGTATTAAATGAATAGTTTAAAGATCGTTGTGTTAGCGGGCACTCAATATCGTGTTCATTATTTATTAAATGAACTGATTTTACATAAGAAGGCAAGGTGAGATTAATTTTGTAAGGAGTATTAGCTTTCATAAAGCCTTTATGATATATGACTCCATTTGCAGATGTGATTTTTAAAACAGCATTGCAGGTATCGTTAATTGTAAATTGATAATCCTGTGTTGTTTTCCAGTTGAATGTTGAGGTTGCGACCAGATCATTTATAGTTTTTACACCTGTTGATGGTGATAGCTCGTCCAGTGTATTGTTGAGACAACTTGAGAACGCTAATGCTACTATCAGAAGTAAAGCAAGATTAAATTTTTTAATAGTTTTCATAAGACATATTTTTTTTTACTAATTAAGTTCATAAATATTTTTTGCTCCATTTGAAGTAGTTTCTATATATTTTATCTTGATATCTTATAAAAGTTAAAACCCTAATAATTGGAGCGAATTGAAATGTTTTTTTGTTTTTTTATCTTTAGATAGTTTGTCGTAATTAATTCAATTTATTCATTTACATATATTTTCTATCGAAATTAAATTTATTACAAATATGTAATAAAAAATATGTAATAAAAAATATAATATCATGGCTATACTTAATCAATCTTTATACCAAAACAATAAACTATTAGTAATCAATAAGATTTGTCAGAACTATATCTTTTTCGATCTTCAAAAACGAAGAGTTGTCTTCAAAAACAAAGTATTGATGAAGAATTAGGAGTTAAATTACTACTTATATCGCAATACTGTAATATTTAAGTGGACAAAATACTGTAGTATTTACTGCGGCATAATTAGAATGTATAGCAAAGTCAGGAAAAACTAGCTATGAAGTTTCCTTTTTCACGAACTCTATCAAATTCGGGAAAAACTGATGAAACAACTTCTCTAATTCTGTATGATTATCAACCAGAAATTCGATGGTTTTTTCCGGTTTAATGGCTGAAACTTTGTGGTTGGCCATAATTATTAGTGAGTTTTTTAATCCATACAACGTCGAATATCTCTCAAGACGATTGGTGGAGATAAAATGGAAAATAAATCCTTTAACTCTGTCCGGTAAATGCCTGTAGTTTATGAGTGTGTGAAAATAAAAGCGGAATGCAAATGTTCTTAACGATTTTTGAGAAGTGTAATTAT
>Ga0118677_10016426_pt1 | contig 10133 bp, 11 predicted proteins | sample AliMusrvi5mmetaG_FD_86154 | JGI IMG/M metagenome (GOLD analysis project Ga0118677, IMG submission 86154)
TATTATTCTGTCTTCCTTTTCCAATCCGATGATGGTGATATCATAAAACTTCACTTTATCATTCGTTTTGGTTTTTTTTATTTCATTAATTATTTCCGGTGTAAACCTGTTTCCTTTGATTTTTTCATTTTTATAAATAACACTATCGTTTCTTACAATTTCAAATGAATAAGTTTTTACCGCAAAATATAATTCAAAATCAAAATTCATCAGTATAGGAATGATTGCAACCTGGGAGAGCAGCAAAGTTTTACTGATTGGTCCTCTTGTTTGACCTGCAATCATTGCAACAGGATCGGGAATTCTTTTCATTCGAAACCACTCAGTTCCCAACCATTTTGATTTGCCACTATCAACAACACCAACCTGTATTTTCACTACACCTACGCACAGACTGTCTGCTTGAAATGTGTAATGACAACTATCATGATCACGAATCAACTTTCCGCAATTAATTTTTGTAATTATTTTACTGCAAGAATAATTTTCAACTGCGATTGTCAAAGGGTTGTCAATGCCTTTATACAGCACATTCATTTTGTCATTTGACACTGCTACCACTTGCTGAAAGGAGCGCATGTTCAGAAACAGTATTAAAATAATTGTGAGTGAAAATTTCATAGTTCTTTCCTTGTGATTATTTTATTGTAAAATTTATTTCATTTAAAATTCTGACGATATTATCAGGCCCCACTCCGTTAATATTGAAAAAAATTACCTTGTCATCTGTTGAGGTTTTTAGAACTTCATACCTTATATCATCTGTAAGTCTTCCCCCGGAAATGTTGGTTTTTTCATAGATCACACTATCCTTTCGCAGGATTTGAAAGGAGTAACTTTTGATCGTAAAATAAAGATCGAAATCGAAATCAAGCATAATAGGAACAATACCTTGTGCCGCAGCCAGAATTTTTTTATCAATAAAACCTCCATTTGTATTAGCAATGAAGGCAACGGGATCAGGAATGTTTTTCAATCTGAAGCGGGAAGTTCCCATGCATTTTGTTTTTCCGCTATCCAGAATATCCACTTCAATAGTTACTCCACCTTTGCCTTTACACAGGCTGTCTGTCATGAATGTATAATGACAACTATCACCATAGCGTGTCAACTTTCCGATATTGGTTTTTGCAATTATTTTACTGCAGGGATAATCTCCAACAACTATTGTCAAAGGATTATCCATTCCAATATACAGGACGTTCATTTTATCGTTCGACACTGCTACCACTTGCTGGTAGGAGCGCATGTTCAGGAATAGGATTAATATAATTGTGAATGGGATTTTCATGATTTAAAAATTAATTTTCACTCTATTATTAGTAAGTATGGAATTACAATTTTCACATTGACGGCTTTCCCGGTGCATTTTCCGGGTTTCCATTTTGGCATTAATTTCATTATCCTTATCAACTCATCATCATAATAACTTGCAAGACTTCTTAGTATTTTAAAGTTTGTCATGTTGCCTGTTGAGTCAATAATACATTCAATGTACATTCTCCCATAAGCATCTATATCCTGATGCATTTTAATATTGTCGTTGATAAATTTCAAAATTTCTTTATCACCGCCCGGATATTGCGGCATGCTGTCAACAAGGCGATAATACTCCATTTTTGTAACAGAATCAATCAATGGTTTGCATTTAGCAGAATCGTTGATAATGCTTGATGCCTGGCAAGGCAATGCGAAAATCAATGCGAATAATAATATTGATTTTTGCAGAGCTTTCATTTTATTCCTGTTCTAATAATAAAATTCATCCCGGGCATCATCGAGTGTGTTTTCATTGTTATTATCACTGTAGTTTGGGTTGTATTCTCCTACAACAAGACGAATGATACTATACTTAAACCTATACGAGCCATAAGGTAGTGTTATGGAAAATTTATCAAATTCCTTATTTAATTTAAGCAGGGCATTTATTCTTACTATGAAACTTTCAATTTGCCTGGCTTCAGCCAAAGTACTATCCTGTGCATCGGGCGACCAATATGCTTTATACAAATAGCTGTTTTTGGTTGAAATTTCAAAATCGTATGTCATGCCATCGCATCCCCATTTCCAATCTTTGATTTTTCCCTCAGAGGGAATATCCAAAACAAGGCAATCTACAATAGATTTATATGCTTCATGAGCAATGGATGTGTCGAGTTTTATTTGATTTGAAAATACTTTATTGGGTATTGGTTTTTTCTTCTTCAAATTATCGGGGTTGTATTTTATGGCAAAATTTGTAACCAATCCATGAAAAGTCTTGTAGTCATTTGTCCAAATGTCGAGAACTTGCCTGTCTTGCCAATACCGGAAATGAAAAGTATCACCAGAGTTAATCAGATTATCTAATTTCAATTGATCACTAAATTTACACCATTCTTTGCGCCATTGCGCTGTGTCACCTTTATAATACGCGCTTATATCAATGGTTTTTTTGTTTTGGCAAAAACTTTCAAGTGAAAAAAAGATCAAGAGTATTATGGGTAGTTTATACTTCATTTAATTATTCATTTAAATCTTCCACAAAATTAAACAATTCCAACGATTCATTAAAGATTTCATTTAATTTCAATGAATAATGAATTGCTTCTTTAAGGAAAAATATTTTCAGACTTTGTCAAGCCCTTGCAATATGCCCCCGATTTTTCGGGAGTCGTATTTTTGTTTGTAGTTCAATGAAATAATGTCTTTGCTGAATTTGTTTTTAAACTTTTTATCTATTCAAATTGTTCAAAACTTTTTCATTTCTAAACAATATTATATTGCGATTTCAGTTAATCCAACAATTTCAATGATGAGTTTTCTGATTGAATTTATCTATTTTTGTAAAAATAATTGTTGTCATCAAATCTTAAATCAAAAATCTTAAATCAAAAATCCTCAAGGAATGAAATCAGTTTTACTCATCTTAACCCTCATCCTGATGACAAATTTTTCATGCAAAACAGGTTCGAAAAATAACGGCGATGCAAAGAACACATACACTATAAAAGTTGGCGAAGTGCAGGTGCTCACATTTAAAACCGGCCCCAGCACCGGCTATTCGTGGCAATGCCTGAATGAAAAAAACGACTATGTTGAACTGATCAAAAAAGAATCAACACCCACATCTAAGCTTATTGGTGCACCGGCTATTCAAAACTGGAGCTTCAAAGGAATAAAAACCGGCACGGTCACACTCAACTTTGTGTACAAACGCCCCTGGCTAACAGTAAATGCCGACTCAATAAACTATACTATAAAAGTGAAATAACCATCTTAAACAAATTCCAAAATCCAAAATCCAAAATCCAAAATCCAAAACTTAAAAAATAAACCAAATCAAACCACAAACTATGAAAAAACAAATTCTTTTAGCCATGCTCTGCATCTTCGCCATGCACACGAGCTTTTCGCAGGACAATTCAGAAATTAAACCTCTGAAGAATATCTTTAAATTCAGTGTGACCAACTTTTTCGACCACACTTTTCAGGCAAGTTATGAACGTCAGACATGCGACAATGCCGCACTGATGTTTAGTGGTGGTTTGCTATACCAGCACAACTCCAGCGACGAAATGTCGGGCTTTAAATTCGAAGCGCAATACAAGTATTTTGTCTTTACCAAGGAAAAAGAAACCTCTGGAATGAAGATCTATTTTGCTCCTTATCTTTTCTACAGATATACTGACAAGACTGATGGATACTATATGTACGACCCGGGCTATGGTTATACCTCAACGAAATATATTTTCAATTCCTTTTCAGGAGGCGTTTATTTCGGAATGGGTTTCACCATTGCCAGAAAGATCAGTATTGACGGCTATATTGGCGGCGGTATCAAACGCACATTTGGCGGCGGCCTGAAGGACAATGTGAATTATTACAGCTCCGGCATTACCGATCCGGGTTATAATGGCATCACTCCAAAAGGTGGAATAGACGTGGGATTCAAATTCTGAAATAGTCAATGGTCAATGGTCAATAGTCAATAGTCAATGGTCAATGGTCATTGGTCAATTCAAAATAAACCCTGTTGAATAAGCAGGCATTGGCTAATGACTAATGACTAATGACTAATGACTGATGACTAATGACTATTGACAGACATTAATTAAGTTTACCAATAAAAATTACACTTGATGAAACGAATTTATTTTATCCCTGCATTGCTTGTGCTTTCAGCTTTGATCGTCTTTACAGGGTGCAAGAAAAAAGATACAACTGATGCCGGTTCGGCGTTTACAATAGGACAAAGTTATCAGGGAGGTGTGGTTGCCTATGTTCTCAAATCAGGCGACCCCGGATATGATCAATCAGTGGCTCATGGTTTGATTGCTGCAACAAATGATGTTGGTACAAGCACACAATGGTACAATGGGAATTATGTTGCTACCAGCACTTCTACAGCGTTGGGTACCGGCAATGCCAATACGAATGCTATTGTCAGTACTCAGGCGGCGGGCAACTATGCTGCCAAAATATGCGCTGATTATTCAATCAACGGTTACAGCGATTGGTATTTGCCCAGCAAGGATGAGTTGAACAAATTATACCTGAGCAAAGATCTTATCGGGGGTTTTATGGCTATGGCTTACTGGAGTTCTTCGCAATCTGATAATAACAAAGCATGGAAACAGTTTTTTAGTAATGGAAATCAATTTGCAGACTCAAAAGCCACCACTCTTTATGTGCGTTGCATACGGTCTTTTTAAGCAACATCAGAAGCATCAAATTCAAGCCCACTGGTTCGAAGCGAATAGTTTGTTGCAATTGAAAGATGATCATAATGAAACATTTTTTTTGGCTCGACTAAAAAATATTTTTTGATTTCCTTCAATTGTAATTAGAATTTATAACTTTGTTCGCACTTGAATTAACCAAATTTGGAACAACCAAAAACTAACAATAATGAAAAATACAGCATTTTTAAAATTTCACGAAGCGCTGGGCGCTAAGATCATTCCTTTTGCAGGATTCAACATGCCGGTTCAATACGAAGGTATCATGGCCGAGCACGAAGCAGTAAGAAAATCAGTAGGTGTGTTTGATGTTTCGCACATGGGCGAATTCTGGGTGAAAGGTCCAAAAGCCCTCGATTTTGTGCAGTGGGTAACTTCAAATGATGCTTCAAAACTTGTTGACGGAAAAGTTCAGTATTCCTGTTTCCCCAATGAACAGGGCGGCATCGTTGATGATTTGCTGGTGTATCGTGTGGATGCAGAAACTTACCTGCTTGTGGTCAATGCAGCAAACGTTGATAAAGACTGGGCATGGTGCAACAAACAAAATAAAATGGGTGCAACTCTGTACAATGCGTCGGATGAAATTTCACAACTTGCCATCCAGGGACCAAATGCACTGAAAGCAATGCAACAACTCACTCCAACCAAAGTGACCGACATGGAATATTACACTTTTAAAAAGCTTGATTTTGCAGGCGTGAAAGATGTGATTTTTGCAACAACAGGCTACACCGGTTCGGGTGGATGCGAAGTGTATATGGCAAATGAAGATGCTGAAACAATCTGGAATGCTGTGATGGAAGCAGGAAAAGAATATGGTATAAAACCTATTGGCCTTGCTGCCCGCGACACTCTGAGACTTGAGATGGGATACTGCCTTTATGGAAATGATATCAACGATACCACTTCGCCTATTGAAGCAGGACTTGGCTGGATCACAAAATTTACCGATACCAAAGACTTCGTAAACAAACCATATATCCTCAAACATAAAAAGGAAGGAACTGAAAAAAGGCTCGTGGGATTTGAACTTATTGATAAAGGAATTGCACGCCACGACTATGAAATTGTTGATGCAAGCGGCAATAATATTGGAAAAGTAACTTCAGGTTCTATGGCGCCATCATTGGGTATTCCAATAGGTATGGGATATGTAAAAACCCAGTACGCCAAAGAAGGAAGCGAGATTTATGTGAAGGTTCGCGACAAAGCTTTAAAAGCAAAAGTGGTAAAATTCCCTTTCTACAAAGGTTAGAAAGCTGTTCAAAGTTTAAAGTTAAATGGTCAATGGCTCTCTGATTCCCATTGACCATTGACTAATGACTAATGACTTTTGACTATTGACCATTGACTAATGACAATTGACGCTTCATGAGAACTATTGAGACCTGTTTCGCGCCACCATTATTTCCGCATATTCTCACAAAAGAGAATTTCAGTGTGGTGATAGTTGATATTCTCAGAGCCACGACGGCAATGTGTACTGCTTTCGAAATGGGAGCTACAGAAATAATTCCTGTCGCTGAAATTGAAGAGACAATTAAATACAGGAACAATGGTTACCTGATTGCCGGCGAACGCGACGGGATCGTTATTGATGGCGCTGATTTCGGCAACTCACCCTTTAATTTTACAAGGGAAAAGGTGAATGGTAAAAAGATTGTCATCACAACAACCAACGGCACTCAGACGATAAAGGCAGCGCAGATTTCAGATACCGTTGTTCTCGGTGCGTTTTCGAATATTGCATACCTTACGGATTGGCTTGCAAAACGCGATCAGAATGTGGTGATCTTTTGCTCCGGGTGGAAAAACAAATTCAATCTCGAAGATTCACTGTTGGCAGGAAGTCTTGCACAGAGATTGCTTAAGATGGGTTTTGAAAGCGATTGCGATTCAACAAAAGGTGCCATAGATTTGTGGGACATCGCCAAAGTGGATGTGCTTGCTTATATCCAGAAAGCTTCTCACCGCAAGCGTTTGCAGAGACTGGGTTTGGATGATGTGTTGGAATATTGTTTTACTCTTGACACAACATCGGTAGTACCGCTTCTTAGAAATGATGCATTTATTGATGCGATGAAATAACATTGATTCATAAAATTAATTGCGCAAAAATGCCAATGAAGATTATACGTAAAATATTCCTTCTTCTTGGCATTTTTGCTTTCATTGCGTTGATTTTTCCTGACTCACTCTTTTCGTGGGGGTTTTACGGGCATAAGAAAATAAACCGTATGGCCGTTCTGATCCTGCCTCCTGAGATGATTGGATTTTATAAAAAGCATATTGAATATCTGACAGAGCATGCTACAGATCCTGATAAACGTGCATTTGCTGATGAACATGAAGCAGTGAGGCATTACATAGATGTTGATCATTATGGCAAACATCCTTTTGACAGCATCCCCAAAAAATGGAATGATGCGGTTGCAAAATATACTGAGGACACGTTGAATAAATATGGTATCAATCCCTGGTGGATTGAGAAAATGTACAACAGACTTATTGAAGCTTTCAAATCATTGAACGTTGACAGGATATTGAATGCGTCTGCAAACCTCGGTCATTATATCGGGGATGCCTGCGTGCCACTACACACAACACAGTTCTATAACGGAAAGACTTCTGCAATGAAAGGCATACATTCTTTCTGGGAATCAAGAATACCTGAATTGTTTGGTGAGGATTATAATTTTTTTGTAGGACAGGCAGTATTCATTGAAAAGCCCAATGAGCAAATATGGAAACTCACAAAGTCGGGCAATGATGCGATTGATACGATCTTCACAGTTCAAATGAAATTGCTCTCAGAATATCCTGCTGATAAGATTTACACTTATGAAAGCAGAGGGCCGTCAACAGTGAAAGTTTTCTCAAAGGAATATGCAAAACAATTCAGCGCTCTATTGAATAATATGGTTGAACGCCGGATGAAACTTGCAGTGAAAATGACAGCTGGTTTTTGGTACACTGCATGGGTGAATGCCGGTCAGCCTGATTTGATAAAGATTGAAAGCAAAGAGATTTCTGACAGCCTGAAAAAGAAAGATGAGGAAACAGAAAAAATGTGGAAGACGGGAAAGCCTAAGGGAAGAGATGATAATGATTGAAAAGATAGTAAAGAGATGATAGAAAATAGAAGATAGAAAATAGAGGGTGACAATAGTAAACAGTGAAGAAAATTTATACAGATTAACAAGTACTTTACGGACGACATTTTTAAAACAATTAAAAAAGAAACAATGACCTTATCAAAATATCCCTTGAAAAATGAAGGGAAAAAGAAAACAGAGAAAAATCAAACCGAAACAACCTTTAAATACCAGGCAGAGCAATTTGCCGATGTCCGTGTATTGCGTTATCAAATTCCCGGTTTCGAAACACTGTCTTTAAAACAAAAGACACTGCTATATTATCTTTATCAAGCTGCTCTTTCAGGCAGGGATATGATCTTTGATCAGAACTATAAACACAATCTCTGCATCCGCAAAACATTTGAGCAGATCATTGAACATTACAAGGGTGATACCAACTCGGATAATTATAAAAAGTTTCTTGATTTTGCAAAACGTGTATGGGTTTCGAATGGCATACACCACCATTATTCCATGGATAAATTCACGCCTGATTTCCCTGAGAACTTTTTAGCAGAGTTGATCAAAAAATCACCTGATGCAAAATTTCCTTTTGCAAAAAACGAAACAATTGCAGCCTTCACAAAGAAACTTACGACGATACTTTTTGACACTTCTCTTGATGTGAAAAGAGTTAACCTGAATTCTGAAGAAGATATGATCGTCACTTCAGCCAACAATTATTATTCGGGCGTTACACAAAAAGAAGCTGTCGCATTTTATAATAAGCTGAATAAAAAAGGAGAAAACACACCTCTGTCTTATGGCTTGAATTCAAAGCTTGTCAAGCGCAACGGGAAAATTTTTGAAGAAGTTTATAAAGTGGGTGGTCTCTATACAGAAGCAATTGAAGAGGTTGTTTCATGGCTGGAGAAAGCCATCACCGTTTCTGAATGTACAGCACAAAAGAAAGCGCTTCAAAAGTTGGTTGAATATTATAAAACCGGTGACCTGAAAACCTTTGATGATTATAGCATTCTTTGGTTGCAGGACACTGAATCAAGAGTGGATGTGGTAAATGGATTCATTGAGGTATATGGAGACCCGCTTGGTAAAAAAGGAGCTTTCCAGTCAATGGTTTCAATAAAAGATCTGGAAGCAACGAAAAGAGCAAAGACCATCAGTGACAATGCACAGTGGTTTGAAGATCATTCTGCGATTGATAAAGCTTACAAGAAAAAGAAAGTAAAGGGAGTCACTGCGAAGGTGATTGATGTGGTCATTGAATCAGGCGACAGCTCACCATCTACACCAATAGGCGTGAATCTGCCCAATGCTGAATGGATACGCAAGGATTATGGTTCAAAGTCAGTTTCTCTTGCTAACATTGTTTTGGCTTATGATGAATCAGGCAAAGACAGCGGGGCTATTGAGGAGTTTGCTTATTCAAAAGAAGAAATTGATCTCGCTAAGAAATACGGACCTCTTGCAGGAAACCTGCATACTGACCTGCATGAAATTATTGGTCATGGCTCAGGGCAGCTAAAACCGGGTGTTGCTGATCCAAGTGAAACTTTAAAGAATTATTCATCCACACTTGAAGAAGCCCGTGCCGACCTTGTTGCACTGTATTACATGATGGATAAAAAACTGATTGAACTTGGTGTAATGAATACGCTCGATGTTGGAAAATCGGAATACAACAGTTATATCCGCAATGGTTTGATGACACAATTATTCCGTTTGGAATTGGGCAAAGATCTTGAAGAATCACACATGCGCAACAGGCAACTGATTGCAAAGTGGGCTTATGAAAAAGGAAAAGCTGATCATGTTATTGAGTTTAAGAAAAAAGGAAAGAAGACCTTTGTAGTGATCAATGATTATGCAAAACTCAGAAAACTTTTTGGAGATTTGCTCAAAGAAATTCAACGTGTAAAATCAGAAGGAGATTACAAGGCAGGGAAAGCCCTTGTTGAAAATTACGGAGTGAAAGTTGACCATATTTTGCACAAAGAAATTAAAGAGCGTTTTGCAAAATTGAATATTGCACCTTATGCAGCATTCATAAATCCTGTTCTTGTTCCTGTATTTGTGAAAGGAAAGGTCACGGATGTAAAAGTTGAATATCCTGAAAATTTCCTTGAGCAAATGATGTTTTATGGAAAGAATTATTCCTTTTTGCCGGTGTATAGTTAAGAGTATTTGAAGTTACTAATTGCTTGAAGTTATTAAAAAAGTGATTAGCGGACTTTTGAGGAAAATAATTCGTAATTTTGTGAAAAAGTAATTTATGAGACAAAGAATTTACACGGATACTTCAGTATTTGGT
>Ga0118677_10016427_pt1 | contig 10132 bp, 9 predicted proteins | sample AliMusrvi5mmetaG_FD_86154 | JGI IMG/M metagenome (GOLD analysis project Ga0118677, IMG submission 86154)
TCCTCTACAAGCTGGTGGGAATGCTGCTGACGGCGATGCTGCTGAGTCTGGGCGCTCCTTTCTGGTACAACGCGCTGAAGAATCTGATCCGGCTGCGATCGCTGGTGGCGCAGAAGGACGACGATCAGCGTGCCGCGCGGCAGACCAATACGGGGACCGGGGACAATACGGTGACGGCGTCCGTCACCACGACTTCCGTCACTGCGACGCCTGCGCTGCTGGCGGGTGAGCGCGGCGACTTGTCGAGGGTGGGCTGACGGTCATGGCGACAACGAAAATCGCCTGCGCGCCGCAAAACTTCGTCGCCGGCCGGCCGGCGGGGATGCGGCCGCAAGCCATCGTGCTGCATCGTTCGGGAGCGACGCTGGACGGGTTTCGCGCGCGCTTCACGGACGGGAGTTCGGCCACGTCGGCACATTACGTAGTGGGTAAAGACGGCAGCCTGGTGCAGTACGTGGACGAGAGGGACACCGCGTTTCACGCGGGTCTGGTGGTGAATCCCCTTTGGAAGGGGCTGCTGCCGAATACCAATCCGAACTACTACACGATCGGGATCGAACTGGAAGGGTCGGCCACGGACGGTGTGCCGGAGGAGCAGGCCGAGGTCTGCGCGGCGCTGGTTGCCAGCGTGGCGGCACGTTATAACTTTCCGATCGACGAAGCCCATGTGGGGCTGCACAGCGAGATCCGGGCTTCAAAGGATTGTCCGGGCAGCACGCTGAACCGCGGGGAACTGCTGCAGCGCGCGCTGCTGGCAGCCAGTACAGCCACGCTGTTTCCGGCGCAGGGTCCGGTGGGGATTCTGGCGGGTACCAATGTCAGGGAGGGCTTGCCTTCGTCCGCGGCGCGCACGGTGACGGTGCTGACGGCCGGGGCGCAGGCGGATGTCACCGGCTTTACGTTGCAGGGCGAGGCCGTGCAGGGAAACAGCGCGTGGTACCAGACGGCCGAAGGGAATTTCTTCTGGGCGGGTAATACCGCCGCGCCGAACCCGGCTCCGGCGGCCGCGGAAACGGAACCCGAGCCGGCGCCCGAACCGCCCGTCCCGGCTGCGCCGGCGGCGGATCCGGTTCGGGCGGGGTCGCGAATCAGCATCGCGCAGATCGATCAGTTCTTCACGCAGCAGGCATGCCCGCCACTCGATCTGGCAACGGCGGAAAAGGCTGCGGTGGGTGTTGTGCAGGATCTGCTCACCGGCCACGGCTTTACAAAAATGCCCTCGATTTTGTCGCCTTCCTACGGGGCGTTCGGGGATGCGACCAGGGCAGCGCTGCTGGCCTTCCAAAACAGCTGCGGGCTGGATGCGGAAGCGGCGCTGAGCGCGGCGACGCTGACAAAGCTGACGGGCATTCCGGCCTCGGATCCGAGGGCGCACCAGGCGTACTTCTCGCTGGTGCTGTCATTACCGTTTACGGCGATGCACCGTGTGCTCGCTTTGACGGCGCAGATGGAGGGCGTGGGGAAATTCGCCGCTCTGAATCTGAATACGGATCGCGCCGGATTGTCGTTCGGTCTGATCCAGTGGGCGCAGCGGCCGGGGCGTTTGACGGATATCGTCAAGGCATTTTGCGAGGCCGACAGGGAGTTATTCGTCCAGATATTCGGCAAGGACGACGCGACTGCTGCCGAGGGTTTGCTGTCGCACCTGCGTAAGCCTTCCGGGGGAGTGGACGCGACTACCGGTGTCACGACGAACCCGCAGTTTAATTTGATTGCCGCGCCCTGGACCGACCGGTTCCGGCAGGCGGCGCTTTCGCCGGTATTCCAGAAAGTCCAGGTGGACACGGCGCGTGTGGCCTTCGAGAATTCATTGGCTCGGATGCGGCAGTACGATACGGCGGGGCTGGTGAAATCCGAGCGGGCCGTGGCGTTCCTGCTGGATGTGGCGAATCAGTTCGGGGACGGGCATGTGGAAAGGCCGGCCTCGCCGCCCGACAAGGGACTTGCGGGCCTATACAGGAAAGTGTTTCGAACGGGAATGGCGGAACCGGAACTGTTGCGCGGGATTGCGGACGCGACCGTGGCCGCGATGCCGGCGCAGTTCCAGGCAGGCGTGCGGGCGCGGCGGAATTTGTTTCTGACGACGCCGCTGCTTTCCGATACCGGCGAATTCGGAGCCGACAGCTAAAGACAGTTAAATTCAGGAACCGCGGACGAATTTCTTCACATTGGCGCCGTTGACTTCGCCGACGTAGATGGCGCCGGTGGAATCGACAGCCACGGCAGTGGCATTGTTGAGGCCTTCGATCTTTTCAATGATGCGGCCGTCTTTGACGTCCGCGATCAGCAGGCAGTTGTTGGCGGTTCCGTCGACGACATAAATGCGGTCATTTTTCACGAAAAGGCCCCAGGGCGTGCCGAAGTTCTTCCATTGGGTCAGGAATTTTCCGTTTTGATCGAAGATCTGGATGCGGTTGTTGGAGCGGTCGGCAACGTAGAGGCGGCCGCGGGAATCCATCGCGATGCTGTGGGGGACGTTGAACTGGCCGGGTTCGGCGCCCTTGCCTCCCCACCATTTCAGGAATTCGCCGTGCTTCGATAGCCGGACGACGCGGGTGTTGGCGCCTTCGCCATCGGCGACAAATATGTCGCCGTTTTTCGCGAACGCGAGGTCCGCCATGCCGTTGTAAGCGTCGTGTGAGGTGTTGTCGCCGGTGACGCCCTTTTTGCCGATGGTCAGGAGCAGTTTTCCTTCGGGGCTGAATTTGAAGGCCTGCATGTCGCCGCGGTCCGTGACCCAGACGTTGCCGGCACGGTCGACCCGGAGGAAATGGGTAGTTTTGAACATGCCCTTGCCCCAGCCGCGAAGGAATTTGCCGTTGCGGTCGAATGCCATGACGGGCATGGATTCATTGCGGTTCAGCACGTAGACGTTGTCATGAGCATCCACGTCGACGCCGGTCGCGGCGCCCCATACGGCCCCGGCGGGAAGGGTAGCCCAGTTTTCGACGACGTGCCAGGAGGGATCGGCGGCCGATGCAGGAACGCACAGGGCCAGGGTGGCCGCGAGAGAGAAGATCGTATTCGGCGGACGTGTCAAAGTTTTCGATACCCGCGTCAGCATATCAGACGTTTACATGGGTGCTATCATCATTCTTTCTGGTAGAGGTGCGGCAGCCAACAGCAGGCGCTCGCCATCCCGCGATTCACGGGAAGCGTTCTGCAAGGGGTCTTCCGCCGAAATCGGCACGGGCGGATCGGCCTGACCGGTTGGGGGCGTGGGTTAAATCTCCGCCACTGTCATGAGGAGCAATCGGGCTCTTCGTGGAGCGCTATCGGGACAGTGAAAATTTCCGCCCTCACTCTCCTGCCGCGCGCTCCATTTTGTTTCTTGTGACAGCCTCTGTCAAAACGGGCCTATTATGCACGTCTTTGAACTGACGCGAGAACTGATCGATATTCCCTCGGTGACACCGGAAGAACTGGAGGTCGGCAAGTATCTTTATGCTTACCTGGAGCGGCTCTGCAGGGATTACCACGGCTGCGTGGAGCGCACGGAGGTGGAGCCCGACCGCTGGAACGTTTTCGCCTGTTTCGGCGAACCGATTGTCACGCTGTCCACGCACATGGACACGGTGCCTCCCTTTATTCCGTCGCGCGAGGACGACGAATTTATCTGGGGCCGGGGCGCCTGCGATACCAAAGGCATTATCGCGTCGATGATTACGGCGGCGGAGAGCCTGCTTTCCCAGGGTGTCCGCAATTTCGGGTTGCTGTTCGTCGTGGGCGAGGAGCGCAACAGCGCGGGCGCCTATCATGCGGCGGCGAATCCGCGCGGGTCTCGCTACATCATCAACGGGGAGCCGACGGAGAACCAGCTGGCTCTGGGGTCGAAGGGCGCGCTGCGCTATGAAGTGATCGCGCGGGGCCGGATGGCGCACTCGGCCTATCCGGAACTGGGTGAATCGGCGATCGAAAAATTACTCGACGCGCTGCAGGCGATTCGTCAGGTGGAGCTTCCCGTGGATCCGGTGCTGGGGAAAAGCACGCTGAATATCGGGATCATTCGCGGGGGCCGGGCTCCCAACGTGATTCCGGATGAGGCGCGCGCGGAGATCTTCGTACGGCTGGTGGGCGATTCGGCGGCGACGCGCGCGGCGCTGGAAGCTGCCGTGGGCGACCTGGCGGAGATGAATTTCGTGCTGGAAATTCCGGCGCTGCGGCTGACGGCCGTGGAAGGGCTGCCCACCACGGTGGTGGCCTATACGACGGATATTCCGGCGTTTGGCGGGAAGTGGGGGCAGCCCCTGCTGATGGGCCCGGGCACCATTCACGTGGCGCATACCCTGGACGAACGAGTTCCGAAAAAGCAGTTGCTCGAAGCGGTGGAGATTTACCAAAAAATTATCAGACAGTTGCACGCAAATGAATAAAATCGAGGTCGGTATTCTGGGCGCCACCGGGATGGTGGGGCAGCATTTCATCAAATTTCTCGACGGTCACCCGTTGTTTGAGCTCACGTGGCTGGGGGCGAGCGAGCGCTCGGCCGGCAAGCGTTACACGGACGCGGCGAAGTGGCATCTGGGCGCGACGGCGCCGGAATCGGCCGCGAAACTGACGGTATCGGAAGCGGTTCCGGGCAATGCGCCGCAGTTGTTGTTTTCGGCGATGGACGCGTCGGTCGCGACGGACATCGAGCGGGCGTTCGCGAAGGCGGGGCACACGGTGGTGTCGAATTCGCGCAATCACCGGATGGAGCAGGACGTGCCTCTGCTGGTGCCGGAGATCAACGCCGCGCATCTCCGGTTGCTGCCGAAACAAAAAGCGCTGCGCGGGTGGAAGGGACAGATCGTGACGAATCCGAACTGCTCCACCATCGTGCTGACCATGGGTCTGGCGCCGCTGGTGCCGTTCGGGATCACACGCATCGTGACCACCACGCTGCAGGCGGTCTCTGGCGCAGGTTATCCGGGCGTGCCGTCGATGGATATTCTGGGCAACGTGATTCCCTTCATCGGCAACGAAGAAGAGAAGATGCAGGAAGAGACCCAGAAAATTATGGGCACGTTCGCCGGCGATCATATCGCGCCGCTGGAGGCGAAGGTAAGCGCGCACTGCAACCGCGTGGCGGTGATCGACGGACATACGGTCACGGTGTCGGTGGAGTTCTCGACGAAACCGACCGAGGCGGATATCCGGAACGCGTTCGAAACGTTTTCGGCGGTGCCGCAGGAGCGCAATCTGCCGAGCGCGCCGAAGCGCCCCGTGCAATATATGGTGGAGGCGGACCGGCCGCAGCCACGCAAGGACGCGGAGCGCGACCGCGGCATGGCGACGTTCGTGGGGCGGCTGCGGCCGTGTCCCGTATTCGACTGGAAGTTCGTGGCGCTGGGCCATAACACGATCCGGGGCGCGGCGGGCGCGGCCGTGCTGAACGCGGAACTGATGCAGTCGGAAGGCTTGCTGGCGTCATGATCGTGATGAAGTTCGGCGGCACTTCCGTCGAATCGGCGCAGGCGATCGAGCGTGTGGCGGGGATTGTGAAGTCCCGCGCCGATCGCCATCCCATCGTTGTGGTTTCCGCGATGGGTAAGACCACGAACAAGCTGTTGGCGATTGCCAACGCGGCGGTGGCGGGGAAGCGGGACGAGTACATCCGGCAGATTCACGATCTGCGGGATTTCCATTCGCGGGAGGCGCGGCAGGTGGTGCCGCTGGCGCACCGCACGGAACTCGACCGCACGCTGGACGATCATTTTCAGGAACTCACGGAACTGGTGAAAGGGATTGCGGTGATCGGGGAATTGACTCCGCGTTCCATCGACGCGATTTCCAGCTACGGGGAGCGGCTTTCGAGTTACGTGGTGGCTCTGGCGTTCGAGCATTTCGGGCTGCCGGCGGTCCATCTGGACGCGCGCAGGGTGATCGTGACGGACCGCCGCCACACGCATGCGGGGCCGCTGTTTCCGGAGACCTATAAACGGCTGGAGGCGACGGTGCCGCCGCTGGCGATGCAGAAGGTGGTCGTGATGGGCGGGTTTATCGGGTCCACCGAGGATGGCGTGACGTCCACGCTGGGCCGCGGCGGGTCGGACTTCACGGCGTCGATTGTCGGCGCGGGCGTGCGGGCGGAAGAGATTCAGATCTGGACCGATGTGGACGGGATGCTGACGGCGGATCCAACCATTTTCCCGGGCGGACATCGGGTAAAAACGATCTCGTTCGCGGAAGCGGCGGAACTGGCGTATTTCGGGGCCAAGGTGCTGCATCCGGCGACGGTGATTCCGGCGGTGGAGCACAATATCCCGGTGATGATCCTGAATTCGCGGCGGCCTGATGTGGCGGGGACGCGGATTGTGGGTTCGGCGGTTACGTGCTCGAACGTGGTGAAGTCGATCGCGTGCAAGCGGCGGATCACACTGGTGAATATTCACTCCACGCGCATGTTCATGGCGCATGGTTTTCTGCGGCGGATCTTCGAGGTATTCGACCGCTATGAAACGTCCGTGGACATGATCGCGACCAGTGAAGTGAGCGTCTCGCTGACGATCGATAATACCGAGCATCTGGCGCGGATTTCCGAAGAACTGGGCGAGTTTTCCGAGGTTTCAACCGAGCCGGAACAGGCGATCGTGTGTCTGGTGGGCGAGAATATCCGGTACACGAAGGGCGTGGCGGCGCGGGTGTTCAATGCGCTGCGGGAACTGAATATCCGGATGATTTCGCAGGGGGCTTCGTTGCTGAATCTGAGCGTGGTGGTGGCGGAGGCCGACCTGCGGCATGCGGTGCAGTGGCTGCACGAGGAGTTCTTCCGCGAACTGGATCCCGAGGTGTTTGAAGCATGAAGATCGCTATTGTGGGCTATGGAAAGATGGGCCGCATGATCGAGCGCTTCGCAGTGGATCGCGGTCATAAAATTGTTTTGAAGCTCGACGAGTTCAATAACGCGAATTTCGAAGGCATCACGGCGGAGAATTTTCAGGGCGTGGATGCGGCGATCGATTTTTCGGTGCCCTCGGCCGCGGTGCGGAATATCGAGAAGATCGCTGCCCTGGGTGTGCATCAGGTGGTCGGGACGACGGGCTGGCTGGACCAGATGGACCACGTGCGGGCGGTGGTGGAGAAGAGCGGGATCGGGCTGATCTGGAGTCCCAATTATTCGGTGGGCGTGAACGCGTTTTTCCGGATTGTGGCGGAGGCGGCGAAGCTGCTGTCCGGCGCGCCGGAGTACGAGGCATGGGCGTGGGAGATTCACCATTCGGCGAAGAAAGACGCGCCTTCGGGCACGCTGCTAAAACTGGTGGAAGAGATGCGCAAGGCCGGTTATTCGCGGCACGTCGACACGGGGTCGAACCGGGCGGGAACGATCGCCGGGACGCATGAAATCGGCTTCGATTCGGCGGCCGATACAATTACCCTTCGGCACACGGCGCGTAGCCGCGAAGGGTTTGCGCTGGGCGCGGTAAAAGCGGCGGAGTGGATTGCGGGCCGGACTGGTTTTCACGAGTTCGGCGACATACTTTTTTAATTGGATTGACACACACCAGGAGGTGGCACATGTTTACGGGATCCGGCACGGCGTTTACGGGTTGTGGGACAGCAATGGTTACGCCCTTTACGGGCAACGGCTCACTGGATGAAACGACGCTGCGAAGTCTGGTGCGCAGGCAGATCGAGCAAGGCATCGATTTTCTGGTGCCCTGCGGGACAACCGGCGAGAGCCCGACGCTGACGCGCGAAGAGCACCTGCGCGTGGTCGGCATTACGGTGGAGGAAGCGAAGGGCCGGGTGAAGGTGCTCGCCGGGGCGGGCGGGTACAACACGCACGAAGTGATCGAACTCGCGCGAGAGTGTGCGAGCGCAGGAGCGGACGGCGTGCTTTCCGTGACTCCTTATTACAACAAGCCCACGCAGGAAGGCCTCTATCAGCATTACAAGGCGATCGCGGAAGCGGTGAAGCTGCCGATTATCGTTTACAACGTGCAGGGGCGCACAGGGGTGAATGTCGAGACGGCCACGTTGGCGCGACTGGCGCAGATCGAAAATATTGTCGGCGTGAAGGAAGCATCGGGCAATATCTCGCAGATGGCGGAGGTGGTGACGCGGGTGCCGGAAGGTTTCAACGTCCTGTCGGGCGACGATGCGATTACGATTCCGCTGATTGCGCTGGGCGGGTGCGGCGTGATTTCGGTGGTTTCCAATCAGATTCCGCGGGAAATGACGGAGATGACACGGCGCGCGAACCAGGGCGATTTCGCCGGGGCGCGGGAACTGCAGAAGCGCTTTTTGCCGTTATTCCAGGTGAATTTCGTGGAATCGAATCCGGGCCCGGTGAAGTGGGCGATGCACCGGATGGGCCTGCTGGAGCCGGTGTACCGGTTGCCGATGGTGCCGCCGGGCGAGGCGAGCCGGCAGAAGATCGAAATGGTTCTGGAGACGGTCGGTCTGCCGGAAATGACGGCGGGAGTTCGGTAAATTGCAGGCGATCATCGAGGATTTATTCGACAATAAGCCGGCTGTGTACACGCCGGAGCATTTTGCGCTGTTCGCGCGGTTCAAACAGGCTCTGAACGCGGGCGAGATCCGCGCGGCGGAGCCGGATTCGTCGCAGGCGAGCGGCTGGCGCGTGAACGGCTGGGTAAAGAAGGGGATTTTGCTGGGATTCCGGATCGGGTCCATTGTGGATATGTCGATCGACCCGAATCTGCAGCCTTTTCTGGATAAATCGACGTATCCGGTGCACCGGTTCAGTCCGGCGGACGGGGTGCGGATTGTGCCGGGCGGGTCGAGTATCCGCGACGGTTGTTTTATCGGTAAGGGCGTGACGTGCATGCCGCCGATGTACATCAACGCCGGGGCGTGGGTGGGCGACGGCACGATGGTGGATTCACATGCGCTGGTAGGGAGTTGCGCGCAGGTGGGGCGGAACGTGCATATTTCGGCCGCGTCGCAGATCGGGGGCGTCCTGGAGCCGGTTGGCGCGCTGCCGGTGATTATTGAGGACGACGTGCTGATTGGCGGGAATTGCGGCGTCTATGAGGGCACGGTGGTGAAGAGTAAGGCGGTGCTGGGGACGGGGACGATTCTGAACCGTTCCACCCCGGTGTACGATCTGGTGCGCGGGGAAGTGTATCGCGCGACGGACGAGCAGCCGCTGATTGTGCCGGAGGGCGCGGTGCTGGTGGCGGGTTCGCGTGCGGTGACGAGCGGGCCGGGAAAAGACTGGGGAATTTCGATCTATACGCCGGTAATTGTGAAGTATCGGGATGAGAAGACCGGGGCGAAGATTCAGCTGGAGGATTTGCTGCGGTAGAGGGCCATGTGAGGGTTATCGACACCCTTCTGAATCGGGCGCGGGTACGATTGTAGCGGGGCCTTACGACCAGAGGGGATGCTCAGGGTGGCTTTCTCCCGGCTTCCGTCAATTCCGGGAATCGATGTTGCCGATCAGTCCAAGATAGTTGAGCGGGGACGTATCCGCGACTACGACCGTCATTTTCGAACAAATGGTGCTGCCGCTTCGCAGCCGCGCCGTATTTCGTCAGGCGTGTCCGGCAGAAGGACTCCGCGAGCCGATCGCGAGCGCCTCAAGGGCGCTCGGCCAACGCCGGCGGGTCCGTGAGCGAACCGGATAGCGAACTCATCGGGAACCTCAAACTGAACATGCGCAGACCTATTATCGGTCAAACCGCTTTCACGTCGGTTCGGCGCTACAGCAGGTCTGAGTATTCCGGGTGTTTACCCAGATAGCCCTTCACGAAAGAGCAACTCGGGATGACTTTGCGGCCGGATTCGCGGGTCCAGTTCAGGGCGGCGGCGGCGAGTTTGCCGGCGAGGCCCTGACCCTGATATTCGGCGGGAACCTCCGTGTGAATCATATCGACGATGCCTTCGCGCAGACGGTAATCGAGGTGCGCGGGGTGGGCCGGCTCACCGGCTTCGAACCGGTGAGCGCTTTCGTTGTGGCGAACTTCGGTCATGCTGCCGCCTTCATTTCCGCGCGGGCTTTGGCGATGACTTCCAGGTACTGGCGCGCGCGCGCTTCCATTTCATCGTAACGGTTCTCTTTGATGAGTTTGGCGTCCACGAGTTCGCCGCCGACGGCGACGGCGCAGGCTCCGGCTTTAAGGAACTCACCGGCAGTTTCGAGGTTTACGCCACCGGTGGGAATCATCTCGACCTGCGGCCGGGG
>Ga0118677_10016428_pt1 | contig 10132 bp, 9 predicted proteins | sample AliMusrvi5mmetaG_FD_86154 | JGI IMG/M metagenome (GOLD analysis project Ga0118677, IMG submission 86154)
TTTTTAAAATCACTGAATTAATCGATTTCTATATGTAAATTTGAATGCTTACATATACTTTTTTCCGGGTGACCAAACATGTCAGAATTTGCTTAAAATACAAAAAATTGCCTTTTACATATAGAAAATCTGAATCTGGTTAACCAATGATTGACTTAAATAGGCAATAAAAAATACCTTACATTACTTTTTACATATAGAAAATTTGATTTACACTAAAGAAATTGGCTCTAAATCATTAATATTTAATAAAATAAGAAATGAAATATACCCTGAAATTTTATTCAGAAAAAAGATCAAAAATGATTAATGGCATTAAAACACCTATCACCCTGAATGTGCCACTTATCATGTCTGTCAGTTTTGATAATAATCAAATGCTTTATTTTACTGGAAAGCGTTGCAATATCGCTCAATGGAAAACGGAAGATCAATGTCTAACTAAAAACGTAACCTTACCAAATGGACAATCCAGACAAGATTTTCATTCTGATCTTAATAAGCTAAGATGGATAGTGGATGAATTATTTAAATCTTACAGTTTCGCTTCTATCCTACCCTCAGTTCATCAATTGCGTGAAGATTTGAAAACTAATATCGATAAAGAAGACATAGAAATCCAGAAACCTGAAGTTTTAGGCTTTTTCGATTGTTTCAAAAAATATGTTGACGATTCCCCTGTCACACCTGGTCGCAAAAAACAATTGAACAAGACTCGCAATAAATTACTTAAATTCAACCCTGATACAACCTTCGATATAGTTAATAGTCAATATCTTTCAGATTTTCGTACATTTCTCCTGGACAAAGAAAAAGGAAATCTCAGCAAAAATACTGTTAGTTGTGAACTTCGCCGTATGAGAGCTTTTTACGGCTATGCCAATAAATTTGAATGGACCACAAATTATCCGTTCAAAAATTTCACAATTGATACTGAAGTTTATGGTGATCCTATTTTTATCACAACTGAAGAACGCGATTTTCTCTTTAATGCAGAAATTAGCAATCCGAGATTGGCATATATTCGTGATATATTTATCTTCCAATGTTTTATAGGTTGCCGCGTAGAGGATCTGATGTCTTTTAAACGAGAAAGTATCATTGATAATTGTATTGAATATATTGCCGGTAAAACTGTTGATAATAAGCCACGAACCATTCGTGTACCACTGACAAAAAAAGCCAAAACAATTATCGCAAGATACAATCTGCCTAATGGAGATTTGCTCCCGTTTCTTTCCAAGGAAAAATACAATAAATATCTGAAGGAACTTTTTAAGGATCAAGAAATTAATCGAATGGTTACCAAACTTGATCCCAAAACTCGTAAATACATCCAGGTCCCAATCTGCGATATTGTTTCCTCCCATATGGCCAGAAGAGTATTTATTGGTGGCCTTCATCACGCAGGCGCTAAAGACTCAATTATTGCTTCTATGTCTGGACATGCTGAACATTCCAGGGCTTTCTCCCGCTATTACAATATCGGAAAGGAAGATCAACAATCCGCGATATCTCTCATTGAATAAAAAAAACCTGCCTATTAAATTAAACTGAATTTATTTCAGTAAATTTGAATTCTAAAACTCATTGAATATGGGAATCGAGACAATTGATATTAAAAACACTAAAGGAGCACAAGACATCCGAATTCCGAAGAAAATGAGGATAGACGATGACAAAGTATTCATCAAAAAGGTTGGTAATACCCTTTATGTAATTCCCTACCATAGCCCATGGCAAAATTTGATTGATAGTACAGACTCCTTTACCTCAGATTTTATGAAGGAAAGAGACCAGCCGGATCAACAACAAAGAGAATCTTTAGACTAATGGATTATTTGCTTGACACAAATATCTGTATCTACATCATCAAGAAAAAACCAGCGGAAGTTTTTGAGAAATTCAAGAACCTAACGATTGGTGATGTTGGGATTTCTTCCATAACATTAGCTGAATTGCAATACGGAATCGAGAAAAGTTCAAATTCCCTGAAAAACAGAGAGGCATTAGAAAAATTCCTCACTCCGATTGAAATTATCGATTATGGTTATGAGGCTACCATTGAATACGGTATTATTCGTGCTGAGTTGGAGAAAAATGGGATTCCGATTGGACCTTTAGATACTCTAATTGCCTCTCATGCAAAGAGTCTTGACGTAATTTTAGTAACGAATAATGTGAGAGAATTCCAGAGAATACCAGGTTTGAAAATAGAAAACTGGACGAAATAGAACAACAAAACGTTAACAAATAATTAATAAGGAATTTGATTATACAAAACGGTTATCTCAAAAATCTGGTAACCCCTAATTTGATTATTACCCAAAGCAGTACGCTTGCCCATGCGATAATCGCAAACCAGAAAGTAAATCGATAAAACCCAGGAATATATTTTTCCCGGATTGTCACTGTCGTTTTAGAGCTGCTTTGCCTGATCGCATTCTTAATCAGTATTGAATCCCTGATATTTGCCACGATGCTATCCCTGTTAAAATAACCACTCGCTGTGAGTTTCGAATCTTTAATCCTGGCGGTGATTGTCATCAACCCCTCATTGATAATGGTCGGCAGCATTTGAGCACCTAATGTGTCAATGGTTACTTGTCCCTGTAAGTAAGCCGTATCCCTGGGAAGATATACCGGAACATCGCGATCTACAAAGATCGTTGTATCCTTATACCTTATTTCAGTAGTAGTTCCTGTTCCACATATTTTTGCAAACAAATCACAGTTTCGCTCCACACGCTTTACTGTCAGACAGGAACTAAACAGAAATCCTATCAATAAAATCCCGATTCGATTTTTCATTCCTTTATGTATCTGGAAATTGTATGAATTTTCTCAGGCGAAATTTTATGCTTCGCCACACGATCACCGTTCCGCGATCCTGGCCCGGAAGTATTTCCCGATTGAACAATAAAGAATCCCTCGGTATCGGTTTTAATATAAAAGCCAACATGACCAATACGCCGGAGAGAAGTATAATACTCGGTAAATACATCACCAAGTAGTAATTTCTTCCCTCCTTTCTTAAAAGTCCATATCACATCTTTTGGATTTCCGTAAGTTGGTGACCAAGCCGAATTTGGATTTGGAACGTGAAAGTAGTTCAGATCATAAGCAACATATGAGCCGCACCAATAGGAACCTAATGGTACTTTTACCGCTGTGTTAAACATATCAACTTCCTTGCCCCGGTTAATACCAACCTCCCGTATATTAAGTTGTGAATCCAGTAGGACTTTGAGTTCTACCCGGATTTTCGTCCCGTTGTTGTTTTTCCCTTTGCCCTCATCTCCCCTGGAGATAATGGCACCTGCTAACATGAAAACAGCAAAAAGAGCAATTGCAATAATTGTTCTGGTCCTCTCGTCAAGGCAATCTTTACCATGGTAAAAACTGCTAAACCTTGAATATAAGGGAGGAAGAGATATGCGAAACGCAAACCATGAAATGGTTAAAACAGATACAATTTTCAGCGAATAATAAAATAATGTTTCCAATTGGCTTGGAACATCAAAAGGGTCTGAATGAGGGAATAGTACACTCAGAATAAACGAGATCGTACCAAATATTACAATGAGAACAGGAATAATAATCAATTCCTGGTGATGGGTTTTAAAAAATTCAGTTTCCATGAAACTCTTCCACAATTTTTTCATTAGTGACTTTTATTAATATGGTCCAACAAACTATTTTTAATATCCCGAATATCAGATCTGAGGGCGTTTAAGTTTTCGTTAATCAGTAAAAACGTTTCCTTATCGACTTTCTTTTCACGCAAATCTCCGATCTGAATTTCCATCTGGTTTAATCTTTTTTCATGGTCTGCCACGTTATTTTTTAAATCATTCTCGCGTATAACAGCCAGATAAACAACAAATAAGATATTTCCAATAATCGCAACCAGGCTTAATCTGTTATCGCTAAACCATTTGCCTTTGATATTCCGAATTTCATTCATTTAGGGGTAGATGATTTTATTTAAATGCGGATGTTTCTGTTCGATTAAAGCCATTCTGAAATGTATTCACTGTTCATAAATATCCAGTGCATCATTTTTTTTGAAAGGTAATTTCTTACTTAATTATTATAAAGGACATTATTTGACAACAGTCCATCCTTTGGCAATTGCAATAGCTGGAGTACATGTTCCAGAATTATCGATTTTAAATGAATAAGTAGTTTTTTGCAGTAGCTATTGTTTTGGTACTTGCTGCATAGCCGATGCAGGGACTAAAAGTGATATATGTCGGTGAAGAAGCTATTGGAAGTGCTGTGTAAATGGCATTTAATTCAGCTGCGGAATAAGCTCCCCCAACATATATCGCTGGTGATGATGAAGTACCAGTTACAAATACACTGTTAACCCAGTCAATAGCAAGCACATGTATTGGAGCTCCAGCTTGCCCAAGCCAAAGCTTAGTTACTCTAAGCCACGGGTAATTAAATTCCAATATTGCCTTCGATGTACAAACTACTTGAACTAAAGTAGTAAAGGTTTGTAAAAACGTTATTGTTTTAATACCTAGTCCAGAATTATTAATCGTACCAGTAAATCCCTTCTTTATCACAATGTATGGCGTAGTACTATATTGACCCGAGTCAAGAATAGCTGCAGCTCCTGTTACAACAGCATCTCCTTCCACTGTTATTGTTTCTAAGTTCGGACACAAATAAATGGGCATATAAGAAGTTCCGGTACAATTTATATTCCCTCTATAATTAATGGTTTTTAATGCTGTGCAACCATTTACGATATAACTAAATACAAATGGTATAGCAGATGCTGTGAAATTTGGTAAAATAAGGGTTTCTAATTTTTTATCTCCATTAAACGCATTGTCAAATGCTACAGTTCCTGTCGTTGGAGCGGGTGCAAAGTCCATATTGCAATAAGTTAATGCGATGCAAGAAGTTGCGAAACTTACAAAACCATACACTTTTGGTGCAGAAATAGTAATCATTAAACTTTTTACATATGATGCAAGATTAAACATATAGGACATAATAGTTAACAATGGGAATGAGCAATTATTAAAATCAATCGATATTATATTACTTGATTGAAACAAATATTGCATTGTTGTCAGTGCATTCATATGAGAAGGAAACTTAAAATACGTTATTGGCGTACCATTAAAGCAACTGCTCATATCAGTTACGTTATCAAGAGTGGATATAATATCACAAGCTTTGAAGTATGGGCAAGTTGAAAATGCTCCTTGCATACTTGTTAGATAAGGCGTATTATATATTGCTTTATAAATTGGTTGGTTTTTACCAAATGAAGGATGACTGCCAATGCCAAATGTAAGTATATGGCTGCCAACTTGTGGAGTTACTATTATTGTATAGTATGGCACCGATGCTCCAGTTGGATAAGAATACTGAAATGGATAATTAGCTGCTTTATTTTCTGTGTAGACAAATGTTCCAACTGAATTATATACTGTATAAGTAAGCAAAGCTGAACCAGAAATATAAATTGAATTAGAACTAAGATTAGAACATAGTAGCACTATAGACTCAGCCGGAGGCGTCATCATTGGAATAGGTGGGGTATATATAATTGGATTGTAGTCATATCCATTGGCTGGGCAATAAACTGCCGGGTCGGGAAGTGCCAATGCTTTGACCTGAATGTATTGTCTGATGCTCATAGCAATTCTCCTTTTAAGATAATTAATCCGATTTGGGTTGGGGTAACCGTCAATTTCTGAAATTGGGTCAGATTGGTATTCAGGGTAGACGAAAGCGTTGCATCGGCCCCTTCGCTGAATTGGGCTGTGAATTTCATGGCGTAAGGACAGTTAAATACAAAAGGGGTAACAGAGAGAAAGTCGATATAAACATCCATGGAATGATCATCTGCCCCGTCTGCACCGGGTAAGCCGTCAGATCCGGGTCCGCCGGGTAAACCATCTTCACCAGGTTCACCGACCGGTCCTTTATAGTTTTTCCATAATCCGGCAAAGTCGCCGGCAATCGGAGAAACCAGAGGTGAGGTCGTGGTTTTAATCGCGATAAAGTCAAGAGTAGGATCAAACATATTCGAAAAGTCTGTTCCTGAATCATCTGAGCCGTATCCAATGTAGGTATAAGAGGACACACCATCTTCTCCACCTCCTAACGAATCTGGTTTGTTTTTAATATAATCAGCTGCTTCCCGATCTTTTTGGTCCCAATCAGATTGAATCTGAGCGTCAGGAATATCGGGCTTATTTTGAATGAAATCTAAAGCTTCGGGATCTTCCTCATCCCAATTACTCTGTGCCTGAGAATCTGGAATCTCCGGCTTATTTTTAATGAAATCCGCTGCCTCTGTATCAACTTCATTCCAATCTGACTGAATCTGAGCCTCTGGAATTTCCGGTTTGTTTTTAATAAAATCCGGTTTTCCAATCTCCGATTGATCCCAGTCGCTTTGAACCTGTAAATCTGGTATATCACTCTTTTTAACCAGCCCATCTACAACGATTTGCACCTGGGTATCCGAAATCTCAACAATCCGCCATTTTAAGGTGTCGGTATCCTTGAAATTCAGCAAATCATGTTTGTGAATACGGATTTCCTGGGCCGGAGCTTCCGAGTAACCGTTGGCCGTGTCGTTGTCATAAAAACACATCCCTTCCGTTTCAAGGGCAAACCATTTATCTTCATCTTCAACAAGAGGTATTCTTGTGCCATCGTTAAAGTGTTCTGTGATCAGGTTCGATGTAGTCCATATCTGATCTCCAATCTTAACAGTACCATAACTGTTCCCGTCAAAATCGGTTATTGTTTCCCCGATCTCCCATCCTTCATTTGTGTCCCGGATTAAACGGATGGAACCGCCATCAACTTTAGGACAGAGGTAAACATATGGTTGGCTTGCTTTGGGAAGGTAAAAAATGGTGGCTTCGTCTGGGTGCTCCTCCACTCCATCATCTGAGCCGGTCCAGATGATAAACTCATCCCGGATTCCAAAAAAACCGTCATTTAATAAATCACGGTATCCTGTTCCACGTGCCGTAAACCCGGAAGTATTAGTCCCGGGATTCGGATTGTCCCAGAAAATAACCCCGGTATCTTTTAACTCATCACACATCACGCCAAATCCATTGTCATTGATGAGTGATAATAGCTCAGCCCGTGTGGGCAGCCGAAACCCGGCAGGGGCAATTCCTTTTTCACTGGTAGCTGAAAACCAGTTATAGAGTACACCATATCCAGGCGTTTTAACCCCTGTACTTCCTTTTAAACGCCAATACTCGTAGCCATCAACCAACAATTCTATTAATTGATTTACAAATAGCTGAATATTGTAATTATTCAGATTAAAAGGCTCAATCTGCCTCAATTTAATCAGCCCGTCAGCCGGTATGAATGGAATATAATCCGGTTCCATTTTTAAATTATATTAGTATGCTTAATAGCTCTATATTCCTGTATTTTAACCTGAAGCCTGATTATTTTCGGCAACCAGAGTATCATAATCAATAACCCATCCGCTACTGGCTTCCGGCGGATAATAGAAATATATTTTATCCTGATATTCAATATAGTGCTTATATTCTCCCCTGATTTGCCTTACTCCATTGAGCGAAATCTTAGTTGTATTTAAAAGATAAGGATTAAGGGTAGTAAACAGCATCCGGGTCCCATCGGCTGGCTCCACAAAACCGTAGTCTGTTTCCCAACGGGCTTCCTGTTTGGCCTGCTCCGGATCAACCGTCCCATGCTGGTACCTGATATCGTCAAAACCAAGATCCAGATGATTAGGCCAGTTACCTAAAAACGTTAACCGAAAACAATCCAGCGTATTTTGTGTAGGCGCTAGCTGGTACATCTGTATCGCAATCATGCGCCAGGTATCATCCCCCGGCCGGTAGGAGAACATGTTGGTAAACTTCGACATGGATACACTCCCCGTTCGGAGTGTTCCTAAAAATGATTCAATCCGGATCATGGAATCATCACGCCAGGGAAGTGGACTTTTTAGGTTGATGGATAAGATCCCATCACGTACCGCCACAGGCTCCCGAGCTACAAAACTCAATACCGTGTTTTCACACGTAATATAGGAATCTGCATTTGGGTCCGGCGGATCAGAAAGGTCATTATAACTGCGTATTGCCCTTACCGTGTACGCATTGTTTTTTACACGGCTGAATATTCCGCCATCAGAAAACCGGACACACCGAGCTGTGTCATAATCATGGGAACCGGTCACCTCTGTACTGGACCAGTAGGTTTTGGTGGCAAAATTGCCAATCGAAAACCTATTGATGTACATCGTATATAATTCCTGCTCGGAAGGTAAAAACCAGTCATCATAAGTTCCGACGATCAATTCATTGCAGTATTTGATCGCGTGATCCTTTGCTCTGGGATGCATGCTCAGAAGATCTGAATTCGCTTTGCCTGTTCCAAGTTCAATCCCATGGGCACCGGTACTATATGGAGCTCCACCGGATAAACTCTCATAAAACACACTGAGTGCAGTATCTTCAACAGCTGCAATTAACCCGGTCGTAGGACTCAGGATCTTAAAGATTACTCCGCCATGATAGGCTTCACCAACCTTATGATCATCGTGTCCAATGGTTGCCTCCATGGAAACCTGTATCCTTTTAGTGCCGGATAAGGGCTCAACCAAACAATCCAGATCAACTAGCAAATCAGGATCATGTACTTCTGAAGCAGTCCATTCCATTTCAGTATGTTCGTCATAAACCTTTTCTACGTCTGCATTGCCTGGGGTTAATGCGCCGGGGCCGATTAAAACTGACCCTACTTCCACTTCCGTTTCCGGTAGTTCCGGCTTTAATGGGTTTATGGCAGGAGTACCCACTAAAATTCCCAGATTACTGTATTGATCTGCATAAAAAATATCGATCCTGGATAGGTTAGGATCTGCCGCAGGTAAGGTAAGGGTTGTCTTGACGGCAGTATAGCGGACACCCATGATCTTGTAAACTACCGTATCTGTTGATTGATACGTAAGACCACTTTCCCATAACATCGCACCACTGATCAGGATGGTTTGTGAATCATTGTAGGAGATATTCAAACTGTCCAGGTAACTTTTTATCAGGTCGATATACGAAATATCCCCGCCTCCCATACCACCCACGGCAGTCAGACGGCCATTGATGATCCGGATTGTGGTTCCATCAACATGAAAGGGCAATCCCCCACCCCACAGCTGGGCCATACTGAGTTTCTGCCACCCAATTGCATAAGGTGACTGAACAGCCATAATCAGGGCTTCATGATAAGAGGCTTCGGTAAGACTACTGAGTAAATCAGTCAAAAAAAAAGCGTTCAACCCCACTGGCGCAGGTAACGTGGTTATCGTGCGGTCCAGATTAAGTAGTTGTTCATCACTACCCAGCCGGTAGGTGAACTCATAATTAAACTCATCCGTCTCACTGCTACTGATGATCTTTGAACTCAGAACAGCAATGGATTTAATACCAAATAAATTACCAAATGATCCATCAGGACGGACCCGGTATTTCTTTCTTGTATAAAAGAAATCCTTGATCCAGAAACTCTCCTGACTGTCCAGATATCCTGTGGATTGCCTGTATTCCCGAGGTTTTTTAATATCATATTCACCAATCGTGTCATTATCATACAAGAGGTTTTTCTGATCCAGCTTTTCATCTTCTTCCAGGTAACCTGAAAATGAAAAGCAGTCTACACCTCCGACTGTATTCACCCAGACAAACAAATGCTCTTCATCGGTTGAAGGTCTTAACTGGTAACGCTGAACCGGTGTCTTTTGAACACCACCAACAGCAAACCAGTTGAACGTTCGTAGGAAGTTTTTGCTTGCCTCGCGTTACGCTAAAAGCGTACTGCAGGATCCAGTTGCTCTTGCAGCCTACAAGGCAAAAGTTCACGATGGTTTAAGTCCTTATGTCCTTGCAATGTCCGATTACCTGAAACCGCCGTATGTAACAAGCATTGATACATCAGCCTACACAGGTGCTATTGGAGATAAAATCATCGTCATTGCAGGCGACAATTTCGCCCTTGTTAATGTCGGGATCAGCATCATCGGGCCAAACGCTGTGGTTGTCGAACATGGTTTGTGTACTTATGTACCTTTAAAAGACAGGTACGAATATTCTACAAC
>Ga0118677_10016429_pt1 | contig 10132 bp, 8 predicted proteins | sample AliMusrvi5mmetaG_FD_86154 | JGI IMG/M metagenome (GOLD analysis project Ga0118677, IMG submission 86154)
CTTATAAACCTGTTGAAACTGTTTCGCCAACCTTCAGCCCGCTGGTGATTTCAACATTGGTCAAATCCTGAAGTCCAATCGTCACAGCACGCAAGGTTAGTTTGCCGCTATTATCCTGTACAAAAACGCCGTAACTTGTGTCTCCAAGGTCGCGCAGCGCGCTCACGGGGACCAGCACCGTGTTCGTCGCCTGCCCGCCGATGATATCCACCGATGCATTGCTCGCTTCCGGAAGGGGGGTTGCCAGGGTGGTATCTAACCGCGCCAATCCTTGCAGCGCCTGAGTGCTGCCAGACGTCACCAGCTGGGGTTCGATCACCACCACTTTACCCGTAAAGGTTTGTTTCGGAAGGGCGTCAAAAACCACGGTGACACTTTCACCCAGCGCAACCAGGCTCATATCCGTTTCGTCTACATTAAACTGGATATAGGGGTGATAAAGGTCCGCCATGACAATGAACGTCCCTGTGCCCACTTTATCCCCGGAGCTGCCGGCGACCGAAATGACCGAACCATCAAAGGGCGCTTTGATCACAGCTCCGTCCAGGTTCTTCCGGGCTGTTTTCAGGGCAATTTGGGCGCCTTCGACCTTGTTTTGCGCCATGCTCAGCTGGTAGGGATTCAGTCCGTCATTGGGGGTTAATGTGGCCAGAATGGCCTTTTCCTGTTCAACCACAGCGGCGGCAATGATGGATTGGGCCTGGGTGGAACCGATTTCATAACTTGTATAACCTTTACAGTAAACCCAGGTGGAATATGCCTGGTCGCGTTTTGTTTGGGCCGGCAGATAGATATTCAGGTATTCTTCTGAATTTGTCTGGCTCGGTTTACCCAGGTCATCCAGGTTTTTTTGCGCTTTGGTGTACGCATTATAATAGGCCAGCGTGGTGTCATCGTCACAGCGAATCATCGCTTGATTGACGACCCCGTTTGCGGTGGCGGTTGCCGTGGCCTGGGCGTGGATCAGGTTGAGCTGCGCTGTTCCAAGGGATGAAGCTGCGCCCTGCTTGAGCGTATCCAGGGCCAGCTGTGCCGAGGCCAGGTCTGCCTGGGCTGAATTAACAGCCGCCTGCAGAGGCTCCGTGTCGGCCAATTCAGCCAGGATATCCCCCGTCTTCACCTGGTCGCCTGCCTGGACCTTTACGCTGGCAACCGTGCCGCTGGTTGAAAAGCCCAGGTTCATTTCCTGCTCTGCAACCAGGGTTCCGGTTCCTGAAGCCGTGACGGTGATATTTCCGGTCTTTGCCAGGGTGGTTTTCACTTTTGCGGCGCTCAAACTGGCTGCGGCTGCCGCCTGCTGCTGGTTCCAAAAATAATACCCGCCGCCTGCAGCCGCAAAAACAAGCACAGCCAGCACGAGCCATTTGATCTGTATTTTTAAAAACCGGGTGTCCATGATTGATTTCATTTTTCCTCCGAAAAACTGAATGATGATGCGCCGCGGCTATAGCGCCGGTGCGCCTTTGGTAATCACTTTATCTCCGCTGTTCATAACATCCTGATTCTGCTGGATGCCGCTACGCAGTTTTTGTCGTGCCGGTGGAAACAACATCACCCGCCTTCAAACCGCTTTTTATTTCAACATGGCTTGAATCTTTAAGCCCGATTTGAACGCTTTGTAAGCGCAGTTTTTGGTCGCTGCCAAGCACAAAAACGCCGTATTTGCCGTCACCCAGGTCGCGCAGCGCTGCCAGCGGAACCATCAAAACGCCGTTGGCTTCACTGTTGATCACGGTGGCGCTGCAGTTTAATCCCAGGGGCAGCAGGTGGTTATTGGCCGGGTTTATCGGGGACTGGTCCAGGGCAATTAACCCGGTTGCCACAGACGTTTCTCCAGCGCTGGTTAATGCCGGGTTAATCTGGATCATTTTACCGGTGAAAGTTTGCGTTGGAACGGCATCAAAAACCATCTCCACCCTGTTTCCGACAGCCATTTTATCCATATCGGTTTCACTGATTTGAACCTGGACTTTCGATTGGCTCAGGTCAGCCATGACGATAAAAGTGGAAGTGTCGACCACTTCACCCTGGTTGGCGGCAATCGAAATAATCGTGCCGTCCGCCGGCGCAGTCAGGGTAGCTCCGGCCAGGCTGCTCTGGTCTTGGACCAGCTGTAGTTGAGCCTCTTTTAAGCTCGCCTGGGCGGTCTGCAGGGATTGGGGATCGATTCCATTATGGCTGTTGAGCTCATCGTAATGGGTTTTGGCCTGGTCCAGGCTTAATTTTGTGATCTCCAGGTTGGCATTCGCCGACGTCACTTCGTCCTGTGTGTAACCTTTGCAGTAGGTCAAGTTTGCCTGGGCGGTGTCGAAATCATTTTGGGCCGTGGTCAATGCATCGCTGCCGCGGGCGCTTGCCGTGAGTTCGTTTAATTTTTCCAGCGCAGACTGGTAAGCCAGCTGGTATTTTGCGTTCATATCCTTGCTGCAGCGCGCATTGCCTGTTCTCAGGTTTGCGGTCAGGGCCTTGGTGTAGGCGGTTTGCGCGTCTGTCCATGCCTGGAATGCGCTGGCCAGGTTGATGGGGGCATTTTCGCTGAGGGCATCCAGCGCCTGCTGGGCCCGTATCACCGCCAGCTGGCTGCTGGCGATACTGGCCTGCAGTTTCTCCAGGCTGTCCAACTGCGCCAGGGTATCCCCGCTTTTCACCACATCTCCCACTTTGACTTTTAACTGCCCCAGGCGTCCTCCGGTTGAAAAGGCCAGGTTGATCTGGGGATCAGCGACCAGGATTCCAGACCCCGCGACGGAAATGAGAATGCCGCCGCGCGACACGTTCGCCGTATTATATGAAGGCGTTTTACTGCTGCTGGTGCTGGCGTTCGCCTGCATTCCCAGGAAATAATAAGCCGCTCCACTGCCGGCGATGAATATCACCGCGGGAATGGCCCACAGCCACCCCATTTTACGCCACCAGCTGCGTTTTCCCTTTTCAGGGCTTTTTTTTGAATTCATGGATTCTCCTCTGCGAAAAAATATGCCGCGCATACCTGATGCGTGCATGGGTTCAACGATGGGTTGATGAAACTTGGGGCGGGTCGAATGATTGTTTCCCGATATTGATAGAGTGATTCTAGTTTGAAGCTATTCAGGCCCGGTGAATGGATTGTGTATACAAGTTATAAAAGTTGTGAAGAAATCTTCACAACTTTTAAATGATGGTTATGCCCGGGATTATTTCACCCCCAGGTTTGGCCTTTGAATATTAAACCGGCCAGTGCCGGATCTATGTTTTGGCGCATAAACCGGTTGGTGCTGATATAATTACCCTGCTAACTTTATTAAATTTGCAGAAATACCCCGCAGTTGGGGGTGTTTCCTTGTCAGGAGGTGCAGGATGCCCTACTTAAGCGACCTGATTAATAAAATGGTTGCCGATGTAACGGGTGAACGGGTTGGAAGCGTAACCGACCTGGTGGCTTCGATTCACCACAGCACGATCCCCTTCCCCGTAATAACAGCCCTATTGGTCAAAAGGTCTGGAAATCAGCAAATCTTCATCCCCTTTTCGGATGTGGTTGTCTTCATTTCGCCGGCTATTCCCATCAGCAAGAATATCGAAAATGTAATTCCCTACCAATTGCTTGAGGATGATATTCTTTTAACCCGCGATGTCTGGGATAAACAGATCATCGACACGGATGGCCTGCGTGTGGTGCGCGTCAATGATGTGGAAATCGCCCAGGTGGAAGGCAGCTTTTATGTATCCAATGTGGATGTCGGCGCTCTTGGATTGCTGCGCCGCATCGGCATGGCCAAAATAGCCCAACGTTTTGCCTCGAGGATGCAGCAAAGTCTGCCCGACAGCGTGATCGGTTGGGATGATGTCGAGCTGCTCCACCATGGGGATATGCGTCTCAAAGTCCCCCTGGCAAAGATTGCGGAACTGCACCCGGCTGATATCGCCAACCTGATCAGCGACCTGTCGCGCGCGCAAAGCCACCAGCTGCTCGATTCGCTTGATGTCGAAACCCTGGCAGATACGCTCGAAGAAGTCGAACCTGATTTCCAGGCCAGCCTGGTGGAAAACATGTCAGACGAGAAAGTGGCGGATATCCTCGAAGAGATGTCCCCCGACGACGCTGCCGATTTGCTCGCCGAATTGTCTCAGGAACGGCGGGATGGATTGTTGGAGCAAATGGAAGATGAAGCGGCCCAGGATGTGCGCGGGCTGCTGGCCTACCCTGAAGATTCTGCTGGCGGCATTATGACCACCGATTTTGTCTCCATCCCCGCCAACATCACCACGAATGACGCCATTCGCACTTTGCGTGAAACAGGCAGCGAGGCTGAAACCATTTTTTATGTTTACGTCGTCGACAATCAAGACCGTCTCATCGGGGTCATTTTCTTAAAAGATCTGATCTTCGCCAGCCCCGAGACAAAAATATCAGAATATATGCATAAGCGCGTGGTCAGTGTTCCGGTGGACGAATCTCAGAACGACGTTGCCCAGGAAATTTCAAAATACAATTTGCTCGCCATTCCGGTGGTCGATGAGGAAGGGCACATCCTGGGAATAGTGACCGCAGATGACGCGCTCGATAAAATCATTCCGACCGCCTGGAAAAAACGCCTTCCCCGGATTTATCATTAGGTCTGCCGCCCGCTTTAAAAGGAAATGATCATGAATTCAAGAAATCGCCAACTTCCGGGTAAAACATTCTTTTCCAACCCGTTTTTTACGCGCATCCTGCTTTTTCTGTCGATTTTTGGGCCTGCCACCATTACCGCCATGGCAGATAATGATGCTTCCGGTGTCGCCACTTACTCCATTGCCGGCGCAAAGCTGGGATATCCAATCCTTTTTATGCTGCTGATCATAACGGTGCTCCTCGGGATTACCCAGGAAATGGGAATGCGCCTCACCCTCATCACCCGCCGCGGCCTGGCAGATTTGATCCGCGAAAAGTTTGGGGTAAAGGCTTCCCTGTTTATTTTTGCCACCCTGATCATCTCCAATATGGGCACCATTATTGTGGACGTGGCCGCCATCAAAGTCACCAGCTCGATGTTAAAAATCCCGGATATTTTAGCCATCGCGGTCATGATCGTGATAATCGGGGTCGTCGTCATCAAAGGCAGTTACAAACTCACTCAAAATATCATGCTTATCTCCAGCCTTTTTTACCTGGCTTACATCATTTCAGCTTTCCAGGCCAAACCGGACTGGGGCCTGGCCGCAAGCAACCTGCTCTACCCGCATGGGGTTGAATTTACCGCATCCTACCTCAAAGATTATTTAATTATTGGTATGGGTGTTTTGGGCACCACCATCACACCCTGGGGCCAGTTCTTTATCAGCAGTTTTGCCTATGACAAAAAAATAGAGCCGGAAAAGATTAAATATTCCCAGGTCGAAACCTATTGGGGCGCTTTTCTGACCGATTTTTTCTCGTTTTTTATGATTGTCGCGATTGCCGCCACCCTCTTCGTCAACCACGTCCCTCTTGAATCGGGAGAACAGGCGGCTCTGGCCATCAAACCTTTTGCCGGAGAACTGGCAGGCACCCTGTTTGCATTTGGTATTTTAAACGCCGGGTTTATGGGAATTGTGATTGTTTCCCTTTCCACAGCCTATGCCTTCTCTGAATTTTTTGGCATATCGGGCAGTTTAAACTCATCTTACCAGCAAAGCAAAACCTACTACATCATCTTTTTCGGCCAGCTCATTCTTGCTGCGGTCATTGTCATGTTTCCGGGTATCTCATTATTTGGCCTGGTCGTGGCCACGCAGGCTCTGAATGCCATGGTCCTGCCATTCGTATTTTATTACCTGATTAAATTGGCCAGCGACCGGAGCCTGATGAAAGAGCACGTCAATAATGCCTTTCAAAAATATTTCTCAATTTCTGCCACGGTCGTTATTTTTATTGCATCCATCATAACCCTGGTTGCCGGGTTTATTACCCCCTGATGTCAGGTTCTCTGAAATCCCCCATGGTTACCCCCGTCACCGGTAAGGGCGAAGCGGCGCTTCGCCCCCAGAAGGGACATTCCTGATTGGAACCGGACGGCGGCACCAGCTTCTTTCGCCCGCAAGGCGCGGCCAACTGCCAGATCAGAAGTTATATCGCGGAAGGAGAAATCATTGATGCGGACCCGCGCGCCTTCGGCGGCAGAGGTATTTTTACCATCAAAGAAATGGGCCGTTGTTACCGCCATGTATTACTTTCCCCACCCTGGTGGTGTGGCCTTCAAACTTACCGGCAGGACGCTGTTCCCGGCCTTCAGGGAGCCCGGCGTGGGCCTTATCTCCCACAACCAGCCTGCCGGCGTGCTTTATCCGGGAGAAAACCCGTTTAAGTTTTAGCTCAAAATGCTGGGCCTCGGGTAATCTTGCAATCAGCGGGCCGGTTTTCGGATGCTGTTCAAAACAGGAGTTATAAGATGAAACCCGTTTTTATTATTTCACAATTGGCACGCAGCGCACCCGACCCCGTCCTGCAAACGCTGACCTGTGTGCTGGGTCCGGCACACCTCGTTCCAATCGACCGCTTTCCCGAAGCGCTTCAAGCAGCGGGCCGCCTGGTGGTTTATCTTCACCAGGATGCAGATTGTTACCGCATGTTGGATCTGCTTCAGAATCAGGTGGACCGGCTGCTGGATATTCCGCTCGGATGGGTTTTGCCCTCTGGCCTGGGCCTGACCCCGGAGATGATTAAAAAACAGCTTGGGGCGCTTGATATGAGCTGTATGACTGTCCCCGATCACCGGGACATCACCCCGATCATTGATTTTTCCCTGGAACTGCGCCAACGCCCTGCGGACAGGGAGGGTCTTATGCCTCCGGCGGACCTCAAGCCCTATATTGAAGCATTTTTGTCAGGCCACAATACCTGCACGCTGTCAACCTGTTACCTGGGGCAGGTATCCAGCCGCCCGATTGAATATCGTTATGCGAACGCAAAACTATACATGGTCAGCGAGGGAGGCGAAAAATTTGCCGGGTTGTTAACCAATCACCAGGCAGCCGTTACCGTAAACGAACCTTATCAGGGTTTTAACAAACTGGCAGGCTTGCAGTTGAAAGGGCAAGGCTCCCTTCAACTGCCGGGCAGTGAACTCTATCAGTCTGCCATTTCGGCTTTCAACCTCAATCCCGGGCGGATCGAGGCGCTGCCCACTTCGTTAAATATCATTGTCGTCCACCTCGAAGAAGCCGAATATCTCTGGTCCGGGTTTAAAAATTTGGGCCTCGATGTGCGCCAGACCTATCATTTTTAAATGGGTATATTTTCACCCAATTTAAGATTGATGCTACAATGAAATTGTTTAATCACTTTACTTTCCGCTAAAAGCGGGTAATAAAACAGACTGGAAATTGCGTCCAGCCACACAGCACCTTATCAAAACCTATAAAAAGACCGTCAAACGACCAAGTTTGGCACCAAAGAGGCTTTTTTTTGCAATCTAGCCAGGTGACCTTTGGGCAAATGGGCTGTCACGGAAGCCTTTTCCCGAATTTGCTGAGATAATGGGTAACTCTTCGGAAAAGGTTTGCCCATCAACATGCGCCGAAAACGCCCGGGGGTACGTTTGGGCTGGCGATCCCAAAAACCGGTAGGCTCAGCAGGTTGAGTAGCGGCTAAAAAGCTGAGAATTGAACCGATCAACAAAGCCAACTCAGGCAGGCGCTGAATGCTTTCTGCATTGTGGACAAATTGGCGATGAGCCCCGACCATTTGTTTGGCCGCCAGAGGAACTTGTTCAACTGGCCAACGATCCCGGTAAATGGCCTTGACCGAAGCTGCCTTGAGCTTGAGGGGAGTAGCCAGCAGCCAGGGTGTCGGATAAGCCGGATCGTAGATGGCATAGACCTGAAAAGTAAGTGACTTTTCCGAGGGAACGACACCGGGCAAGATCACATCTTCCCAAATCTCAGCCCGCATCTTGACCCCGTCTTCCACCCAGGTTTCCACCCGATCCGGAGTACTTTTGGCAATGGTTTTGCCCTTGTAAGTGCGCTCCAACGGCCGAATACGTTCCCCAAAGATGGGCGGCCGCCCTTTGTGAGGGCGTGCAGCCGGGAAATTGCGCCGGGCAGTGAAATTATTCGCCAATCGTAAAACATAGCGATCAATCGTTGCCGTCTGCAAATCTTTGATCTTGACGCCAGCATCGACTGCCAGAATTTCATCTTCCGCCAGATCCCGTTTGACATGCTTGAAAATTTCTTCCCACAGTCGCTTTTCGCTCGGATCTTTCGGATGCACACGCTCGAAGGCTCGTGGACAGGCCACCCGCTGCCCGCCAATCTCGCCCACCACGCCCACTATGCCAAAAATGACCGCCGGTAGCGCTCGGTTAGCCACAGGATGGTAGTGCTTACTCGGACAACTCTTTAGCGCTGGCCGCCAAAATGCAGTGACATCTGCTACGACAACTCGATATCCTTCGTAGCGATGTTCCTGCCAGTCGGGCAAACCTCGAATGTAATTCTGCCACAGCCGCAATAGCACCACTGTTTGCCAGACCCCACCCCGAAAGGCTGCCCATCCTCGTCGCACTGCCTGTTCTGATAGCCCTATGGATTGCAATGCCGGAAAGATGGCTCCCCGTTGTGGCAACAGTGCTCCGCTGCCCAGCATCCACATAAATTGTAAAAGTGCCAGATTGGTCCCGACTGGGAGACCTTCGGTCAATTTGACCAGTATTTTCATGGTATCATCTATTGCGGTAATGGGTTCACCTCACGGTTTTTTGTTTTCGCAAACATAAGATACCACGTTTTGGACCCATTACCATCTTTTTACCTCCTCTCAGTTAGCGGAAAGTAAAGTTAAATAACCCTGGATAAAAAATGGATCGAATGCCTCAAAAACCAATCATCAAACCTATTTTGAAGAAGTTTTGCATTTTGAACCCGAATATGGCAACATGCGAATCTACGCGCTTGACATTACGGAACGCAAACAGGTTGAAGATGCTCTATTGGAAGAGCGTGCACTCTTGGAGCAGCGGGTTAAAGAGCGCACGGAAGAACTTCACCAGGCAAACATTGACCTGGCGCGCGCAGCCCATCTTAAGGATGCGTTTCTTGCCAGTATGAGTCACGAACTGCGAACCCCTCTGACCGGCATTTTAGGATTAACCGAAGCCCTTCAGCTTAAAATTTACGGCGACCTGACCGATAAAGAGATGACTTCCGTCCACAATATTGAAGAAAACAGTCGCCACCTGCTTTCCCTGATCAATGATATTCTCGACCTTTCAAAGATTGATGCAGGCAAGGTTGTGCTGGAATTAACCCCTGTGTCAATCCTTGGGGTTTGTCAATCCAGCTTACAAATGATTAAACTGGCCTCTCAAAAGAAACGAATTAAATTGGACTTAAAAGTCGACACCTCGATTGATTTATTGCAGACTGATGAACGCCGTTTAAAACAAATTTTGGTCAACCTGCTAAACAATGCCGTAAAATTTACACCTGAGGGTGGAGCCATCGAGCTGGAGGTGGAGGGGGATTCCGTCAATAATTGGGTTAAATTTATTGTATCAGACACTGGCATTGGAATTGACCCACTGGATATGGAACGCCTTTTTAAACCATTTATACAACTGGATGCCAGCCTGGCGCGTAAATATGAAGGAACAGGACTGGGGCTATCGCTGGTATTAAAATTAGTTGAATTACTAGGGGGAGGTATTTCCATGCAAAGCGAACCTGGCCGGGGCAGCAAGTTCACTGTGATTTTACCCTGGCAAAGCGCGGAAAAAGAGGGCTATTCGATGCAAATGTCTGCTCTGGTTTCCCTGGTGGAAACACCAAAGCCCTCTTCGCAATCTTTAATCCTGCTTGTGGAAGACAATGACCAGTATTTGAATATCTTATCCGACCTTCTAATGAGCCGAAATTACCGTGTGATTGCTGGACACAATGGAGAAGAAGGCGTTCGGCTTACCCGGGAAAAATTACCGGATGTGATTTTAATGGATGTGCAAATGCCAGTGGTGAGCGGCATCCAGGCCGCGCAGCGGATTCGAACTGACGAACGATTTAATCACATCCCCATCATTGCGCTGACCGCTTTGGCAATGAACGGCGACCGGGAGAAATGTTTTCAGGCTGGCATGAATGACTACATCAGCAAGCCCGTGAGTATCGACGAGCTGCAAAAAGTATTTGAAGA
>Ga0118677_10016431_pt1 | contig 10131 bp, 6 predicted proteins | sample AliMusrvi5mmetaG_FD_86154 | JGI IMG/M metagenome (GOLD analysis project Ga0118677, IMG submission 86154)
CCTCCGCCGGGCCCAGGAACGCAAGGTCCGCAAGGACCGATAGGCCCCCGAATCCCCTTCCTTCCCCTCCGGTCTCCTCGTGAAGGCAGGCCCGGGTCGGCTTCGCCTGCGCGCACGGGCGCGGCGCCGCCCATTTCGGACTTTCCGGCACTTCAAACGTGGACAAGGGACATCCACCTGAATACACTATGCCGCGCGCAGGAACCCCTCCTGCAGTCGTCCGGGAGAGCCCATGCGACACCGCATCGCAGCCCGATTGATCGTCGCCGTCGGCCTGACCCTGGCCATCGGGCTGGGCGTCGGGGCCTGGGTTGCCGTCCGCAGCCTCGAAGGGCAGGTCCTCGGGGAGGTGCAGAGCGGCGGCGAGCGCCTGTCCGACACCGTCAAGCGCAGCCTCCGGTACGCGATGATGCACGACGACCGCGAGGGGCTGGCCGAGACCGTCCGGACCCTGGCGGCCGGGCAGGACGTGGCCGGCCTGCGGATCTTCAACAAGGACGGGCGGGTCCAGTTCGCGTCCGACCCCGCGGTGCTGGGGGGCCGGGTCCCGACCACCGACGACGCGTGCAAGGGCTGCCACGGGCGCGGGGCGCCGGTCGCGTCGCTGGATCCTGCAGACCGGACGACCATCTACAACGACGCCCACGGGCGGCGCCTGTTCACGCGGATCGAGCCGATCTACAACGAACGCGACTGCTCGAACGCGCCCTGCCACGTCCACGACGAAGGCCAGAAGATCCTGGGCGTGATGGACCTGACGCTGTCGCTGGCCCCCTTCGACGCCGAGCTGCGGAACTTCAGGACCGCCTCGCTGGCGTCGGCGCTGGTGCTGACACTGCTGATCGCGCTGGTGATCCTGGGGTTCGTCCACCGGTTCGTCACCCGACGCATCCGCGCGTTGCTGAAGGGGATGGCCCGTGTGTCCGGGGGCGACCTGGAGCATCCGATCCCGGCGATGGGCGACGACGAGTTCGGGGACGTCGCCGCGGAGTTCAACCGGATGACCCGCAGCCTGTCGGAGGCCCGCGGCCACCTGCTGCATTCCGAGAAGCTTGCGGTCGTGGGACGGCTGGCGGCGGGCGTGGCCCACGAAATCAACAACCCGCTGACCGGCCTGATGCTGATCTCCAGCAACCTCCGGGACGCGACCGATCCGTCGGATCCCCGGCGCGCGGACCTCGACACCATTTCTCGCGAGGCGCTGCGGTGCCGCGAAATCGTCAAGGGCCTGCTGGATTTCTCCCGCCAGACGCCGCCCCAGCGCAAGCCGGCGCGGCTCGAGGCCGCCATCGACAAGGTGCTCCAGGTGCTGCGGCCCCAGGCGCGGAAGACGGGCGTGGAGATCGTCGAGCAGGGCGACGAGCTGCCCGAGATCCTGATGGACGCGGCCCAGATCCAGCAGGTGTTCCTGAACCTGCTGGTCAACGCCATGGACGCGATGCCGACCGGGGGCACGATCACGATCACGCGGCGCCGGGTGGACGAAGGGAAGTTCGTGGAGGTCGACGTGGCGGACAGCGGCACCGGCATCCCGTCCGACCAGTTGCACCACATCTTCGAGCCGTTCTTCACCACGAAGGAAGGGAAGGGCACGGGTCTGGGGCTGTCGATTTCCTGGGGCATCGCCGAGGCCCACGGGGGCACGCTGTCGGCGCGCTCCGAAACGGGGCAGGGGGCGACGTTCACGCTGCGCCTGCCGGTGAAATCCGGGCTGGAAACTGCCGGACGATTCGGATAGAACTGCACCGCGATTTGTGGAGGCCTCCATGGCGCATGCTGCCCTGAAGCTGCTGGTCATCGACGACGAGCCGATCATCCTGGAAAGCTACCTGAAGGTCTTCGAGCCGCTGCGCGCGGAGTTCGAGGTGTCCACGGCGCCGTCGGGCGAGTCGGGGCTGGCGGCGCTGCGCGAGACGGCGTTCGACCTGGTCATCACGGACCTCAAGATGCCGGGGCTGGACGGCCTGGGCGTTCTGGAGCAGGGCCGCAAGATCCGGCCCCAGGCCGATTTCGCGATGATGACCGGCTACGCGTCGGTGGACTCCGCGGTCGGCGCGATGAAGTTCGGCGCGACGGACTTCATCGAGAAGCCGTTTACGCAGGAGGAACTGCTGCGCTTCGTGCGGACCCTCGCGACGTCGCGGATCACCCGCCTGCGCAAGCAGGAGGAGGAGGCCGGGTTCCTGCGCTTTTCGCGGCCGATGCTGGTGCAGCACATCGTGCTGATCATCACGTTCACGCTGCTGACGATCACCGGCGTGCCCCTGTTCTTCCCGGAGACGTTCAAGGGCGTGTTCTTCCTGGGCGACAGTTCCCTGATCCGCGGCCTGACGCACCGGATCGCCGCGGTGGGCCTGATGGGGCTGAGCCTCTACCACATGCTGTACATCCTGTGGAACGAGGACGGGAACCGGAACCTGCGGGCGATCATCCCCAGCATCCCGGGCGACCTGAAGGAGGCCTGGGGCAACATCCTGTTCACGTTCGGGGCGCGCCCGGAACGGCCGAAGGCGGGCAAGTACACCTTCTTCGAGAAGTTCGAATACTTCGGCGTGGTGTGGGGCACGTTCATCATGGTCCTGACGGGCCTGGTGATGTGGTTCACCGATTCGATCCTGCGCATCCTGCCGCTGTGGGTCGTGGACGTCGCGAAGGTGGTGCACCGGTACGAGGCGGTGCTGGCGATCCTGACCATCGCGATCTGGCACATGTACAACGTGCACCTGAAGGCGGGGGTGTTCCCCGGCAGCCGCGTCTGGCTGACGGGGCGGATCAGCCGCGAGGACATGCTGCACGAGCACGCGCTGGAGTTCGAGGCGCTGACCGGGCGTTCGGCGGATGCGGAGCACGGCGGGCACGGCGAGGGGGCGGCGTGATGAAGGCGAACCGGGGAACGAACCTGTGGGCGGCGTCGGTGCTGGCAGGGCTCTGCGTCCTGGCAGTGCCCGGCGCGGCGCGGGCGGCCGATTGCGTGGAATGCCATGGCGAGGTGGCGTCGGGCGCGGCGTTGAAGGAATCGCCCCACGCGAAATTGGGCGAAGGGAAGGGCAGCGCGGTGTGCGTCGCCTGCCACGGCGATTTCGAGGTCGCCGGCGACGCGCATGCCAGGCCGCCGAAGGTCAACTGCGCGAAGTGCCACCAGGCCGTCGACGCGAAGATGGCGACCAGCGTGCACGGACCCGACAACACCGACGGGCCGAAGTGCGTCGACTGCCACGGGACCCACGACGTGCTGCGCAAGGGCGCCAACCACGGCCGGAACCTGCGCATCGCGTCGAAGTGCGGCGCGTGCCACGAAAAGGAATACGAGATCTACAAGACCAGCTGGCACGGCCAGGCGCCCAACGACAAGGTGGCCACCTGCACGGACTGCCACGGGGACCACGACGTGCTGCGCCCCGGCGACCCGAAGTCCACGGTGTTCCGGCTGAACCAGGCACAGACGTGCGCCAAGTGCCACATGGACGAGGATCGGGGCTTCAAGCCGGAGGCCGTCGCCGCGGTGAAGGACTACTTCGGCAGCGTCCACGGCCTCGCGGTCACCAAGTCCGGCCTGATGGTGTCGGCCACCTGCGTCGACTGCCATGGCAGCCATGACGTGATGCACGGCCACGACAGCGACAAGAACCGGATCTCGCGCGCCAAGATCCCCGGCACCTGCGGCAAGTGCCACGCCGGCGTGGTCAACCTGTACCTGGAAAGCGTCCACGGAAAGCCGTTCCTGGAAGGCAACCTGGACGTCCCGGTCTGCACCGACTGCCACCGGACGCACCAGATCGCGTCGCACCTGACGGCGGGGGCTTCCACCTACGCGACCAACGTGGCCCAGACGTGCCTGAAGTGCCACGCCCAGGCCAGCGTGGTGAACAAGTACGGGATTCCCGAGGCGCGCGTGCAGACGTACCAGGAGTCCTTCCACGGCGCCTCGTCCAAGCTGGGCGACACCCGCGTCGCCAACTGCGCGTCCTGCCACGAGGCGCACGACATCCGCGCGTCGTCGGACCCGAAGTCGTCCACCAACCCGGCCAACATGTCGAAGACCTGCGGCAAGTGCCACAACGTCGAGGACGTGACCAAGCCCATCACCACGGGCAAGATCCACACCGCGCTGGCCGAGAACCGCCACTGGCTGTCGGCGCTGATCGAGAAGCTGTACATCGTGCTGGTGTCGGTGACGATGAGCTTCTTCATCTCCTATATCATCGCGGACATCGTGCGGACCAGTCGCAGGAAGAAGGGAGGCGGCGGGCACTGAACCGTCGTCGTTCCGGCTTTCGGGTGATTCCCCCTCTTGCCTCCGTCCTGTCGTCGCCACACTGTTCCCGCACTGGAGGTGTCGCATGAAGACGCGCATCGTTTCGATTGCCCTGCTGGTGCTGGGCCTGCTTCCCGGGTGTTTCGGGGGCGGGATCAAGCTGTTCTCGAACGGCACGGAACCGCTGAAGGAGTCGGTGCTGGAAAAGGGCGATCGGAAGCACAAGGTGCTGATCGTGCCGGTCCAGGGGGCGATTTCGACCGAACCTCGATCGGGATTCCTGGCCGACAAGCCGAGCCTGGTGGAAGAGGTCGTCGCGCAATTGCACCGGGCCGAGCGTGACGAGGCGATCCAGGCCGTCGTGCTGCTGATCGACAGCCCCGGCGGGACCGCCACGGGCAGCGACGTACTGTTCCACGAGATCGAGGCGTTCAAGGCGAAGACCGGCGTGAAGGTCGTCGCGCACTTCCTGAACAAGGCCACCTCGGGGGCGTACTACATCGCGATGGCGGCCGATCGGATCCTGGCGCACCCGACCACGGTGACCGGGTCGATCGGCGTGATCTTCGTGCGGGCCAAGGCCCGGGGCCTGATGGACAAGATCGGGCTGGACGCGGAGGTGACGAAGAGTGGCGACAAGAAGGACATGGGGGCCTTCTTCCGATCGGCCACCACCGAGGAAAAGGCGCTGTTCCAGGGCATGGTCACGGAAATGGGCGACCACTTCGTCGCGCTGGTGAAGGAACGCCGCAAGCTCACCGACACGTCGGGCTACGCGGATGCGCGGGTGATGTCGGCGCTGCAGGCGAAGGCCATCGGGCTGGTGGACGCCATCGGGTACCTCGCGGACGGCGTGAAGGCGGCGCGCGAGCTGGCGGGGCTGCCGGCGGACGCGAGCGTCGTCACGTACCGGCGCACCGAAGTGGCCGAGGACACGGCCTATGGCGGCGGCGGGGATGCCGGGAAGATGCCGAAGCTGATCGACCTGGAAGTGACGAAGTACCTGTCCGTGCCGTCGTCGGGGTTCTACTACCTGTGGGCGCCGGAACTGGCCCAGTAGGCCGGCGGTCGCGGGTCAGAGCACCCAGGCCAGCGCCAGGCGGCCCAGGAAGCCGTAGCCCTGGCCCGGGGCGTCGATGCCGGGTGCCACGCGGCGCGGGACGTTGGCTGTCGCGGGCAGCACGGCCCCGGCGTTGGCCTTGACCTCGAGGTGCCGCCCGATGGCGAACCAGGCGGTCGGGCCCATCACGACCTTCGCCCCGCCCTCGGCCTCGTCATGCTCCCAGAAGCCTTCCAGATCCTGTCCGACGATCTCGATCCCCAGGCGCGACCACGGGGCGACCCGGTAGGACGCCGCGACGCCCAGCACGAGGTCGGCCACGTCGCGGGCGCCGCCCACCGGGAACTCGACCCGTGTGGAGAGGGCCAGGTCGAGGGGTCCGAAGGATCGCGAAAGGGCCACGTACACCCGCGGCACCGCTATCGCCTGGAAGTCCACGAGGCAGCCGCCGCCCAGCGTCAGGTTGACGTGGTCGCGTTGCTGGTCCAGCACGCTGAAGTACGCGTCGACGGACGCGGCGGAAGCGCGGTAGGCACCGCCCGCCAGCACCATCCCGCCCCAGCCCTCGAGCACCAGGAAGGACGTCGGGGCCCACCGAAGGCGGACGCCCTCCTCGACGCCCTGCTCGCCGAAGGGACGGGCCTCGCGGGTGCCGTACGCCGTTTCGCTCTCGACCATGAACAGGTTCGGCCGCGTGCGGCCCGCATGCTGGTACAGGTACGGGAAGTCGCCTCCCGACTGTGCAAGCGCCGAAGGAGCGACGAGCAGCAGCGCCGCGATCGCGAACACCGGGAGGCAGGCGGCGCGGCGCATCGGGGTTCCGGTTGAGGACGCAACATGCTAGCAACCGGTGCGCGATCGGGTCAAGGGAGGATGCCGCCCGGCGCGCCTGGCCCTGGTGCGTCCGCCAGCGACCGATGTGCCGGCCCTGGCTGGCCAGGGTGTCCAGCAGCTCCCGGGTCACGTCATCGACCTCGCCGGGCGGGCCGGCCCACAGGTGCGTGCCGGGCAGGGGCATGAAGGTGTGCGTATGCACGACCGCCCCCAGGTCGGCCAGTTCGCGGATCAGGCCTCGCGTGGCCTCGCGGTCGGACGGGTCCTCGCCGGGCAGCCCGCAGATGAAGTCCACGATCGGCCGAAGCCCCGCCGCCAGCACCACCCGCGCGGCCCGGCGGACCGCGTCGGAGTCGTGGCCGCGATGGATCGCCTTCAGGATCCGATCACTGCCGGACTGCGCCCCGAACGCGATACTGTCGTTGGCGGCATGCCGGGCTACCACCTCGACCAGGTCGGGCGTCACGTGCTCGGGGCGCGCCTCGGACGGGAACGACCCGAAGAAGACGTGGCCCCGTCCGAAGATGCGGACCGATTCGCCCAGCAGTTCATCCAGTCGCACCGGGTCCGCCGGGCCGCCGTCCGTCGAGCCCCAGGCGAACGAGTCTGCGGACAGGAATCGAAGGTCGCGGTTCCCGTTCGCGCGGGCCACCTCGGCCCAGTGGACCAGGCGTTCCAGGGAGCGGTGGCGGGGGCGGGCACCCGTCAGGAAGGTGGTTTCGCAGAACCGGCAGCCCCAGGGACAGCCGCGGGACAGTTCGAACGGCGCGTTGCGTCCGGCGCCCGGCGCGAAGGGCGGGAAGGTGTCGAGGTCCACGGCGCGCGGACGCGGGTTCCGGTGAAGCGCGCCGTCTTCCATCCAGCACAGTCCCGGCACGTCCCCGGGCGACGTTTCGGCGGCGAAGCGGTCCAGCAGCAGCGGCAGCGCCTCCTCGCCCTCGCCGCACAGCACGAGGTCGAACCCCATCGCCAGCGTGCCCGCCGGATCGCCGGACGGGTGCGGCCCGCCCGCCAGCGTGACGAGGGGCCATCCCCGGCCGGCGGCCTCGATCCGGGCGCGGCGGAGGGTGGCTGCGGCATCCGGCACGGCGGCCGTGGCGAACGAGCATCCCAGCACGATCATGTCGGGCGTCCGAGGCGACTTCGTCTGCGGCGTGATCGGGATCGCGCCTCCGCCTGCGTGCCCGGGCGGGCGCGCCGACGCCCGGTCCAGGCAGGCGAACACCGAGGCGGCGCCGGGCTTGCTGAAGCACACGTCCACGTGTGCCGCGCAGGCCGACGCCTCCACGGCGCCGGTCAGCACGGCCACGCTGTTCTTGTTGTACCGGTGCTCGGCCAGGACCAGCGCAATCCGTCGCATGTCGTGGATCGTAGCCGGCGGTTCGCGGGATGCAAGGCGAAGGTGGGGCTGGCTGCGCTAGTTCGACACGGTCTTCCGGTACTCGATGCGGGCCGTCTTCCGGAGGTCGTCCGCGGCGTGCGTGCGGGCCTGTTCGACCTTCGCGTTCTTCAGGTCCTCGACGATGACCGGCTTCACCGCCTCGAAGTCGAGGGCGGCATCCTCGCGGCGGTCGAGCAGCCGGATGATCCAGAACCGCCCTCCCGAGCCCCGGACGACCTCGCTGGTCTCCCCGGGCTTCATCGTCGCGAGGATGTTCCGCCAGGCGTCCGGGATCTGCTTCCACTTCAGGTAGCCGAGGTCCCACGGCGTCTTGCCCGCCGGGAGGTCCGGGAACCGCTTCCGCGCCGCGTCCTCGAAGGACGTCCCCGAGGCCAGTTCCTGCTGCACCTGCGCGATCTGCGCCTCGTCCCGGGCCAGGATCTGCAGCACGTGGGTTTCGGTCCGGATCGCCGTGGCGTTCTCGTCGAAGTAGCGCCGCGCTTCCTCGTCGGTCACCGGGGGCAGCTGCGCCGCCTCGTGGCGAAAGTAGGCGTCGGCCAGCGCCTGTCGCTTCCACTCGTTGACGTCCGCCATCCTGCGGGCCAGCTCCTCGCGGTACGGGGTGTCCCCCAGGTCCAGCTCGGTGGCCTTCTGCGCCACCAGCTCCTTGCCGATGACCCGGTCCAGCAGGATCTTCTTCTGCTCCGGGCCCAGTTCGCCGACGGAGGTCTTCGAGTGGATTTCCGCGTGGACGTCCGCCTCGGTGACGGGGACGCCGTTGACCAGGGCCAGCACGCCGACGGGTTCGCGGCCGGACGCCGCACCCGCGGCCGGGCTGCCCGTCGATGGTCCCTGCCGGCAGGCCGCAAACGCGGCCAGTACCACCCAGGGCAGTGTGCGCAGGATCACGCTGGAAGTCTGCTTGTGCATGGTCGTGGGGCTCCTGGTGGAAAGGAAGGGGCGGCGTCCGTGGTGGACGCCGCCCCCCGGAATACTAGTGGCAGGCCGCGCAGGTTTCAACCTCGTCGCCGCTGAACGCGTTCGCCGGGGTCGGATCGTAGGTCTGGATGTTGATGTGGGCCGTGGCCGCGTCGGAGTCATGGCAGGAACCGCAGGCCAGGCGGCTGGGCTGGGTCTGCCAGGAGCCGCTGGACGTCGCGCTGTGGCAGGACTCGCAGTCGCGGATGTCCTGCGGGAACACGATCTGCCACTGCCGGCCGGGGGTTCCGTCCTCGTGGGCCACGGTGGCCAGCGGGTACGTCAGGTTGACGCCCATGTGGACCGAGTGCACGCGCTTGACGATCGGCACGCCGCCGCCCGAGAAGGCGGTGCCCGTGGCGGTGGCGGGCTGGTAGTCGTGGCAGGCCGCGCACTGATCGATCGCGTCGTCGGTGAACTGTTTGTTGTGCCGCGGATAGTCCAGCACGTAGCCCTTCTTGTCCGGGGTCTGGTGGCAGCTGTTGCAGTTGTTCGCGGGCAGCTTCTCGACGGTCGCGGTGCCGACCTGGAAGGTGATCCAGGCGACGGACGGGGTCACGTAGTCGGTCGCGACCTTGGAGGTGTTGTTGCCGATGTCGGAGATCTGCAGGTCCACAACGTACGTGCCGGGGGCCAGGTCGTCGACCGGGTCCAGCTTGTACTTGATCGCACTGGCGTCGGTGTAGTCGACCAGCGGATCCTGGTTGGTCGCAACGGCGCGCTTGGAGATGGTCGGGCCGCCGCCGGCGAAGGCGATGGCGCCGTCTGCCCCGGCCGTGACGCCGAAGACCGTCGTGGCGACGGTGCTGTTCAGCAGCTGCATGGCGTGCAGGTAGCCCTTCGCGCGGCTGCGGATGCCCAGCTTGCCGGTCAACTCGTCGATGTAGGCGATCGCGCGCAGCTTGAAGTTGGAGTCGGCGTTCAGCCAGTCGGCCAGCTGCTGCACCGTGATGCCGGTGGTCTTCAGGGCGGTCGGGAGGGTCACGGTGAACTGGGCGGCGACCGTGGAGTCGCCATGGTTCTTGTCGAAGGCGACCGTGTTCTGGCCGTTGTCCACCTTGACGACCAGGGTGGTCGCCGCGGTCAGGTCGAACGGGCCGACCGAGGAGGACAGGACCTTGGCGCGGGCCGAGTAGGTCAGCACGGCCATGCGGTTGTCGCGCGGGCCGGTGACGTACATGTTGCTGGCGCTGAACTTGCCGTTGCCGCCGCCCACGTAGGCGGAATCAGCGGGGCAGGTGTAGACCGGCGGGGTTGCGCCGTTCGACGTGCACAGGCCGGGGGTCGTGTCCTCGACGAACGTGGCGGGCGACACCACGGTGCCGTCCGTCTTCTTCGTCACCACGATGCTGACGACCGGCCGCTCGCCGGCCTGGAAGAACGTGCCGTTCGTCGGGGTCGACACGGTCGCGGCGAGGTTGAACTCGGGGATGTTGTGCACGTTCTTGGTGGTGAAGTCGTGGTAGCCGGCGATCTTGGTCGCCGTGTGGCACAGGGCGCAGGAATTGTCGTCGGTGTACGCGCCGCCGTCATGGTTGGTGCCATCGACGAAGTTCACGTCGTCATGGCAGGCGCCGCAGGCCTTGCGGGACGGGACCTTCTTCCAGTTATCGACCTGCGGGT
>Ga0118677_10016432_pt1 | contig 10131 bp, 12 predicted proteins | sample AliMusrvi5mmetaG_FD_86154 | JGI IMG/M metagenome (GOLD analysis project Ga0118677, IMG submission 86154)
GGATGACTTCTTTGGGGCGGTTTCTCCGTTCTACCAGTCTCGATGAGTTGCCGACTCTCTGGAATGTCATTAAGGGGGATATGAGTCTTGTTGGGCCAAGACCCCTGTTGTTGGAGTACCTCCCGCTTTACAATCCAGAGCAGCGTCGTCGTCATGATGTTCAACCAGGGATGACCGGTTGGGCTCAGGTGAATGGACGCAATGCAATCAGTTGGGAAGAGAAATTTAGGTTGGATGTCTGGTATGTTGATAACTGGTCATTGTGTCTGGATGTCAGGATACTTGCTCTCACCATGCGTAATGTTCTGTTGCGCAAGGGTATTAATTACAGCGGCTCAGAAACTATGCCTTGTTTTACTGGTTCAAAAATTCATTGAGAGGCCCTATGTATTACCATAGATATCGCCTCAACCCAGGACACAAAAGATGGGATATTCAAAAGCAGTTAAGGAAGGCATTTTAAAGAAAGTTATGCCGCTTGAGCGGCGAAGTATCACACAAGTCAGTAGAGAAACAGGAGTAAATCAGCAGACAATCCGGAATTGGATCAACAAGAGTAAATCGGGTATCTTACCATATGGCAGCTAAGAGAGCAGTCTGAGATTCATGAACCCTAAAGAAAATTACCATGTAGTGAATGAAACCAAAAAGGTAAATATACTGGACGGAGTAAAGCCAACTAAACTGGTTCCTATGGAAACAAAAATAATTGTTAATGCTGATGATTTAGGGATAAGTGACGCGGTCAATAATGCCATTTTCCGTCTAATTGAAGATGGTCGAGTTACTTCAGCCACGTTGCTTGCCAATGGAGATGCTATAGAAGATGCGGTACGCCGTTCCAGTATATATCCTCAAGCCTCCTTTGGAGTTCATCTTAATGCATCAGAGTTTCGCCCCATTACAACTTCAGAAGGTCTAACTCCTATTTTAAGTGTGGATGGCTTTTTTTTACCAAATCGACTTCGTGAAATTAGAGTTGGTTCCGAATTAAGAGAAGCACTTTTTAATGAATGGTCAGCGCAAGTTCAAAAGCTTATTAATATGGGTGTTCAAGTGAGCCATTTTGATAGTCATCACCATATTCATACTATTCCAGCTTTGTTTCCAGTTTTGAAAAAACTGCAACATCATTTTAGGGTTAATAAGGTTCGTAATTCTTTGAATATCTATCCTGAAAATGATAGAATATCGTTGCCGATTAATATCAAAAAAAAACTATGGAATGCTGGTTTACGCTATTTAAAATTCACAAAAACGACATCAGCTTTTACTTCATTAAATTTTTTGCTGCTAAATCCATTGTTGTTAAAAAATCAGTTCTCATCCATTGAGGTAATGGTTCATCCAGGCCATCCATTTTATGAAAGAGAAACAGAGATGTTGTTGCATCAATGGGAAATTTTTTTACCTTTTAAAGTAAAATTGATTAATTATTTTGATCTCTGATATACCTTTTGTGAGCAATATAATCTCATTTTACTTCGCAAATTTCTTTAACATGATCGACTAAATAAATAAAGCATCCCCTTAGCTCTGCTGCGGGGATGCTTTATTGGAGTATCTCCCGTTTTACAATTCTGAGCAGCGTCGTCGTCATGATGTTCAACCGGGGATGACCGGTTGGGCTCAGGTGAATGGACGCAATGCAATCAGTTGGGAAGAGAAATTTAAGTTGGATGTCTGGTATGTTGATAACTGGTCATTGTGTCTGGATATCAAAATTTTATGGATTACCTTCATTAAGGTTTTCAAGCGTGTAGATATCAGTCAAGTAGGGCAGGCGACTATGGAAGTTTTCAAGGGTAGTAACAACTAAATTAAGGAGCAAAAATGACAAAACCGGAATTCTTGAGGGAACTGGAAGATGTCCTCGAGGCTGAAGTAGACTCTATCAAGGGAGATGAGACGTTAGCTGATCTGGGTAGCTGGGATTCTCTTGCCGTCATGGCTTTTATTGCCATGGTGGATGAAAAACTTGGGGTCACTCTCGCAGCATCAAAGCTCGCTGAGGCAAAGACTGTTGGTGGTTTGATTGCATTGCTTGAGGATAAAATTTCCGGCTGATCGCTTGCGAATTAATTGTGGATAACATGACACCAATAACGATAGCGGGTAACAGACTATAATACTGTAGATGCTGTTGTTATGCACCAGGCAAACAGATTCATGCTTGATTATATTGAAAAAAACCTGACAGTTCCGAATGAAAAACACATTATTACTGTCGAGAATTACGGAAATACAAGCTCTGCATCTGTCCGTCTTGGCTTGACAGTTGTTCTTTCTCAAAAGTTCAAAAATACATCTCAGAACCTTCGATTGGCTGGTTTTGTAGTGGGTTATGGATGGCCAGCAACTACTGTTTCTTTCCGTCCAATAGTTATCTCTGAACTTGTTATTATGCCAAAATAGGCTGTGATACAATTTTCGCAGGAGAGCTGAATGATAAATCCAATGGAGTTGATAAATCGAACAATACTTGTGACTGGGGCATCATCAGGTATTGGTCGGGAAACCGCAATTTTACTGAGTCAGCTTGGTGCACGCCTGATTCTTGTCGGAAGAAACTTTGATCAGTTGGGCAAAACCCTCTCCTCACTCGAGGGCACCGCGCATCAGGTTTCTGCTTTTGAACTTTCAAATATCGATGAGATTCCTCTTTGGATGAAAGAGATTACTTCTGCAAGTGGGCCATTGCATGGTTTGGTTCATAGTGCCGGTTTGCAGTTTACAAAGCCGTTGCGCATTTTGTCTAGTGAAAATATTGAAGAACTAATGAGAGTGAATGTAACTGCGTCGATCTTTTTAGCCAAAGCATTCCGTCAAAAGGGAGTGTCCGCTGATAGTGGCAGTATCGTATATCTATCTTCGGTGATGGGGCTTGTCGGGCAGTCAGGTCAATCGGCTTATTCAGCAAGCAAAGGGGCACTTGTGACGTTAACAAAGTCATTGGCACTGGAATTATCTCGCGAGAATATAAGGGTCAATTGCGTTGCACCGGCGATGGTAAGCACTGAAATGTCTGAAAAGATGCTTGAGTTATTGACTCTTGAACAGGTTATACAAATTAAAGCTATGCATCCACTTGGTCTTGGTCGTCCTCGAGATGTTGCCAATGCTATAGCATTTTTACTTGCCGATACGGGCCGGTGGATTACAGGGACAACGCTTGTTGTAGACGGTGGTTATACCGCCCATTGATGTTAAAAATGAAACGATTGATGATTATTGGCGCCGGGGGTTTTGGTAGGGAAGTTCTTCATTGGGCATTGGACGTCCTTCCGCAAAATCGAAATTGGGAAGTATGTGGGTTTCTTGACGCCGACCCGGCTGTTTTGGATGTATACGATTGTGACTTTCCTATACTGGATGACCCCTTGAATTACTTTCCGAAGGCGGATGATTGCTTTATTTGCGCGATTGGTCATCCCTCAACGAAGTTACAAGTTTGCCGTCAACTTAAAGAACGTGGTGCGCAATTTATTACATTAATCCATCCGACGGCAATTATTGGCAGTCGTTCTATTATCGGCGAAGGATGTATCTTCTGTCCTGGTAGTATTATAACTGTTGATGTTACAATTGGTGATTTTGTTACAGCAAATTTGCATTCTACTATTGGTCACAATGCAGTTGTCGGGCAAGGTAGTACTTTGAGTGGTCATGCGGACGTGACGGGTTTTGCTATACTTGGCGAAGGAGTTTTTCTGGGAAGTCATGCGGTAGTATTGCCTGGAGCAAAAATAGGTGATTATGCAGTAGTCGGTGCAGGCAGTGTTGTGCTGAAAAAAGTTAAGGCTGGCGTAACGGTCATGGGTGTCCCAGCTAAACAGATCGCAGGGTTTTAATGCACTAAGAATATTTAACGAGTGGAGTATAAAATGCAGGCATTTATCAGCGCAATTGAATACGATCTTCCTGATGGGTTGCTGACCAACCAAATGCTTGGAGTCGAATTTCCTGAATGGTCTGTTGAAAAAATAGAAGAAAAAATCGGAATTGCAGTCCGCCGAATTGCGGCAAAAGATGAATGTGCTTCTGACATTGGAGTTCGTGCGGCAGAAAAACTCTTTGCCTCCGGGGTATGCAGCCGCGAAGATATTGACTACCTCTTGTTTTGTACGCAAAGCCCTGATTATTTCCTTCCAACCACGGCATGTATTATGCAAGATCGGCTTGGATTACCGAAAAGCTGCGGCGCACTCGATTTTAATCTGGGTTGTTCCGGATATGTGTACGGACTAGGTGTTGCCAAAGGCCTGATTGAAACAGGTCAGGCTCGTAATGTCTTATTGATTACCGCTGAAACCTACAGTAAGCATATTCATCCAGGCGACAAGAGTGTGCGCACCTTGTTCGGAGATGCTGCCGCAGCAACACTGATTCAGAGTTTGGGTGAATCTGAACAAAAGATTGGTCCATTTGTCTATGGCACGGATGGAAGTGGTGGCAAAAACCTGATTCTTCCTACCGGTGGTTTTCGCAACCCTCGTACAGCGGAGTCAGCTCAAGTTGAGAAAGATGAGCTTGGTAATTTTCGTACTCAGGATAATCTCTATATGAATGGGTCTGAAATTTTTACTTTTACACTGAGGACTATCCCGAAATCAGTAAAGGAATTACTTACGCTTTCTGGAAAATTGCTGGATGATATTGATCTTTTCGTTTTTCATCAAGCAAACAAGTTCATGCTTGAACATCTTCGAAAGAAGCTCAATGTGCCGGAAGAGAAATTCTACATGTCGTTTAAGAATTACGGTAACACCGTATCTTCTACCATTCCTATTGCACTTAAGGACGCACAGATAGAAGGCAAGTTGAAAGCCGGTGACCTCGTGATGCTTGTCGGATTTGGTGTGGGTTATTCTTGGGGAGCGACGCTGCTTAATTGGGTATAATAACACAAACTGATTTATAACGTGAACCGTACGGGCGACCCTTGTGGTTGCCCTCCGTGCTAGCTGTCAAGCAAATACTGAATGATTTCAGAAAAGCTTACGGAGTTACTTATTGAAGATCGCTTACTTGTAGGTATCATTAACTATATCTATCAGGGTCACCTGCAGTCTTACTTCGATTCAATTCATCCGGAAATTGTAATATTATGAGACATACAACTAGGTCTACAAAAGTTTAGGCAGAGTTTAAAAAAATATTCGAACACTAATCGATTGTTTTAAAAATAGTTAAATGGCTGGTGGTTTTTTATTGTGCGCTTATGGTACATTATTTGACGTATATCGGTATGGGTAATCTTGTTGTATTGCTTTGGTTACGGAAATCTCATAAAACTTAAGCCATTTTTGCGTGAAATCTTTTTTTTACCTCTTCTTTTTAGCTTTTACCATTGTAGGGTGTTCTTCAGAACCCGAAAAGAAAGATGCTACCCGGGTTGCAGCTGTTGTTAATGGTGTCGAAATTACCCAGCGTGAAGTAGCCACTCTTTATGAACGCTCTGCTACTCCCGGTGTCAGTGAAGAGGTTCGCCGTAATCAGGAACGAGCTATTTTAGCGGGTTTGGTTCGAGGTGAACTGCTAGCTCAGAAAGCAGTGGCCGAGAAGCTTGATCGTACCCCTGAGTTTGTATTGATCCAACACGAAGCTCGTCGTCAGGTTCTTGCAGGGTTGGCTGAAAAGTCTATGCTTGCCTCTTTCAAGCCACTTTCGGATGATGCGCTTCAAGCCGTTATTAAACAAAATCCCCTTATTTTTGGTGAACGTAAGCTGCTTGTCTACGAGCAGGTCTTGATGCCTGTCGTGGATGTGCCTTTTCTTCAGTCACTTAATGATGCTGCTGGCAAAGGCGCTCCGCTTTCGCAATTGGTAGATTCAATAAAAGCTAAAAAGCTGCAGTTTCAACAGGTTACCCAGACACAATCAACCGATCAGATGCAGCCTGCTATTGCACGTATTTTGAGCAATGCTAAGCCGAATGTGCCGATTCTTATGCGCGTCGAGGATAAGTTTGCTATGGTATTGATGTTGAAGAGTTCAGTCCCAATACCACTAGCAGGGGAGGCTGCACTGCAGACAGCGCGGAATATTACCAGCTCCCAAATCCGTAATCAGGAATTCGGTAAACAAATGAAGGCTGTTGTTGATGCATCCAAAATTACCTATTTTGGTGCCTTTGCTCCTGGCACAGCTGTTAAAAAGGGAGCAGGGCAATTGGTTCCACTGCCGACGGTTGATACAAAAATGTTAGCCGAAAAGAAATCACAAAGTATTGAGATTGCCTTAGCGCTTGGAGTAGCATATACATTTGCCATATTGTTGCTGACATTCTGGATGCGGCTTTTTCTTGGTAAGTTTTGGCAGCCTTTTATGTCGGATAAGTCGAAGAAGGTCAAATCTGTTGAAGTTGACGGCCATAGTGAAGATCATCATGTGGATGAAATATTGCATACTGTATATAAGCCACCTTTTTATATACAGTATTTTCTTTTCTTTATTGCCGCTGGAGCTCTGTTTAGTCTTGGCTATCAGATGATGCTTGTGTGGAGCAGAACCCCTGAATGGATTGTAGCTCTAGCTGTACTCTCCGGTCTTTTGCTTGGTGTTGTTTTCAGTCATATCTTTTCTTTCACTCCAGTTAGGAAGTTGACGCAGAATATGCGTTTTTCCCCAATCCTCTTATTTTCTTTTGGTGTTGTTGCTGCTGTAATTCTTACAAAGCGTCTCATCGGCTTATGAGGTTTAAACCTCAGGCATCTTGGTTTCCGTGGCTGCTCTTTGCCGCAGTTATGTTGTATGCTGTTCTGGATTACATTCTTTTTGACCCACTCTTTTATACAAGTGATGAGTCCCTGCTTTTTATAACTGTAATTGTGATTTTATATTTAGAGCGTGGCAGTATCTTGGCATCCCTTGTCGGCAAAGATTTTGGATCTCCTTTATTTGGTTTTGGATTGTTTAGCTTGGGTTTAGTTATTTTTACGTTTGGCAGGCTTTCCCCAGTGATGATCCTTCAGGTCTGGGGACTTTTTCTCATGGCTGCCGGTTTGGTAGCTGGATTGTCCCCGCGTGAGTACCGGCGATCCTCTTACTTTATAGCACTTTCCGGCACGGTAGTAGTTCTCATGGGACGTTATGCTCCCAATATCCTCTCTTCAGAGTTGGCTGTAACTCTTGCCTCTTTATCCGCCAAAGTGATTAGTGCAACGCTTTTTCCTGTTGTCGCCGATGGTGTTACCCTCTATTTTGATCAGTATAGTGCCACAGTGACAAAAGACTGTTCCGGTATGAATTCCATATTTTCATTGACAGCACTTTCAGTTCTCTACCTTCGCACAGGTCATAAACGTAAGCCTTGGCATATTTTCTTCCTGGTAGTATCTATCATTCCTGTTGCAGTTCTTACTAATTTCATGCGCGTAATGCTTGTGATACTTGCAACTTTTTACGTTGGAGATTGGTTTGCCCAGAGCATTTTCCACGAAACGGCAGGTGTTTTCGCTTTTATTCTTGCGCTTTTCCTGCTCTCACTAATTGATAGGCTGCTTCTTTTTGTTTTCTCTCTTGTAAAGCCTTTAGTGGAGAGCTCTCATGCGGCTGACTAAATTTTCACTCCTCTCTATAGTTTTTGGTCTCATGCTAATCAGCTCTGAGATTCTGGTAGTGATAAAGCAGTTGCCATCTAAGGGCGCAAAACCAGATCTGCAAAGCTTGATCAATCAGCATCCTCCTGGCTGGCAGCCAATAGCAGGCTCATCGGTTGATCCCAATACCCAGAACTCCACGTATGATCTTGTTGTTTCTCAGATCTATAGACGTGCTGATGGAAAAGCAGCTTCCATTGTAATCACGTGGAGCCTCGACGGCATCCGCCGTGCAGGACACCCCCAGGAAGTCTGCTATAATTCACAAGGATTTCAGGTCTCTACGCCAACGAATAGTTCATTTATGGTTGGGAGTCAAAAGCTTGATGTAGTTACCTTCACAGGTCGCCATGGAGGCAATATTGAAGACGTCATCTACTGGAGAGTAACCGGAGGCAATCACGACGTCACTATCCACGAAAACTTCCTCCTGACCCACCGCTTCAAAGAAGTAGCCAACCTCCTGATCGGCAACATCCCCGACAACATCATGGTTCGCGCATCCACCTGGCGCAACTCCACCGGCCCACCCTCCACAGCCCATATCGACTACATCAAATCCTACCTCCAATCCCTTGACCCAAAAACCCGCCACTTCCTCACAGGCCTCTAACCCCAACCCATGTCATTCCGAGTATCTGCGAAGAATCCATTTTCCTCTTTAAAGCTAACAGTCCAAGGTTTTGAATCTCAGAACTCATTCCTTACATCTAAGCCCTGTTCACTCAACACTTAGAAAGGGCCTTATCCGATTATTACCAGCTCGGACGTGGTTATAATAATGTCAGATTTTAGTGCTTAATACAGGGATTGAGTGTGTAATTTTTCCATTTCCATCACCCAAAAAAGTTCAAAATTTAAACACCTCATCTTCAAATAAATCAGGTTTTCCAGTATTAAACTAAAGAGCCATTTTTCTTATCTTAACTCAGCACTTTAACTTTAGTCCTCAGCAAAAAAAATGCTTATTCTCAACAAAATCCTTCCCTTGCTCCTCCTTCCCTTAGGGTTCAGCCTTCTGTGTCTCCTCGCTGGTCTTGTTTTCCGCAAACGGTTATTCCTCTGGATTGGCGTTCTGGTACTCTGCCTGTTTAGTCTGCCAATTGTTAGTGACGCAGTTATGCGCCTTGTTGAAGGTCCACTCAGGCGAGCACCTGTCAGTGCTGTTGGTAAAGCCGATGCCATTGTGGTATTGGGTGGTATGCTTCACCAGATTAAAGGTGAACCCTTAGGAGAGTGGGCTGGAGACGTTGATCGATTTGAAGGAGCCATTAACCTTTTTAAAGCAGGGAAGGCTCCTGTGGTTGTTTTTACGCGAGAACATATTCCATGGCACTCCCAGAATGTTTCCGAAGGTGATTTGTTGGTCAGTAGGGCTCTCCTGCTCGGTGTTCCACAACATGCAATCCGCTTAACCGGAAACGTAGGCAACACAGCAGATGAAGCTGTTGCAGCAGCAAAGGTTCTTAATGTTGGGAATGGTGGGGCAAAGAGTATTATTCTTGTCACAAGCGCCTTTCATATGCAAAGAGCTCGTTTTCAATTTCAACAGGTTGGCTTTAAGGTTATTCCTTTCAGGGTGGATTATCAAACAGATGATACGCCGGAGTTAACGGTTTTAAGCTATCTGCCCAATGGAGGATCGCTTGCTGAATCAGAAACAGCTTTGCGTGAAATGATCGGTTGGCTATTTTATTGGGGTAAAGGACTTCTTAAAGTGCCATAGGGCATTTCCTAAAGCAGAGTTAAACCCCTAATCCCTCTTTCATGAAACATGTTCACGGTATTTTTGTCGCTTTTCTGTTATTGATACTGCCCACCCCGGTATATTCGCAAGACTACAAGAATGTTGAGGTGAGCAAGGTTCTTGTTTCATCGGTCACCAGTAACGGCACTCCACTCAGATATCTGCAAACAGCTCAGCCTGAAGTAACGGTTCTTGTCGTTCGTGTTCCTCCGGGTGGTTCAACCGGCTGGCACCAGCATCCTGTTCCCGTTTATGCCTACATGCTTGAGGGGACGCTTAACGTCGAAATTAAGGGCGCTCAAACCTCTATATTCAAAAAGGGCGACGCGATTCTTGAAGTAATGAATACCTTGCATAACGGATATAATTCAGGGAGTGAAACCGCAACTCTTGTGGTATTCTACACAGGAGCAGTTGGTGTGCCGAATGTTGTGAAGGAAAAAGTTGAAGCAATTCCCGCCCGGCCTTGATTGGAATATCTTTATTAAATCATGCAGGAATTAATGCCGGAAACCAATAGAGCTGTTGGTCTTGATATAGGAACCACCAGGGTGTGCATTGTGGTTGCTGAAAAAGATGAATTCGGCAAACTTAAAGTTATCGCAAAAGGCTCTTCCCATTCTGATGGCCTCAGGAGGGCAACGGTTGTCAATATCAACAAAACATCTGCCGCTATTAAAACCGCTGTAGCAGATGTTGAACGTGAGGCATCTCTGGTGATTCACGGGGTCAATGTTGCCCTCTCGGGAGCGCATGTTCATTGCATTGAAAGCAGTTCTGAAA
>Ga0118677_10016433_pt1 | contig 10131 bp, 16 predicted proteins | sample AliMusrvi5mmetaG_FD_86154 | JGI IMG/M metagenome (GOLD analysis project Ga0118677, IMG submission 86154)
TCCGACGTGGCGCGGGCGGTGGGGTTGGCGCTGCGGTGGGAGGGAACCGGGTCGGCCGTCCTGAACGTGGGAACGGGGCGGAACCACTCGGTCATGGACATGGCGGAAGCCGTCACCGCTTTACACTTTCCGGGGCCTGGCCCGACGCCCTTCGCGCCTGTCGTGGAGCACCAAAACGCCCACCCAGCCGAAGTGCCTGAAACCCTTGCATCCCTAGAGCGAGTAGGACTGGAACTCGGTTGGAGTCCCCGGATTATCTTCCCTCAACCTGCCCCCGACCATGGCAAATACCGGCAACTTGGAGCCGTTGCCTAACCGAACTAGCGGAAACAACGGAAAATGTGGATTTGCGGGCACAAAACCACCCCTGATTGACACTTTTCGGGGGTTTACTTTACACTGCTTTACAGTCGAAATCTGCTAGATCGGCGTTGAGCGAGAGACCGTCACGCCGTCGTAATGCACCTATTTCCTGTAACTTGCGAAATCGAATACCGCCTAACCCCGCAGCTTTCGTGGCAAGTTCGTACGCAAAAAAAGTGTAAAGTTGAAAAAACACCTTTCACATGATTTGGATGGGGGTGGGAGGACCCGAGGACTTTGTCACCCCGCTTAATAGTTTTCCTCCTCACGATCAATGACTTACGGACGCGTCAAACGCACGTCTGTCGCCGATTCTAGCGGGAATAAATCGACTCTTTCTGATAGTCCAATATTAGACTCCTGATAGATTAATGGTGAACCGCCAATCTGGCTCCGGTGACTCCGCGTTAATTGCTCGACGGGACAACCATCGCGGGATAGAAAACACCCATGAACGATAACAGCAGTGAACTGCGCTTTGGAGCGGCATTTGCCCCGGTTATACGGCGCACGGCATTTGCCATGCGAATGCCGCGCGTGACATAACAAAACGTTCGGCCAAGAAAATGAAATCATTCGTTGCAACCACTGGAATCTTGCTCATGACCCTTGCCATCAGCAAAGGGGAACCGTATTTCTACGACCGCTTAGAATTGGTGAATTGTTGCCCTATCATCGTGGTCATCGATGTGGAAGAGCCCGAGAAGGAGACCAAATCCAATTCTGATACTTCGGGTTTGGATATTTCTCAGACGCCCCAATGGGACTACAGTCAACGTGCCAAAGCCAAAGTTGTGCGGAAGCTCAAAGGCGAGATTCGAGACAACTTCGTATTGCATGGTTCCGAGAACAATATTGATGCACAATGTAGACTGAAGAAAGGGCGATTCCTTGCTTTTCTTACGAAGGATGGAATTTTTTGGGTTGGTGCTAACTGGCAGTTGTCTTTGAGACCTATTGTTGATAACAAGATTGAATGGTACGTTTCAGACGATAAATCCTTGCCGATGACATTTCAGGCGGAGAAGTCCGTCATTGACGAGATACAAGCGAGAATCAACGAACCGACAAACTCGCCAAAGGCCGAACAAGCGGGCGCTGACCAACCGGCTACCAAGCCCGTAGAAAAGCCAGCAGTGAAAGGGCAACCATCAACCCCCACGGCGAAGGATAGCCCCCGGTAGCCGTTGGCAGGCCCTTGACGTTCTTCCAAGATGAATAAATACTCTGTAATTGTCGCTCTCTTGACGCTTGGTGGATTCTCTTGTGCTGAGAAGCCAGGTGTGTGGAAACCGATGCAAGGCGAACCAAACTCAAGGATCGACAGTAATGCACGGCCAATAGATGCAACACAGCAGAGGTCCACACGTGACGCCACCACGACTCTCGCACGCGTCAAACAGGCACTAGGCGCACGACCTACATTTGCTATAGTCTCAGAGATTCTAGGCCCACCCGATCACGACATTGGAAGCGGGATTTACGTGCTGGTGTACAATCTTAGTGATGGAACAAGACTCGTAGTAGGCACTTCAGATAAGAAGTCCGTTCTCTACGTCGATCACGACCGTATGCGCCTTTACCACAAGAAGGCAGAACATGGCATGTAACCCGCCACCACCTCACAATTACACATCGGCATCCACCCAATTGCAGGGGTGATGCATCTGATGTTCGCAACTCAAGCGGCATCCTCTGTCTCCTTGGCGAATCGCATTTTCCTGAGCATGTCGGCGATGGCCTCCGCACCTTTCCGATAGACGATGGCACCTATCCTGGCCGCGCTCAACGCCCCGCTGTGGGATGGATTACCCGCCGTCATGGCACCCTACGGCATGACCCTGGCGACGCATGACTACGCCGAACTGGTCAACGAATTGACCGCCCGCTGCAACACAACCGACGAATGGAAGCCCGCCGACGTGGCGAAATTCGCGGGATCGCTCGCGTTTTGGAAAGGTACCGTGGATCACCAACCGCTTGCCATCACGGACAGGAACGGAAAGACAAGGCCCGATATGGTGGTGACAGCAGCCCCGTTGAGCGCCGTAGCAGCCAAGCCGCTCCTGTGGGCGAAGCCGCACGGCACCTACATGACCGATCTGGGGAACAGCATCCTGACGGCTGACGCGGCGGGTGACACTGCCGAGCGCGACCGGCTGTTCGCCATCTATCAAACATGGGCGGAGAAATACCTAAACCCCAGCGACACCCCGACAAAATAGCCCGACTAACAGGACATCCGCCAACACGTTGACAACCCGGCAACGACATCATCCCCATGCGCCAGACCATCGACACTGACTATGTGAGCAAAGCCTTCATCGGCATGACCTCGCCGCTCCTGGGCCTCGTCACGTCCTATCAGGAACAAATCGAGTGGCACCTGCGGGTTGCCTCGCTGCTGGTCGGTCTGGCGGTCGGCATCATGTCGCTGGTGAGCATGGTGAGCATGGTGAGGAAGATGCGTCGCCGCTGAAAACGTCTAAGTCCTGCCGCCGGGACAGGTTGGGGTGTGACTGGGATGAGTTTGGCGAGCTGTCTGCGGGTAACCATCCATGATTTGTTCGCCTTATTGCTTCAAATGGCTCGGGTTGCTCTCACTTACTCGGAAGTCCAAGCCTTTAAGTCGCTCCCTAAGACCGTTCTTCGTCACGATCGCTTCAGCCTTAGTCATATCACCTGAAGCGACTCGCCAAATGCCCATCCCGAGGTCTATGCTCTCCGGCAGGGACAAATAGACCCCGGCAGCCTTTAGATGGTGCAGCAAAATTGCCATATCACTGGTCTCCTCGTGTGCATCAGGTATTGCTCCAGAGACAAATGGAACATCACCTTCTAACGGCAAACGAACGCCAAGTTGCCGCAATCTCTCGATCTTGGAGTTCTCCTCCGTTGCAAAGTTCGGCAGTGTTCTCGTTGTGTTGGAGGTCTTGTCTTTGCATCTGCAGAACATGCAGCTCGCGGCGGCTATTATTAAAACTCGGAAAAGATGCATGATTAGATTGCTTATTTTCTGGGCGTCTAAATCCACCGATGACCGGCGGTTGATCTGTGGTTGGATTTGTGGTCGCGTGGCTTAGCGGTCATTCGACGCGCTGGCTTGTCAGGGCTTGGTTTTGTCGGGGTATGGTATCAAAATTAAGTGAGAGAATTGGCCTGTGTTCCGCCCTTGCCATCCGATATAGTATGTCTGTGGTGTTTTAAGGTATGGCCAGGGTTCCCTGGAATTAGGACCAACCGCAAGGGGTCCTAGATCGTGCAAGGTGATAGATTCTTGCTCAACATGCCCCTTCAGGACCTGTTTGATACGTGCCGTCATGTCGCACTTCCATCCATTGGTTGGATGTGCTGGTGCGCCCCACTGCAAATTCTCCCAAAGCGTAAGATTTTGACGTCCCATTACATAGGTGAGCGATCCTATGACAAATGTGGAACTGCTTGCTTTGCTTTGCTCTATCTGGGAAATGTTTCTAAGCGAGAATTGCTGAACACTGGCGCAACCGATCAGGCCGATCAGGAGGAAAGCGTTTGTAATTGTGGGAAGCAATTTCATACTATTTCACTAACGTTCGGGGTGCGGCGGTGCGGGGGACTCTATCTATCCTCCCTGTGCCGAGCAAGACTTGACACCCGATACTCGATGCTCTGGCGGTCCGCATCTGTGTAGGTGAACCGAAGTCCACCTGTCCGAAGCAAAATTGCGACGAGTGTGCCGAATACACCGACGCCTAAGAAAAAAACATACGCAGCAACCTCGAATGCAAGCCCCGGCTGCAGGAATATCACTGCAACCGCAGGCAAGGCAAGTATGGACGCCACTCGCGTGAACCTGCGCCAAGTTTGGTAACGAAAAGTCATGATGTGTGGGATGCCTAATAGCGTTTGAGTGCTCCTACGGGAGCGATTGATAGGAAATTGGAAAGAGATTGGATTGCTTATGGCCCGTTAAAAGCCACAACTTGTTCGGTTTCTTCAATGTTTTGGGTGTGGGTTGCTCGCTCAATGAACTCTCGAACAACTTGAATATCATTCGGAGAAATGGCCGTCCATCTCCTAAATGAGTAAAGCGAGAGAAACCAAACGACTATCGGTAGGACAATCACGACGATCAATGGCAGCGTGAGGCTCACGCTCTCATCCTTCCAAACTCCGTATGCGGTAAAGGCCGGAAACCCGAGCAAAAATAATGTGATGATGAATTGCGCCAGATTCATCCAAAACAATTGGAATTTGCCTCGCCTGAAATCGCCAACGATGGCTGATCCGGCACCACTCGGGACAATCTTGGCACACAGATAGATCTTGTCGGAATCTCCAATTTTGCCCGCATGATAGATCTTCATTCCGTCCATCTTAATCTTCCCCAGCACAATATGAGGTGCGTGGGTCCAATTCGGTGCCATACCAACACTCGCCTGATTCTTGGAAGCGTGCCTTAAAACCTCACAGCACTCCGTTGGGGAGAACGGAGTTTCGAAGCGATAGGAAACACGCATAGCCATATTTTTACCGAACGTTAAAGGAGATGTGTCGGCGCGGTGGACGTTGGTTCAACTACCGGGCTTCTCGCCGTCGCATCCACCGGCTTGCACGCCCTTGTCATTTCGATTTGTGGTCGGTCTCGGAACTCTGATTTGGCGGCGCGACTTTGGGTCGTGGTACTTTTCGGATCTCCAGCATCTTGCGCAATTTCTCGGAAACCTGTCCGTCACGTGTGAAATATTTCTTCGTGGTGTCCATCTGTTGTGGATTGCCCTCCTTCGGCTCAGGCAGGACAAAGCAAAAATCATCCGGAAAATGTATGCACATGCTAATCTCGTCGCCCTCTGGACTACAAAAGCGTAAATGCCAGGCTCCAGAACCGGTTCCCTTGTCATCTCCGGTAATCCAAGCACCGTAAATGTAGAATCGGCTATCCAATCCTAGCTTGATTAGAATCTTCTCCCCTACACCACAGGCCTCCTTGAGGCTCAACGATGGACGAATCTCCGGTGGGTAGTCGTAGCTGTCACCCGGGCACATCGATGCGCTCAGAAGCATGCATGCGATAACGATTAATGATCTCATATCTTTAGATTCCTGTCGAACGTTAAAGGTGATTCGGCGGCGCGGGGGACTCTGGTTCAACTATGGGGCTTCTCGCCGTCGCATCCACATGTTCGCCTTCTTCATGATTGGTAAGCATGGTTGCCAAAGCAGGAATGGCAATGATTAGCGTGACAATCAGCACTACGGACGGGGGCATAAGGACGAAACTCGTATCGCCGTGAGACCATGGAACTGCCATCCAACCACCACAGTATGCCAGCAGAGCAACGTAGAATGTGAATACCCACCTTCTCGTGGATGTCGTGAATCCCACCCTCAGTCGGGACAATAGTCGAAAACCCCAGACCAGCAGTAAAATCGGAATACCCAAGACCGCTACAAGTGCAACTCCATGCGCAACACAGTCAGGAGGTGAATTGGAAGCAAACGCCGCCACAAGAATCATCGCCGCAAATGCAGCAAACGGCAGCAGGATCAACAGAACGAGTGTCATCATAGCCATATGACGTCTGACCTTGGTGCTCTGTTTGAGGATAGCCATTTCTGTCGAACGTTCAAGTCCACCGGTGACCGGCGTTTGAGCAGTGGTTGGATTTGAGGTTGTGGGGCTGATCGGGCTTCCGGTGAGACGACTTGTTCGACTCTTCTTGTTGTTTGAGGGTATAGGATTAGGATGTTTACTCGATACGCTTGGACACAGCCATTGAAACCAGTAAACCCAATGCAACTGCGCATACTTGCGGTGCGAAGACCCATACTATCGAGCGGTCATGGAATTCTTTTGTAATGAATACCGCAGCGATGATGGATGCCATAACTAGTATCAAGCCTAGCGCGATTATTGGACGAATGCGCCTGCCAGTGAGATGCTCCAGTCCCATTAGAAGGACACCATAAGCGACTCCAACTATGCCGCCACCAATCGTGAAATCAAGGTATGTAAATATGACTCCTTGCCCACCACGAAAGTAAAAATCTGGTTCGCCATAAAGCACCCATACGATCACTGCAACTGTCACCTGCGCGTATCCGACAAGCACACCAGTGATCGGGCCAAGCAGCAAGAAACGCTGGACCGGGTGCCTACGATCTGGCGATTTACAGAAAGGGGGATGGTCAGTTGCTGGGATTTCCATTTTTGTCGAACGTCGAGCCCTGCCGCCGGCTCAAGGCGGGGCGATTGTGGTTGAATCTGTGGAGCTTTTGCCGGTCGGCAGCGGCGATTTGTTATGCTTTATGTCGTTGTGCTTAGTTAGTAAAGATTTGATCAGACGGTCCTCGCTGTGCTCCAGTCCTGGTCCACTAATTAGATCAAGCGGAGTTCTTCCCTTGGAGTTCTTGATTGAATCATCGGCTCCAGCATCAACAAGCAACATCACGGAAGCGAGATTCGAGCGCATGACAGCATCATGGAGGGGCGTATCTCCATCGGTATCCTGAACGTCGAGTTTGGCACCCGCAAGGATCACTGCAGCTAATACCCTTGGCGAACCCGTGGCCGTGTGAACGACTGAAACCTTTCCTGGTCCGTCAATGTAAACGCCTCTAACTTCGTTAACATTAGCACCACTATCAATAAGCAGAAGCGCAAGATCATCAAATCCCTCCTCAATAGCGAAATTGAGCGGGCTGCCTCCCTTGCCGTCATGGTCATTTAGTCGGGAGCCATGTTCGACAAGCTCTTTCGCAATAAACATCCTGGTAATGTTCCGGTACCTTACCTGGTCGCCCGGAATCTTCTCCATTTCTCGTAGTGCCCATGCGTGATCCGCTTCGGTATTCTGAATTAGACGTGGAGGATCTGGGTAGCGATTACTATTCGCAAGTGCCATGAGGGCAGTCCATTTACCTGATGCAAGCGGCCAGCTAAGAGTCCAGGGGTCTCCAAACAGCTTGCTGTCGCCGTGATCTCCATATCTTGCGTTAACATCCACGCCTTCCTCCAAAAGGTCGCGGACAGTATCAAGCTTCAGATGAAATGCGGCTTCAATCAAAGCACGTTCCTTGTCGGTTGCGGATGGGAGTTCCTTCTCGTCCGCTCCATGTGCAAATGCGACCGCAAAGCCGATGAGTAATAGGAGTGCGTGAATTTTCATAGCATAACAGTAGGTTATCCGACCGGTCGGATTTTCGGGGTATCACACGGCGCGTCGGTGAACTGGAGCAAATCCGACCTGAATTGGCCCGCTTTGTCCGCTACCGATTGATTCGACCGTTTCATGGGTTTCGTATATCACCTCTAAACCGGCAGTGGAAGCAAATCATCTGCGTTTCTTGCCAGAGTCGCCCGACGCGCCGTTGACACCGCGCCCAGGCCACCATGAAAGCACTCAAATACCTCAGTTTCGTCGGCAAGGTTGCCGGTTTGGTTTCCGCCCTCAATGTGGTCCCGTTTGTCGATCCCGCTGTCGGGGTGGTCGTGTTCGCCGCCGCCTCGATCCTCAAGGACGCGGTGAACCGCATCGGCGACCTGTTGGACGACGGTAAGCCGAACGCCAGCTTCAAGGGCTGATCGCGGCACCGCAATTATTGGCCATAACAAATCCGGGGTTGGGAGACTTGATTCCCAGCCCCGGATTTTGCGTTTGGTGCCGCGTAGGAGTACTTGCCGTCCGCACAAGGTATTGCAATATTACCCGCTCGCACGAAACCATTCCGCGTGTGATAGACTGCCGTTAGGCGCGGATTGCCACCGTTTGCGCGCGGATTGAACGGGCGGTCATTCGGCGGCTTCGCCGTTGAGGACAGCGCGGCCTTTCTTGCGGTCGAAGAAAAACTGGTTTTCCCACTGTCCTTCCTTCGGCAGGATGGCGAACCACTTCTCCGCCTGCTCCGGGGTGGTGAGTTCCCGGTAGTGTTTGAAGATGATCGACGGCGAGTTGCCAGCCTCAAGCGCCACCTGGTCGGCACTCTGCACCACGGCGATCCGGTAGCTGATGAATGAATCCCTCAGCAAGTTGCGCGGCCACTCGATCCCGCAGGCGCGGGCCAGCGCGGGCACATGGGTTTGCAGTTCCTTGGTCCGGACGATTTTACCTTTGCGCTCCAGCGGCGTCAGCTAGGCCGCGAGGTTGTCGCTGATCGGGATGATCCGGCGGGAAGCCGTCTTGGCTTGGCCGGCCCGCACCTCGATGAACTTCCGCTCCAGGTCCACGGCTTTCCAGTCGAGCCGGTTGAGTTCGGCCATACGGATTCCCGAGAACGCCCCGATGGCGAGGATGGGGACCAGTTCGGGCGGGGCGTGCGCCACGAACTGCGCCTCCCTCTTGGCGGCGTCCAGAGTGCCGAACACCTTCCGCACGCGCCGCCCCTCCCGATAGAAACTCAGGGTGAAGCGAACCCGCCCCTTGGACTCGATGCGGTAGATTGGCACCGTCGCCGAGCCGACTTTCACCACTAACTGCGGACCCTGTTTTTTCTTCCTCTTGGAACGCTCTGACTTTGAGCGAATTGCAGAACCCGATCCGACATTTGTCACCAATTTGTCACCAGCCTCATTCATGGGCCAGGAAATGGTGTCAACCTGGGCGATTTCCGTCGCCGTATCCCTTCGATTATGAGTGAGAAGTGCTCGAAAGAGGACTCGAACCTCCACAGGTTTCCCTACTAGATCCCTAGTGCGCCTAACTGGCTTATTATCATACAGTTGGATACTCATAAGTGCTTGTAATTGCCCCGTTTTTCCACATGGGGGCAACCTACATTGAAGCAAGTTTGGGCACTAACGGGAAGATATTTTGTCACCATTTGTCACCAAGCATCAATGACTTATGGAAACTCTGAGCACCCGCATGCATGGCATTTTCCGGCCCGGAAACCGCAGTTCCCCCACTAGATTTTCCGGTCTAGTGGCGGGGGCAATCACGTTGACACGGCAATATCGGGCATGGACCCGCAACCCGCTTCGCCGCGCACCGAACTCGACCTGATCACCGAACAGGAACTCGCCCGCCACCTGAAAATCTGCCGCCGCCAACTCTACTCGTGGCGCATGTCCGGCCTCATCCCGTATTTCAAGCTGGGCAAGGCGGTGCGGTTCCGGGTGGCTGATGTGGGGGCGGCGATTTCCCGGCGGGGATGATTATGTCTGAGGCTTGGAATCAAAATCGGCAGGAAAATTGACAAACGGCGTTGATTTCGGTAAGGTTCCTCAGTCGTCACTGCGACGCCCCAACTCATTTCTCCAGATGAAACCGCCCAAGAGCATGAACCTGAAAAGCCGGGCCGCCGACAAGAAGGCATCCCGCCGCGAGGATCGTAGGCGCTTGGAAAACGGCGAAAGCCCGGAGGTACTCCAGCGTGAGAATTCGATTTTCCCGCCCGGCTTTTTCGAGAATGGCCGATTTTCAAATCTTGCGTCCGTCGTTGGAAAGTGAGCGACCGGGAGTCAGGTATAGAAGGCTATTTGGTATTCCTGCAATCCCTCTTGTCCCGATGTCCATCGCAGTTCCTGTTTGGCGGGCAGGCTGTTAATTTCTGGGCGGATTATTTCGCCCGGAAAAGCCCCTCCAATGAGCTGCACGCACTCCGCCCGTTCACATCAAAAGACTGTGATATTTGGGTGAGTCCCGGCGCATGGACCGAGATTCAAAAGGCGGAGAGCGGCAGACGGGGGCGTTCAATTTTCCGTTAATCTGCTAGAAGCCCGAAGGGCTGGCTAACGGGATGAGTGATGGCAGTTGCGGTGGCGATTGGGAAGGAGATTCTTCCCGGCGG
>Ga0118677_10016435_pt1 | contig 10130 bp, 5 predicted proteins | sample AliMusrvi5mmetaG_FD_86154 | JGI IMG/M metagenome (GOLD analysis project Ga0118677, IMG submission 86154)
GGGCGGTGGGCACGCGGGCCTCGTTTCCGGTGGTACCCGGGGGACCGCGAACGACGTGCAGCGACTGGGACAGGAGCCTGCCGGCGACGGTCAGCGTCTTCAGTTCGCGGGCATCCGAAACCAGCGGGGTGACGGTGACGGTGTCGGCGCCGGTGATATCGACCTTGAGCAGCTTGCCGAGCAGCGAGGGCAACTGGTCGCGCGGGAAGATGCCGACGTACAGGTCGGTCACGGCCCGGTTGCCGGTTCGCCCGCCGATGTGCACGGGCTGGGGCGACCAGAAAGCGTATCCCGACAGGTCGCGACCCCAGGAGCGGTACCGGAGCACCGAGCCGGCCATGATCTCGGGCTTGTCGCCCTCCTTCATGGGCAGCAGCTCGAGGACGGGGACGCCGTTGGTGGGATCCGCGGTGAAGAAGAGCGCCGCGAAGTCGCGACCGTCGCCGGGCAGCTTCGCGATCGCGCGGGCATAGACATAGGCCTCGTCCGGGACGGAACCCGGTTCCACCGGCTGGTGCTTCGCGTCCTCGAGGGCGTGGAATTCGACGCCCTCGAAGGGCGGGACGACCAGCGTGGGGACCGTGAGGGTGTCCGTCGGCTGCGGGCCGCCGTTGTCGTAGTAGGCGACCTCGAAGTCGTCCCGAAGGCCAGGCCGTTTCGGTACCGTCAACTGGAACACGCAATCGGGCTGTTCGTGGGCCGCGCCCCAGGCCTTCAGCACGAACCGGGGCCTGGCGTTCGGGGAGGCCACCACCTCGCACTTGAAGGCCACCTCGGTGCCCGCCATCAGGTCGATCGGCCGATACGATTCGCCCGGCTTGAGGTCCAGGCGCATGAAGGGCTCTTCGTCCAGATGCACCGTGGTCAGCTTCGGCGTTTCGAAGCTCTTGGAGGACTGGAAGAGCGGCCACGCCCAGAACATGCTGAACCCGAACATCACGGCGATGCCCAGGGTCACCATGAGGGTCGTCAGGACGCGGCGCCTGCCGCGCGGCTTGACGGGTTCCTCGTCGGTCGTCATTCAATCCCTCCGTTTGCCATCCCGGGCCGTGAGTTGACCCGGGGCGTCCAAGGATAGATCCCCCCGGCGAAAAACGGAACGATGGACCGCACGCGCGGCCTGCCTTGACACCACGTCGGCGTTGCGGGTACGTTGTTGCGATGGGCAGCGAGGCGTGACGTGAGCGGGAACTCGGGACTGCACCAGACGGGCAGCGAAGAGCACCGCATGATCAAGCAGCGGGCAGGCGAGTTCACGCTGTTCCTGGTGAAGGCCATCCTGCAGACCGGGACCTACTCCGCCGACCATCCCGTGGCCAAGGCCGCGCTGACCGACATGTACAGCATGTTCCGGGACATGACGGCCCAGGCCCACGAGCTGACCTACGTCCTGACATCCGCGATGGACGAAAAGGGGGTCATGCTGGATGGCCTGCTCCCCGAACCCATCGAGGTCACGAAGACCTTCCGCGGCGTGTTGGGCGATCACTTCGTCACCAAGTTCCACGACTACTTCCTGCGGAATCGCATCGCCGCGTTCACGATCAAGCGGGACATCGAAAAGCCGGAGTTCGACGCGTTCCTGGACATCTGGACGCGCTGGTCGGCGAAGTCCCACCAGTTGAACCCCGGCGAGATCGTCAGCGGCCTGTCCGACGAACTGACGAAGCAGGGGATCCTGAGGGTCACGGTCGTCGGCCTCGACGAAATGGTCGGCGCGGTCCGCCACCTGAACTGGGCGGTCAAGCTGGCGCTGTCGCGGCTTCGGAAGGACATCGCCCGCCTGCCGATGCTGCGGGACGTGGCCCCGGACGTGATCCGGCAGTTGAAGGTGGCTGCGATCCAGGACATCGTTCGACCGATCAGCAAGATCGACCTGCATCGGGACCTGCTTCTGAACGCGGACCTCGTGTCCGAGGGGATGACCGTCGCCACGGACCTGGAAATCGAGGACACGCTGCTGGCCGCGATCCCGGCGCGCATGGCGTTGGATGTGTGTCGCCTGCTGATGGACATGGTCGCCGAACTGGGGAAGTCGAATCCCCGGATCAACATGTCGGGGCGCGATCCGCGGACCTTCAGCGAGTCGCTTCGGCGGGTCACGAGGAAGGCGCTTCATCGCATCGGGTCCAGCGACCTGCCCGACCTTCGCCCGCTGCTCCAGACGGCGTACCAGGCGGACCTGATCCCCTTCGAGGAGCTGCCGGGGTACATCCAGCGGCAGATCCGGGCCGGCCAGACCACCGATCGGTTCGTGCAGCAGTACGAGGCCTACCTCAAGGATTTCGACCAGTGCACCGACGCGAAGGCATACCTGAAGTACCTGAACGTGCTGCTGATCGTGCTGCCCGAATTGACGGCCCGCAAGGAGAACCGGATTGTCGCGAAGGTGTTCGAAATCCTCGGCCGCCACCACGCGGACGTGGTGCCACCCTTCCTCGGCCGGACGCGTTTCATCGACGAAACGCTGACGCACCTCGATTCGGGGAAGTTCCAGGACGGGCTGGTGGTGCTGGCCGCGACCACCCCCAAGGAGGAACGGGAGCCGCTGGAAAAGGGGGTGGCGCTGTTCGGAACCGGCGTGGTCCCGGGCCTGGTGCGGTTCCTGGCGGGCACCGAGGACGTGTCGGCACGGAAGGCCGTATGCAGCATGCTCGAGCGGATCGGGCCGGGGGCGGCGCCGTTCCTGGTCGACGAATTGCGCGCCCATCGTCACCAGTGGTACACGGTGCGGAACCTGATCAACGTCCTGTCGGTCATCGGGGATCCCGCGTGCGTCCCCTCGATCTGCCAGTACTGCGGGCATCCGCACCCCCGGGTCCGCGAGGAATGCGTGCTGGCCCTGTCGAAGATCCTCAGCCACGACGCCGAAAAGCTGCTGCTGCCGTTCCTGGATGACAAGGACGATGCGGTGGTGCGTCGGACCGTGCTGGTGCTGGCCGGGATCCACTGCACGAACCTCGAGTACCTGCGGAGGCTGCACGAGGTGCTCCGGGCCCGGCGGCGCAACGAGGAGGAGCCGCAGGAACTGCTGCAGGTGTCCTGCCTGCGCGCCCTGATGGAATACGAGCGGATCTACCTGCCCGACGAACCCGACTTCGAGGTCATCCTGCTGGAGGCGATCCTGCCTGCGAAATGGCGGACCCGGATGCCGGGTCGCCTGGGCGTGCGGCGAAAGAGCGATACGGTGGTCCAGGTGGGCATCGAGGCCCTCGGCGCCATCGGGCGATCCCGGGCCGAGAAGGCGCTGCTGGATGTCGCGGACACGATCGGCGAGGGGTTGCGCCCATACGTGGTCGCCACCGTGGCGCGGATCCACCAGCGCCTGGGCGGGGGACCGGCACCCGCCTGAAGAGGGGGACCGGGACCCGCTTGAACCCTCCCAGCCCTGCCCTGTCCGTCAACGATGCACGATTCGATGCTCCGGTTGTGCCAGGGGGCGATCTGTGGGTGCGCGAGGGGGGGCGCGTCAGCGGCCCAGCATCTGCAGAAGGCCCAGCGAGAGCCACGGGACGTAGGTGATCAGCAGCAGCGAGGCGATCATCACGATGCCGAAGGGCAGCGCGATCTTGTACATCTTGGTCATCGGCTGGTTGAAGGCCAGCGACGCCACGACCAGGTCCATGCCCGCCGGGGGCAGCAGGTAGGCGGTCTGCATGTTGGCGATGAAGATGATCGCGAGGTGGACCGGGTCGATGCCGACTTCCTTGGCGACGGGCATGATCAGCGGCACCACCACGAAGGTGGCCGAGAAGATGTCGAGGATGCTGCCGACCATCAGCAGGAAGACGTTCAGCGCCAGCAGGAAGGTCCACTTGCTGGTGAAGTAGGTCTGGGCCACCGCGAAGATCTTCATCGGGACTTCGGCGTCCACCAGGAAGTTGGTCAGGCCCAGCGCGCAACTGAGGATCAGCAGGATGGCGCCGACCAGGGTCATGCTCTTGCGGATGACGCGGGGGAGGTCCTTGGTGAGGCTGAGATCCTTGTAGACGAAGACCTCGATGATCAGCAGGTAGAACGCCGTGATGGCGGCGACTTCGGCCACCGTGACGATGCCGCCGAAGATGCCCCCGAAGATGATGAAGGGGACCATCAGCTCCCACTTGGTTTCGCGCACGGCGACCAGGAACTCGCGGGCGTTGAACGCGGTGCGGCGGGCGCCCGAGCGCCAGGACACGATGCCGCCGAAGACCGACAGGGCCAGGATCGTCACGGCCCCGGGGATCAGGCCGGCGATGAACAGCTTGTCGATGTCGACCTTGGACTGCATGCCGTAGACCAGCAGCGGCAGCGACGGCGGGAACAGCAGGCCCATGGAGCCGGCCGTGGTGGCGATGCCGTAGGCGAACTTCTTCGGGTACCCCTCGGCGACCAGGACGGGCAGGAACAGCCCGCCCAGCGCGATGATGGTGACGCCCGACGCGCCGCTGAACGTGGTGAAGAAGGTGCAGGCGCCGATGACGGCCAGCACGAGGCCGCCCGGCAGCCAGCCCAGGCCGGCGCGGGCCAGCCGGGCGATGCGGTTCGCGGTGCCCGATTCCGCCATCAGGAAGCCGGCGAAGGTGAACAGCGGGATCGTCAGCATGAACGGGTTCGCGGCCAGCCGGTACATCTCGACGGCGACCGATTGCGTGTCGATGCCTTCGAAGGTGAACGAAATGAGGGCCGCGCTGCCGACGATCGTGAACAGCGGCGTGCCGAGGAGTGCCAGGAGGACCAGGACGATCGCAACTGCAATACCCATCAGGCCACCTCCTCCTGCGCGCGCTGGAGTTCTTCCTTCCACGCGAGCAGGGCCGGCGTCTTGTTGCCGGCCCAGAGCGCGATCTCGAAGACCGCGTCCAGCAGGAAGTGCCACAGCAGCAGGCCGAAGCCCACCGGGATGATCAGGATGCCGGCCCAGCCCGGGACCGGACCGTAGAACACGGTGCCACTGGCCGTCTCGCTGGCCATGAACTTCAGGGCCGCGTTGGCCAGGAAGAAGCAGGCCGTGGCCGCGACCAGGTCCAGCAGGATCTGGAGGCGCTCGCGGAAGGCCGCGGGGATCAGGCGGCTGAGCGCGTCGATCTTGATGTGCTTGCGCTTGCCCGCCGCGATCGCCGCGCCGAAGAAGCCCACCCACAGCAGCAGGTGCAGCGTGACCTTGTCGATCCAGGCGAAGTTCAGCGCCTTGAGCACGCGGAGGAACGTTGAATCCTGCCGGACCTCGAGGGCGGGCGGCTCGACCGCGGGCGCCGGGTTCGCGGGGGCTGCCACGGCTGCGACCGCTGCACCTGCGGCCGGGGCGGTCGGAGCTGTCGCTGCGCCCGGGGCCGGGGCGGCGGGCTCGTCGTCCAGGTCGCCGGCGGACGGCGCCGCGGCTGCGGCACCGGCCGACGGCGCGGCCGCAACGGCCTTCGCGGGTGTCGCGGGCTCGTCATCCAGGTCGCCGGCCGAAGGGGCGTTGGCCGCAGGTGCGGCAGCGGCCTTCGCGGCGGGTGCCGCGGGCTCGTCATCCAGGTCGCCGGCGGAGGGAGCGTTGGCCGCCGCGGGTGAAGCCGCCGCCTTCGCGGCAGGTGCCGCGGGTTCGTCATCCAGGTCGCCGGCGGAGGGCGCGGCGGCAGCGGCCGGGGCCACGGTCCCGTCAGCCGGAGCCTTCACTGCAACCGCGGCGGGGGCCGCGGGTGCGGGAGTCGTTGCGGCCGGGGCGCCCACCGGCACCTTGGCCTCCTGGTTCATTTCGGAGGCCTGCATCTTCAACACGAACGGCGCCACCAGGTTGCGGTACGCAACCGAGTAGAGCGTCAGGGACAGCATGGCAATCAGCGAGAAGGCCAGGAGGAAGGATTCCACCTTCCCGACCCACCGTTCCAAATCGAGGAGAGCCTTCACGTCAGTCCATCCAGCGAGAGAGGAGAGCGTTGGGGCCTGCGAATCGCGGGCCTCTACTGACCGGCGCGGACCTTGTCCCGGACCGACTCCACTTCCTTCAGGAGGGCGGCGTCGAACACCTTGCCCGACAGGGTCTGACGGACCTTCGCGGCGATCTCCTGGAAGCGGGCGGCTTCGGCCGGAGGCACCTCGACGACCTGCATGCCCTGCTTCTTGAGCTGGGCGAAGGATTCCTTGTTCTTCCGCTGGATGTCGGCGTTGAGCGTGCCGTGGTGCTTCTTGGCGATTTCGAGGATCTTGGCCTGGTCGGCCGCCGAAACCTGGTCCCACGCGACCTTGGTGACCACGGTGGCGCCGACGCCGATGCCGATGACCAGCTTGGTCACGTACGACACGTACTTGTCCCACTGCACGGCGATGAGGCCCTGGGTGGAGTTGTAGACGCCGTTGATCATGCCGCGCTGCAGGCCGGGGAGCACGTCGGGCAGCGACAGGGGCACCTGGGCGATGCCGGCGGTCTCGAAGAAGGTCTTGCTGATGGGCTCGTCTTCCCAGCCCCACATCTTGACGTCCTTGAAGGCCGCCAGGTCGCCGACCGGGGTCTTCGTGAAGACGTAGGTGTAGCCGAGGTCCGACCAGCCGAGGATGACGAAGCCCTTCTTGTTCATCATCGCCTGCAGCTTGTCCTGCAGGCGGTCGCGGACCTTCGACATTTCGTCGTAGTCCTTGAACAGCATCGGCAGCTGCATCACCAGCATGCCGGGCTCCATCATCTGGAGGCCGACGCCCGTGAAGCCGCCCGCCTGCAGTTGGCCCGCGCGCATCTTGCGGACCATGTCCTTTTCGTCGCCGGACACCATGCCCGGGAAGAACTTGAAGCTGACGCGGCCCTCGGTGGCCTTTTCGACCTCCGTGTTCATCGCGCTGTAGGCGTTCATCCAGACCGAGTCCTTCGGGGCCACGGTCGCCAGCTTGATGACGACCGGGTCGGCGGACGCGGGGATCGCGACCAGCACCAGCGCCCCGAGCATCACGGCGGACAGGATCCTGTTACTGCAGTTCATCGGTGGATTCCTCCAGGTTGGTTTTCGCCGGAGCCTGCGTCTGGCACCCCGATCCCTCCTCGAAGAGCGAGGAGGCACGCCCGATCCAGCGGGACGCCCACCGCTGGCTGACGTTGTTCATCATCTGCTGCTCGGGCAGGAGGGTCGTCGGTGCGTCGATGACCTCCTGGAGGAGACGGCAGTAGAGAGCCTTGTCCTGGGCCTGGAGCGCGTAGTAGCGCGCCCAGTTGAACTTCGCGATCAGGAACTTCCCTTCGCTGGCCTTCACGCCCTTTGCGAAGAAGTCGTTGCCGCGCGGGAGGTCGCCGCCGAACAGGGCCCCGCGGCTGTACACGGAGCCGGCGATGATCATCGGCAGGCCGTGGTAGTACGTCGGGTCCAGTTCGACGATGCGGTTGATCAGGGCTTCGATCCGCGGCAGCTCGGAGATGCGCGCCGGGTTCGACTGGTCGAGGTTGACCTGCCCGACCCAGCTGAAGGTGTACCAGAAGAGGCCCGGCACGTCCTTCTTGACGAACTTCGCCAGCAGCACCTTGATCTGGTCCGGCGTGCCGGTTTCCAGGATCTTGCGCACTTCCGTCGAGGGGATGTCCTTCGTGCGGTTCAACTGGGCGGTGTAGTTCTGGGCGCGGAGATACAGGGCCGAGGCCCGGACCTTCAGCTCGGCCACCTTCTTCGCGTCGCCCGCCGCGTCCGCCTGGTCGATGTCGTCCTCGATCACCAGGTAGGTGTAGGCGGCGAAGCCCTGGCCCGCCATGTAGAGCATGTCGAGATTGCCCGGGTTGGCCGCCATCATGACCTCGACGGTCTTCAGGTTCGCCGGCAAAGCGATCCGGACGATTTCGTAGTCCGGCTCCTCGTTCAGCGCCTTCGAACCTTCGATCAGGACGCTGCCCGTCATGTCCAGGGCGATCGTCTTGATCCAGCCACAGCCCGTTGCGCCGACGGCGCACAGGAGGGCGGCCGCGAGGAGCGGGCGGGAAGCGGCGAACCGGAGCGGGTGCGAAGAACTCGTAACCATCAATCGACCTCGGCCCACGACCGCCAGAAGTTATCGGTCATCCCCTGTGGTGTCAATGCCTTGATCGGGTGCTTTCCCGTCTTGCTGCGGCGGGGGGTTCGACGGAAGTGAGGGACGGGTATTCGCAGGGGAGAGGAGGAGGTCGAATCAGGCGACGTCGTAGCGGGAAAAGCGCATCGAGAAGGTGGCGCGTCCCTGGGAGGACGAGCGCAGCTCCGTGGCGTACCCGAACATCTTTTCGATCGGCGCCGTGGCCTGGATGACCTTGACGGCGCCGCGGTCCTCCATGGCCTCGATGATGCCCCTGCGGGCCTGGAGGCCGCCCAGCACCTCGCCCATCGATTCCGATGGCACGGTGACCTCGATGGCGCCGATCGGTTCCAGGCGAGCCGGCGCGGCATTGGAGCACGCCTCCCGGACCGCGTTCATCGCGGCGATCTTGACGGACGTTTCGTCGATGCTGAAGCCCTCGCGGCTTTCGATCGACCGGATGCGGGCCTTCACGTCGGTGAGGGTCAACCCGTGCAGCACGCCGCCCTTCAGCGCCTCGATGACGCCGGTGCGCGCCGCTTCCAGCAGGGCCGGGTGCAGCAGGAGCCCTTCGGCGACGTCGCAGGAGGACCCGACGCCGCGCTCGGCCGGCTCCACGTGCAGCAGCATGCGCGAGTAGACGCGGGCCTCCTCGTTTTCGATCTCGCACAGCCCGTAGGCGTCGGCGGCGCGCCCGATGGTCTCGGCGTACACGACCTCGGGACGGCCCACCCGCACGGGTACGCCGAAGTCGCGCCGGATGCGGTCGGCCACCACGTCGAGGTGCAGCTCCCCCATCCCCGACATCACGGTCTGGCCGGTATCGGGGTCCTCGCGGTAGCGGAAGGTCGGGTCCTCGTCGGCCATGCGTTTCAGCGTCACTTCCAGCCGCTCGCGGTCGCCCTGCGATTCCGCTTCCACGGCCATGCTGATGACCGGCTCGTACTGCCCGATCGATTCCAGCACGATCGGGTGCGACGGGTCGCACAGCGTTTCGCCGGTGCTGGTCAGCTTGAGGCCCAGCACGCCGACGATGTTGCCGGCGCCGACCTCTTCCAGGCGCTTCCGATCCTTGGCGTGCATCAGGAAGATGCGGCTGAACTTTTCGGTGATCTTGCGGATCGGGTTGTACGCGTCGGCCTTTTCGTCGATCCGGCCCGAGTAGATGCGCAGGTACGTCAGGCGGCGGCCCTCGTCGGCCATCTGCACCTTGTAGACCAGCGCGCACAGGGGGCCGTCCGGGTCGTGGGCGCGCGTTTCCGGAAGTCCCGTCCGCGGGTTGACGCCCTCGACCGGCGGCACGTCCAGCGGGGACGGCAGGAACTTGACGACCGCGTCCAGCACCGGCGGCACGCCCTTGTTGCGCAGCGCGGAGCCGCACAGCACCGGGACCACCTCGCCCGACACGCAGTGGCGGCGCACGGCCGCGGTCAGCTCCTCGGCCGGCACGTCCTCGCCGTTGAGGTAGCGGTCGGCGATGACCTCGTCGAAATCCGCGATCCCGGCGATCAGGTCGTCGCGGGCCTGCCGGGCGTCGGCCTCCAGCTCGGGTGGCACCCCGTCGTCCACCTGGGTTTCGCGGGGGTCCTCGCCGGTCCAGCGCAGCGTCTTCCACTCGATCAGGTCCACGGCGCCCGTCAGCGACGCCTCGAGCCCCACCGGGATCTGGATCGGGAGGATCCGCTGGGAGAAGCGGTCGCGCATGGACTGGACCGACATCACGAAGTCGGCGCCCACGCGGTCCAGTTTGTTGATGAAGGCCAGGCGAGGGACCTTGTACTTGTCGGCCTGGCGCCAGACCGTTTCGGATTGCGGCTCGACGCCGTTGACGCCGTCGAACACCACCACCGCGCCGTCCAGCACGCGCAGGGACCGTTCGACCTCGACGGTGAAATCGACGTGCCCGGGGGTGTCCACCAGGTGCATGTCGCAGCCGCCCCACTCGAACGAGGTGACCGCCGAGGTGATCGTGATGCCGCGCTCCTGCTCCTGGACCATGTAGTCCATCACGGCCTCGCCGTCGTGGACCTCGCCCATCTTGTGGGTCCTGCCGGTCGTGAACAGCAGCCGCTCGGTCAGCGTGGTCTTGCCGGCGTCGATGTGCGCGATGATGCCGATGTTGCGGATCCGGCGCATCGACTTGA
>Ga0118677_10016437_pt1 | contig 10130 bp, 7 predicted proteins | sample AliMusrvi5mmetaG_FD_86154 | JGI IMG/M metagenome (GOLD analysis project Ga0118677, IMG submission 86154)
GGTCCGTACCGGCGTGATCATCGTCGTCCTGGCCGGATTCGTCTATGTGACCGGCAAGTGGAGCAATCCCTTTGAGCTCAGCCGCAAGACCTGGCTTTTCCTTGTATTGTCTGGTCTGGCAACCGGAGCGTCATGGGTCTGCTACTTCCGAGCCTTGAAGATCGGGGAGGCATCCAAAGTCGCTCCGGTCGACAAGCTGAGCCTGCTGCTGGTGGCGGTATTCGCGGTTGTCTTCCTGCACGAACGGCCGTCCGGTCGCGAGTGGACCGGCATCCTGCTGGTCGGGCTGGGGGTGCTGATCCTCGGGTTCAAGCGGTGACGCGGCCCGAATGAGAATGGGGCGCGCAACTGGTGATTGTGCCTCACGCGGGACTTGTGATACAAAAACACGCCTTTGTCAGCGGGTACCCGCCCTGGGTGGGTGCACTCGCGACGTTTCTGTAATCGGCCTGTCACTCGGGTCTGTTCGGCCCGGAGGTGGGTCACTAATGCCTCGGTGCAGAGTGGAGACGATATGAAGGATATTGCAGTTCAGGACATGCGGACCTTTGTGTTGATGGGCCACACGGGCAGCGGCAAGACGACGCTCGCTGACGCCATGTTGTTCAAGATGGGCCAAACCGACCGGCTGGGCTCTGTCGACAGCGGCAGCAGTGTGGGCGATTACACGGACGAGGAAAAGGCCCGCAAGACTACGATCTACGCCAAGTCCTTCAGCGGCACCTACAAGACCAGCGATGGCCGTAAAATGGGCCTGGTCTTCTGCGATACACCCGGCTATGCGGACTTTGTCGGCCAGGTAATCCAGGCCAGTCGTATCGCGGGCTCGGCGTTGATCTGCGTGGACGCGCACGCCGGCATTCAAGTCGGCACCATGAAGGCGTGGAAGCAGGCCGAAGCCTTGGAAATGCCCCGGGCGATCGTCGTGACGGGTCTTGATCGCGAGAACGCGTCGTTCGAGACGGCGCTGGAGGGTATTCGGACCGCGTGGGGCCATAAGTGCGTTGCGGTAGAGGTGCCCCTTCACGACAACAGCGCTGTCGTGGATGTGGTCGCGGCGGTCAACCCGCCCGAGGACGTGGCGGAGATCCTGAACGAAGCCAAGGGCGAACTCATCGAACTGGCCGCCGAGACGAACGATTCCCTGATCGAGAAATATCTGGCCGGCGAGCCGCTCGCTCCCGATGACGTCATGAAGGGTTTGCGGGCCGCCATCCTGGGATGCCATCTGGTGCCCGTCTTTGCATGCGTCGCCGCCAAAGGCGAGGGACTCGTGGAGCTTATGGATGGCATTTGCCATATGCTCCCGTCGCCGGCCGATCGCCCGATGCAGGACGTGGACGGCAAGCCCGTCGATACGTCCGCGACGGCGCCTTTCGTCGGTTTTGTCTGGCGCACCGTCAACGACCCGTTTATCGGTCATATGAGTTTCATCTACGTGTGTGGTGGCACGTTGAAGGCGGATATCGATATCCACAACGTCAACAAGGACCAGAAAGAACGCATCGTCCAGTTCAGCGAACTGAACGGAAAGAAATTGACGCCGATCGACGAGGCTAAGGCCGGCGAAATCGTAGCCATCGCCAAGTTGAAGGCGACCGTGCTCGGCGATTCGCTCTGCCAGGGCAACTTGAAGACCACGTTCGCTCCGTTCAAGTTTCCGAACCCGGTCATGTGGCATGCCGTGGCGGCCAAGACGCAGGGCGATGAAGACAAGATCGGCACGGCATTGCATCGGCTGGCCGACGAAGATCCGACGATCAAGGTCGAGCGTCATGCCGACACGCACGAGACCGTGCTGTCGGGCATGGGGGATACGCATTTGTCCGTGGCCGTGGAGCGCATGAAGAAGCGCAACGGCGTCGATGTGACGCTGAGCACGCCGAAAGTGCCGTACAAAGAGACAATCACGGGTCGCGGGGAAGGCCACTACAAGCACAAGAAACAGTCGGGCGGTCGCGGGCAGTTCGGCGAGGTCTACCTGCGCACGGAGCCCCTGCGCGAGGGCGATGCCGAATGGTTCGACAATGCCGTCGTGGGTGGCGCCATTCCGGGTAACTTCATCCCGGCCGTGGAAAAGGGCGTGGTCGAAGGCATGGTGCGCGGTTGCGTGGCAGGCTACCCGGTGATCAACGTGAAGTCCACCGTGTACGACGGCTCCTATCACGATGTCGATTCGTCTGAAATCGCCTTCAAGATCGCCGGCGGTCGGGCGTTCCGCGAATCGATGAGCAAGTCCAAGCCTGTGCTGCTGGAACCGATCATGACGGTCACGATCTGGGTGCCGGATCAGTTCATGGGCGACGTGAACGGTGACATGAGCCACCGGCGCGGTCGCATTGTCGGGATGGATGCAGGCGACGGCATGCAGGTGATTACCGCCGAGATCCCGCATTCCGAGCTGTTCCACTACTGTGCCGAGTTGCGCAGCATGACCGGCGGTCGTGGCTCGTTTGAAATGGCGTTTGCGCGTTACGACGTGGTGCCGGGCAGTGTGGCGCAGAAGGTGATCGCCGAGGCCGAGAAGCACAAAGTGGAGGAGCAGGAGTAAGTCCGCCGGGTGAAGCCGCTTGACTCAGCCCTGACCGCCTGTGAATTATGTCCGCGTCGCTGCAAGGTGGCGCGCGGCGCCGGTGGGCGGGGCTACTGCAAGGCCGGGGACGCTCCCGAGGTTTATCGGTACGGACGGCACGACGGCGAAGAGCCGCCGGTGTCGGGCACGCGCGGTTCAGGCACGGTGTTTTTCAGCCGGTGCACGCTGCGGTGCCTCTACTGCCAGAACTACCCCTGGAGCCAACAGGCGCAGGGCGAGGATCTGGAACTGCCGCAACTGACCGCGCTTTTCCGCCAACTTGCCGTCCGCGGCTGCCATAACTGGAACCTGGTGTCCCCCACGCCCTGGCTGCCCCAGATCCGCGCCGCCCTGGCCCCTCTATTTAAGGATGGCATCCGCCTGCCAATGGTCTATAATTCCAGCGGCTTTGAGTCACCGGAGACTTTGGCCCGGTTCCACGACCTGGCCGACATCGCGCTGGTGGACCTCCGATACGCCGCGAATGATACCGCGGCGGAAGCGTCTGGTTGTCCGCGTTATGTCGAATCGTCGCGGGCGACACTGGCGTGGTTCTGGGAAAACCTGGGGCCGCTGCGGCTCGACGCCGATGGCATTGCCGTGCGGGGCGTGATTTGCCGCGTGTTGGTGTTGCCGGGACATGCCGACGAGGCGGTGGACAACCTTCGCTGGCTGGTTTCAACCGTCGGCGCGGATGTGCATGTCAGCGTGATGTCCCAGTACACGCCGGTGTACGGCGCACAGCAGAAAACCGGCTGGAATCGCCGGGTCACGGCCGCAGAGTATGGCCGGGTCACGGCGGCGGTTGAGAATTTTGGTTTCGCCCGCGGATGGGTGCAGGAGTTTGAAAACGGCGCTTCCCCCGCCGAACTTCTGGGATGCAACATGCCGGCGGGGGAGGCAGCGGTCAGCCGGGAGCCGACCGACGCAACCAATGGAAACGATGCGGCGGATACGCGACGCACTTGACACGATGAGCCGACCGAGCGAACAACGCCGGCGGCGGAAGGAAAGACGGATATGAGCGGTCATAGTAAATGGGCCAAGATCAAGCACGCCAAGGGCGCGGCAGACGCCAAGAAGGGGAAAATTTTCAGCCGGTTGGCGAAGGAACTGATGGTCCTCGCCAAGCAGGGCGGCGGCGATCCGACCATGAACGCCTCGCTCCGCAACGTGATTCAGAAGGCCAAGGCCGTCAACATGCCGAACGATAACATCGACCGCGCCATCAAAAAGGGCACGGGCGAAATCGGCGGCGCGGTTTACGAGGAGGTCTCGTACGAGGCCTACGCCGGCGGCGGCGTCGGCATCATCGTCAAGGTGCTGACCGACAACAAGAACCGGGCCGCAGCCGAAATCCGCAACATCTTCAAAAAGAACAACTCCGATTTTGCCGTCCTGGGCGCGGTCTCGCGCGGCTTCGAGCGCAAGGGGCAGATCGTGGTGGAAGCCGCCGGCCAGAGCGAGGACAAGATCATGGAGATCGTGCTCAACGCAGGCGCGGACGACATGGTCAATGAAGGCGAGAGCTTCGTGATCTCCGCCTCCACGCAGTCCTTTGCGGACGTGTGCGACGCGCTCCAGAAGGCAGGCATCCAGCCGATCAGCGCCGAAGTCGGACTCTTCCCGCTGACCACCGTGCCGGTCAAGGACGTGGCCGCGGCCAAGGCCGTGAACAAATTCATCGCCACGCTGGAAGATTACGAAGACGTGCAGAACGTCTACAACAACATGGAAATCGACGACAGCATCGCCAGCCAGGTCGAAGAGGAATAGCCGCGGCTGCCGCCGGACCTGCAGACGGACACGAACCTGCGCTACTCATCCGGTTGACGCCGGTACGCGATGGACGTCATGCCCGCGTGACGCCGGAAGGCTGCGGCAAAGACGGCGTAGTTGGCGTAGCCTGCTTTCCGCGCCACCTGCGCCGCAGGAAGGGCTGTTTGCCGCAGCAACCGCCGCGCCACCGCCATACGCGCAGCCACAAGCTCGTCGTGCAGGCTGTGCCCCATCAGGCGCAGAAAACGGCGCTCGATCGCACGCCGCGATAGCCTGGCAGGCGCGATCAGTTCTTTTACCAGCAGGTGCGGTTGTGCGGCGATGAGGCGCCGAATGCGAGCCACTTCCGGATCGCGTGTGCCTCGGAAGTCGCTGGACTGGCGCAACACCACTTCTCCCGGTGGTAATAGCACCGTTTTTTTCGGCGGCCGGCCACCCTGCAGCAGATTATCCAGCAGCCGCATGGCCTCGAACCCAACCTGCGCGCGTTCCAGCGCGATGGCCGACACGGTAGGGGTCCAACCTGTTGCCACGATCGGATGGTCCTGCCCGCCAATCACAGCCACATCTTCGGGAACCTTCAGTTCCAGTTCCTGACAGGCCCAGAGGATGCGAATCGCGAGGTTCAAGTACACGGCATGTATGCCGACCGGCTTGGGCAACTGCTCCACCCAGTCGCGCAGATCCGCATCCGCCAGACGCTGCGCCGCCGACGTTGGGCGGAAATGGTCAAAGAGGTGGCAGGTGCGCCCGTCCTGCGTCAGGCGTTCGTGAAAACCGCTCCATCGCAGTTCCGCGCCGTATCCACGGCCTGTCACCGCCACGAAGGCGTAATGCGGCAAACCCTGCGCCAACAGGTGCTCCGCCGCCAGAATGCCCATGCGATGCTGATCGGTGAACACGGTCGGGAAAGCGGGCCGCACAACGTCCGAAATATTGACCAGCGTGAGTTGCCGCCCGATCTCGCGCGCCGCCTCCGGCCAGAAGAGGCTGGCCAGCAAGCCGTCGGGCCGGATACGCGCGATCATGCGCCGGAGATCCTGCTCCGGATCGGATGACAGCGTGTCCAGCAGGCATAGTTCGATGCGCAGATGGTCATGCTCCCGCGCATAGGATTGAATACCCCCCAGCGAGTGGCCCAGCATGACCTCATCGCTGCTCAGGGCCACCAGGATTTTCTTGGATGCTGGCATGCGGACTCCTGCCGGTATCGTCTTGCGCCACGGGCTGCCACGCCGCAAACATGATTCATACGTCGCATTATAGCGATACAAGTGGCCAAACGGGAATGGTAAATTTCAGGGCACATGGGCATGGTGTGCCCTGCTGCGGAAGCGGACGATGGGAGCGAGAAAAGGAAACGGAGAAGGCTCATGAAACAGACCTGCGTAATCGGTTGGCTCGTGCTGGGATGTATTTCGAATTTCAACTCCAGCGCCTTGGCAGCGGGAGTGAATGGAACGATTCTGCAGTCGTTTCCAGGCGGTTCCGGGCCCGGATACAAAGCGTCGCCGGACACGACCGGGGCGGTTGGCCCGAATCATGTGGTTGATTTCGAGGATAGCTGGTTCATGGTGCATGACAAGGCCTCGGGGCAAGTCGTGTTGCAGATGACGATGAGCAACTTCTGGATGTGGGTGCAACCGAGCAACACCCTCGTCGTGCTGACCCCTAACGACCCGCGGATGCTATACGACACAACATCAGGGCGCTGGTTCGCCTCTTGCGCCGACGACAAGAACCGCCACAAACTCTGCCTGGCCGTTTCGACATCCTCCGACCCCACGCAGCCATGGAAAGGCGTGCAGACGCCATTTCAGTCGCCCGACTTCGGGTTCCGGATGGGCGTGGACAAGAACGGGGTTTACGGCTGCTGGTGGAACTTCAACTCGGATACGCGCGGCATGATGGACGGATGTGCGGTCCCGAAGGCGGACATCCTTGCCGCCGATGGGCCGGACCTGAGCCGCGCCATCCTCTTCAAGAATTTTGAGGTCGAGAGTTTTCCGGCCATCGACCTGAATCCGGCCAAGCCGTTTGCGGAGCCGGAAGCGTTCCTGTGCAAGCAGTTCCCGCACGGGCAGTCCGTGACCGGCCCCATCACGAATCTGTGCCTGTACCGGATCGTCTGGTCGAGCCCGACGTCGGCCGCCATGTCGGCGGTTCAGTACATTCCGCTCCGCCGGACCTACTACGCACCCAACGGTTCCTCCGGGAACAACCGGGCACGGCAGCCCGCGCCGGGCAGCCCCCTGCGGGCGGACGAAGGGCGGCGCACGATCAATGTCTTTGCCTATGGTGGCCGCGTGCTCGGATGCAATGGGGCGAAAGACACGCTTTCGTCGCGGCCGGGAATCCTCTGGTATGATGTGCGAGTCAGCGATGGCGTCCTGCTACAGGAAGGTTTTGTCGATAGTCCGAACTGCGATTACACCCATCCATCACTCGCCGTGGATGCGGCCGGAAACATTGGTTTGGGCTGCACGCGAACAGCCACCAACGAGTTTCCATCCGCCTGCATCATGATGCATGCGGCCACCGACCCGGCAAGTTCGATACGTCCGCCCATGAAAGCAGCATCTGGCACCACGTATTTCAGGTACGCCAAATACAATGTCATTGCCTGGGGAAACTACTCGACAACGTGCATCGATCCCTCGGACCCGAACCGGCTCTGGACCTATCAGGAATATGCCAACAGCACCAACGATGGTCAGTGGTGCACGGTATGGACCAGTTTTCAATTCAACCCTTTGCAGACGCCCATGTCCGGCAGCGAGCGCATTCAGAAGCCCTAGAAACCTGTCGGACTTGGGCTTTGGCTCGGTTTGGCACCTTCTGCCGACAGGTTCCTAGCAGCTTATCGGACTCGACCCCGGCCATCACATGCTTTGTGCCGACAAGATGCTATACACAGCGGCATAAGTCTACAGTAGACTGCCAAGTAGGTCGGGGCATTCCTGCCCGACCGGGGGCCAAGAATGGCCGACCTTCTTCCGGCATGCGCACTTTCTTATGACCACCTCGTCCCCGCCCTCCCCGTAGGCCTGCCGCCCGTCTACTTGAAGTCCAGTTTGACGTCGCCGGCGGTTTCCAGCCCGTTGGAAAAATCGGCGACGCCGGTAAGTTTCCGGCCGTGGATGCTGACATTGTCAAAAACCACGCAGATGCTTCCGCTTCCTTCCGTCCGCAGGCGCGATCGCATGGTCTGCCCCTGATGATCGGCCATCCAGCCGCCGTATTGACCCCGCTCGACCCCGGTCACAGTCACGTTTTTCAAGGTCAGATCCACCGGCCCCAGCGTCACGTCCGCAATCTTGACCGACCAGGGGGTGTCCCGGTTCAGGTTGTCGATGGCCAGGAGGTTGAGCGTGTCGCCATGCAGCGTGATGTTCTCCAGGCACAGGTTGGCGAAGGTGTTGCCCTTGGAAGCCGCCATGGTGACGATGCCCCGGGCGGCCACCTGCCACTGTGTCTCGTCGCGGATGATCTGAATGTCCCGCACGGTGATGTTGCGGCGCGCGCCGTAGTAGCCATATCCCAGTTGCACGACGCTGGCGTTCATCTGCTTCCAGATGACGGCATGGCGCATGGTGATGTCAGAATTGTAGGCGAGGAGCACGTCATCGTTGACCTTGAAGAAGCAATCCTCGACCAATCCGCGCCTTCCGGGTTTTACACCGTCGGTGCTGTAGTTCCAGCTTAAAACTTTCACATGCTTCACGACCGAGTCGCTGCCTTTTCCCAGCGACAGGTTCCAGTGCGGGGCATCAATGAAGGTTGGCCCGTCCACGACGCACCCATCGGGCATCCAGACCATGGGCGTCCACCCATCAGGGGGTAGCCAGCCCTTGGGCTTGGCGGCGCACCCTTCCTTCTGGCCGTCCGCGCGGAAGAATCGAAGCCAGTCGCCCTGTAGATCCTCTCCGCTGAGGATTCCCCGGCCCAGAATCCGTATGCCGGGCCCATCGCCATCAATCGTGCCGCGGACCAGCGCGCCCCCGGCGAGATAGACGGTCTGGCCGGCGAGCACATGGAAGTGCGGACCGATATCGTGCACGCCTGGACCAAAAAAGCGGACGGCTGGATCGTGCGGATCGGGAATGTCCGTCTCCGGTGGATCTACCAGCACAAAAAGGGGATATTGTTCGCCATCCGCATGATTGATGCAGACCCAGTAGTAACTGGTGGCCGGCGGGGCGGGGGTGATGGAGAGTTCCACGCAGCCATCTTCGGTAATCCGTGCCGTGGCGCCTGTCTCGGGAAGCACCTTGACGCTGACAGCCTTGCTCTCATGGCTGTCTCTGGCTGTCACAAGGTGAATCAGCACTTTGACCGGATCAGCCGACGTAAAGGTCAGCCAATGATTTTCCCGTGACATGGATGCGAGCTCGAAATTGTGCCCCGTCTTGTCCGGGTAGTCTTTCCAGGCATTGCGGCTCATCTGTACAAAGGCGTCGCACGTTTCACCCTGGTGAACCACCTTGGCCGAATAGCGGTCGGAGCGGTAGCTCTCCGCAGGCCCCGGGTAAACAGCGAAAGCCGGACCTGCCGTCGCACTCGTCGAGGAAGACTTCGTGCCAGTTGTCGTCCATCCTCCAGATGACGCCCCGGCAAAAGTTGCACTGTTCTTCGCAGGGTCCGCATGGCAACCAAAAAAACCGATCGTTACCGGGAGTATGCGCAGCATCGCATTGCATATCTTCATGAAGCCTCCTTCAATACGTGTCCGGCATACTATCAGAAACCCTGGAACCTGCGGCGATACGGCTTTTTGACCATGACGCCGCAAAACATGATCCTTATGACGTATTATAGCTATATCGGCATGGCAGGAGGGGTGGTAGGCTGTTTAGCAATGGATGGCGGTCGAGAGGAAATGATGAAAACAGCACCTGTTTTTTTGGCCGGCGCCCTGCTCGTGGCCGCGTTGGCGCGTTTGGCCTTGGGAGGAAACGGAACGATTCTGCAGTCGTTTCCAGGCGGGTCAGGCCCCGGCTACAAAGCCAGTCCGGACACGACCGGGGCGGTGGGCCCCAGTCATGTGGTCGATTTCGAGGACAGTTGGTTCCAGGTGCATGACAAGGCAACGGGACAGGTTGTCCTGCAGATGACCATGTCCAATTTCTGGACGTGGGTGCAGCCGGGCAACACGCTCGTCTTGAGCGCCCCCAATGACCCGCGGATGCTGTACGACCCTCTCTGCGGTCGCTGGTTCGCATCCTGCGCGGACGACACCCAGCATAAGCTCTACTTGGCCGTATCCACATCGTCCGATCCCACGCAACCCTGGAAGGGCGTGCTGACTCCGTTCCAATCGCCCGATTTCGAGTTCCGAATGGGGGTGGATAAGAACGGGTTTTACGCTTGCTGGTGCAACTACCAAGCGGACTTTCATATCGAGATGGATGGTTGTGCCATACCCATCGCGGATATGATCGCATCGGGCGGTCCGAATCTAAGCCACACGAACATGTTCACGAATTTCCAAATGGAAAGTTTTCCGGCGTCGGACTGGAATGCGAACAAGACGCTTGCGGATCCGGAAATCTTCTTGAACAAGGGGTTGCATCAGATCATAAACTTCCTGTAAAAGCTTGGCATCAAAACCTCCGCCCACACTCCCTACATAGATGAGTTTGTTATTTTCATAAACTCCAACTAGAAGGGCCCCAAACTTTTTCCTCCCCCCTTTGGGAGCGGTGTAGCCTCCAATAACGACTTCTTGTTCAAGATGATGTTTAATTTTAACCCAATCTTTGCTGCGTCTGGATTGATA
>Ga0118677_10016438_pt1 | contig 10129 bp, 6 predicted proteins | sample AliMusrvi5mmetaG_FD_86154 | JGI IMG/M metagenome (GOLD analysis project Ga0118677, IMG submission 86154)
GTTTTTTACCAACGTGCTCTGCTCTTGCGGGTACCTTAAGCCTTCGGAACTGCGATAGAACCATCAACATACGTAATAATGATCGTTTTTTATCGCAGTTTCGAAGGCTTAAGGTACTAATGTTACTCTGAACGATAACCATTCGAGAGCCTCATGGTCTACGACATGTTGTAAATTTGAGTTGCCCTTATGTGGTCGTATTCCGTTTTCGCTTTCGTCACACCTGAGAAGATCATGAGGTGTCGTTCAGAGCAACCTTAGAGCCTGTTTATAGCTATAAGAGATTGGGAGACTAAGACCGACGTGAAAAGCGGGGACAGGTATAACATTTTCAATGAAGCTGTCTCTCGTTTAGTGACGGAACTGTAGAAAATGTGTACCAGTCCCCGTTTTTCATTTATCGGCGCTCAATTTTCATCTGCGGCACGCAGGGCCATTTGTTCTCGCGAAGTGAGAACTAACGTAGTTCCTACTCGGTGAAATTCTCAATAATTAGTAGAGAATTTGCCTCAAATAAAGAACACGGTGCCTCTATGCACGATTTCGTTTCATGAATAATCCGGGTTAACCAGAAAGTGAGGTAATGCACTATGCAAGCAGAAGATTTTTTCACACTGAAAGTCAGGGATGTCGAAAACGGAACCAATATTGGATCCGTCACGGGCATACTGATTGATGGTCATAAGAAGCAGGTCGCGGCATTGGAAGTCGGAGGCAATTTGTTATCCCCTCCGGACTATTTGCCATTCCAGCACATTCTAGCCATTGAAAATGATGTGCTGACGATCTCGTCGTCAGCCGCTCTCACTGTGCGGGGAGAATATAACACCTTAGGACTGGTAGGTCATCTCCGTGGCTGTCATGTATTTACTGAGGATGGCAAGGAGCTTGGCGTCGTGCATGAATACGACATCGACGTGAAGGACGGAGAGATTACCGCGATTACGGTGGCGATAGACACTGACGTGATGGGTGGACTCTGGCACACGGTCGGGGAGCGCTTTGAGATTCCCCGGAGTTTGATCGCTACACTGGGTGATGCGTATTCGTCAACAATCCACTGCCTGCCGTTGCCGATGCCATGAAATATTAATCCCGCGCCAGCGCCTCGATAGGGTCGAGTCGCGCGGCTTTTCTAGCGGGAAGATAGCCAAAGATGATCCCGGTCAGAAATGCACACGCGAAGGCAATGACTATCGGTTCCGCCGTAAATATTACCCGCCAGCCTGTCATGTGGGAGGTTAATAAACCTCCGCCAATGCCGACGACAACGCCTACCAGGCCGCCGATAAAGCAGACCATTACCGCCTCGGTGAGAAATTGAAACATCACGTCGAAGCTGCGAGCGCCAATCGCCATACGGATACCGATTTCGCGTGTCCGTTCGGTGACCGAGACCAGCATGATATTCATCACGCCGATGCCGCCGACTACCAATGAGATTACGGCAATCGCCGCCAGCAGGTCGGTGAGCGTGTTTTGCGTGGCATTGGCGGTGGCGATGGTGTCAGACATATTACGAATGTTAAAGTCTTCCTTGCCATGGCGTTTGATGAGCAACGTACGGAGATCGGCCTGCACCACGTCCATGTCCGCGCCTGATGTCACGCGTATTATCATCTGACTGAAAAAGCGATGCCCAAAAATGCGCATTCCGGCCGTGGTGTAAGGCAGCCAGGCGGCGTTATCCTGATCGTCTCCCCGTGAATTCATGCCTTTGCTGCTCAGTACGCCTATAACCAGGAACGGCGATTTGCCAATGAGGATATACTGCCCGAGTGGATTCGTACCGCTTGGAAACAGGTTTTTTGCCACAGTCTGCCCAAGTGTGACGACCTGGGCATAGTGCGCCACTTGATCTGCCGAAAAGAACACGCCGGACTGTGCCGGCCAATCGTGCACTTGCGGAAAATCTTCACCGGTGCCGTCCACTGTGACGGTCAAGTCCTGGTTGCCAAAACGCACCAGTGCCGATTGCGACGTTTCCGGGCCTACCATGGCTACACCTGGCACACTGGCGATAAAAGGTAGATCATCCGGCAGGAAACTAGTCACGAGGTTCGCTGTGGCACGCGCATTGACCGGTCCGCGCATAATCGTCAGCAAGTCGGTACCCATAGCCTCTATGCGATCAAGGACATCCTGTTTTGCACCGTTGCCTATTGCCATCAGCGCGACCACCGAGGCAACGCCGATAACGATCCCCAGCATAGTCAATGCGGTGCGCAGTCGATTATGTATCAGTGAACGCAACGCCATCTTCAGCGATTCTCCGAAGACCGCCATGCTCGTTCCGGCATCCCTGCCCGTTTCGCCGATTATCGCTTGAGTAACGGCCCCTTCATGCTGCTGCTGCTCATCAGATTGAATACGCCCATCGGTAATGCGCACCAGACGATGCGCGTAAGCGGCAATATCGCTGTCGTGAGTCACGACGATAATCGTGTGTCCTTGCGCATGCAGTGTCTCCAGAATGGCCATGACTTCCTTGCCGCCTTTTCTGTCCAGTGCGCCTGTCGGTTCGTCGGCCAGGATCACCGGTCCGCCGTTCATGAGCGCGCGGGCGATGCTGACGCGCTGTTGTTGACCGCCGGAAAGTTGGCTGGGAGAATGTTGCAGTCTGTCGCCCAGTCCGAGTTCGCGCAACAAGTCACTGGCGTGCGTCGCACGCTGCGTTTTCGGCATGCCGCGGTATACGGCGGGCACTTCCGCGTTTTCGATAGCATTGAGATCGGACATCAGGTTGTAGCGTTGGAAGATGAAGCCAAAGGTATCGCGACGCAGTGCGGCCAGTGCATCGCCGTTGAGCGTAGCCACGTCGATACCACGGACGGCATAGCTGCCACTTGTTGGCTTGTCGAGACAGCCGATAATATTCATAAGCGTGGACTTGCCCGAGCCGGAGGCGCCCATAATGGCGACAAATTCGCCGCTCTGAATCGTCAGGCTAACGTCCGTGAGCACGGTCAGCGGCTCGCTGTCCGCGTTATACGTGCGGCTGACCGCGTGCAATTCAAGTAGTGGTACGGGCATTATGGACCCCTCTGCCCGCTCAGCGCATTTCTCGGCGCCTTTTTCGCATGGCTCTTTTGTGCCGTGCTCCCCCCGATGACGACCCGTTCATTTTCCTGTAGTCCGTCCGTGATCTGCACTGAAATCTCGTTATTGATGCCGATTGTGATGGTGCGTAACTCGACAGTGCCAGTGGCTTTCAGCACCTTGACCTGGGTTGTCGTGCCTTCACCAGCATTGCCGATGGCGGCAATTGGCAGCAGCAATGCATTTTTTGCCTGTGCCAAAATAATAAAGACCTGCGCTGTCATCTGAATAGCCAGTTGATGTTTCGGATTCGGAATATCGAAGAGCACATCGTAGAACACTACATTGTTGATAAGTTCCGGCGTGAGGAGGATCTGCCTGATTTTGCCGTTCCAGCGTCGCGTATCGCCCAGGACGGTGAAATAGACATGCTGGCCGGGCTTGACATTGCCGATGTCCGCTTCCGAGACTTGTGCCCAGACTGTCACAGTACTGATGTCGGCAATGCGCAGGATATTTGGCGCCTGCTGACTGGCGTTGAGTGTTTGCCCTTCCAGCAAACTGATAGAGACGATGTCGCCGGACATCGGCGCCGTGATTTTCGTATAACCCAGATTGGCTGTCGCAGTGTTGACCAACGCTGTCGCTTGCTTCATCTGCGCCGCGAGTGAATTGTTATCGGCTACCGCGCCCGCATACGCGGCACGGGCGATGTCACGGTTGCCGGCGGAGACATACCCTTTGAGAAAGAGTTCCTCTGCGCGTGTATACTGCACCTTGGCGAGCACTAATTGCGCCTGTTTCATCGCGCGCTGATTAGTCATGCTGGTGTATGCGGCGTTGGCTGACATAAGCGCTGTATTTGCCAGCACCGGATCAATTTCCGCGATTATCTGATTCTTTTCCACATGATCGCCGTTCTTAACCAGCAGCGATTTTAGCTTACCGGAGGTTTGTGCGCCGACATCGACATACTTGATGGGCTGCACGATGCCGTCCGCCAACACCATGCTTGCTATATCGCCGCGCACGACGACCGCGGTGGTGTAACGGACTTTGGCTTTGCCAAACGCCCAATGAAACGCAAACATGCCGACGCCGGCGATGAGGATGGCGGCGATCAACCACCAGATGAGTCGCTTCAGCGGGAATCGCGCTTGCAAAGGATGATCCTTCGCAAGCGCGATCTGCGTTGCATTATCAGGTGTCCCTGGTGTTTGCGTCAACGGGAATGCTCCTTGGTAACCTAACGAAGCTCCGCCTCAAACCGCCCAGTACGAAACACCGTATCGAAAACAACTGTCCATGCCGCTTACTGGGCGGTTTGAGGCAGGCTCTATGTATTATCGTCCCAGTTTAATCCCGAGTGAACTGGGATATCGTCCCAGTACCCCGGGCGATCATAATGTTGGTGCAGTTTGCTCTCAAAATCCCGCGTGAGCTGAGACTCCGCGGTGTATTCAGGTGACCTTGTGATACTTTCGCGAGTCAGATTGACGAAGACTTTCGACTCGGTCCAACTCACGCGCTCGATCCATCGCGGTGCGATAAGGATCTGTTTCCCTGGCCACCAATTCTGTGTATCGATGATGAGATAGCGAATCGCCCAGTTTTCATCATCAATGAGAAAATCGTCAACGTGGCCAATATTGCCATCAGTGGCGTGAATGGTATGGCCGATCACATCGTGGACACTGCGCAAATGGGGATCCCACGCTTTTTCTACAGGGGGAAATGCTCTCCGCTCTTCGCGGTTACGTGCAATGTAGGGAGACGGACCCCAGAGGAATGGACCGCTCCAATACATTGGCCAGCCATAATACCCGTAATATGCCTCCTCGAATTGTCGCGAGACAGGCTTGTCACAGTCCAGGGAGGGACTGCCCTCTATCTGCATTTTTGTCAAATCAATGGAGATAGATTGCTCTGCGATATTCACCGCGAGCAGCGAATACGGAGACAGCAACACCTGCATGCCCATCAGCCAGTTTCCTGTGTCAGCGACCAGATAGCGAACTGTCCAGTGCTTGTCATCGAAGTAAAAGTCTTTGACTTTCCCAATTTCTCCGTCGAGGCTGTGTAATGTGTAGCCGTTAAGGTCTTTGGCTTTGTTCAACATGGTTGTCATCCCTTAAGTGAAATTACGGACTTGGCGAGGCAGCAACGCAACGGAACCCGTAACCGATCCAAGCGTAGCCCGGGACATCGGCGTTGCGAGCGGCGCCGCGAAAGATGTATTCGTAGCTGTAGAACCACGAGCCGCCGCGCAGCGCACGGTAAGTTCCCGTCGGTGGGCCAGTGGGATTGGTGACTGGTGTCAATGAATAATCCCAATACCAGTCCTGACACCATTCCCACACGTTCCCCGCTAGATCCAGAGCCCCACACCAGCTTACTCCGGCCGGAAAACTACCCACCGGCCAGGTAGAGATGTTTATTGCTGCCGAGTTGTAACTATTCGCGCATTTCGTCTGGTCCCAACCATTATTCGGATCTGTCGCAGTTGCCACCCCGCCCCATGGGTAATTGTTCTCCTGCGGTCCGCGCGCGGCGTATTCATACTGTGCTGCAGTGGGCAGCGAGACGCCCGCCCAGGCAGCATAGGCCGCGCAGTCATACCAGGTAACATTGACGATGGGCATCTGCTGTAACACCGGGGCCGTCCAATCGGAAGAATCCGACCAACTATACTGGCTTCCAGGCCAGGGAGGCAGCGCGTGCCCGGTAGACGAACAGAACGCCCGATATTGCGCCACCGTCACCTGGTATTTATAGATCCAGTAGCCGGCGAGTGTCACCTGCTGCGTTGTCGGACTTCCATTGCCGGCGTCACTGACATCACCATACGGTGAACCCATAGTGAAGCTACCCGCCGGCACCCACACCATCGCGGCATTATCGGTGGGGTTTGTATTAGGCCCGGGACTGTTCTTCACGGTGAATGAGGTGGCACTGCTGGCCATCGCGGTCGCATTGGTCACGGTAATCTTCCCGCTATTGGCGTCGCTCCTCACCGTCGCGGTGAGTGAAGTGGCACTTACGATGGTGAAGGCCGTAGCCGGTGTGCCGCCAAACGCCACCGCGGTGGTCCAGGTGAAGTTGGTGCCGATGAGGGTGACTACCGTCCACGCGCTCCCGCTACTCGGGCTGAATGAGGTAATAGTCGGCGACGGCGGTATCACCATGAAATTCGTTGTGCTACTGGTCGTGCCACTTGGCGTAGTTACGCTGATCGGTCCGCTGGTGGTGCCGGCCTGTATTCTGGCGGTAATGGTGGTACTGTTCACCGGGATGAAGATAGATGCAGTGCCGTTGAACTGCACGGAGGAAGTGTTGTTTAAGTTGATCCCGGTAATGGTGACCACCGTGTAGAGTGCTCCGCTGGACGGGGTAAACGCGGAAATTGTCGGCGGCAGCAGGACGGTGAAGCTCACTGCACTGGTCGCCGTACCGTCTGGCGTAGTCACGGTCATTGGTCCGCTGTTGGCGCCAGCCGGCACGGTGGCGGAGATGGTAGTCGCATTCACCACAGTGAAGGTCGCTGCCGTGCCATTGCACTGCAACGCAGAGGCATTGGTCAAGTTCGTCCCATTCAGGGTGACAGTTGCGCCGATGAAGCCACTACTGGGCGTGAAGGAATTTAGCATCGGTGGCTGGCTAACGGAAAAGTTCGTCGCGCTAATGGCCGTGCCACCTGGCGTGGTCACGCTAATCGGCCCACTGGTGGTGCCGGACTGCACTTTGGCGCTGATGGTGGTGCTATTCACCAGGATGAAGGACGAGGCTGCGGTGCCGTTGAACTGGACGGAGGACGCGTAGCTAAAATTGCTCCCGGTAATGGTGACGACGGTAAAGTATACCCCGCTTGAAGGAGTAAACGTGGTTATCGCCGGCGGCAGCGGAATGATGTTGAGGACGGTGAATTTCGATGCGCTGGTCGCCATGCCCTCAGGCGTGGTCACGCTGATTGGTCCGGTTATGGTCCCCGGCGCAATGGTGAGGGTGATTTGGGTCACGTTCACCGTCGCACTGGCGCCGTTCACATCGACCGTAGGCGCCACGGCGAGATTGCTCCCCATAACTGTCACCACCGTGCCAACCGGCCCGCTACTCGGCGAGAAGTAGGTGATACTGGGAGCAGCCGCATAAGCGAGCGATCCCAGGCACCAGAGGGAGAAGACGAACAACTTACTGAGCATACGCATGGGTTATACTCCTTTTCAAAGTTCAGAGTTCAACGGTCTGTCATCACGAATCTGGCTTAATGCCAAAAATCGTAATGAAGATCAAGGTGGCAAAAGAGATGGTTTGTCGCATTTCGATAATCTGCTTCTCTGGCTACGCCAGCATGAGATGATGCTATCATGCCGGCAGTATGTTGTGATCACTTGTTCGGTGGATTCCAAGCTCTATCAAAAGGTGGAGACCCGAGGGATTGCGGATTGCGGAATGCGGAATGCGGAATGCGGAATGCGGAATGCGGAATGCGGAATGCGGATTTTATCGGACGAATCGGACAGATCAGTCCGATCAGTCCGATCAGTCCGATCAGTCTGATCTGTCCGATAAAATCCTGAATCCTGAATCCGCAATCCGCAATCCGCAATAAAAATCACCGTTGCCAGAATATTTGCGCAGTTTCCAAGGGAACCTGAACGCCGTCGTGTTGCGGTATCACGCGCGCGGTATAGTCTGTTGCGGGGCGGGTGTCGGAGACTGTCGCGCGGTAGACATAACCTCCCGGCTCGACGGCCAGTGGGCGCAAGCGCTGCATCTCCTGCTGCACCGGCTCCCCGTTATTCACGCCAGTGGCGTACAGTTCCACACGGACACTATTCGGGTCAAGGTCGCTGAGATAAAGCTGCACCTCGAAGATGTGATTCCCCTCGTCAGTTGAGATTTTCATCTCGCCGAAACGCAGATTCGACCAGTTCTGTGCCAGCGCCTGGCGCCATTGCACTAACTGCACACCCATGGCGCCCTTATCGGCCATGCGCTGGCGGTAACTCGCGGCCGCGGGAAGGTAGTGTTGTTCGGTATATTCGCGTACCGTGCGGTTGGCGGAGAAGCGCGGCGTCAACCGCGCCATGCTTTCCCGCATTCGCAGCACCCAGGCGGCAGGGATGCCGTTTTCATCTCGATTATAAAACTCCGGGATTACCTCGTGTTCGAGCAGGTCGTAGAGCGCCTCAGCTTCCACGGCGTCCCACGCGGGATCATCACCGTGCTCCTGGCCGTCTCCCAACGCCCACCCCACGTCAGGGGTGTAGGCTTCCGCCCACCAGCCGTCCAATTCCGAGAGATTAATGCCGCCATTAACGAGCACCTTCATGCCGCTGGTGCCACACGCTTCCCAGGGTCGCCGCGGCGTGTTGATCCAGACGTCCACTCCCTGCACCAGTTGTTCGGTCATATGCATGTCATAGTCACTGAGGAAGATCACATGATTGCGCGCCTCAGGCCGGCGGATGAAATGCGTCCATTGCTGAATTAGCGCCTGTCCCGCCTGGTCTGCCGGGTGGGCCTTGCCGGCAAGGATGATCTGCAAAGGGCCGATTTCTTTGGCAATGCGCGCTAAGCGGCTGATATCATGCAAAATGAGGCTGGGCCGTTTATATGCAGCCACCCTCCTTGCCCAGCAGATCGTAAAGGTGTTTTTGTCCAGTTTCCATTTCTCCAGGAATTTACACAGCCCTGTCTTATTGGCTTGATGCGCCTGCCATAACTGCCCGCGGAATCCGGGATCGTTTTTCAGCTCCGCGGCCCGGGATAAGATCATCGGGTTGGCAAAAAAATCCGGGAAAGTACCCGCAAAACGCTTAAAAAGTTCCTGGAACTCCTGCGACATCCAGGTGTAAGGATGCACTCCGTTGGTCACATATTGGATCTGGTCTTTATAAGCGGGAAACTGGATATGCATTACTTTCTGGTGGTTATGAGAAACCGCGTTGATCGCCGAGGAGATATTCATTGAAAGCAAAGTAAGGTTGGCGGTTCCCGGACGCTCTTTGCCGAACCTGTCGATAGTCTCCACATCCTCTTTATTGAGTACTTTGTTCAACTCATCGAAATTGAAACGGTCATGCCCGGCCTCAACCGGAGTGTGGCAGGTATAAACAAACTGTTTTTTCAAGGCCTCCTGTCCATCCTTATCCAATCCCCGCGCCTTAGCGATAAAAGCAAAAACCGCATGCCCCTCATTAAGATGGTAGGTATGGATATTATAGCCAAGCTCGGCAAGGGCATTTATCCCGCCAAAGCCCAGGATAACCCGCTGCAATAATTTAAGGGAGATGTTATCGCTGCGGTAAAGCTGGTCGGTCAGGCTGCGGTCATTTTTACTGTTGGGCTCGATATTGGAATCCAGTAAAATCAACGGCACCACCGCTTCATGCGCGCGGCTGTAAACGTAATATTTCCAAAGCCGCAGATAAACATCCCCGGTCTTTAAAGCAATTTTGATCCGGTTCTTTAAGGGGACCAGGCCCGGATAGGTGTTCGGTTCCCAGCGCATTTTCTCCGGCGCCTGTCCGTATTTAAACCAGAATCTTTGCCGGAAATACCCGGAACTCCAGAGTATCCCGATGGCTGCCGCCGGAAGATTGTAATCGGCCATCGTTTTAACCGTGTCCCCCGCTAAAACTCCCAGCCCTCCGCTGTAAATCGGCAGGTCGATAATATTATTTTGCTGCAAGACGAAGAAATAATCCGCCACGCGAAAATTCGAAAAAACCGCGCTTTCCGGGGCCCTGTTCGCCGGATCAAGTTGAGCCTGGCCGGTAAATTTATTATAAAAGCTGGTCGCCAGGCCGTACTCCATCGAAAAATAAGCAATGCAGCCGGATTGCTTTGCGCGCAGCCTTTTTTCCGCCTTGACAATCGCTTCCAGGGGCATGCCGAAATAATCATTGTCTTTTATATCTGAAGCATAATACCCTTGCGGATCATCCACCTGCACCAGAGAATAAAACTCGTCGACTAGTTTGTTTTTTTCCATAATTATTTCCACCTGAAATGTAGGTAAATCCTCCCCCAGCCTTTATCGGTTTTTTCTAACCGGGAGTAAAGTTGGCGGTTCTCTTTTTTGTTT
>Ga0118677_10016439_pt1 | contig 10127 bp, 7 predicted proteins | sample AliMusrvi5mmetaG_FD_86154 | JGI IMG/M metagenome (GOLD analysis project Ga0118677, IMG submission 86154)
CTGTGAATCCGTTTTGCGAACGCCCGGGCTTTATGGTGCGAAGCGCCAGGCCATTGCCAGCGACAGACACCCAGACATGATCGCTATCGCCATCATGAATAACCGCGATGTCCGGTATGGCCGGTGAAACGCGGTCGTCCGCCGCATGAATGGTCATGGTTGCGAACATGGCAGGCTTCAGGATGCCGCTCGCATTGGACAGATCGGCCCGAACCGCCAGCCGGTGCGTAGTGGGGTCGATAGTCGGCGCGACCCACGCCAGCGTGGCCGCAAAGTGACGGCCCGGCAGGGCAGCCACAGTGACATCCACGGCCCCCCCCACCTTCATCCGCGACGCATCCTCCTCGCGCACATTGCCGACCAGCCACAGCTTGTCGAAATTTCCCACCGCGAAAGCCGCAGTGGACGATCCAGCCTGGATGAATTGCCCTGGACTGACCTGCCGTTGCGTGATTGTGCCGGCGATCGGCGCCAGCACACGTGCCATGGGCGGGGTGGCGCCGGATTTCCGCGCGGTTTCCAGCGCAGTGATTTGGCGAGCATCAAAACCCATAATGCCCAGCTTGCTGCGTGCCGCAATCAGCGCAGCGTTCGCCGTGCGCAGCGCTGCCTGCCCGGATGCCTGATCGGCCTGCGCCTGCTGCCAGTCCTTCAGCGCCGCACTGCCGTCCGTATAAAGTGCATGCTGGCGTTTTTCGTTTTCGTCCGCGTTGCGGGCGGTGACCTGTGTCGCATGCCAGTTGTCGAATGCCGCTATCAGGTCGCTTTGCGCCTGCACGGCCTCCGTGGCGGCCACCGTCATGAGCAGCGCGCCCTTCTCGACATGGTTGCCGACCTGCACCGGAACGGCCACGACTTGCCCGGTGAAAGGCGGAAAGACCTGGAGGGAGGTCTCGTCATTCACGGCCACAGTGGCCTCTGCCGCCACCAGGTCGGCAAAGCTGCGCGCCTTCACCACGCCCATGGGAATGCTGCTCCACTGGTCCTGGCTGGGACGAAAGCCGTTCGGGACCATCTTTGGGAGGTCGGGCGCGGGCTTTGCGGCAAGACCGGCACGCATGATGGGAACGACCAGAAGCAGGATCGCGACGGTGGCAGCGCCCAACGCCAGGATTCGCAGCTGGGCTGCGCGCGGCAATCCAGCGGTTTGAGGCTGCTCTTCCAAGCGTTTACCTGTATGAAGCGTTGAAACAGCCGGGGTTATAAGGGTCCCGGCTTACACCAAACTTACAGCCCGTTAACGGGATGCGGCCGATGCGACTGCTGGTGGTAGAAGACAATGAGAAGCTTGGAACCCTTGTGTGCCAGGGGCTGAAGGCAGCCGGCTTTGATAGTGACAGAGCAGTCTGTGTCGCCGATGCGCAGGACGCCATCAGCGCCAGCAGCTATGCCGCCATGATCGTGGATCTGGGGCTGCCGGATGGCGATGGTAAGACCCTGGTTTTAAACCTGCGCAGCCGCGGAAATGCCGTCCCCGTGCTAATGCTGACGGCCCGCGGGACCGTCGAGGACAAAGTTTCCGGATTGGGCGCCGGCGCCGATGACTATCTCGTCAAGCCGTTCGCACTGGAAGAACTGATCGCCCGCGTGCGCGCCCTGCTGCGCCGCCCGGCTGCTTTCCTGGGCAACCTGCTGGAGGCGGGCAACGTGACATTCGACAGCGGCGCACAGCAGGCTTTCGTGGATGGCCGGCCTCAGTCCTTCTCTGCGCGCGAGTTGGCGCTGCTGGAAATGCTTATTCGCCGGCCCGGCCGTGTCGTGCCCAAAGGCCTGGTGGAAGATCACCTGTTCGGCCCTTCCGAGGATGTTCGCTCCAACGCGGTCGAGGTCTACATCCACAGGCTGCGCAAACAGTTGGCCGATGCAGGCGCCACTATCGAAGTGCACACGGTGCGCGGCGTTGGTTACATCCTGACGGAAGCCAAGCCGTGAAGCTGCGCCTCAACTCCCTGCAATCGCGCATTGCCTTATTTCATGTGCTGGCAATCGCCATTGCGGCAATACTGGTCCCCCTGGCCAACTATTTCGTTATCAACCGGTATGCGGACCAGTTCGAGAGCCGCAGCCTGAATGATCATGCCGATACCATCGGCCTCTATTTGCACACTACACCACAGGGCTGGCGGCTGGATTTGCCGCAGGATCTTGCCTCGCTGTACGCCCATGGGCTGGACGGGCTATCTTATGTGATCGCAGACGCAAGCGGCCGTACGCTGTTCCAATCGGGCCGTTCCGCGGACGCAGCCCTGGTCGCGCCTTCGCAAGGGCTGCGGCAATATTCGCAGAACGGCGCCATCGTGTACGGCGTTGCCGTATCCAGGGGGAATGGCGCCAGCGCCGTCTGGATCAAGGTGGCGCAGAACATCCAGCACCCTGACGTGATTTTCGACGACATTGTGACGGGTTATTTAAGCCATATCGGATGGTTCACAGTGGCGATCCTGGCCGTATTGCTCGCCATTGACATCATGGTCATCCGGACCGCGCTCGCACCTGTTCTGAAATCTTCGGAAGTGGCCAGTGCGATCGATCCGAGCCGCACAAACCTTCGACTTTCCGAACATGGCGTCCCCAAGGAGCTTCTGCCGCTGATTGTCGCCATGAACCAGGCCCTGGACCGGCTTGAAAAAGGTATCCGCCGGCAGCGGGAATTCACCGCCGACGCGGCACACGAATTGCGCACGCCGATCGCGGTGCTGCGGACCCGGGTGGACATGATACCCGACCAGGCGGCGGTCGCCGCGGTCAAGGCCGACATCGCGGTCATGAGCCATGTCGTGGATCAATTAATGGAGATCGCCGAAATTGAAGGCACCGGCATTGCCCTGGCCGGGCACACCGACCTGTCGGAAATATCCGCCAATGTGGTTTCCATGCTGGCAAACATTGCCATCCAGCAGGGCAAATCCCTCGCCCTGTTTGGCGCAGAAAGACCGGTCTGGGTGCGCGGCGACCCCACCATGATCTTTCGCGCGATCCGCAATCTGGTGGACAATGCCATCGCGCACACGCCGGCACATACCTGTGTCGAGGTCGAGGTGCAGCCGAATGGGCGTGTCACGATCAGCGATGTCGGCGCCGGCATTCCGGAGAAAGACCGGGAAAACATCTTCCGCCGATTCTGGCGTGCCGATCGCAATCGCGGTGAAGGCGCCGGCCTGGGGCTCGCCATTGTTTCGCGGATTGCCGAAATCCATTCCGGGAATATCGAGGTTGCCAACCGTCCCGGCGGCGGTGCGGCTTTCACCTTGTCCTTCCATCTCACGTCCTGATCGGTACACCGGCTTCGCCGAGGGCAATTTCCTTTGCGCCTGACGTGCGGTACCATGGCATGAAACCTGGCCCCTGTTGCATCTTGTCAAACCTGCGAATGTCTCTGTTGCGGGCTTCCAGCCGACTTGCGGTGCTGGGATGCGGCGTGCTGGCAGGCTGCATGGTCGGGCCCGATTATCACAGGCCGGCAGTTGCATCGTCCGCAGGCTATCTGGATGGAGACAAGCCGGGCGCCCTGGCCGGTGATGCGCAGCGGTTTTCGAACACGGTTGACGTGCCGGCGCATTGGTGGACGGAGTTTGGGTCTCCCCAGATAGACCGACTTGTCCAGCAGGCGCTTGAAAGAAACCCCGACTTGGCCAGTGCCCGGGCCGCACTGCGCGCCGCCCGCTCGACACTGACGGCCCAGCGGGGCACGCTTTTCCCACAGGTCGACCTGGGCGCCTCGGCCAGCCGCCAGCGCAACTCCGTGACATTGGCGTCACCGCTGAACTCCAATGCGGAAGACTACACGCTTTATACCGGCCAGCTGAACATTGCCTACACGCCGGATGTCTTTGGCGGCATCCGGCGCCAGATCGAAACCGTCGCCGCGCAGGCCGAGAACCAGAAATTTGCCGTGGAAGCCGCCTATCTCACCCTGACTTCCAACGTGGTCGTCGCGGCAATCCAGGTGGCGTCCCTGCAGGCGCAAATCCAGGCCAACGAAGCCATCGTCAAGGCCGACCAGGATGCGCTGGATGCCTTGAACCTGCAGAAGCGCCTTGGTGAAGCATCCGGAGCCGATGTCGTGGCACAGGAAGCAACCGTCGCGCAAGCCAAGGCCGCGCTCCCGCCGCTTCTCAAGCAGCTCGGACAACAACAGCATTTGCTGGCACAACTGACTGGAACCACGCCGTCCGAATTCGCCAAGGTCTCGATTGATCTGGATGCCATACGCCTGCCCAGGGAGCTTCCGCTCACCTTGCCGGCAAAGCTGGTGGAGCAGCGGCCAGACATCCGCGCGGCCGAGGCCAATGTCCATGCCGCAAGCGCGCAGGTTGGCGTGGCGATCGCCAACAGGCTTCCGAACATCTCGCTGAGCGGCGCGCTGGGCGGGACCTCGACCGACATCGGGACGCTGCTTTCCAATGGCAATGTCCTGTGGGCGGTGACAGGCGGCGTGACCCAGCCGCTCTTTGATGCCGGCACTTTGCGCGAAAAGCAGCATGCCTCGGAAGCGCAACTGGACCAGGCGAAGGAACAGTATCGCAGCACCGTGTTGTCGGCGTTCCAGAATGTCGCGGATGCCCTGCTTGCACTTGGCCAGGACTCAGACGCGTTGATCGCCGCCACCAATTCCCAGGAGGCCGCCCTTAAGAGCCTCAACATAGCGCGCATGAAGGTCCAGCAGGGCGAAGGCAATATCGCGGCGCTGCTGCTTGCGCAGCAGGCCTATCAGCAAGCGCGTTCTGCCACGGTCCAGGCCCAGGCGGCGCGGTATTCCGATACGGCCGGGCTTTTCCAGGCGCTGGGCGGCGGGTGGTGGCGCCGCGAGGATGCGGACCTGGCCGCCGTACACACGGCAGCGTCTGACTAGCGTCATGCCTGCCTTGGCCGGTGCGGCAGGAATTTCGCGTTGCGCCAGACCCAGATGATCGTGAGCGGCGACAGAAACAGGCTCATCAGCGCGGATGTGCAAAGCCCGCCCAGGATGGCGAACACCATCGGCCCGAGGATTTCCATGCCGGCATCGCCCGCCCGCAAGGCGATTGGCAGCAGCCCCGCGGCGACAATGATGGCGCTGACCAGAATGGAAGAGAAGCGTTCGCGCGCAGCATCAAACACGGTTGCCGCAGACCAGCTCGTGTCCGGTCGATGCAATGCGGTCCTGACTTGGGATACCAGCAAGATTGCGTTGCGGGCGGAAATGCCCAGCAGCACGACAAACCCCATGAACGCGCCCAAGGTGAGCACGCCGCCCATCAGCGCTACGGCCAGTATTCCGCCAACGACAGAGAATATGGTCGACCCCAGGATGAACACCGTCACTCTGGCGTCGGCGTACAGAACAAAAAGGATCGCCCAGATCGCAAAGGACGAGAAGCCTATGTCAACTAGCAGCGAAAACGGCGGGCCGGCGTTGACCGGCATGATGTATTCTAGATACGTGCCTGGCGGCAGTTTCACGCGCTGCTGCACCTGGTTCCGGACATCCGCCAAAAGTTTTTTCACATCCCCGGTCGGTTCGAACGTCACGACCTGGCGCCGCACGCCATTGTCATGCGCGATCGCCGTGCGCCCTTCGGTGAGATAAACATTGGCGACATATTTCAGCGGCGCGGAGATTCCCTGGCTTGACCGGATCAGAAGGTCACCGATAGCTTCCGGATCGCGGCGGACATTGGCCTCCGCGGTGACAGCGATATCGATCTCGCGCCCATTGTTAAATATTCGCGCGGCAGTTGTTCCCTGGAATGCTGTCTGGACAGTACCAAGAACATCTGCCGAAGACAGGCCATACAGGGCAAGGCGCTGAAAATTCAAATCTACGCGGATCACCGGTCCGAGACCTTCGGCCTGCACCTTGACCGGACCGGTATTGGTGTAGGTGCGAAGGATGGCTGCCACCTGTTTTGCGACCTGATCCAAGCTGCTCAGGTCTTCGCCATAGATCTTCACGGATGCGCCAGCGCTGTCCTGCGGACCGAAGCGCTGGGAGACCAGCCGCGTGCGGACGCTCGCGCTGAGCCCGGCGTAGGAAGCCATGACCGATCTTACATAGCTTTGCAGCATCTCCTGACGGCGAATGGACAGCCCGGGAGCCAGCGCAATATCGATTTCCCCATGTTCTATGGCGGACGCCGTGCTGCCAAAGTCGGGCCGTCCGGCGTGCTGGTAGACATGGGCGATATCCGGATTGTTCAGCAATACGGCGGTGATCCGCATGCCGTAATCTTGCATCGCCGCGAGCGAGGTTGCAGTCGGGGCATCGTAATCCACCACCAGGGTGCCATCGTGGATTGGCGGCAGAATATCCGTCTTGAAAAAGCAAGCGGCAATCAGAGCGACACCCACGATTGCGGCTGATGCCAGGAACCAGATGCGCTGTCGCCGTGAAATCGCCTGCAGCTGGCGGTGATAACCGTCCTTCAGGGCGTCCAGCCACCTGGGGCGAACGGCCGGCGACAAATGATTCAGGAACAGCAACGACAGCGCGGGCGTGACTGTCAGTGCGATCACAATCGCCGCCAGGCAGCCAACAATGATCACCGTGGCAAGCGGTGTCAGCAGCGCGCCAACGGGGCCACCCAGCAGGATGATCGGCGCCAGTGCCGCGACAATAATCAGGGTTGCATAGATGACTGGCGCCCGCACCTCCAGCGAAGCCAGCAGGATGGCGCGCGCGCGCCCATGATGCTGGATTTCGGCTTGGCGCAGGTCAGCAGTGATGTTCTCCACATCCAAGACAGCATCGTCCGCAATGAGCCCCAATGCGACAACTAGCCCCCCAATCGTCATGATGTTGACGGTCCAGCCCAGCAGCTTCAGCGTCATCAATGCCGCCAACAGACCAAGCGGGATGGTCACAAAAGAAATCAGCGCCGCCCGAAAATCGTGCAGTAGGAAAACCAGCAGGATCACGATCAGGAACACACCGATCAGGAGATCCAGCGCCACATCCCGGACCGCCTGGACGATGAAGTCCGCCGGCCGCCCGACATCGGCATGGATCGTCACGCCCTGGTTTGCGAGTGCGCTGCGCAGCGGGGCAAGCGACGCGTCGATCTTGCGGGTTGCGCCCACCATGGTCGTGTTGAGCTGGCCGCCGACAGCGAGCAGAACACCCGGCTGGCCATCGATCAGCCCGCCATTGTTCGCGGGCCAAGTAGTTTCCGCCACGTCGGATACATCGCCGATCCTGACGGGCGCGCCGCCGGTGACATGTATCTGGCCCGCTTCGACATCCTTCGCCGTCAGAGCCTGACCGTGGGGATCGATCATGACCCGCTGGTTGGGCGTGTCGATAAAACCGGCGCCCCGCACGCTTGTCGCCCGGTGAACGGCATCGACGACATCAGCAAACCCCAGGTCGCTGTCGGACAGGTCGCCCGACCTGGCGCTGACCTCGATGCGCCGAACATCGCCGCCAAAGATTTCCACCCGCGACACACCAGGCGTGGCCAGCAGGCGCGGCCGGATTGTCCATTGCGCGATATCCCGGAGCTGGGCGGACGGCATGCCCGGAGCAGCAAGTCCGATCTGAAGGACATCGCTGGAGGTGGTGGCGAGCGACGCCAGTAAAGCCGGGCCTGCCCCTTCAGGAAGATCACTGTTGGCAAGCGTCAGTCGTGCCGTAAGCGCATCGCGAGTCCTCTCCGGGTCGGAACCGGCCTGGAGCGTGGCTTCGACGACAGAGACACCCTGGCTTGAAACCGAATGGACCGAGGCGATGCCCTCGGCGCCGAGCGTGGCATATTCCACGGGCCGGGTGACCAATTGCTCCACCTGTTCGGACACCATGCCCGGCGCCTGCGTCACGATCGAAATTTGCGTCGGTGCAAGCGTGGGAAAGACATCGATGGAAATGTCCCGCGCCCAGAGTGCTCCCAGGACCAGGAATGCCAACGCCGCCGCGGCAACCAGCTTGGCGTGATGCAGCGAGAAGCGGATGATCGCCGTCATCAATTTTCCGGCCGCGCGGAAGCCTGGCTTTGTTCGACGGCGAACAGGGACGCGCTGCCGTGCGTCACCACAGCGCTGTCCGGCGACAGTCCCTGCGCAACGAACAGTCCCCCGTCTTCAGGCACGCCATCCTGAAGCAGCACACGATGAAACCGTTCGGTGCCATCGCGTACATAGGTCCAGGCCGAGCCACGAAAACGGATTATCGCTTCACGCGGCACCAGGACGCCCTTCACTGGCGTACCGGTATCAATATGGGCGCTTTGGGTCAGACCCACTGACAGCAGGACCGACGACTTGCCCATGACTTCCACCAGCAAACCCGATGATGAAAGTCGCGGTTCTGCCGTTCGGGCCGGCCCGAGCACAACACCTTTCAGGCTTTCGGTGCCGATATCGATGTCAACCGTACGCGCGCCTGCCTGCCCTTCGTTGGAAGGCGTATCGACATGCACCAGTGCAGCGGCGCCGGCCGACAGAGCGTGCACCAGGGCTTTTAGCCTGGCATCTGGCAGGCGCGTGATTCCCGGCCCCCACTCCAGCCCCAGCCGCTGGCGCAGCAAAAGCCGTTTGGCTTCATCGGATTTGGCTTGCGCAACAGCGGCTTCGGTATCCTTGGCCGACATGTTGGAATCGGCGGCATGCAAAGCCGTGGCGCGCCGGGCTTCCGCTGCTGAAGCCGCTGCTGCAGCCTCGGCGGCAAACAGGTCCGAACACAGCTGCGCCAAGGGTCCCGGGTCCAGAACCTTGGCGAAAGCAGCAACCTGGGTTTTCCGCTCCACGGCATTCAAAGTGATCGTTGCGACTCCCATCCGCTGCTGGTCATTCTGCGGAATCGTCAAAGGAGCGCCGAGCACGGCTTTGATCGGCCAGAGCATTACAGAAATGCAACAAACTGAAACCGCTAGCAGTGCGCGCTTACGAATCTGCAAAATCTTTTGCTGCACGGCTTCCCCAACAATCCCCGGCTTAAACTGCCAGAATCAGCCCAGCCGGGCTTTCTCCTGACGGCTACTGCAGGTAACTACTGTTGTTCGTTTTTATGGGGCTATTCAATGACGAATTTGGCAAGACTCAGTCATGACATCCTCGAAAGCGAAGAACAGCTCCTAAACAGGATGCGGGCGCTCAGGCGCAAAAAACGGGAGGCCCGGGAATCGTCAAGCTCGGCGCCGGCTCTCACGATGGGCCAGAAGATCGCTGACACAGTTGCGGCCACGATGGGGTCTTGGAATTTCATCATCATCCAATCGGTCATTTTGGTGGTGTGGATTGTCCTCAATCTCCTCGCTTTCATTCAGCATTGGGATCCGTACCCGTTCATTCTGCTGAACCTCGCGCTGTCATTCCAGGCTGCCTACGCGGCGCCGTTCATTATGATGAGCCAGAACCGGCAGCAGGATATCGATCGTCAAGCAGCGGAAAATGACTATCACGTCAATATCAAAGCCGAGCTTGAGATAGAGCTGCTGCATCAAAAAATAGACCAGCTGCGCGATACAGAAGTTCTTCACTTGACCGAGGTCGTGCATCAGCTGGTCGACATGCTGAAAGAAGCGCAGAAAAACGCCAAAACTTGACCAAACTGCGCATCGTCGGCGATCGGTGAAACATCCCCGCTTTCGCCAATTCAGCGAATGTAGGAGCGCAATACCTCAATCAATTCGTCGGTGGCTTCCGCCTCGGATTTTGACGGCTTGCGGTTCGCATCGACCATGTGCATCTCGATATGGTCCTCGACCACTTCCGCCATGATACCATTGATGGCGCCACGGGCCGCCGTCAGGAGCCGCATCACCTCCGTACAGCCGGTGTCGCTGTCCACGGCGCGTTCCAACGCGTCCACTTGACCCCGCAACCGCCGGATACGATTCAGCAGCTTCTGCTTGTCGGCGATAGCGTGTGACATGTCGAGCTCTCCAAAAGAAATACCCCATGGGGTACTTCCAAATATATATCCTAAGGGGTATATAGCCCATCCTAGAGCACACGGGAATAACTGGAAGCTGCGGTTCCATCAAGCATCTGTACATGCCCTGTGAATGCAAAACAGGGACTTGGCTTTTGGCCAAGTCCCTGTTTTTGTTCGATTGTCCGTCGTCAAAACATTTGGGACAGTCGAGGGCATAATTTAAGGAAGCATTGGCCTCATCTGGTTGGTTGATCTTATGCGGCGATCTTTTGGTGAA
>Ga0118677_10016440_pt1 | contig 10127 bp, 7 predicted proteins | sample AliMusrvi5mmetaG_FD_86154 | JGI IMG/M metagenome (GOLD analysis project Ga0118677, IMG submission 86154)
GCACCCCCGTCACGCGCGAAGCCCTGGCCATGGTCGAAGCCGGGGAAGCCCACATTCGCAGCCTCGGCTTCCGCGTCCTGCGCGTCCGGCACCTCGTCGAGCAGGGGAGGGGACCCCGCGCCAAAGTCCAGATCGCCCCCGAAGAAATGCCCCGCCTTCCTGCCGCCCAGTCCCAACTCGAAGCCGGGCTCCTCGCCATCGGCTACAGCGCCGTAGAAATCGACCCCCAAGGCTACCGCCCCATCGTGTGAACATTTTCCGCGCTGAAAGCGCAAAGGAAACCAGCCTGGGGCAGAGCGAAGCGTCGCCCCAGGTCACAGCAAAAAAAGCGTCGTGCCCTGCAAGGGCAGTGGGAAACATCGCGTGCAATGGGAGAGCCAACTTCACCTCCGCTCCATTTCCTGATGGCCCGTTACCTTTCCTCAAATAAGCGTTCCTTCATCAAACAGGAATCGGCTTGACGGAGGGGATGAAAAGGGCATGATCTTTTCCCTCCTGACGGCAAAGCCGTTCAAGGGAATATTATTTGATCTATGCACGGAGACTCCGGCACGGTTTTTTTGGCAATATCCTATCTGTTGGTCGTTGGAGTTTTGGCGCTGTACGGTTTTCACCGCTACTGCATCCTCTACCTCTACTTCAGACACCGCGGCGACGCCCCCGTGCCCGCCGGACGCTTTGAAACTCTCCCCAAAGTCACCGTACAGCTCCCCATCTACAACGAGCTCTACGTCGTCGAACGCCTTCTGAAATCCGTCTCCGAACTCGACTACCCCCGCGACCTCCTCCAGATCCAGGTTCTCGACGACTCTACCGACGAAACCGTCGCCCTCGCCGAAGCCGGAGTAAAAACCCTTCGCGAACAAGGCTTCAACGTCGAATACATCCACCGTACTGACCGTACCGGCTACAAAGCAGGTGCGCTGGAGAACGGCTTGCGCACCTGCCAGGGTGAATTCATCCTCATTCTCGACGCCGACTTCGTCCCCAAGCCGAACCTCCTTCTCGAAACCATTCACTTTTTCACCAACCCGAAAGTTGGCATGGTGCAAAGCCGCTGGGGCCACATCAACCGCGACTACTCCCCCCTCACGCGCATCCAAGCCATGTTCCTCGACGGACACCTCGTCCTCGAACAAACCGCCCGCAGTCGCGCCGGACGCTTCATCAACTTCAACGGCACCGGCGGCCTCTGGCGGCGCACCTGCATCCAGGAAGCCGGCGGCTGGCAGCACGACACCCTCACCGAAGACCTCGACTTGAGCTACCGCGCCCAACTCGCCGGGTGGAAATTCCTCTTCCTCAAAGACCTCATCACCCCCGCCGAGTTGCCCGTCGACATGAACGGCTTCCGCTCCCAGCAACACCGCTGGACCAAAGGCTCCATCCAGACCTGCAAAAAAATCCTCGGCACCGTCTGGCGCAGCCAACTCCCTCTCGTCGTCAAAGTCGAAGCCACCGTCCACCTCACCTCCAACTTCGCCTACCTCCTCCTCGTTTTCCTTTGCGTTCTCCTGCACGAATCCCCCCAAAGTAGCGCCCTCCTCAATGGTCCGTGGCGCGCTTTCCTCTTCGACATCCCCGTCTTCCTCCTCGCCTCCCTCTCCGCCGCCATCTTCTACGCCATTGCCCAGCGCGAAAACAACCCGCGCGGCTGGCTCAAAGAAATCGTCTATCTCCCGCTGCTGCTCGCCCTTGGCATTGGCATGTCCGTCAGCAACGCCCGCGCCGTCCTCGAAGCCGTCTTCAATCACCAGAGCGAATTTACCCGCACTCCCAAATACGGCATCGAACACAAAAAGCAGCGCTGGACCGGCGCAAAATACAGCTCCCTCAAGAGCCTCCTCCCGCTCGTCGAACTCGCCTTCGCCATCTACTTCACCTGCTATATGGTGGACGCCGCGCTGGAAGGCCAATGGTTCTCGCTCCCCTTCCTGGCCCTCTTCCAGGGCGGATTCGCCTTTGTCGCCTGGACCTCCATTTCCCAATGGATTCCCCGCTGGGAATCCCGTTCTGGGGAAGTCACCGTCCCCGCTATCGCGGAATAAACAGCCAACGTCTCGTGCGCTGGTTGAGGCCGCTCGCCGCAACAAACTTCCCAATGAAGCAGATGGATTGCCTCGCGCCGCTTTTCATTGTCGCCCACTTGGATTTGCTCCGCAAAAATTCCGGTTGAACTCCAAGGCATTTCCCCCCATTCTCCCCCTTCCCCGATTTTCGGGGGCGCGTTTAGGATGGGTGGCAGAGTGGTCGATCGCGCACGCCTGGAAAGCGTGTTTACCGCAAGGTAACGAGGGTTCGAATCCCTCCCCATCCGCCACTCCGCGTCTCTCTCGCTACCTGCCTCGCAGCGATTTCTGAAAATCCCTTGGCGAACTCCCGGCGACGCGGCACATTTGCTTCCGTAAATCAAGGTATCGGCTTGCCCTGCACCCCGTACGGCGTAAAAAACATTCCATGTCCAGCTCCCCCTCCGCGTCCAATCTGCTCCCCATACCGGATGGCCTCGTCGTCCTGACTTTCGACGATGCCGTCAGCAACCACGCCACCTTCGCCGGCCCGGTGCTGAAACGCTGCGGATTTGGCGCAACATTCTACGTCTGCGAATTCCCGCCTGATTTCGACACCAACAAGCAGCAATACATGACCTGGGAACAAATCAAGAGCCTGGCCGACGCGGGTTTTGAGATAGGCAACCACACCGGCCACCATGCCTCAGTCCCCGCCTTGAGCGTCTCCGAACTCCAGGATGAAATCGCCTTCATCGAACAGCGTTGCAGGGAATACAACATCCCGCACCCCACGACCTTCTGTTACCCCGGCTGCGGAGTGAAACCCGAAGCCCTCCCCGTCCTCAAGGAAAACGGCTACCAGTTCGCTCGCATCGGGGACAACCGCCCGTATGATCCCGCCATCGACCCGGCCCTTCTGGTGCCAAGCTTCGGATGCCATGGCGACGATCCCTCGGTCTTCTACCAGGCAGTCGAGCAAGCGCGCGACGGGCGCATCGCCGTCCTGATGTTTCACGGCATCCCCGAGTACACCCACCCCTGGGTCAACACCATGCCCGAGCGGTTCGAGGAATACATGCAACACCTCAGCAACCAGCATTGCACCGTCATCGCCATGCGCGACCTCGCCCGCTACGTCGCCATCTAAGGATTGCAAGCGCCGGGACAACGCCCCACCCCAGCAATAGACTTCCCGCTCGACATCCCCTCCTTATTGGAAAACAAAAAGGCATGCCGCAGTTCCAAAGCAAACGTCCACCCCTTAAAGAACGCCGCTTCACCAGCCAGGCTGTCGAAGCGACAATCCAAGAAGTCTCCGCCGCGATTCGCGACCCGGAACTCGCCTGGCTTTTTGCCAACTGCCTGCCGAACACCTTGGATACCACCGTCACCTTTGAGCATGATTGCGACGGCAAACCCGATACCTTCGTCATCACGGGAGACATTGATGCAATGTGGCTGCGCGATTCCACCAACCAAGTCTGGCCCTATCTCTCTTTCCTTGGTGACGACGCGGAATTAAAAACCCTCATTGCCGGGGTCATTCACCGGCAAGCCGACTGCGTCCGGCTGGATAGCTACGCCAACGCCTTCTTTCAGGATGGCTCGCAGGAAAGCGAATGGAAGAATGATAAAACAGAGATGCGGCCCGGAGTTCACGAACGTAAATACGAACTCGATAGCTTGTGCGCCTTTTTCCGCCTCTCCTGCGGCTATTGGGCAGCGACAAACGACGCCGCATGCTTTGACGCCGATTGGCAGAGCGCCGTGGCCGTCGCGTTGGACACCATCGAATTGGAACAAGCCGGATTGGAAGAGAGCCTTTCATCGCCCTACACATTCCAGCGCATTTCAACGTGGGGCGCAGAGCTATATCCGAACCGGCCTTTTAGGCGTTGCGGCTTGAGCAAGAGCCCCTTTCGTCCATCGGACGATCTCACACTGTTTCCGTTTTTAGTTCCCGCCAACGCCATGGCCGTAGTCTGCCTGCGCCAGCTTGCGGAAATGTTGACCCAACTCAACCTTTGCCTTTCGCTGGCAAACAAAGCGGCATCGCTGGCGGAAACTATCGACCACGGACTGCGGCACCACGCAACGGTCAACCATCCCACCCACGGCGAGATTCTAGCCTACGAAATCGACGGATTCGGCGGCCAATACCTCATGGACGACGCCAACGTCCCCAGCCTCCTCAGTCTTCCCTACCTGGGCTACTGCGCAAAAGACACCCCCCTTTATCAGCGCACCCGAGACTTTGTTCTGAGCCGGGACAACCCCTACTACGCTAAAGGCGCCGCCGGACGTGGAATTGGTGGCCCCCACGTAGGACCGGGCTGGATCTGGCCCATGTCCATCACCATGCAGGCGCTCACCAGCGGTTCCGACGAAGAAATCGCCGACTGCCTTCGCCTCCTCAAGACAACGCATGCCGGAACAGGCTTCATCCACGAAACCTTTTGGAAAGACGACCCCGCGCAATACACTCGCCCTTGGTTTGCCTGGGCCAACACCCTCTTCGGTGAACTCATCGTCACCCTTCACCGCGAACGCCCGCATCTGCTGGGTTAACTCCATCCCACCCGTTTCAACAGCTTGGGTGTCTCCCTATTCAGCAAGGATGCCCCATCATCCCCCGCAAAGCCGGATAAAGCCCCTGATAAGCCGCATACCGCTTCTGGTAATACTCCGCATGCTCTGGAATCGGCTCCACCGTCTCGCCCATCTTTACCCAGCGCCCCACTAGCGAAGTCAGCGCCTCGCCAGTTTGCGCCGCGCACGCCAGCATCGCTGCCCCAAGGCATCCCGCCTCCGTCACCGCAGCCTGTCGGATCGGCTTGCCCAGCACATCCGCCTTCAGTTGCGTCCAGCGCGAATTCCGCGCTCCGCCCCCTACCGCCACCAGATCGCGAATGCCAATCCCCGAGCGCTCCATCAAATCCAAGTTGAGCCGCATCTCGAAAGCCACTCCCTCCAGCAAAGCCCGCAGCACTTCAGCCCGCGTCGTCCCCAGCGTCAGTCCGAGAATTGCCCCCATCGGCGATGCCTCGAAATACGGCGTCCCGCTCGGTGTAAAATACGGCAGCACCAGCAGCGAGGAAGGCTCCGCAGGCAACTGCGCCAGAATCAGCTCATAAGCATTCGCCCCCGTCGCCTGCGCCTCGCGCACCTCGCTGCGCGACCACTGATCGCGGAACCACTTCAGCAAATTCCCGCCGGTAAGACTGAATGCTACCGTCGCATAAAGCCCCGGCACCACGTGATCGTAAGTGCAAAGATTCCCCTGAAAAAGTGCCTCCGTAAAAACCGGGCGATCAAAAGCCGGCGTGATGCACTCCACCGTCCCCGTTGCATACATCGCGCTCCCCGGCGCAATCGCTCCCGCGCCCAATCCCGCGCACGGCTGGTCATGTCCGCCGGGAACAACCGCTACCCGCTCGGATAAACCCAACTCCCGCGCAATGGCAGGCGCAACAAATCCCGCAATCTGCCCCGAAGCCACAGGCCGCGCCAACTGCTCCGGCGAAAGCCCCAACTCATCGAGAATCTCTCCGCTCCATTCGTGCTTCGTCACATCAAATAACATCGTGCGACCTGCCAGCGCCCAGCTGATCCCCGGCGGCTCAACCCCCAGTCGCTGCTGCAAAAAATCCTCGAAACAAAAAAACTTCCGCGCACTCCGCCACACCTCCGGCGCGTTCTCGCGCAGCCAGGCCAGCTTGAAGAGCGAAAAAAACGCATGCGGCGTATGCCCCGTGATCCGGTAAAGGCGCTCCCGCTCAAAACGCTCACTCCAGGAGCGCGCCAACCCCGCAGCGCGGGCATCCGAAGAAACCATCGCATTCGCCAGCACCCGGCCTTCGCCATCCAGCGGCATAAATGCCTCCCCCTGGCTGGAAATCGCCAGCGCCGTCACGGCATCCCCCGGGCACTGCCCCGCCGCCTCCTTGATTACCGCAAAGCAAGCTCCAGCCACCTGTTCCGGGTCCAACTCCGCCCAACCGGGCTGCGGCGAGAGCGTCGGATATTCCCGGTAAGCCAGCGCCAGCAGCCGCCCCTCGCCGTCAAAAACAGCGGCCTTGCAGCCCGACGTCCCAATATCGAGCCCCAGGAAACTCATACTCGATACCACGCCTCCAGCCACCCGACCACCTTGCTTTTCATCACCTCAAACACGAATTGTTGGCGGGCTCGCGTCGTGCAAAATTCCAGCGACGATCCACTCTCGCAATCCGCATTCGGCCCCAGCAAACCCTCCGCCTGCAAAGCCCTGGCCCGTTCCGCTCCCGCCGCCTTCGCGGCATGGCGCACCAAGTGCTCCAGTAACGGTGGCGAACTATCCCGCTCCAGCGCCGTCCACAAATTCACCTTGCAAATCCCATCCGCAAAAAGCTGACCCAACTGATCGAACGAAACCGACGAAGTCCCATGCAAACAAATCTTCGCGCCGATCCGTTCCCGGATTTCCCGCGCCACATCCCCCCGGTAGCGCAACGCACTCGCCCCCGCGCGGTGCTCCGTCCCCAGGTTCGCCACCACAATATCCACCCCCGTCTCCCGCGCATAACGCTCCGCCAACTCCGGCGCCGTACACTGCGAACCGTCATCGTCCCCCGCCTCCGTAATCTCATCGCAAGCCCCCTCGATCACCGCATCGTGCCGCCGCGCCCGCACATACGCCCGTGTCGCCACAATATTCTCCGCAATCGGGAGCCGCGAAGCATCGAACATTACCGACGACCAATCCGACAAATCCCCATCCAACACCGCCCGATCCGTGTCAAACTGCCCGTGGTCCAAATGCGTCATCACCCGCAGCCCCGCGAACGGCGAACCCTCCGCCGTCAACGCCTTCACATCTGCCAGGAAAAGCCGCAACCCCAGCGCGGCATCCCCGCTGTGCGTGTAATGGGAACTCTGCGAACGGCCCGAATACGTGTTTGTGATCGCCACCGTCACCGGCAAATCCGCGCGCCCGATCCGGCGTCCATACTCCAGCGTCCCCGCCAGAATCGCCTCTGTCGTCGTCAGATTCTCCGTGCCAAACGCCGGGATTACCCAGCCCAGCCGGGCTGCCTCTTCATAAAGGCCCAGCACCTCCGTGCGTTTAGTAACGAGTGGCATTTAGCAAAAACGGTAAAAAGCTGCGTAATCCATCGTCAGCAAATGCAACGGCTCAACATCTTCCTCAATCGCTGGGAACCGCCCCACCTTTTCGTAAAAACGGTTATCCGTCCGGTCATCGTTCACCCGGCTCACCTCTCCCACCAGCGTGATCCCGTTCTCTCCCCAGAACTTGTGGTAAAGCCGCTGCGGCAGACACACCGAATCCCCCGGCGTCAGCGTAATCGTCCCCCCCGCAGGTACCGTCACCCGCACCCCGTCGCAACTCACCGTCACATCCGTATCCGCAAGCCCCTCCTCCGGCGTCGAATTCCAGAGTTGGATGACCAGATTCCCCCCGGCCCGGTTGATAATGTCCTCCATCTTCTGAAAATGGAAATGCTGCGGCGTGATCTGCCCCTCCTGCACAATCAGCAGCTTCTCGCCGTAAATCTTCCCCAGCGGATTCGCAAGCTCCGCCAAAGTCCCATTGCGCGCCGTAAAAAGCAGCAGCCCCACCCGTCCAAAATCCCCGCTGCCGAAGTCCGTAATATCCCAGCCGAGCTGTTGCTCCACGATCTCGCGCGCCTCCGTGCCTTTCTCGCGCCAGTCCTGCGGCGACCAATAGCCAAACGGCGGCAGCTTCACTTTCATTTCGCGCAGGAACGCCAGGCTCTCGCGCATGATCTGGTTGATCTCGGATCGTTTCATAGAGGAGGGGAGTTAGAAAAAAGGGCAGCACCAATCCGGCACCCTTTCCCTGAGAATTTTAAATTCTCTAGTGTTTGTCAATCCATGAATCCCAGTTCGACCCCTCCAGAGTAAAAGAAACAACCTCGCATCCTTTTGGCTTGAGACCGCCTCCCTCAACCCCCATTTTTTGACCCATGAAACTGCGCATCCTCCTAGTCACCCTACTGGCAATCGGTTCCGCCTTCGCCCAAGACAAACCGTGGCCTATGCCTCCACCGCTTGCCCCCGTTCCCGCAGGCGTCAACAACGCCGCCTATGCCGTTCCCAGAATGGAATGGATTGGGAACGTCCAAACCAACGTCGAAAAAGCCCACGCACCCGGTACTAAGGTCGATCTCATCTTTGATGGCGACTCCATTACCGCAGGTTGGCAAAGCACAGGCCGGAGCATTTGGAACGAGCACTACGGCAAACTCAACGCCTTCGACTTCGGCATCGCCGGCGACGGCACCCAACACCTCCTCTGGCGCCTCATCGAAGGAAAACAAGCCGACGGGCTCCACCCCAAGCTCATCGTCCTCATGATCGGCACCAACAACCTCAGCAATACCGCCGACCAAGTTGCCGACGCCATCAAACGCATTGTTGCCGAATACCAAAAACGCTGCCCGGAAGCCGTCATCCTCCTCCAAGCCATCCTTCCGCGCGGCGAACAACCCGCCAATAACCCCCATCGCGATAAGAACAAAGTCATCAATCAGACCCTCGCTAAATTCGCCGACGGCAAAAAAGTCATCTTCATCGACTTCGGCGACAAATTCCTCAACCCCGACGGCACCATCATCGCAGACCTCATGCCTGGCTTTCTCCACCCCTCCGCCAAGGGCTACCAGATTTGGGCCGACGCCATTCAACCCATCATCAACCAGTATTTTCCCGCTGCCTCCACGGCCAAACCCTAAAACCGTTCTAGTCAAACCGCAAAAAATCATCCAATATGGCAACATGTGTTGAGAAGAGAGCAAAAGGCACACAGCCTTCATGCCCTTCCTAAACCAGGAACCACTTGCCCAAAGAAATAAGAATAACCATGTCAAAAATCGGCACCACACAACCTACCAATCAAGCCGTCCTCGACTTCGTCCGCACCACGGCGGAACTCACCCAGCCCGACCAAATCTTCTGGATCGACGGCTCCGAGGCCGAAAAAGAATACCTCTACGACCTCGCTGTTAAGGAAGGCATCCTCATGAAGCTCAACCAGGAAAAACTTCCTGGCTGCTACTACGGACGCTCCAACCCCAACGACGTCGCCCGCGTCGAGCAACTCACCTTCATCTGTACCCCGCGCAAGGACGAAGTCGGCCCCACCAACAACTGGGCCGCCCCCGAGGAAATGTATGCCAAGCTCAACGGCCTCCTCAAAGGCTGCATGAAAGGCCGCACCCTCTACGTCATCCCCTACCTCATGGGCCCTGCGGGCTCCCCACTCACCAAAGTCGGCATTGAAATCACCGACTCCATCATGGTCGTCCTCAACATGCGCATCATGGCACGCATCGGCGCCGTCGCCTACGGCCACCTCGGCGCGAGCAACGACTTCAACCGCGGCACCCACTCGATGCTCGACATCAACCCCGAGCGCCGCTACATCGCCCACTTCCCGCACGACAACGCCATCATCTCCGTCGGCTCCAACTACGGCGGCAACGTCCTCCTTGGCAAGAAATGCCTCGCTCTCCGCATCGGCTCCTTCCTCGGCCGCAACGAAGGCTGGATGGCCGAGCACATGCTCCTCCTCTGTGTGGAATCCCCCGAAGGCAAAAAGAACTATGTCGCGGCAGCGTTCCCGAGCGCCTGCGGCAAGACCAACTTCGCCATGTTGATCCCGCCCGCCAAATACGCGGAAAAAGGCTGGAAGATCACCACCATCGGCGACGACATCGCCTGGATGCGCCCCGGCCCCGACGGCCGCCTCTACGCCATCAACCCCGAAGCCGGCTACTTCGGCGTCGCCCCCGGCACCAACATGAAGTCCAACCCGAACGCGATGATCTCCGCGTCCAAGGACACCATCTATACCAACGTAGCCCTCACCGAAGACCTCGACGTCTGGTGGGAAGGCAAAGACGGCCCCGTTCCCGCCAAGCTCACCGACTGGAAAGGCAACCCGTGGACGCCTGATTCGAAAGAAAAAGCCGCCCACCCCAACAGCCGCTTCACCGCGCCCATGGTCAACAACCCCGTGCTCGCCCCTGAAGCCGACCTCGCTACCGGCGTGCCGATCAGCGCTATCATCTTCGGTGGTCGCCGCGCCACCAC
>Ga0118677_10016441_pt1 | contig 10127 bp, 9 predicted proteins | sample AliMusrvi5mmetaG_FD_86154 | JGI IMG/M metagenome (GOLD analysis project Ga0118677, IMG submission 86154)
CTCACCGACTTTATCCTATAAATATAATTATAATAATCTCAATTAGTTTTTAGTCATTAGTTTTATAAATATACAATTAGATACTGTCTTTAAATGAACATATCGTTTCAAATTGGGACAATTAATATATTGTGATATTTATAATATCATTTATAAATGAACAATTTATGATTGTGGCACATCATTTGAATATTCAATAATAGTAAAAAATTGAATCTATTTAAAAATAACAATACAATGAAAAATTTAAGAGTAATTTTAGTAGTAATGATCGGAGTAGTAATACTAAGTTCTTGTAGAAAAGAGGTAGTTCAACCAACTTCTACAGCTGCAACAAAACCACAAAACATGAATGAGCTTGTTGCCAGCCCAACTTTCGACTGGAAAACTACTAAAGATTATCAAATTACTTTATCGGGTAATTACAATGAAGTAGTAACAATAAAATCAACAAGTGGAGTTGTTTTTCATAAAGGATTTATGAAAACAGCTACTGCTTATAAAGTAAGTTTAACGATACCTGCAAGCGAAAAGTCAGTTCATCTAATTTATCATGGACAAGATATTGCTTGCCCATTAAACCAAGCAGTAATTAATTATTCATTCAACACTAAAAAGAGCGTATAATGAGAAGAATCCTAAAAACATCTTTAGTTGCATTAATCTTTATCACTTGCAACTTATTTGCTTTTAACAAAGCTTATTCAACGGTAGTAAGTCCCTATCAAACAAATAGTGGACCGGGCACTTCTGCAGATTTTATTATCACCCAAACTTCAGGAATACTAACTGTAACCGGTGGCAAAACATATATTATTAATTCAGCTTTCAATGGGAATGTAACTTTTGAGTCTTGGAATGGCGGTGGAGTTTTAAAGATTAATAATAGCAATGTAACGATATCAGGAACTACATTAGGTAGCAACTGCCAGATCTTAGTGTTACCAAATGCTACAGTTAACCTAACAAATACAACTTCATGTGATGCTAATGCAGCAATTAATATTTATACTGGAGGGACAGCTAATATAAATAACCTAAGTTCAAATTCAGCTACTTCTACTCTTTTAAACTATGGAACAACTACTATTTCTGCCTGGACAAATTCAGTTTCAGGTACTGTTACTAATTACGCATATTACCACGCATTAACAGCTACTATTACTTCATCAAGTACTCCTACTATTAATTATGGAGACATGATTTACGAAAGCGACTTTCAGGCAAACAATAATGTTACTAACTATTATAATCTTAATGTAAAAGGAGATTTCTATGTTAATAATAGTGCAAATCTATACAATCATTGTAAAGTAGGTGTTGTTGGCAGTTTGTTTTTTAATGGAAGCACTATTACAAGTGAACCTGATGGAGGAACTTCTATTACAGTTGGCAATAGTTTTAAAACTGCTTACGGAGTTTTAATTAAACTCAAGGATGCAAGTTTGCTATTAACAAATTACTTAGAGTGCTATGGAACTATTGAAGGTGATGGTACACTTACAAGTAGTGTAAAAGTAACCAATAGTATTGTTAATATGTATAACGCTACTATTACTTCAAGAATAGAACTATCTAGCCCTTCAGCAACTGCTCCTGCTGGTCTAAATATAAATAGTGGTGCTTTATATACTACAAATGCTAATGCAACAAACTATATTGCTCCTTCAACTTGTTCTCCAGGCATTGGACAACCCATAACAGCAGACCTCTCTGTAACAAAAACAGTAAACAATTCTACACCTTCAGTTGGGAATAATGTTACTTTTACAATTACTGCTACAAATAATGGCACATCTAATGCAACAGGTGTATCTGTAAAAGACACTTTACATTCAGGCTATACTTTTGTTAGTGCTACCCCTTCAACAGGTACATGGAGTGCTCCAAACTGGACAATAGGAAATTTAAACAATGGTGCAAGTGCAACTTTAACTGTTGTTGCAACTGTTAATTCAAGTGGAGCTTATGGCAATACAGCTTCAATAAGTGGTACTCAAACAGACCCAGTTTCATCTAATAATACTGCTACAGTTACTGTAGCTCCAAAATGTGCAATACCAACATATAATATTGCTGCCGGAAGTTATAACGTTCCTAAGAATGTAACAATTTCTTGTGCTACAAGTGGAGTAACAATAAGATATACTACTGATAATAGCACTCCAACAGAATCTCATGGTAATAATTATGAAGATGGTGTTACTGTTTCTTCATCTGAAACTTTAAAAGCTATTGCGTATAAAACAGGGTTTACTGATAGTGATGTATCTTCAGTAGCTTATACAATAACTTTATTACCTGTAGCTGACCCTACATTTACACCTACAGCAGGAACTTATTCAACTGCTCAAAGTGTAGCTATAGCAACTACAACTTCTGGGGCAAGTATTCATTATACAATTGATGGAACTACTCCAAGTGATGTTATTGGTTTAGTTTATTCAGTCCCAATTAACATTGCAGCTAATACAACTTTAAAAGCTTGTGCATATAAAACTAATATGCTTAATAGCAATGTAGTTTCAGGAGCTTATGTTTTAAAATGTGTTTCACCGGTTATGAGTGTTTTAACAGGGACATATTATGCATCACAATCAGTTACTTTATCAAGTACAACAAGTGGGTCATATATAAAATATACTACTGATGGTAGTATTCCGACTCTTACTAATGGAACAGTTTATGCAAGTGCAATTACTGTTAGTGCAAATACTACTTTAAAAGCAGTCGCATTCAATACAAATTGGAGTAGTAGTGATGTTTCTACACAAACATATACTATTATATCTATCCCAGTAGCTGATCCTACATTTACACCAGCTGCCGGAACTTATGGTTCAGCACAAAGCGTAACTATTGCAACTACAACTTCAGGAGCTAGTATTCATTATACAATTGATGGAACTACTCCAACTGATGTTATTGGTTTAGCTTATACTATCCCAATAAATATTGCAGCTAATACAACTTTAAAAGCTTGTGCTTATAAAACAAACATGCTTAACAGTAATGTAGTTTTTGGAACTTATGCTATCAAATGTGTTTCTCCTACATTTAGTGTTTTAGCAGGAACTTATAATGTGCCTCAATCAGTAAGTCTTTCAACAACTACTGTAGGTGCAACAATAAAATATACTACTGATGGAACAACACCAAGTGTTAGTTATGGCACAGTTTACGCAAGTGCTATTACTATAAGTAGTACTACAACTTTAAAAGCTTATGCTTATCTAAGTGGGATGACTGATGCAGATGTTTCAAGCGCTGTTTATACCATACAATTCTTACCTGTAGCTGATCCAACTTTTACACCAGCTACCGGAACTTATGGTTCAGCTCAAAGTGTAACGATAGCAACTACAACTTCCGGTGCAAGTATTCATTATACAATTGACGGAACTACTCCAAGTGATGTTAATGGTTTAGTGTATTCACTCCCAATAAATATTGCAGCAAATACAACATTAAAAGCTTGTGCTTACAAAACTAATATGCTTAATAGCAATGTTGTTTCAGGTGCTTATGCAATTAAATGTGTTTCTCCTGCTTTCAGTGTTGCAGCGGGAACTTACAACGTACCTCAAGCAGTAAATTTATCAAGTACAACAAGTGGTGTTACTATTAAATATACAACTGACGGAAGCACACCAACACAAAGCAATGGCACTTTATATCAAGGAGCAATTACAATTTCTTCAACTACAACATTAAAAGCAATAGCTTACAAAACAGGTATGGCTGACAGTGATCCTTCAAGTGCTGCTTATACAATACAATTCTTACCTGTAGCTGATCCTACATTTACACCTATTGCCGGAACTTATGGTTCGGCACAAACTATTACTATAGCAACAACAACTTCAGGTGCAAGTATCAGATATACAACTGACGGTACTATTCCAAGTGATGTTAACGGAACTTCATACACAGTAGCAGTAAATGTTGCAGCTAATGTAACCTTAAAAGCAATTGCTTACAAAACGAACATGTTAAATAGTAATGTTATATCTAGCGATTATGCAATTAAATGTGCATCTCCTTCTTTCGGTATTGCAGCAGGTACTTACAACTTACCTCAAGCAGTAACTTTATCAACTACTACTAGTGGTGCTTCTATTAAATATACAACTGACGGAAGCACACCAAGTCAAAGCAATGGCACTTTATATCAAGGAGCAATTACTATTTCTTCAACTACAACATTAAAAGCAATAGCTTACAAAACAGGTATGGCTGACAGTGATCCTTCAGGCGCAGCCTATACAATACAATTCTTAACAGTAACTGATCCTACTTTTACTCCTATTGCCGGAACTTATTCAACTGCTCAAAGTGTAACTATTGCAACAACAACTTCTGGAGCTAGTATCAAATATACTACAGATGGATCTACACCAAGTGATTTAAATGGCTTATCTTATTCAGGAGCAATAAATATTGCAGCAAATGCAACTTTAAAAGCTTGTGCTTACAAAACAAACATGATAAATAGTAATGTTGGTTCAAGTGCTTATACTTTAAAAACTGTAACACCAATAATGAGTATCTTAACAGGCACTTATAATGTTCCACAAACTGTAACTCTATCTACCACAACAAATGGAGCTACTATTAAATATACAACTGATGGAAGTGCACCAAGCCAAAACAATGGCACAGTTTATTCAAGTGCTATTGCAATAAATACTACTGCAACTCTTAAAGCAATAGCTTACAAAGCAGGCTGGAACGATAGTGATATTGCTTCAGATACTTACACAATACAATTATTAACTGTTGCTGTTCCAACATTTAGTATTTTACCGGGGACTTTTACTAGCGCTCAAAGTGTTACTATATCAACTACTACTACAGGAGCAACTATCAGATACACTACTGACAATTCAATTCCAGATGATCTTAACGGGAAATTATATGTTGGTGCAATTAGTATTGCAGCTAATACAACTTTAAAAGCATGTGCATCTAAAACTAATATGATTAACAGTAATCTTACTTCAGGTGATTATTTAATTAAATGTATTGCTCCAACAGTAGATGTTCCTGCCGGGATTTATATAAATGCTCAATCTGTTTCTTTAACATCTACTACCGTAGGTGCTACAATTAAATACACTACTGATGGAAGTACTCCTAGCCAAAGCAATGGTACTGTCTATTCGAGTGCTATTAATATCAACTCAAACATAACACTTAAAGCGATAGCTTTCCAAAATGGATTAACTGATAGCGATCCTCTTTCAGCAAGCTATACTATAACTCATGATACAGATGGTGACGGTGTTGTTGACAGTGAAGATGCTTATCCAAATGATTCAACACGTGCTTTTAACAATCTTTTTCCTGCCGAAGCTACAAGTACTTTAGCATTCGAAGATGAGTGGCCATCTAAAGGCGATTATGATGTAAATGATGTAGTAGTAGAATATCAATTTAAAAATGTTGTGAACGCACATAATCAACTTGTAGAAACTTTTGCAACCTTTACCTTAAAAGCTTCTGGCGCCAGTTTCAATAACGGTTTTGGATTCCAGCTGGCAACTAACGACATACCTGCTTCAGCAATTACTGTTACAGGTTCTGATATTAAAGAAAGTTACATAATGTTAGGAGCTAACGGAACTGAACAAGGACAGAACAAACCTACTATGATAGTATTTGATAATGCTTATAAGGTTTTACAATATCCAGGCAGTGGATTAGGATTCAATACTACTCCCGGTGCAACTTATGCAACTCCAGTAACTATTACTTTACACATTATCTACACTCCTTATACTTATACTGAACAACAATTAGATATTGCTCACTTCAATCCTTTTATTATAGTTAATAAAGTTAGAGGTAGAGAAGTACATTTGCCTGATTATGCTCCTACATCATTAGCTAACATAGCTTTATTTGGCACTGGTGATGATAAATCAAATCCTGCTCAAGGCAGATATTATAAAACAGCTAATAACTTGCCATGGGCCCTTAACTTATCAAGTTCTTTTGCTTATCCAAAAGAAAAGATTGAAATATCTAAAGCTTATCTTCACTTTATTGATTGGGTTTTAAGTAATGGTAATGATTATATTGATTGGTATACAAATACTGCTCCGGGATATAGAAATAATAGCAATATCTATACTAAAGCAAAATAAAAAAGAAGAATTCATTTTAATTGATATTATTTTATTCGGAGGCTATCCCAAAAAGGTAGCCTCCTTTTTTTGTTACCATTATTAAGATTAATATACTATCTGTATTTATAATGAAACCAATCAATATCTATATATCCTGATGAAGATTTATAATTCCAATTGAAGATGCCTGTTTCAACTCTTAGCCTATTGCACCAATCTTTTACTCTAAAAGCCTTACCTATTGCTTTGAAAGCTTCTCCGTCCTGACTGTAATAAAATCGATAGGTGTTAGCTTTAGCAACAGCTTTGAGCCATACTTAGGTACCCGTTAATTCATCACCATATTGTTCTTTATCGTTTATAAAAGTACATATCTTACTATTGTTTTCTTCTTTTATAACTTTTAATAAACCTAGATTATTAGCAAGTACATATAAGCCACAAACCTTTCCATTTGCCATAGCATTAATTTCAATACAAGTATTAATTATGCCACTTTCGTTACCGATGGTTCTTTACAAAAAAGTTTTACATGTAATATAGAAACCTCCTTCTTTGACAGGAACATAAGAATGAAGCCGTAAATAACCTTTTCTTTCTCTCAACGACCATTTATTATTTCGTGGAGCATGAATCCATTCCCACTTTGGTTTAAGAAAGGTGTCGTTAAATTCATCATCAATTTGAGGATGTACAATTGAATGTCCAAAAATGTGTTTCTCACTCTCAACACCATACTTCCTACTCCATTAGCTTCTACTTTTCTGATAATAGGCTTTTCGATTATCAATGTTACAAGTGTAAGAGCTAGTGTTCGAACCAACGGATTAGCCATTACACCCCTATTGTTGCCGGTGTTAATCGAAAACCAATGCTTAACAAAATACTTAATTGTAAACCCGAGGATGCCCTTAACGGGACTGCTGTTTTAAATACTGTTGCTTTGATGAAAAGTGTTTCTATTTTAAGAGTTCATGATGTTAAAGAAGCGATGGAGGCGGTAAAGTTGGTCAGTAATCTTAATTTATAAAATAATATATACATATAACAAAGAGCCCCATTATTACGAAAGTAATAATAGGGCTCTATAATATATTTTGTAATGAAACTTAAAGTACGTGAACGGCTTTTAGAATTTCTTTACCTATTTCGATAGCTTTTTCATTCTCAGGTATCAATTTATGATGACGTGCAGGTAATGATTTTTCTAAACCTTTATGTATAAATTCAGGTTGAATCAAAGGTTTTAGTTTAAGAAAACCACCTAGTACAATCATATTAAATACTTTCATCATACCTAGTTTAGCAGCTTCGTCAGCAGCATCAACAGAATAGATATTAATATCTTTACGGGTAGGATGATGTGTAATACCATTTGGATCATATATTAAAAGACCACCCGGCTTAACAGTATGCTCGAACTTATCCATTGATTGTTGGTTAAGAATGATAGCAGTATCAAAACTGTTAACAATCGGCGAACTTATACGTTCGTCGCTGAGAACTACCGTAACATTTGCTGTACCACCTCGCATTTCAGGACCATAAGAAGGCATCCAACTTACTTCCTGATTTTGCATAATACCGGAGTAAGCAAGTATCTTACCCATCGATAAAACACCTTGTCCACCAAAACCGGCTATAATTATTTCTTCAGTCATAACTTATTTTTTTAATAGATTACAAATATTACTTAACTATTAACTGACCATCAACTTTAATATCTCCTAATTGATAGAATGGGAACATATTTTCCTCCATCCATTTATTAGATTGAACAGGAGTCATTTTCCAACCCGAATTACAATTAGAAACTATTTCGATAAACGAAACACCTTTGTTAAGATGTTGATTCTCGAATGCTTTTCTTATTGCTTTCTTAGCTTTGCGAACAGCACCCGGTGTATGAACTGAATGACGTGTTACAAAATAGGTTCCAGGTAACTGAGCTACAAGTTCAGTCATCTTTAAAGGATTTCCCATTATCTCTACATCTCTACCATAAGGACATGTAGAAGCTTTCATGTTAGGCAAAGTTGTAGGAGCCATTTGTCCACCGGTCATACCATAGATACCATTGTTGATAAATATGATAGTAATGTTTTCGCCACGATTACAAGCATGAATAGTTTCAGCAGTTCCGATAGCTGCTAAATCGCCATCACCTTGATAAGTGAATACATATTTATCCGGGAATAATCTTTTAACAGCTGTTGCCAAAGCAGGAGCTCTGCCATGAGCAGCTTGTTGCATATCAATATTCATAAACTCATACGCAAGTACCGAACAACCAACAGGTGCTATACCGATAACTTTATCCTGAGCATCCATTTCTTCGAGTACTTCCATCGTAATACGGTGTGCAGTACCATGACCACAACCCGGGCAGTAACTCAATGCCTTATCTGTAAGAAGAGGTGTTTTTTTATAAACAATATTTTCTTCTTTACGAATGTCTTCTTTTGTTATAATATCTGACATAACTTAACCTCCTATTATTTGTTTTTGTAAAGCAACTACCACTTCGTCAGGTGTTGGAACAATACCTCCAAAACGTCCGAAATGTTCTACTTTAACTTTGCATTCAACTGCTAATTTAACATCTTCAATCATCTGACCTAAACTCATTTCGACACATAAAATACCTTTAACATGACTTGTGTGTGCTAACAAAGGTTTCTTTGGGAAAGGGAAAAGAGTGATAGGACGCAACAAACCTACTTTTAATCCTTTGGCTCTGCATAGTGTAACTACCTTTTGGCAGATACGTGCACTCGAACCGTAAGCTACTAATAAATAGTCAGCATCATCACATTGAAACTCTTCGTATCTTACTTCGTTTTCTTCCATAGCAAGATATTTATCACGTAAGTGAGCTACATGTTTTTCTTGTTTTAAAGAATCTAAGTCTAATGAAGTAATGATATTTCTTTCTCTGTCTTTTGTTTTTCCTGTAGTTGCCCAAGGAGTATTCTTTATGATTTCTGCTTCAGTCGATCTTGGTACTTGTGGATCGAGTTCTACTTTTTCCATCATCTGACCGATAACTCCATCAGATAAGATAAGAGCAGGGTTACGATATTTAAAAGCAAGTTCGAATCCAAGTTTAGCAAAGTCAGCCATTTCTTGAACAGAAGCAGGTGCTAAAACTATTAATCGATAATCACCATGACCTCCACCTTTTGTTGATTGGAAATAATCTGATTGAGATGGTTGGATAGTTCCCAAACCAGGACCTCCACGAACAACATTAACTAATAAACAAGGCAATTCGGCTCCGGCCAGATAAGAGATACCTTCTTGTTTTAAACTCATACCGGGACTTGAAGATGAAGTCATCACCTTTTTTCCACAACAAGCACCACCATAAACCATGTTTATAGCTGCCACTTCACTTTCGGCCTGCAAAACAACCATTCCGGTAGTTTCATAAGGTCTTTGAGCCATCAGGTATTCCAATATCTCTGATTGAGGAGTTATAGGATAACCGAAATAACCATCACAACCGGCTCTGATAGCAGCTTCTGCCACTGCTTCATTGCCTTTCATTAACTTCAGTTCTTTCATTACAGTATTTTTAATCTGTTAAACTACTTTTGATTTTACTCTATAGACGGTAATTACACCATCCGGACACACTGTTGCACAATTTGTACATCCGGTGCAGTCTTCATTTATGGTTTCAGCATAGTGATAGCCTTTACCATTTACATTCTTTGACATTGCTATTGTGTCGCTTGGGCATGTTTCTATACATAGTTCACAGCCTTTGCATTTTTCAATATCAACTACAATGTCGCCCTTTACTTTTGCCATCTTTTGATGATTTATATTATTAATTTCCTGATAAAAATCCACTCCAATATCAGGCAACGAAATTAGAGAAAATTAATGAAATAGAAGCTATGTTTTATGATATATTTTTAACATTAATTTAAGAAAGATGATAAAGTAGTATCTATCAAAGGAATTTAAATAATTGTAAATTATAAATTA
>Ga0118677_10016444_pt1 | contig 10125 bp, 11 predicted proteins | sample AliMusrvi5mmetaG_FD_86154 | JGI IMG/M metagenome (GOLD analysis project Ga0118677, IMG submission 86154)
TCATCGCTCTGAAACCGCCTGTGAAATTCAATTGAATTCAACCCCATATATAAACCTTTTTCCATTTGGTAAAGGTACTAAAAGTCCTGCGCTCTAAACGCCTATACCAACAATTTTATTTTCATGAATATTATTTAACTCACATATACCTTCTTTGGTAATCACAATCGGTTTTGAAAAATCAAAATCTTTATTCAAATGATAGTAATTTTCTTTCCAATAATATTTTTGACGAAATACATTTTTTTTTAATATCATAAAATGTAAATAAATATATTCTATATCATTATTGCAATTAGTGATTTTCCCATCTTTATAATACCAGGTATCTGCATCATGTTTGCAGGTTAATCCATCATCAGATAATATGGGGGTTGTGTGCTGCTCCTTAAAATATAACCGCTTAGTTTTCAATAAAAAGAAGATATTGATAATTGGCATTAAGTTATAATATATGACCCATGCATTACGCCAATTAAAAAATTTTCGAATAATTTTTAAATAAACTTTTACTATATATTTTAACTCTGGATAAATCAATCGTGAAAAATCTATTTCGTCTAATGCAATATATTTATCATCACATAGTTTCTCTTGCCAATTGGATATTTTAAAACACAATTCAGTATATTTCTTATTATTCCTCAGTATGGCTAAATGACCGGAAAGGCGGTCGGCATGAGTTGAAAACACATCATATTTATCTAGCATCTTCGCTGTGTAGAACGATTTAATATCTCCCCACACCACATCCACATCTCCATAACCCCAAAACTGATATTCTTTTAATATATCATTGTGAATACAGGCATAGAATGGTCTTAAATTACACATTTTATAAGCCGAAGTGGGTTTGAAATCAATATTTAATCTTTCGCTTACTAATTTACAATAGGTTTCAAAACTGAAATACTGAAAAAATACATTCTTTCTTGATGTCTTTTGTTCGCAGTCTGTTATAAAATACCAGTCAATTTCAGAGTTTTGTTCACATGAATATAAATATAAATCAATCCAGAGTGGCCAGGTGCCAAAGTAAGGAAGTAGTATCGCTATTTTCATGAGTAAACCCTTTCAATATTTTTATAATGGAAAAATAATAAGTGATAAACATCATTTATTACAATCAACTCAAACTCCTGAAAAGTCTGATTAAATTCCGACCTAATTGCTTTTTCAGTATTGGCAGTCTTGTTATAAAGTGGAATAATTATAGAGAACATATTTGTAATTACAATCCTGTATTTCTTAGAATTTTATCTGTTAGCTTTATAAGGTTATTGCTTGTATGTTTCTCAGTTTTTTTGAGATAGAAATGAATCAACTTCATACAAACAGAACGTGGATCCTTCAGATCATACTCTTTTAAAAAAGATTTATCCCATATATCCAGTTTTTTAAACAAACAAACACCTTTGCTTTTAATTCTCTCAACAATATATTCATCAAACCAAAACCGTTTTGTTTGCAAATCAACCAATGAAAATAAATCTGATTTATTATTTATATTGCAGTACGTCCAGTTGTTCGGAAGCGGTAAAATATCTTCTGTTATTCCACTATTTTTATAGTTACGACTTAGTGAAACAGAACTTCTTTTATTCATCTCAAAATCAACAAATTTATAAAATCTCAACTTTGATTCCACACGTTGGGGAAATAAATAAGCTAGATGCAATACCTTGAAATCCTCCACATAAGACATTTGCTTTTCCTCAATGGGATATGGAATACGCATACTATGCATGTTACGAACATAATTTCCATGGGGTTCTTTATCATCATCGTGAAACATGCAAGGATAAAATACTTTTGGAGACCAATAACCCTTTTGGTTAGAACAGACATTTGCCCAATGAAACCAAAATACATCACCAGGATTTGAATGTAAAATCTTTTGCCAATCTTCTGTTTCTTTGAAATTGGACGTAAAAATCTCATCGGCGTCCAACCCAAACAATATTTTATCTCCTTTTATCTCTCTGGCTTTATCAATAAGCATTTTTTGGCGTTCAACTTCATTAAACTCTTGATTGTCATTATCTATCAAAATTACTTTTGGATAGCTCAATGCAATTTCCCTGCTACCATCAGTTGACATTTGGTCGGCTATTATTATATAATCTGCCCAAAGACTGGTGGCTTTGAGAAATGCATGTAATATCCACGCTTCATTTTTAACAGGAGTTAGACAAATCAAAAAAGGTTTTTTCATTTTTATTTTATTTTAAACCACTTTTCTATCTTAAATAATATTCTTTCAACTAACATAAAACATGTACGGGTAAACCAATATCGGTTTATTCTTTTCAATTGTTCGATAGGAAAAGCGTATTGCTCATAATCATGTAATACAGACAATGGCAATAATTCTTCTAACACCTTACCTCGTTCAGCTTTTTCCAATTTCGAATTAACAGAACTAATTCCATTCATATCAAAAATGGATACATCTATATTCCGGTAAACCGGAACTACATTATTCAAGGCAATCACTTTCAAATACCATTTCCAGTCAGAAACAATTTTAAGTGTTTCATCGTACGTTCCAAACCTATCGAATAAACTACGGCGAATATAAGCAGAAGAATGATTGAGCGTTCCTGTATAAAAATCGAGCATAGTAGGTACACGACCTGCGAAACCACGATCGCGCAGAATTCTTCTTGGTAGAGGTTTCAACATATTGCCATAGAGAATATCAGCCCCAAACCTAACCCATAAACCCTCTCCTTGAAAAAAGGGGAAAAGATAGGTCAACATTCGTTCAGTAACATCTGCTGCAGCCAGTATATCACCCGAGTTCAAAAACTGAACATACTCCCCTTTTGCCATCTGAATGCCTTTATTCATGGCATTATATATTCCGGAATCAGGTTCAGATATATAATGAAATGATAAATTAGACAAATTATTGCGTCTCTCTTTGCTGTTCGGTTCTGTCGTGAATTGTTGAATAATCTCTACACTTCCGTCAACCGAGCCACCATCTATTACTATGTAGTCAAACTCTTTCGAAGTTTGAGCAAAAACGCTTTCCATGGTTTTATTTAAACCGGAGGCATTATTATAATTTATTGTAATAATGGTGAGTTTCATTACAACCTATTTCTTTTTCAAATTAACCATAATGGTGAGATTATAAATTTTAAAAAATCTAAAGACAAAAGGCATAAGTAACATAATTAACCCGAAAACAAATGCTAATGTAAGAGGTGTCAACCAGTAATACCATGTTGACAGAGTTATAAGTATGGCTATTATTAATAATATAAAATACTGCTCAAATTTATGATGTCGGTGTTTTTTTAAAACCATGAGTTGTATGAAAAAATAAATAAGAAATAAGAATAGTAAATATATAATTGTATTAAGTATTTTAATAATTAATATATTTCTGGGAGATAAAAACATTCCCTTTATTTTTAATATTTTACTCAATAAATTTTGCCTCAACTGATCTTCCGACTGGACTTTATTTACATAAATTCCTGCGTTTTCCAATCCTCTGAAAGTATAGAATCGTATTGTCTTGTCTTTTTTTAGGTTGATCAGAATCTGTTCTAATTCCTTAAACGAACGATTCCGAATAAAATCAGACGAATGCATCATGACAACTATAATACCACCTAAAGACTGATTATTCTTAATCAATACTTCGAGTTCTTTAAAATCTGAGGTTGACATTGGGTAATAAACTGTTTCCGACCATATATCGTAAATCGAAGATGAAACAATATAAATTTTATTAGCCTTTAAAGCCTTTACCGTATTTTCATCGTGTGAGTTCCACGGTGGTATATAAGTTACCAAATTATAATTAAAAATGGAATCAAGCAAATTTTTTCCTTTTCTTATCCTTCGCACCTGTTCTTCCTCACTTAAACCCTTAAATTCACCGTAGGGAGTCATTCGCTTATGATTCAACCCATGCAATGCAATTTCAACAGAACCATTATGAGTAGTTTTATTCAGATAATCTAAAAACAGATAATCTTTATCCATTAACAGATTCTCATTAAAATCGCAGGGTATAACCCCTAACACAACAGGAATATTATACTTTTGAAATAACATAACTACCTTGTCACTGGTAGAATCATTCACAAGGGTAAAATCATCGTAACGAAACACGATATTAACATTCTGGGCAAATAGAACTCCACAAAACAAAGACAAAAGTGTAAAAATTATATATTTTATTATATTCATATTTTATTTTATTGGTACAAGTGTTTAGACCGTCCTGATTACATTGTTGATTATATGTATTTACATTTATCCATTAGCCTCAAATACAGGCATAAGTGGCTTTATATTTTTAAAAATCAAAAAAACTATAAGGGTTTAACGTGAGAAATTTAACTTCTATCGGAGTTTTTCATCATACCCTAAATATATTTTCTCCAAAAGTCATCGCATTCATACTTTTCCCAAGCATGACATCCAAAAGGAATCTTATTTGTAATTTCAAAACAATTTGAAGGAAAGCGTTCAAATGCGAATTCGAGAGCTATAAAAGGTTCAGGTTTAGTTAATGGATAATGAGTATTATCTAAAAAACCACTCCAAAAATCATCTTCATTGTACTTCCAGTTTTTAGCGAAATATCTGAATTTATTTTTATAACCAAACTTCATCAAAATTAGTAGCGGAATTCTTGTCCAAAGTTTCCTAAAAACAGCATTACGTTTAATAATTTCTTTTGAACTCAAAAGATTTCCTGAAAAGGTAAATGCATTTATAAAAGTGGAGATTTTCCGTAATGATAATCCACCATTTCCAACGCGCATATTTGTTGTAAATTTAGTATCATTAAAAAGTCCTATCAATGGAGCACCAATAAAATCATATCCACACGAACACCAATAATCTAATTCATCTCTAAATATATAAGCATCTGGCTGACAAATAAGCATGTAATCATATTTCGAGAATCGTAAATAAAACTCGACTGACAACAACAGTCTGTTATAACTTTCTATTTCTTCAAAAAAAAGATCATCAAATCTTTCAAATTTAGAGTTAATATTAAACTTATCCAACAGATGACTAAATACAGATATATTTAAAGAATAAGGTGCAACGAACACAATTGGGTGTGAGCCAAGCATTTTCAAATTCTGATTAATGGAGATCAACTCAAAATCATTTAAAACCTCTCTATGAACAGGTATAATAACGACAGCGCTCATCGGCAATATATAGTTTCAAGAATTCTCAAAGTTACTTTCATAAAAATTGATTTCTTTTTTGGATAATAGAAACGATTAAATATCACCCAATCAAAAAGCTTATCAATTTTTAATTTAGTGTGTTTTAATGGAAATTCGGTATTATAAACTGGTAAGTTAGCGATTCTATCCTCTGGATTGGGAGTATGAGTTGATTCAATCCCAAAACCGATATTCGACAATTGATTAACCGTTGAAACAACGGAAACTGTGTTATTTAGTATCCGTGCAAAAAACCACTGATAATCCCACGCATCCGTTTGTCCTGTTTTACAATTCTGATTAAAAATATTAGCATAATAATTATAATATTTATTCGTGCGAATATTTTTGGCAATTATATTTTTGTTTTTCTCATCTTCCCATGCAACAATATCATATTCAAACATCTTCCAGGCATGCGCCCAGCCTGCCCACGAACCCATGGTGGCTGCACCAACTGTTGAAAATACATAGGATTGATTATTTGATTTCCAACGTAGATTCAAATTATTGGCTGTAATCAATGATACACGCTCATCATATTTATACACGTCCAACAACTCGGTATAAAAACGGCATAAAGTATCAGAAGGTAAACAGTCGTCTTCGAAAATTATTCCCTGTTCAACATTTTCAAAGAACCATGTTATTGCAGATGCAGGGCCACGACCGCACCCCATATTTATATGAGCATAAAAGGTTTTAAGTTCACAATTCCAATCCAAGGTTTCAGCGAAAATTGAACGAACTTCTGCACATTTTTTCAAATCAATTTCATTACCAAACCTTGCTCCATCCTGAAAAACATACACATATTTAGGATGCTGTTTCTTAATCTCGTTCCAAACCCGTCGTGTGTGTGTGGGACGATTAAAAGTAATTAATAAAACTGGGGTTTCAAATCTACTTTCCATTTTTATTGTCAATTTACAACCAGGTATTTGACTTCATCCTATTTCTTCTTCTGCTTTCCAATATACTATTTCTTGACTTCCAAATGAACATAGCATCTGACAACAACTGACAAGATAATGAAAATTTCAATTTCAATGACTTTAAAAATGCTTTACGAAGCGAATAAAAAACAAATTTATAAATACTTTTTCCCCTGTTTATATCCGTAAAAGTTCGCAATAGAGTTTTTTGAGCTGATTGGCTGGTAAAAATTGTTTTTTTTACAGCACGCTCTGTATCATGAGAAATAATTAAAAGTGGGCATAAACCAATCATATAACCGTGATAATGAACGCGATCTATATAATTATCATCCTCCCCATAATGAAAAAAGATTGGATCGAATCCTCCCACTGTTTCCATCGTCTGTCTTGGTAAAAGCCAGGCAGCTGCATTTATATATTGGGTTTCGTAAACATCTTTTATTTTGCTAAAATACAAGTCGTTTATTAAATCAGTAGTTGTAATTTGATAATTTGCAACATAATTCATTAACCCTTTTTCTATAGTTGTTTTTTCTGCATTCAAATGCATTGGACTTAGGATTCCAAAATCAGTATTTAGTTGGTGAATTTTCACCAAACCTGCAATTGTATCCGGTTCAATCCAAGCATCCTGATTCAGCAGGAACACATAATCGGCATCGTGATCCAACGCGTATCGAATACCTTTATTATTCCCTTGTCCAAAACCAAGATTGACTTGCGATTGCAAAAGAATAACTTCCGGAAAATTGGTCTTTATATATTCTACAGTATCGTCGGTAGATGCATTATCTACCACAATAGTTTGAAGAATTATTGTAGAATTACGTAAACTTTCGAAACAACGGTCGTACCATTGTTTCCCGTTGTAGGTAACTATAATTACAAAAACTTTTACTATTTCCATTCAACGTTAACTTTTATCACTTTTGCCGGGTTTCCGGCAACTAATGTTTTTGCGGAAACATCTTTCACAACAACCGAACCAGCAGCTACAATAGCTCCATTACCAATTGTAACACCTTTAAGTATTAATGCATTTTTACCTATCCACACATGATCGCCAATAATTATTGGCTTTGTTATTTCTTTTGCAATACCATTTTCATACACTGCATGGTTATCAGAGTCTTGAATCCGAACATCATCCGATATCATGGTTCCATTTCCAATTTCAATATAATCAAAGCAATTTAAAACTGAATTAGTATTTAAAAAGCTATCACCTTTTATCCTGAGAATTGCATTTTCTCCTACATAAATGGAGGCTCCCTGATATAATGCAAAATCACCCTCAACAATCATCGACGAATTCTCACAAAGTATTAATTCAGATTTATTCCTTCGAGACCGTTTCTTTGTCCATGAAGCATTAACCCTAAATTCTCCTTGAGTAATTCTGAAGTCAGCCTTCTTTGATATATGAATAATACTCTGTGGGTAAATATGAAAACGCACATTACGTGGAAATTTAAATCGTATTCTAAAATAAATAGTTTTTAGTATATCTAATTCTAGAAACCGATTTACAAACTTCCTTATTTTATTTGAAATTTTATCCAACTTATTTAGTGTGTTATTTATTTCTTGATGATTTTATATATCTTGAATAAATGCTATAAATAGGCAATGCTTTAAAAAAATTGGTTTGTTTTTTTTTCTTTGTAAACCTACTGATTCTTTTTTTTATTTCATCCTTTTCTGATTCTGTCATTTGAACCCCGACAACTAAAGGTAATAGTTTCTTCCATTTTTTAAAGCATACCTTTAACGATTTATTAAGATTCGCTGTTTCGCTTCCATAGGAAGAATGCTCAATAAGAATGTCCATTACTATCTCAACTTTATAGTTATGTTTTATTGTCTGCAAGCAAATATCCATATCATAACAATGGAAGCCTTTAAATGTCTTTTCATCAAACGACAGAAACGAAAACATAAATTTAGGCATACAAAACCATAAACCATCAACTGCAACTGCTCCAATTGAATCATTATTTCCAACATAATTCATATGGCTCACATTTTCTGTTTTATAAACTCCATTTTCAATCATACCTTGAATCAAATGTCCTGATAAAACACCAGAGTAACACCAATATGATGGATTATCAGGCAAATAATGAGTACCTACTATCCCTATTAATCCAATTTTATGGTCGCTTTGAAAATGATTAATTACATTTATCCCCCATCCTTGTGTATGATACAATATATCATCGTGCATAAAACACAAGTATGGGTATTTAGAGCGTTTTACCCCTTCATTGTAAGCTTGAAAAATCGTATATTGATTTGAAGAATTATCAATTACAACCAATTCATAATCAAGTCCTATAGTATCATTGATATTATCTTGTAGTGCTTGTAAAATATTAGATTGACGAGAACAAATAATGATTGATATCATATGCAATCTAATTTATCAATATGATAAAACCAATTCTGTCGAATTAGAGAATTATGAATTATCGAATTAGAAGAGGAAAAGATATTTCCAAAAGTGTCATCAGGCAAAACCGTAAAATATAAATCACTTTCTTCGGTTGCAAAATTCTTTACAAATGGCTTAGCAACATCAAATTTTACACAATACTTACCAGTTGCGAGTGTATTTGATGGAATAAGAAATGATATAGAGTACTCTCCTGGCGTTAAAGTTTTTATCCTGTTTTTATCGTTATAATCTGCTCTAGCTACAGGATGTCCAAAAAAACTATATATGTTAAATCCCAAGACAAGAGAAGATATATTTTCAATGATCTTTATTTTAAATTGAATTTTAATTATAGATGAATTATATATAAGATTGTCATTCGATGAACCTACTTTTGTTTCTAATAATTGAATAATTTTGCTATCTCCACACAAGCCTGTCCATGAAGTTCCCTTTTCGTTATCTTTTTGATATTCTGCAATTGTATCTGAAATTGAACCCGAAAAAACCAACATACCATTCTCTAACAAAACACCTTTATTACACAAGCCTCTCATACTTTCCATATTATGACTCACAAACAGCACAGTTCTTCCCTCTCCTTTACTTACATCCTGCATTTTGCCTATGGCTTTTTTTTGGAATTCGGCATCGCCTACAGCCAGCACTTCATCCACCACCAAAATTTCCGGTTCAAGGTGGGCAGCAATAGCAAAACCCAAGCGTACAGTCATACCACTGGAGTAGCGTTTGACGGGAGTGTCAATATAACGTTCTACACCTGAAAAATCGACAATTTCGTCCAGTTTACGTGTTATCTCCTGTTTAGTCATACCCATAATGGCACCATTCATGTAAATGTTTTCTCGTCCGGTCATTTCCGGGTGAAAACCGGTTCCTACTTCCAATAAGGAGGCAATGCGTCCGGTTGCTTTAATAGTTCCTGTAGTAGGTGCTGTTACTTTGGAGAGAATTTTAAGGAGTGTTGATTTACCTGCACCGTTTTTACCTATAATACCCAGCACATCGCCTTGTTGTACTTCAAAGTTTATATCTTTCAGTGCCCATACATAGTCGCTGATACCTTTGTGGGCGCGGTCGTTTACTTCACCAATTTTCAGATACGGATCGTCTTTACCTTGTATATTCATTTTCCACCAACGATTGAGGTCGTGGCTAAGTGTGTGGGTAGAAACTAACCCGAGACGGTATTGTTTGGATATATTTTCGAATTTAATCGCAGTGCTCATAATACTAATTTCAAGAATTTCTACGAATTACACGAATTTCCGGAGTGCAAAACAACCAGATTGTTGCGTATAAATTAGTTTAATTCGTTTTTTTCGTGTGTAAATAATTGTTTTTAATGATTATCCGCATAATGTACAACGTGAGTTAATAAGGGGCTTTGCCCAGTCATGTTCGGAAGATAAAAATCTATCCATGATTTGCGATAATTTCAATGTTATTTTTTCATTCTATTAAACGCTTGCCATTTTTTTAAGGGTCAGGCAAATTCACTTTTTTAATGTCA